>Ga0209417_1001587_pt1 | contig 40951 bp, 32 predicted proteins | sample RifGroF2_FD_184002 | JGI IMG/M metagenome (GOLD analysis project Ga0209417, IMG submission 184002) | Groundwater microbial communities from Rifle, Colorado, USA - Groundwater F2 (SPAdes) (version 2) | ecosystem: Environmental > Aquatic > Deep subsurface > Groundwater | place: Rifle, Colorado... | reverse complement strand
GCGCAAAAATCCGTTTTTTAGATGTTTATCCACATTTTTGAATAAAAAAAAGAGGCTGTATCGATCCGGATCAATTCAGATCCATTTCTTTACAGCCCCTTCTTTCAACTTCATCGCGGGTTTTTGAGACGGATCGCAAGCGCCTGCACATCGGCGGGATTGACGCCGCTGATGCGGGCCGCCTGACCGAGCGTGAGCGGCCGGATCTTCTTCAATTTGACACGCGCTTCCAGCGCCAGATTGTGCAGATCGTAATCGAAATCCGCGGGGATCGCGATGCTTTCTTCTTTTGCGAGTTTCGCGGCTTCCTTGACCGCTTTCTCGATATAGCCTTCATAGGTGACTTCGATCTCGATCTGCTCGGCTTCCTCGCGGCCGACGCGCGGATCTTTGCCGGCGATTTCCATTACGTCGGCGTATCCGAGTTCGGGGCGTTTGAGAAGATCGCGGAGCGTCTGTTTCTCTTTGAGGCAGCCGGATCCCTTCGCGGCCAGTCGGGCGTTCACGGCCGGCGTCGGAAGAACGGTTTCGCGGGCAAGCAGGTCAGTCTCCGCCTTGATTGCGGCGCATTTCGCATTGAACCTGGCATATTGCGCGTCGGACACGAGTCCGAGGCGGTGGCCGTAGGGCGTCAGCCGCTGGTCGGCGTTGTCGTGACGGAGCAAGAGTCGGAATTCGGCGCGCGACGTCAGCATCCGGTAAGGGTCCAGGACGCCTTTGGTGACGAGGTCGTCGATCAGGACGCCGATGTAGGCTTCGTCGCGGCGGAGCAGAAACGGCTCCTTGCCGGTCAGCTTGTGGGCGGCGTTGATGCCGGCCATCAATCCCTGCGCGGCGGCCTCTTCATATCCCGAGGTGCCATTCACCTGACCGGCGAAATAGAGTCCGGGAATCTGTTTCGATTCGAGCGTCGGCCACAGGTCGGTCGCATGGATCGCATCGTATTCGATCGCGTAGGCGTACTTCGCGATGACCGCGTGTTCGAGCCCCGGAAGCGACCGGACCATCAGGTCCTGGACGTCGTGGGGCATCGAGGTCGAGAATCCCTGGAGGTAGACGACGTCGAGCGACGCGCTTTCCGGTTCGATGAACAGCTGGTGACGTTCCTTGTCGGCGAAGCGCACGTACTTGTCTTCGATCGAGGGACAGTAGCGCGGCCCGACGCCTTTGACCAAACCGCTGTACATGGCGGATTTCCGGAGATTGAACTGAATCACCGAACGGGTCTTTTCGGTGGTATGGATGAGGTAACAGGGCCATTCGTGTTCGGGGTGGACGAAGGGTGAATCGGTGAAGCTGAAGCGGTAGTTGAAATCATCGCCGGGGGCTGGTTCCATCTTCGAAAAATCGATCGAATCGCGCCTGATCCGCTGCGGCGTACCGGTCTTGAGCCGGAACGTTTCGATCCCGAGTTCGCGCAGATGGGCGGAGAGTCCGACCGACGCCCGTTGTCCGTCGGGGCCGGACGGGGTCGAGGTCGACCCGACCAGGACGGCGCCTTCCATGTAGGTTCCGGCGGTGAGCACGACGGCATTGGCGCGGCGCTCTTCCCCGTTTTCGAGGATGACGCCGGCGATTTTTCCGGCTTCGACGATCAAGCGGACGACATAGGCCTCTTCGACGGTGACGTTTTTTTCAGCGAAAAGGACCGCCTGCATGGCGGCCGGGTAGGCGACTTTGTCGGACTGCGCCCGCAAGGCGCGGACCGCCGGTCCCTTGGAGTGGTTCAGCATCTTCATCTGCAGGCTCGTGAAGTCGGCGATCTTGCCCATTTCGCCGCCGAGCGCGTCGATTTCGCGCACGATCGTGCCCTTGGCGGGGCCGCCGATCGACGGATTGCACGGCATCGTCGCAATCATCTTCCTGTTTCCTGTGACGAGCAGCGTTTTCTGATGCAGGCGGGCGAGCGCGAGGGTCGCTTCGGACCCCGCGTGGCCGCCGCCGATGACAATGGCGTCATACATGGCAATCACGTTCTTTCGTTAACATTGTATCGCGCCGAAGCGTGATAGTAAAGCGCTGATAATGAAAACGACCGCGGGGGCGGTCGTCAGATCAATCCGTAATGTTTGAGGCCGTTTCTGACCCCGTCGTCGCCGACGGCACTGGTCACATGGACCGCGGCGGCTTTCGCCTCGGGACAACCGTTGCCCATCGCGATGCCGTTTTTGACCGCTTTCAACATCGAGACGTCGTTCAGGCCGTCGCCGACGGCATAGACATGGTCAGCCGGGTAGCCAAGATAATTGATCAGGCGGTTGACGCCGTCAGCCTTGAGGTTGCCGGCGAGATTGACGTCGTAGCCGAACCGGTTCGACCGATTGAAGGCGAGTTCGGGAAACTCAATCCGGAGGATTTCTGCGTCCCGGTCGGAAAAGACGATGAAGGCAAGGACTTCGTGGTGTTGCGGATAGTCGCGGTCGAGCTTCGGATATTCGATGTCGAAGGCGTCTGAGAAGCGGTCGACGAGATCGGTGTCCCGGCGCCATGCGACATAGCCGGAGACGCCTTCGAGGACGAGGTCGGCACCCAGTTCGTCGGAGCGTTTCAGCATCCGCGCGACGACGTCCTTCGGGATGTAGCGTTCGTAGATGACGCGGCCCTGATAATAGATGAAATTGCCGTTCGCCGCGATGAAATCGGGGATACCCAGGGTTTTGTCGACGCCGTAGAGAAGGTGCGGCGTGCGTCCGGTCGCGATGACCGGCGTATGCCCCTTCTTCTTCAAGTCGGCGATCGTCTGGACGATCCCTTTGGCCGGCTTGCCGTTTTCCAGCGAGGTGCCGTCCAAATCAAGAAATACCAATGCCATGAACCATCACACTCCAAAGAAAAAACTCCCATCAAGCATCTTCACCCACATTGATATCTTACTTAAGGCTGCTTCCGTCAGGATCTGACCTGATTCGTGGACACCAATTGAGTGAAGATGCTTCATGGGAGTTTCCCCCTATGAATTATACCACATAACGCCTGAAGAACAATCATTTTCGCTTTCGGAGGTCTTTGAAGAACCCCTTCAGAAGGGCGGCCGATTCCTCGGCGAGCACGCCTTCCTCGACTTCGACCCGATGGTTGTACGGATGGTCGAAGAGGTCGATGACGGATTTGTGGGCTCCCGATTTCGGTTCGCGGGCACCGTAGACGAGCCGGTCGAGGCGCGCCTGGACCATCGTCCCGGCGCACATCACGCAGGGTTCGAGGGTGACATAGAGCGTGCAGCCTTCGAGCCGCCAGGTGCCGAGCGTGCGGCAGGCGACGTCGATCGCCGTCATCTCGGCGTGGTTGAAGACGTGTTCGGTCGTTTCGCGGCGGTTGAAGCCGCGGGCGAGGATCTGTCCGTCCTTGACGATCACGCAGCCGACCGGGACTTCGCCGATCGCGCCGGCCTTTTCCGCCTCAAGGAGCGCTTCGCGCATGAAGCGGACGTCGGTTTCAGTCATGGTTTCCGCCGAGGGCGTCGTAGACGGCCGGCCGGCCCGGAACTTCGTGGCAGTGGCGGCAACGCGCCTCGTAGGTGTCTTTCGCACCGACGAGGATGATCGGGTCGGAATAGTTGGCGGGCTTGCCGTTGACGATGCGCTGGGTGCGCGTCGCCGGCGTGTGGCAGCAGACGCAGATCGCGCTGAGCTTGGTGACTTCCTCGGCGAGCGAAAGCAGCCGGGGCATGAAGGAGAATGGTTCGCCGCGGAAGTCCCGGTCGAGGCCGGAGACGATGACGCGCAAGCCGTGGTCGGCGAGATACTCGCAAATCGCGACCGCCTCTTCGTCGAGGAACTGGACTTCGTCGATGGCGACGACGTCGGTGTCCTTTTCGACATAGGTCATGATTTCCGCCGCCTTCATGATGTTGATGGAGCGGGTCCGGGTGTTGTTGTGGCTCACGACCTCGTCGGCGGCGTAGCGGTCGTCGATCGTCGGCTTGAAGACGATGACGTTCTGTTCCGCATACTCCAGCCGCTTGACGCGGCGGATCAGTTCTTCGGTTTTGCCGGCGTACATCGGTCCGGTGATGACTTCAATCCAACCTTCGCGTTGTTTCAGGTACATGGGGATGTCCTCCTGCAGCGGTGCGGCTTGTCGATTCTAATTATAACGAGTGGATACAAAAAAAACCATATCAAATGGTTTTCTTCGCCGATTATTTCTGTTCGATGCTGTAACGTTTGTTGAACTTGTCGATCCGACCGTCGGCAGCCAGGAATTTCTGTTTGCCGGTGAAGAACGGATGGCAGTTGCTGCAAGTATCGACGCGCAGTTCCTTGGAGGTGGAACCCGTCACGAAGGTGTTCCCGCAGGTGCTGCAGGTCACCGTCACTTGGAAGTACTTGGGATGAATGCCAGTTTTCATGTTTTCTCTCCTTCTGCCATGATTTTTCGCATCATAGTAAGTTTTCTGAAGCAAGCAAAAGTATTATAACAAAGATGATGATAAAAAGCAAGCAGATAATAACACCGGCGAAATCCTGTTCCTTTGCATAGTAAACGCAACAATCAGAATGGGAAGTTGCGTTTACATCGAAGATAATGTTTTCTATAATGGGACTGTGTTCTAGCCGAAGAAAGCGAGGTGCCCATATCCATGCTCGGCTATGACGAGATTCTCACCATCTACAAGTACATCTCCCTGAACTTCACCGCATCGCAAATCGCCATGACGATGCACATCGTGCCATCGACCCTGTACCGCATGATCATCACCAACATCGACATCCGGAAGCAGATCGCGTTTCCGCATACCTATCGGTACCATGAATGCAAGTACCTTCCCGCATGCCGGAAGACGATCGAACGCTGTCCCTTGGAATGCGAACGGTTCGAAAAGTACCTATGCGACAAACTACACCGGTTTCCGTTCATCTGCGACTTCTGCGAATCCCGATCCGTATGCCGGAAGGAACGGCATTTCTGGAATCCGGTCCTCGTCTATCAGAACCGCTTTGAGCGGTTAAGAAACACGCGCAGCCATCTCTCCTTGTCCAAAGCCAGAATCGCCGCGTTCGACGATTGGCTGAGTCCGTTCATCCGGAAGAAATGTTCGATCGAAGTACTCCGCTCGCAGTTTCCCGAGGCGTTCCCCGTCTCATCCTCGACGGTGCGGCGGTGGATCGACCGGGGGCACATGAGTATCCGGCGGATCGATCTCGTGCGCGCCGTCACGTTCAAGGCGAAGAAAGCCTATGCGCCAAGAAGGCCAAGCAACGCCGATCCGCTGCTTAAGTACGGGCACACCCATCCGTATTTCCTCGATTATGTCAAGGCCCACCCCGAGGCATCCGTGATCGAAATGGACACGGTCCACGGGCTGGCTTCGGAAGAACGGAAGCTTCTGACCTTTTATCATCGGCAAAGCCATTTGCAATTCGCCGTCCTGATTCCCGATCTCCATCCCGCTTCGGTCACCTACGTCATCAGGGCATTACAGAAGATGTTGGGAGACCGGTTTTCGTCTCTCTTCGACGTGATCCTGGCGGACAACGGCATCGAGTTCGACGAATTGATTCCGGCTTCCGTCGATCCGGATACCGGCGAGATTCTCTCCCATGTCTTCTATACGCGGCCGTACCATTGCGGCGACAAAGGCGGCTGCGAACGCAATCACGAACTGTTTCGCTATCTCGTCCCGAAAGGGCACGGGTTCTCCGACTTAACGCAAAAAGACATCGATTTCATGTTTTCCATGATCAATTCCTATCCACGGGAATCACTGTCATGGAAAACACCGATCGATGTCTTCAAGCAATACTTTCCAAAGGACATCCTTGATTTTCTCTCACTGAAGAAAATCCCTTTGGAAGACGTAACACTGAAACGCTGATTTCAACGGGTCTCGAACACCCGTGAGATCCCTTCAAATTTGATCACCATCGGCTAGAACACAGCATCGGTCTGGTTTGCGTTGAGTCCGCAAAGAATTCGGCGACGCACGTTTTTCGTTGTGCTCGAAACCCGACGATTTTGACCTTATATACCATTATACTATTCCCAAATCCAAAAAAAAGAAAGTGGAGCACCGCAATTTTCTCCACTTTCTTCCGTTTTTTGTGTGAGTGTAACAATTCTAAAGAATCAATTGCGTTTAGAACTAGAAGTAACACACCGGCGAAATCCGGATATCAGCGCCGAATCGATTCTATGTTCAAGACGATTTTCCGCGCGCGTCTTGCATATCGCGCGCGTTTCGGTTACGATGAATACAATGAATCCCGATTCGCCGCATCACCGTTCGTTCTGCGGTCACCGAACCGTTACTCGACACGCCAGAGGTACTCTATGCTGAAACGCTTATGGAAACCGCTCCTCGTCATTGCGATCCTCGCCGGGTTCACGCTCGTTTTGGTCAACGAGGATGTCTTTACCGAATATCACACCGTCGTGCTGCAGCTGTTCACCTTCACGATCGTCATCCTCGGCGTCTGGCTGCGGAAGTGGCTCTTTCCGGCGGTCGGCTATTTCATCGTCATCCATCTCATCCTCGACCACATCGAACTGGTCGCGTTTCCGATGTCGGCCTTCCGCGAATCGATCATCCATATCGCTTTCGCGACGGCGATCTACGTCATCCTCGAACAGCGCGATTTCAGTCGCAGGCGCCTGAAGAACTACATCGACGCCTCGCGCATCGCCACCTGGGAATGGAACCTGAAGACGAACGTCATGACCTACAACGAGCGCTGGGCGCAGATGCTCGGATACACGCTGTCCGAATTGAAGCCGATCACGGTCGACACCTGGAAACAACTGGCGCACCCGGACGACGTCGAGGCTTCGCAAGAACAGGTCGAGCAGGTTTTGGCGGGCACGCTCGACATGTATGAATACAAGGCGCGGCTTCGCCACAAAGGCGGTTACTGGATCTGGATCCAGGACCGCGGCCGAATCGTCTCGTGGTCCCGTAAGGGAAAGCCGCTCTTGATGAGCGGCACCCACACCGACATTACGCTCGAACAGACGCTCGCCGAGAAAATCCGGATGCAGAACGAACGCTTCATGCGACTGGTCGACTCGCTTCCGGAAATCATCTATGAGCTGGATCTGAAGCAGAAGCACACCGCCATCTATGGAAAATGGCTCAAGGATCTTCATCTGGATCCGACCTCGTTCCTCGGGAAATCGGCCCGCGAGATGTTCGGCGCCGAAGCCGCGCCGCACGAAATCGCCTTCGAACGGGTCCTGAAGGGCGAGACCGTCGTCTATGACTGGCATATGACAATCGCCGGGCGGATGGGATTTTACCAAACATCGCTCTCCCCGATCATCGGTCCGGACGGAACCGTCGTGGCCGCCGCCGGCATCGGCCGCAACGTCACCGCGCTGCGCGATGCCGAGGAACGGCTCATGCATTCGCACAAACTCATGCAGTACATCATCGAACACTCCAACAGCGCGATCGCCGTCCACGACCGCGATCTCCGCTATCTCTACGTGAGTGACAACTATCTGAATCAATACAAAATCGCCGACCACGACATCATCGGCAGACATCATTACGATGTCTTTCCCGATCTGCCGCAGAAATGGCGCGACGTCCATCAGCGGACACTCCTCGGCGAAATCATCTCAGGTGACCGCGACCCCTATCCGCGCGCGGATGGATCGGTCGACTACACCCGGTGGGAATCGCGCCCATGGTATGAGGACGACGGCTCCATCGGCGGGCTCATCATCTATACCGAAGTCATCACCGAACAGGTCCGCCTGGAACAGGAAATCATCAAGAAGGCGGACCAGCTCTACATCCAAAAGCAGCAGGCCGACGCGACCCTTTTGTCGATCGGCGACGGCGTCGTTTCCACCGACCAGGAGGGAAAGATCGTCGCCTTCAACAAGGTCGCCGAACAACTGACGAGCTGGAGCGCCGACGAAGCCATCGGCAAGTCGTTTGAAGCGGTTTTTCATCTCGTCAACGAAGCCACCCGCAAGAACGTCGCGAACCCGGTTCGCTTGGCGCTCGACGCGGGCCATAAGATCGAACTGGAAACCCATACCATTCTCCTCTCCCGCGGCGGACATGAATACCATATCGAGGACAGCGCGGCCCCCATCATCACCGCCGATGGGCGTCTGACCGGCGTCGTATTGGTCTTCCGCGACGTCACCGAGAAGAACATCAAGCAGCGCGAAATCGAGTATCTGAGCAACCACGACTTCATGACCGGTCTCTTCAACCGACGCCACTTCGTGGAGCGGATGGCGCAGATGGACCACCCCGGCCATTACCCGCTGGGCGTCGTGATGGGCGACTTCAACGGTCTGAAAATCTTGAACGACGCCTTCGGCCATGATTTGGGCGACGAGGCGCTCCGGCGCATCGCGCTCGTCCTGACGTCGACCTACCGCACGACCGATGTGATCGCCCGGATCGGCGGCGACGAGTTCGCCGTCCTTCTTCCCAATACCGATGCGGTCGTGATCGAATCGCTCGCACAGACGGTTCACGCCGCCGTCTCGCGCGTCACCCTCAACAACGTCCATCTGTCGATGGCGATCGGATATGCGGTGAAACAAAATGAATCGGAATCGATCGACGACGTCCTGAAACAAGCCGAAAACAGCATGTACGCCCGCAAGATCTCCGAAGGATCGAGCGTTCGCAACCGGACCATCCAGGCGATCCTCGGCACCCTCACCGACAAATACGAAAAGGAAAAAATCCACTCTGTGCGCGTCAGCCGCATCTGCGGTGCGATCGGCCGCGCGCTGGAATTGCGCGCCGACGATCAGAAGGAACTCGAAATGGCCGGCCTGTATCACGATATCGGCAAAATCGCGATTCCCGACGTCATTTTGAACAAGCCCGGCAAGCTGACGCCGGAGGAGTTCGAAATCATGAAGAAGCACACGGAAGTCGGATACCAGATCCTCCGCGCCGCCGACGAATACTCCGGTCTCGCCGAATATGCGCTCTCGCACCAGGAGCGATGGGACGGCAAGGGATACCCGCGCGGTCTTCACGGCACTGACATTCCGCTCATCTCGCGCATCATCAGCGTCGCCGACGCTTGGGAGGCCATGACCTCCGACCGCCCATACCGCGCCGCGATGACACTCGACCTCGCCACCGAACAGATGCGGATCAACCGCGGCACCCAGTTCGATCCCGAGCTGGTGGACGTTTTCCTCGGATCCGTCTTCGGCAAGGAATCCCTCTAGACCCCGAAAAGTCAAACCCCCTTCGCTCGGAAGGGGGTTTTTGGTTGGAATCATGGGACGCCTCAGTGGGCGCGACGCCAGCGGGCAATGGCGATTTCAGCGGCTTTCGCCTTGCGTTCCTGGTGGTCGGCCTCTTTTTGCATCTTGCGGTAGTTCTCCATCCGTTCGGCCGACAGGCGGCCGTCTTCGATGGCTTCGCGGACCGCGCAGCGCGGCTCGCCGCCGTGGGTGCAGTCGTTGAACTTGCATCGCGCGGCGAGTGTTTCGATGTCCGCGAAAGCGGAATCGAAGTCGACCGCATCGAGCTGCAGTTCGCGCATCCCGGGGGTATCGATCACGAAGGCCCCGGCGGGTGTCGCGAAAAGTTGCCGGGTGGTGGTGGTGTGGTGCCCCTTGTCCGCTTTCCCGATGTCGGATGTCGCCATCACGGCCGCGTCCATCAGATGGTTCACGATCGTCGACTTTCCGACGCCGGATGAACCGACGAAGGCATAGGTGCGTCCGGCCGCCATCTTCCGTTCAATGGCGGCGTATCCGTCTTCGCCCTTGTCGGTGACGACGAGGACGTCGGCCCCCAAGGCGATCAATCCGACTTCGGTTTCATAACGCCCCGGGTCGAGAGAGAGGTCGCGCTTGGTGAGCAGGACGCACGGTTCGGCGCCGCTCGCCCAGACGACGGAAAGATAGCGCTCGAGCCGGCGCAGGTTGTAGTTTTCGTTCATCGACATGCAGATGAAGACGACATCGACGTTGCTGGCGATGATCTGGCCGGCCGACGTCACACCGGCGCTCTTCCGTTCGAGAACGCTCTTGCGCGGCAAGACCGCGCGGATGACGGCGACATCGCCCGAAGTGTCCGCGGCGACCCAGTCGCCGACAGCGGGAAAGTCGAGCGGTCCCGTCGCTTGGTGCATCAGTTTGCCGGCGACTTTCGCCGGCATGGTTCCATGGTCCGAGACGATCGTATAAAGGTCTCGTTCTTGCCCGGAGACGCGTGCGACGCAGAGGCCGTCTTGCATGGCGGCGGCGCGCACGGACGCGTTCGGTCCGGGCGGTAAGTTCGTGTGATTCATCGTTTCCTCCATCATTTGCGTGAATTATGGAGGGTTGATCGTCAGTTCAACGTTCCCTCCGTGGTCAGGTCGTCAGGCAAATTTCCAAGGTCCGTATGTCTCATGCTCCTCATTCCTTTCTTTGGGGGATTGCCGGCAGTGATTCCCGCCGGCCGCATTCATTATACACCAAGAGTCTTTGAAATGTTTCCACTAAAAATACATCAAGTCCACGGAAAACGAAAACCGACCGGATGGACGGGTCGGTTGCTCAATCGATCATTGCGAGAGATTCGCCGGATGTCAGATGCTCGGCCAAAAACCAAGCGATTGCAGTTCGTGATAAAGACGCGCGACCGGAAGCCCCATGACGGTGAAGAAATCGCCCTCGATTCCACGGACATACTTCGCGCCGAGCCCCTGGGCGGCATAGGCGCCGGCTTTGTCGAACGGTTCGCCGGAAGCCACATAACCGGCGATTTCCCCATCGGTCATCGCATGAAAGGTGACCTCGGTGCGTTCGCAAAACGACTTGGAAACCTTTCTCGTGATGATCGCGCATCCGGTGACGACCGTGTGGGTCCGCCCCGACAACAGTTTCAGCATGCGGACGGCATCCTCGGAGGATTTCGGCTTGCCGAGCGGCTCATCGTCGATGTAGACCATCGTGTCGAAGCCGAGGACGACGCGGTCCTTATGCATCCGGAAGACGTCGGCCGCCTTCTGCATCGCGAGGTCCATCACGAGATCTTCCGGGTCGAGTTCGGGATCGATGCGTTCTTCGACGCTGCCGAGAATGACCTCAAAATCAAGGCCGAGCATTTCCAAGAGCTGACGCCGGCGGGGCGAGTTGCTGGCGAGGATGAGTTTGTCCATGGCGGTTCCTCCGTCTGATATTTCAAGTAACATTATATCATAACGGAGCGGCGGAAGACCGCATTTCCGAATTCCCACGTCGCCGCCACGATTCCATCACGCGCAGATGCTAGAATGAAGTCTGTTTGTTTCGATGAATCCCCTAATTATTCCTTAATGTGTCGAAAAAATGGTACAATGATAGAGTGGTTAAGAAGAAACATGAGGTGAATGTATGTCCATCGTTATCGATCGCACCATCGTCGTTGATCACGACAAGATCGTCGTCGCCGTTTCCGGCGGAATCGATTCGATGGTTCTGCTCCATTTGCTCGCCTCCCTCCGCGGCCGCCGCAAATTGGAACTCGTCGTCGCTCATGTCGATCATCAGAAACGCAAAGCGTCGGCGGAAGACGCCCGCTTCGTCGAAGCCCTCTGTGCCGAGTATCGGATTCCCTTCGAGTCGCTGCAACTCGACCCGGCCGGCTCGGGAAATTTCCATGACCGCGCCCGTAAAATCCGTTACAGTTTCTTCCGCGATGTCGCGAAACGGTACGGCGCAACCAAGATCGCGCTCGCCCATCAGGCCGACGATCAGGCCGAAACGATCCTGATGCGGCTCGTCCGCGGCGCCGCGCTGGCGGGATACGCCGGCATCCCGGAATACGCCAAAAAAGACGGCGTCGAACTGATCCGACCGCTTTTGCACACGTCCCGCGCCGAGATCGCGGCCTATCAGGCCCTTCATGACATTCCCTACCGCGTCGACGAATCGAACGCCGAGGATGTTTATACCCGCAATCGTTTCCGCCATCGTTTGATGCCGGAAATCGCCAAGGAAAATCCACGCTATCTGCAGAAGTTCGCTCAATTCGCGGCTTATATCGACGAAGCCCACGCCGTCGTTCGGCGTCTGGCCGACGAATTCGTTGCGGCTGCGGTCAAATTCGAAACAGACCGCGTCGGCTTCTCCGCTTCGGCGTTCCTCCGGCTCGAAGCGGCCGTGCGCAAAGAAGTCGTCAAACTCGGCTTCGACCGCCTCACGGGCGACGCCGTCGAACTGTCGCATGCGCAGATGCTCGCCGCGATCGGAATCATCGCCGCGATCAAACCCCACGGTTCCTACGACCTGCCCGGCGGATGCCGAATCGAGAAAAATTACGATTGTGTCGCCTTCGTTCGCCATACCGAGGATGCGATGCCGTTTTCCATTCCGATTCCCGGCTTCGGGCGTTACCCGCTTCCCGACGGTTCGGTCCTCTCCGTCGCAGCAAAACCGGACAATATTGATGGAATTCAAATGGAATTATGTTATAATTATCTAGATTTCATTTTCCCGATGACGCTGCGTACGCGCAAGAACGGCGACCGCATCGCCTTCGCCTATGGAACGAAGAAACTGAAGGATTTGTTCATCGACCGCAAACTGCCGATGGATGAACGGAACCGGATGGCGCTTCTGATCGGGAAAACCGGCGAGGTCCTGTGGATTCCCGGATTGAACATCAAGGCGGCGACCCCAAACGGTCCCGAAACGATCTATCTGAACTACACACGGGGGTAAGCGGACATGCTGGAAAAAGACATCGAACGGGTGCTTGTATCCGAATCTGAGATCGACGCCATCTGCAAGCGCCTCGGCGCGCAGATCACGAAAGACTACGCCGGCCAGAAGCCGCTCATCGTCGGTCTGCTCAAAGGGTGCATGCCCTTCATGGCCGAACTGATCAAGCACATCGATCTCTACTGCGAGATCGAGCTGATGGGCGTCTCATCCTATCACGGCGGGATCTCCTCGTCCGCCGACATCCGGATCACGAAGGATCTCGAGATCACCGTCAAGGACCGTCACATCCTGATCGCCGAGGACATCGTCGACACCGGCAAGACCCTCGACGTCATCGTCAAGCTGCTCTATCATCGCGGCGCCGCATCCGTCGACGTCGTCACGCTTCTCGACAAGCCGGCCGGCCGTGTGCTGGAATTCGTGCCGAAATACATCGGTACGGTCATCCCCAAGGAATTCGTCGTGGGTTTCGGGCTCGATTACGACGAAATGTATCGCAACCTGCCGTATGTCGGCGTGTTGAAGCCCGAAGTCTACAAAAAATAAACAGGAGGTCCATCCATGGCCGATACCAACGCAAAGAAGCCTTTCAGCAATCGCGGCTCGCACTACCTGATGATTCTGGTGCTGCTCGCGATCGCCCTCGCGATCATCTATAGCTTCGGGAATCTCAACGCTCCCGTCGAACTCCGCAACGACGAATTCGAGGCCGCGGTGTCCTCCGACCAGGTCGAGACGATGATCGTCTCGCCGGCCCAGGGCGACATCAACTACCGCGCCTACGTCGTGACCGGCAAGTTGTCCGATGACCGCGACTACGTCACCTACCTCGCCAACGACGCCGAATACCAGGATCTTCGCGCCGCCGTCACCGCGAAGAACAGCGACCTCGATACGACCAACGACATCGCCTTCCAGTTTCTCCGCGGTGCGTCCTACAACCTCTTTGACATCCTGCTTCCCCTGCTCGTCGTCGCCGGCATCGTCATCATGCTCGTGATGATGACGCGCGGATCGAACAACGCCAACAAGCAGGCCTTTGATTTCGGCCGCTCCCGCGCCCGTCTCTCGAAGAACCAGAAGACCACCTTCAACGACGTCGCCGGCGCCGATGAGGAAAAAGCCGAACTGGCGGAAATCATCGACTTCCTGAAAGCCCCGAAGAAATACCTCGACCTCGGCGCCCGCATCCCGAAGGGCGTCCTCCTCGTCGGTCCGCCCGGTACCGGCAAAACGCTCATCGCCCGCGCCGTCGCCGGCGAGGCGAACGTCCCCTTCTACTACGTTTCCGGCTCCGACTTCCTCGAAATGTTCGTCGGCGTCGGCGCCAGCCGCGTCCGCGACATGTTCAAGACGGCCAAGCAAAACGCCCCGTGCATCCTCTTCATCGACGAAATCGACGCCGTCGGCCGCCAGCGCGGCACCGGCCTCGGCGGCGGCCATGACGAACGCGAACAGACGTTGAACCAGCTTCTCGTCGAAATGGACGGCTTCGGCCACAACACCGGCGTCATCATCCTCGCCGCGACGAATCGCGTCGACATCCTCGACCCGGCGCTCCTCCGTCCCGGCCGGTTCGACCGCCAGATCTACATCGGCGTTCCGGACATCAAGGGCCGCGCCGAAATCCTCAAGGTCCACTCCCGCAAAAAGAAAATGAATCCCGCCGTCACCTTCGACGAAATCGCCCGCCGCACCCCCGGGTTCACCGGCGCCGACCTCGAGAACGTGATGAACGAGGCCGCGCTTCTCGCGGCCCGCGAAAACAAGACGCAGATCGAACTCTATCACATCGACGAGGCGATCGACCGCGTCATGATGGGACCCGCCAAGAAGTCGCGCGTGATGTCCAAGAAGGAACGCGAGTACATCGCGTACCATGAAGCCGGACACGCCGTGATCGGCCTCAAGCTGGAGAACGCGAACATCGTCCACAAAGTCACGATCATCCCGCGCGGCACCGCCGGCGGCTACAATCTGATGCTTCCGGAAGAGGAACAGCGGTTCCTCCAGACGAAGCAAGGCCTCCTCGAATGGATCTCCGGCCTCCTCGGCGGTCGCGTCGCCGAAGAAATCACCTTCGGCGAAATCTCCACCGGCGCCCACAACGACCTCCAGCGCGCAACCGAAATCGCCCGCACGATGATCACCGAGTACGGCATGTCCGAAGCCCTCGGCCCGGTCACCTACGAACACGACACCGGAGCGGTCTTCCTCGGCCGCGACTACGGCAAATCCAATCGGATGTCGGAAGCGATCGCCTCCGAGATCGACAAGGAAGTCCGCGCCATCATCCACACCTGTTACGAAAACGCCAAGCGGGTCATCAACGCGAATCTCGACCTGCTCAAGAGCATCGCCACCTATCTCCTCGCAGTCGAAACATTGACGAAGGAAGACATCGACGAAATCCTCGCGACCGGCAAGCTCGATCGCGCCGATCATCCGGTCGTCGAAACGCCCGCCCCGCAAGTCGAGGTCGCGCATTAATCACGAAACGGCAGGGATACTCGAGGGTATCCCTGTTTCCTTGAAAGGAGCCCCCCATGCGTCTTGACAAATATCTCAAAGTCTCCCGCATCTTCAAGCGCCGAACGGTCGCGAAGGACATCTCCGACCACGAACGCGTTCTCGTCAACGAGAAGGTCGCCAAACCGTCCACGGCGGTCAAGGAAGGCGATGTGATCACGATCATGTACGGAACGAAGAAACTCACCGTGCGCGTCCTGAAAACCGCCGAAACGATCAAGAAAGCCGACGCCGACCAGATGTACGAAGTCATCGCCGAGGAAAAAATCGCTTCCGCCCTCGACGGCGCGTTGCGATAATCGCACCCTTACTGTATAATAGATGCATGAGTCCGGCCTTGAGGCCGCGAAGATGGTGGTATATGATGAAAAAACTGATTGCTTTGGTCGCGGTCCTGTTCGGTCTTTCGGCGAGTGTGGCCTGCACGCCGGACGAACCCGGCTATGATCTTTACGCCACGGTCTATCCGCTGGTCTATCTCTTGGGAAACATGACGGCCGGCACCGGCCTTACTGCCGGGATGGTTCCCGGCATGTCTTCCCATGACACGATCGCCGACTGGTCGCCCAAGCAGATCATCGCGATGAAGAATGCGGCCCTGCTCGTCTATGTCGGCGCGAACCTCGATGCCCAGATCGACAATCAGATCACCGGCGTCTTCGAGGAACTTTACGACGACGGACGGCTCGTCAAGATCGAAAACGAGATCGACTTCATCGAAGGTGTCGTCCATCACCACGACGAAGAAGAATCGGAAACAACCACGACGGAGCCAGAAGCGCCGACGACGCTCGGCTACGACCCGCACTTCTGGGTGAGCCCGGAGCGGATGCTTCTCGTCAACGACGTGCTGCTTGCCAAACTGCTCGCCGCGTATCCGGACCATGCGGCGCAGATCACCGCCAACCACGCGACGCTCGAAACCAATCTGACCGAACTTTCCGCGGCCTATCAAGCCGCGATCGACGCCGGCACGAAATTCATGATGACCTCGACCAACCTCTACGGTTATCTGACCGCCGACTATGGGATCGAATCCATCTCGATTTCACCCGGTTATCACGAAGAAACCGAACAGTTCACGGCGCAGCACAAACAGGAAATCGTCGATGACGCGATCCTTCGCGGCGTCCGTTACATCATCTACGAAAAGAACGCGAGTTCGCCCCTCTCCGAGGCCGTCATCGCCTCGCTCAACCAATCGGGGCTCGATTACGTCGTCGGGAAACTCGACTTCAACATCATGGATACCGTCCCCTCGGACGGTTCGACCTACATCCAGATCATGTACCTGAATCTGCAAAGCATCGTCACCGCCACCACCCTCATCATCGACGTCAATTCCGCGAGGTAACCCATGGATTTTAGCAAACTCACCGAACAGGAAATCGTCCGCCGCGAAAAAGCCGCGGAACTCTTGTCAAAGGGCCTCGATCCGTATGGAAGCCGCTTCGACCGCACGCACAACACCGAGACCTTCAAGGCCGCCTTTTCAGGTTTCTCGAAAGACGAGCTCCACGCCATGGAAAATCCCCCCAAGGTGAAGCTCGCCGGCCGCGTGATGACCAAGCGCGTCAAGGGTAAAGCGGGTTTCGCCCACATCCAGGACCAGCACGGCCGCGTCCAGATCTACGTCAAGTACGACGTCGTCGGCGAAGCCGATTACGATCTCTTCGACAAATCCGACCTCGGCGACATCATCGGCGTCGAAGGTTCGCCGATGATCACCAACACCGGCGAACTGTCGATCCGCGTCGACCGCTTCATCCATCTGACGAAGGCGCTTCGCCCGCTGCCCGACAAGTTCCACGGACTCGTCGACGTCGAAGAGCGCTACCGCCGCCGCTACGTCGATCTGATCATGAACGAGGAGTCGAAGAACACGCTGATCCTGCGGTCGAAGATCATCCGCGCGATGCGCAACTACCTCGATGACAAAGGGTACCTCGAAGTCGAGACGCCGATCCTCCATCCGATCCTCGGCGGCGCGAACGCCCGCCCCTTCGTCACCCGCCACAACGCCCTCGCCATGCCGTTCTACCTGCGCATCGCCCCGGAACTCTATCTGAAGCGCCTCATCGTCGGCGGCTTTGACTGCGTTTACGAAATCGGCCGGCTCTTCCGCAACGAAGGCATGGACGTCAAGCACAATCCGGAATTCACGACGATCGAACTTTATCTCGCCTACAGCGACCTCGAAGGTATGATGGACCTCTGCGAGGACCTCATCATTTCGATCGCCGAGAAGACGATCGGCACGACCGAAATCCAATATGGCGATAAGCCGATCAGCCTCGCCCGCGGCTGGCGCCGCGCCCACATGGTCGATTTGATCCGCGAACAAACCGGGATCGACTTCTTCCAGATCACCGACTTCGCAGTCGCGAAGAACCTCGCGCTCGATCATCACCTGCGCGTCGAACCGCAGCATTACGGCATCGGTCACATCGTCAACCTCTTCTTCGAAGCGTATTGCGAGGACAAGATCGTCCAGCCGACGTTCGTCTACGGTCATCCGATCGAAATTTCCCCGCTCACCAAAAAGGATCCCAAGGATCCGCGCTTCACGCAGCGCTTCGAACTCTTCATCGATTCGCGCGAGTATGCGAACGCCTATACCGAACTGAACGATCCGGTCGACCAGCTGGAACGGTTCGAAGATCAGCTCAAGGAAAAAGCCCTCGGCAACGACGAGGCCAACGAGATGGACATCGATTTCGTCGAGTCGCTCGAGTACGGCATGCCGCCGACGGGCGGGATCGGCATCGGAATCGACCGTCTGGTGATGCTATTGACGAACAGCCAGTCGATCCGCGACGTCCTCCTCTTCCCGCACATGAAACCGCGCAATCCCAACAAGTGATCGATCCGACGCCCCGTCTTTGACGAGGCGTTTTTTTTCGACACGGATCCGGCCCATGGTATAATCAAGGTAGGTCAATCTTGTGGAGGACCCCATGAAAGAACGAACGATCCAACGCATCGCAAACGGCATGCGCGCCGTCGACGGCGCGGGCGTCCGCCTCGTCCGCGTGCTGTCGCGCCCGGACGTCCCTGATTTCGACCCGTTCCTCATGCTCGACGCCTTCGATTCGACCGATCCGGCCGACTACGTGAAGGGTTTTCCCTGGCATCCCCATCGCGGGATCGAAACGATCACCTATCTCATCGCCGGTCGGATCGAACACGGCGATTCGCTCGGAAACCGCGGCGCGATCGATGCCGGGGGAGCACAGTGGATGACCGCCGGCCGCGGGATTTTGCATCAGGAAATGCCCAAGGCCTCGCCCCGCATGCTCGGCGCGCAACTCTGGCTCAATCTACCCGCGAAGGACAAGATGACCACTCCGCAGTACCGTGATGTCGAACCGTCGTCGGTCCCCGTCGTAGCGCGCGACGGATCGACCGTCCGCATCCTGTCCGGGACGTATGAAGGCGTCGCCGGGGCGGTGCGCCCCGATTATGTCCTGATGACCTGGCTTGACGTCGACCTCGCTCCCGGAGCGGTGTTCATCCAACCTGTCGGGCTGGATGAGACGGCGTTCGGCTATCTGTTTTCGGGATCGTTTTCCGTCCCCGCCGGAACATCGGCCGTGGCGAAAGACGCGGCGCTCTTTTCGGATGGCGACATGGTCATCGTGACGGCCGGCGACAAAGGCGCCCGTTTCCTCTTCGGCGCGGCGGCGCCGCTTCGCGAACCGGTGGCGTGGGGAGGCCCGATCGTGATGAACACGCGGGAGGAACTGCGCAAGGCGTTCGAGGAAATCGACAACGGAACCTTTCTCAAAAAAATAGAAAACAGGGAAGACGGCAGAACTCGTCTTCCCTGTGTTTTTTGTCAACGGTCGTTCAAGGTGTTCGATGCGTCGCAACAACCGAGCGACGCCCACGCTTACCGAGTTTGGATGTCTTCGTGCAAAACGACGAAATAACAACAGTTGATGAGACGGCGGGCTACCGAAGGAGAATATAACCCAGCAATGAGGATAATTAGAAATACTTACATTGTATATTTGGAATTTATTGTATTGTATATTTGGAAATTGAAGATTTTGGCGGTGAGGTTTTTTACTATGGTGATTATACAGGCCTTGATATTGATGCTATTGTCCAACTCAAGGACGGCCGGTGGGGGGCAGTTCAAGTAAAAGTCGGTTCGAGTCGAATCGAAGAAGCGGCACGGGATCTAGACCGTTTTATCGCAAAGCTAGATTTCACAAAATTGAAACAGCCAAGTTTCATGATGATTCTGACGGGCACGGAGGATGCTTATGCGCGAAAAGACGGAAAAATCGTTGTTCCATTGGGATTACTCAAACCGTGATAGCCTGCGTACAACCAACTCAATCATATTTCGTTTCATCGTATGCATCGAATATATGGTATCGACGACGAACGAATGGGCCCCGATAGCCTCGTAAGACGCTCGAGGAAATCAACAACGGAGCCTTTCTCAAAAAATCGAAAACAGGGAAGACGGCTGAACGCGTCTTCCCTGGATTTTTTTGGTTACCGATCGCTCAATAGCGCCTGGAGCGTTGCGGCGAAGGCGCCGACGTCTGAGCCGTCGACGAGCGCGTGATGCGCGGCGACCGAGAACGGAATCAGAATCCGGCCGGAAACCTCGCGATACTTTCCCCAGGTGAGGCGGGGAAAGGAATCGTCCGGATGGCCCGGCATCGCGTGTTCGATCGCGGTGAACGAGAGCCACGGCATGCTCGTGATGAAGACAAGATCGTCGATACCCGGTTCGTCCGCGACCGATACGTCTTTTTTCGCGGCTTCGACGGTATCGACGGCTTTCCTCAAAAACGTGTCTTGATCGTCGTCATAGGAGACGGTGACGAAGCGGAACACGCCTGCGTCGGTCATCATCGTAAACGACGGACGGACCCGTTCATGCAAGACCACTTCCTCGCCGCGGATCCGAAGCCGCAGGGCCTCGGTCCGGTTCGCCGCCTTCATGACGGCGTGGACGAAGGAAAGGAAGAACGCTTTTCCTTCCGCTTTGATGGCGGGCAAAAACGTCGTCAGGTCGAGTTCGAAACAGACGTTGAAGAAGGGCTGCCGGTAGGTCTTGAACAACTCGAAATGCTTTCGGCGGTTCCAGCACGACAGATCGATCGTCTTCATGACGGCCTCGCTTTTGTCAAACGCCTTCCGGCTGGTCGTCTTCCCCGTCGTCTGTGTCCGGTTCCTTGGTTTCGATTTGCGCGGTTTCGTCGGCGGGTTGGACTTCTTCGATGCTGTCGCGGATCACATAGTCCTCGACGTTGACGGTGCCCTGGAACAGCTTCTGCGCCTGAAGCGCGGTATGGTGGTCCTTGCCGTTGGCGATCACGAACGCCAGCTGCTTGTCCATTTCGGCGACGTCGCCGATTTCTTTGTAATAGAGGGCGATGCGGTAATTGTGGATCAGGCGGGTCGAAATGTACCCGTCGTCGCGGCTGAAATGTTTTTCCATCATCGCGCGGTAGGCTTCCGGATCATCGGAAAGCTTGCCCATCGCCTCAAGGATCTCGAGGTAGTTCGCGGCGTAGTTCTGATACTTGGCGGGAATCCCGGTCTTGATGCCGTGGAGCCGTTCGACGGCCGCGTCGAAGGCGTCGGCGTTGCCGAGTTCGAATTCGGAATAGGCGATGAAGGCGACGATCAGGATGTGATAGACGCCGTCGAGCTTCTTCATGTCGATTTGATTGAAGGCGCGGACCGCGGCCTCGTAGTCGCCCTTGTAGTAAAGGCTCATGGCGTAGTACATGCCATAGATTTCCTTCACCCGCGCGGTCGGCGCGTTGTCGGCGCCCAATTTGGCGAGGCGGCAGGCTTCTTCGATGTCGAGGTCATAGTCGACGAGCATCGTGAACTTCGTGCCGAACACCTGAAGCGGCGCGTAGACCCTGGTCCGAAGGACGGTCCAGACGGTCATCACGACGAGAAGGATCCAAAGCCAGTATTCCTGTTTTCCGTAAATGGCGTTGATGACGGCGGCGGAAACGCTCGCGACGCCGAGCACAACGAGGACGATGATGTATCTTTTTCGATTTAACATGGGATTCACCCTTTCTCAGATGTCTTTGCCAAGGACGATTTCCTCGTCCTCGAACAGATACAAGCCGAACGTCTCGGCGACGTCCATGAAGATGTCGATGATGCCATAGAGTTCGAATTCGGCCTCGCCGATCACGTCCTTGATGACGCTGTCGACGTAGACGCCGATGTTCTCGTCGATCTCCGCCTTCTCGTCGAGGATTGCTTCGAGCCGGTCAAGCAGGTCTTCGAGTTTCTTTTCGTCGTATTTTGCCTGTTTCTCGACAAGTTCATAGCGGACGTCTTCGACGAAGAGGATGTCGTTGACGATGGCGTCGTATTCCAGAAACGCATGGAGATCGCCTTGAAACTTCGTATCGAGATACAGTTTGCACGAATCGAACTGCTCATGCAGGAATTCGAGGCCGACATTGAAGATGCGCTTGAGATCGCCGTCGAACTGCATCTTGTCGCTTTTCACTTCCCGGTACACGTGGTCGAGGACCGCGTAGATCGGAAGAAACCGGTCGTAAAGCATCGACTCGTGCTCTTTCAGTTCCATGTAGAATTCGTGATTCTCGGCGATCCACGCCAGATATTCCCGAAACAGATAGTCCATGCGAAGCCTCCGTGGGTGTCGATAGAGAAGGAAAAACCACTAAATCTAGTGGTTTTTCTAAATCGTCAGGCTCTGTTGGCGGAACCGAACAGATTGATTTTTTCCTTGACGGACGCTTTGATCGCTTCGTAGCCGGGGGCGAGCAGTTTGCGCGGATCGAAGCCCTTGCCCTTGTGGTCGAGGTCTTTGCCCGCTTCGATGTACTTGCGGGTCGCCGCGGCGAATACGAGCTGACATTCGGTGTTGACGTTGATCTTCGCGACGCCGAGACTGATCGCATGCTTGATCATCTCGTCGGGGATGCCGGTGCCGCCGTGCAGGACGAGCGGAACGGCGGGAACGCGCCGCTTGATCGCGGCGAGACGCTCGAAATCGAGTCCCTGCCAGTTCGGCGGATAGATGCCGTGGATGTTTCCGATGCCGGCGGCGAGGATCGTCACGCCGAGCGCGGCGATTTTGGCGCATTCTTCCGGATCGGCCTGTTCGCCTTTACCGTGGACGCCGTCTTCTTCGCCGCCGATCGGGCCGACTTCGGCTTCGATCGACAGGCCTTTCGCCTGGCACAGCGCGACGAGTTCGGTGGTCTTCGCGATATTCTCGGCGATCGGCAGCGACGAGCCGTCGAACATGATGGACGGAAAGCCCGCCTCGATCGCTTTCAAGGCGCCTTCATAGGTGCCGTGGTCGAGATGGATGGCGACCGGGACGGTGATCTTGAGCGAATCGATCATCGCGGCGCACATCGCCACGACGGTCTTGTATCCTGTCATGTACTTCGCGGCGCCTTCGGAGACGCCGAGGATGACCGGGGAGTTCATTTCCTGCGCGGTGGTCAGGATCGCTTTGGTCCATTCGAGGTTGTTGATGTTGAACTGACCGACGGCATAGCCGTTGGCGAACGCTTTCGTTAACATTTCTTTGACGGAAACAAGTGCCATGTGAAGCCTCCATTGGATAGACGTGATAACTGTTTTCCACATTACATTATACAAAATGCGGCCATGAAAGTAAAGGCAAATCCCCGTAGCCGCGGGAAACAAAAAGGGATCGGCCGAAGCCGATCCCTCTGGATTGCCTAGATGCCCGCAACGGCCATCGAGGCGACTTTGATCGAAGGCGTGGTGATGCCGTAGTAGCCGGTCTTGAGATCGTCGGCGACGAGGACGACGTCCTTCATCATCTGGATGAAGTTGCCGGCGACGGTGACGAGCGCGACAGGGGCGCCGATGACGCCGTCTTTCACGACGAAGCCGCTGGCCTGAAGCGAGAAGTCGCCTGAGATCGGATTGGCGCCGGCGTGCGCACCCTGGACGTCTTTGATGAAGAGTCCGTCATGACAGGATTTCACGAGTTCGTCAAGTTTGGAAGACCCCGGCAAAAACTTGAGGTTGATGGGTGCGATGGCGTTTCCGAAGCCGTTGCCGGTGGAGGCGACGCCATCTTTCTTGGCGGTGACGAGGTTGTAGAGATAGGTCTTCAGTTCGCCCTTGTCGATGAGTGCCTTGTATTTCGTCGCAACCCCTTCGTCGTCAAACGAACGGCTGCGGCTCGACTTCTTCTGGAACGGATCGTCGACGATCGAAACGATCGGCGAACCGACCACGGTGTTGAGCTTGCCTTTCAAGAGGGACATGTTCTTCTGCACCGTTTCGGCGGAGAAGATGCCCTGGAACGCGGAGAGCAGGGTGGCGAGCGCATCCGCATGGAAGACGATTTCGTACGTGCCGGTCGGAACCGGCTTCGCGCCGAGGGCGGCGACGGCGTCGGAAACAATCGACTTGGCGAGTTTCGCCGCGTTGAAATCCTTGGGATCGTTGGAAACGACGAGATCGAAGGCGGTCCGCTGGTCGGTGTCGTCCTTGACGATCGCCGAGCCGCCGAACATCGCCGAATTGACGCTGTTTTCGAGTTTCAGACCCTTGGTGTTCTGCAACAGAACCCGGCGGGTCGTCTCGGAGTACATCGTTTCGACGATCGTGACCTTCGGGTCGGCCGCATGCATCGCCTGGTCGAGTTCCTTGACGGCGGCGATCTTGAGGGCGACGTCCTGGTTCTTCAAATCTTCGTTCACGAGGCCTTCGAGCTTGACGTATTCCTTGTCGCCGGCGTAGATGATCGCGTCGTCGAGCGAATCGATGATCTTGGCCGATTCGATGATCGCGTCGACGATCGACGGGATCATCTTGTCATCGAGGACTTCGGTGACGAAGGTGCCCATCTTGCCGTTGTAGACGCCGCGGACAACCATGCTGGCGGTATCGGCGATCTCATACTTGTCGAGTGCGCCGTCGAAGACTTCGATCGAGAGTTCGCTGCGGTTGGTGAGAAAGACGGAAACGTCGCTGCAGCCTTTTTCCTTGGCGGTCTGAAAGAGCAATTCGAAATTCATCATCGTCATTTGCCTCCCTTTTTGCCGCCGACCGTGATTGAAGAAACACGGAGGGTCGGCTGTCCGACGTCGGCCGGGATCGATCCCGAAGCCGAGCCGCACATGCCGCGGGCGCGGTCAAGATTGCCGGCGATCATGTCGATGTTCCAAAGGATCTTCGCGCCGTTTCCGACGAGCGAGGCGCCGCGGACCGGTTCGGCGATTTTACCGTTTCGGACCATGTATCCTTCCGACACGGAAAAGTTGAAGTCGCCGTTGCCAGGATTGACGGACCCGCCCCCCATTTTCGCCGCATAGAGACCGTATTCGGTCGCGGCGATGATTTCATCGAAGGTCGACGTGCCGTTGTCGATGTAGGTGTTCGACATGCGGGACGTCGGTGAAAAACGATAGGATTCGCGGCGTGAGGACCCGGTCGGCTCATGGCTCATGCGACGGCTGTTCAGTTTGTCGACCATGTAGGATTTAAGGATGCCGTTTTCGATCAGGACGCGACGCTGTTGCGGGTATCCCTCATCATCGAAGTTGGCGGAACCCCAGGCGTTTTCGATCGTGCCGTCGTCGATCGCGTTGACAATCGGCGAAGCGACTTGCTGCCCGAGTTTTCCGCAGAAAACGGAGGCGTTTTTGGCGACGGACGTCGCTTCGAGCGAGTGTCCGCAGGCTTCGTGGAAAATGACGCCGCCGAATTTGTTGTTGATGATGACGGGGATGACGCCGGACGGACATTCGTCGGCGTAAAGCATCGTCTTGGCGGTGCGGGCCGCATCCTTGGCCGCTTCCGTGATGTCGAATTCTTCAAAGAAGTATTCGTACCCCATGGCGGACCCGGGTCCTTCGCCGCCCGTCTGCATGACGCCGTCCTTGCCGGCGACGGCTTGGACGTAGATGCGGACGTGGGTGCGCTCGTCGGAAACGAACCGGCCTTCGCTGTTGGCGATCAGGACGTTTTGGACGGAGTCGCCGAGCATGATCGCGACTTGCACGATCACAGGGTCGTAATTCTTGGCCGCGTCATAGGCGGCCTTCATCAATTCGACCTTTTTCGACCGTGCGACGTCGCGCGGGCTGATTTTCGCCTTGTGATGCGTTCCGACTTCAAGTTTGATGAGCGGCACGGCCTGGAACACCTTGTTGCTCGAAAAGGACTTGGACAGGTCGGATGCCAGTTTCACGATGTCGTCCGGATTCTTGCTGTTGGTGTATCCGTACACGCTTTGGAACCCGAGGGCGAGACGGACGCCGACGCCGAAGATTTTTGAACCATTGGCTTTCTCGACCCGGCCCCCGACCAGCTGGATGTTCTCCGAGGAGGTATCCTCGATGAACACTTCCGCAAAATCGGCTCCGGTGGAGAGTCCCGTTGCGATCGTTTTTTCAATCAGTTCTTTTTTTAAGAGCATTCTTGCACCTCCATCAATATTGTAAAGCATTATAGCACGCGGGAGCGCGTGCGGACAAGTCTTTTCCCGCATTTGAATATGAAAAGGCGGCGCATGGACTGCGCCGCCACGATCTCGTTACGACAGATAGAGCGCCGTATATTTCTTTTTCAGGTAGTCGATATAGTAGTGCGGATCGAACGGTTCGCCGGTGACGTCGAGCATGATCTGTTCGGGGGATTTCGAGCCGCCGAACCGATGGATCTTGTCCTTGAGCCAGGCGTTGATCGGTCCCATGTCGCCCGCGCGGAGAAGTTTGTCGATGTCGAGTTCCTTCTGCATGGCGTGATAGATCTGCGCGGCGTAGGCAGTGCCGAGCGCGTAGGTCGGGAAATACCCGATCAGTCCGCTCGACCAGTGGACGTCCTGAAGGACGCCTTCGGAGTCGGTCGGCGGCACGATGCCGAGATAACTCTTCATCAATTCGTTCCATTTTGCGGGGAGTTCGTCGACGGTGAGTTTGCCCGAGAACAGCATCCGTTCGATGTCATACCGGAGCATGATGTGAAGCGGATAGGTGAGTTCGTCGGCTTCCGTACGGATGTACGAGGCTTCGACCTTGTTGGCGGCGAAGACGACGTCGTCGACGGTGGCGCCCTTGAGCTGGGTCGGGAAGAGCCGCTTCAGTTCGGACAGATGCTTCTGCCAGAACGGACGGCTGCGGCCGAACATGTTTTCATACATGCGGGACTGCGACTCATGGATTCCCATCGTCGTGCCGCTGGAAAGCAGGGTCGCATCAAAGATGGGATCGATCTGCTGTTCGTACGTCGCGTGGCCGAGTTCATGGATCGTCGAGAAGACTGATCCGAAGAGCGCGTCGGGACTGTAGCGGGTCGTCAGGCGGACGTCGGCGGGGGAGGTGTTCCAGGTGAACGGATGGACGCTCTTCTTGAGGAGGCCGCGGCTGCGGTCGAACTTCATCACGGTGAGCAGATAGTTGCTGAAAATCTGCTGGTTGTCGATCGGAAATTTCGCTTCCGCGAACGGGTCGCGGCGGTCGTTCTTGACGGCGAGGATTTTCTTGACGAACGGCACGAGATCCTTCTTGAGGGCGTTGAAGAACTTGTCGTAGGCCTTCATCGACATGCCTTCCTCAAACTCGTCGAGGAGGATGTCGTATGGTTCGCCGGGAAGGCCGTAGTAGCCGACGAACTTCTTGTTCATTTCGATGATGTCGGCCAGGAAGGGTTTGAAGCCCGCCCAGTCGTTCTTCGCTTTCGCGTCTTCCCACGCCGGTTGGGCAAGGGTGAGGAGCCGTTGATAGCCGACGAAATCCGCCTCGGGAATCGTGACGATCTTGTCGAGCGCCTTCTTGGCGCGGCGGATTTCCTTCGCCGTGTCGGCGTCAAGCGAGGCGATGTCCCGGTAGAGGCCGTTGACGACGTCTTGATACTCCTGGCTGGTCGAGCGTTTGAAGATTTCGCCGCCGATGATGCCCATGACTTCGGCGCGTGGGCCGAACGCGCCGCGCGGGGCTTCGGTTTCCGAATCCCAGCCGATCACGTTCATAACGTATTGATAGGCTTTCAGTTCTTTGACAAGGGTTCTGAAGCGTTCGAGTCGTTCCATTCCGGATTCCTTTCGATGGTGTCGATTTGGTGTTCCGGTACTATTATATCATTTTTCGCTGATGCGGATCGATCCGCTGATCGAATGGGTCGTTTTTACCTGAATCGTGCGGGTTCGGTCGGTGTTTTCGATGTTCACGTCGCCCGAAACGCTGTTGAGCTTGATCGTTGCGGGATAGAACTCGGATCCTTCGAGATCGCCGGATACCGTGTGGAACGACGCGTTGGCGCAGGTCGTATCGATGATTTCGACGTCGCCCGACGTCGAGCCGATCTCCAGATCGCCTTCGCAGACGACGTGTTCGATCACGAGATCGCCGGAAACCTGGTTGATCGAAACGGCTCCGAGGATCAGCCGTTCCATCTTGAGATCGCCGTTCACCGAGGCGATGTCGATCTGCTCGATCGAGCCGTCGGAGATCTCGCCGTCGCCGGAGGCGATGTTGATGCGCAACTTGGCCGCCTTTACGCCGTCTATTTTGTAGTCTCCGCTTGCCTTTTGGAAAATCACTTCCCCGACTTCCATGCGGCCGGGAATGCGGACGTCGAACGACAATTCGCCGCGCTGGAACCAGCCGCGGAACTGGTTCTTTTTCATTTTGATGACAAATTCGTTTCCGACGAAGCCGATCTCGTAAAGGTCGACCTTCGCATCTCCTTCGGCGAAGACGGCGATGTCGTCGCGAGCTTCGGCGGTGATGGTGATGTCTTCGGAAGCAAGCCGGAACGTCAGGTTGATCACGCCGGCCGGCGGGACTCCCGTGAAGACGGCCGCGCCGTCTTCCCGTTTGGAATCCTTGGCATGTTTCGCGCCGCAGGAATCGATCAGGTCGGTAGCCACTTTTTGCGGATTTCCGAATTTCGTCTCGATCTCGGTTTCGGCAAGCCCGCTTGCGAGCGCCTCGGAGATCATTTCTTCGTGGTCGGCAAGGATGTCGTTGATTTCCGCTTCGGTGAATCGCTTCGACTCACTCAATGCGGTCTTTAAATCGTTTAAATACTGCTTCACTGTTTTTTCCTCCTTCGTTCAGGATCTCATAGACCCCGGTGATGAATTGGTCCCATTCGTCGCGCAGATTGAGATAGTGTTCGAATCCGGACTTCGTCATCCGGTAGTATTTCCGGGGCGCGCCGAGATCGGATTCCTGGAGATACGTTTCGAAATGGCCGTCCTGCGTCAGTCGGCGCAGGATCGGGTAAATCGTGTTGTCGTTGACGTCAAGATGCTTGGAAACGTTGTTGATGACCATGTAGCCGTACATATCCTCTTTGACGAGTTGCGAGAGGACGCACAGTTCGATGATGCCGCGTTTGAATTGCGCATTCATGGAATCCCCTCCTTTGGTAGTGATTATAACACACTACTGTGTGGTACACAATACCTAATTTAAAAGAAAAGTTGTTTTTATAACAACTTTTCTGAGTTATTATTTGGCGTTCGCGACGCTCGCGCCGACGAAATCGCGGAACAGCGGCTGCGGCCGTTGCGGCCGCGAAACGAATTCCGGATGGAACTGGCTGGCGACGAACCACGGATGATTTTTCAGTTCGATGATCTCGCAGAGACCCGTCTGCGGATTGATCCCGGAGAAGATCATGCCCTGCTTCTCGAGGAGTTTCTTGAACTTGTTGTTGAACTCGTAGCGATGGCGGTGGCGTTCCTGGATGTGTTCGACGCCATAGGCCTTGCCGGCAAGCGTGTTTTTCTTCAGATCGCAGTGATAGAGACCGAGGCGCATCGTGCCGCCGAGATTGATCCCGACGTACTGTTCGGGCAGATAGTCGATCACGTTGTAGATCGTGTCGGGGTCGAATTCGGTCGAATTGGCTTCGGGCAGGCCGCAGACGTTTCTGGCGAACTCGATGATCGACAGCTGCAGGCCGAGACAGAGGCCGAGGAACGGGATGTTGTTCATGCGGGCGTATTTGATCGCGGCGATCTTGCCGTCGATGCCGCGGGTGCCGAATCCGCCGGGAACGAGGATTCCCTTGCATCCGCCGAGCAGGGACGCGACGTTCTCATCGGTCACCTCGGCGGAGTTGACCCACCGGATCACCACTTTCACGTTATGGGCATAGCCGGCGTGTTTCAGAGCTTCGGAAACGGAAAGATAGGCGTCGTGGAGCGCGACGTATTTGCCGACGAGAGCGATTTCGACCTCGTTTTTGAGGTTTCGGATCGTTTCGACGAGACGCGTCCAGTCGGAGACGTCACACGGCGGCGTCACAAGTCCGAAATGGTTGCAGACCAGATCGTCGAGATGCTGTTCGTGGAAATGGAGGGCGACTTCATAGAGGATCTTGACGTCGATGCACTGGATCACGGCTTCTTTCGTGACGTCGCAGAACAGGGCGATTTTTTCCCGCATCGAGTTCGTGATTTCGTGACTCGTGCGCAGAACGATGACATCCGGCGTGATGCCGAGCGAACGGAGTTCCTTGACGCTGTGCTGCGTCGGCTTGGTCTTGAGTTCACCGCTCGTTTCGAGATAGGGGACGAGCGTGTTGTGGATGTAGAGGGTGCTGTTGTAGCCATAGTCGCGGCGTGTCTGCCGGATCGCTTCAAGGAACGGAAGCGATTCGATGTCGCCGACCGTGCCGCCGATTTCGGCGATGATCACGTCCGCATCGGACGCGGTCGCGGCCGCTTCAAGGCGCGATTTGATTTCGTTCGTGATGTGGGGGATGACCTGGACGGTGCCGCCGAGAAATTCGCCCTTGCGCTCCTTGTCGATGACGGAAGAATAGATCTTGCCGGTCGTGATCGAGGAGAGCAGGGACAGGTTTTCATCGATGAAGCGTTCGTAGTGGCCAAGGTCGAGATCGGTCTCGGCGCCATCGTCGGTGACGAAGACTTCGCCATGCTGGAGGGGCGACATGGTGCCGGGATCGACGTTCAGATACGGGTCGAATTTCATCATGAATACTTTCAACCCGCGGTTTTTCAGAAGGCGCCCGAGCGAGGCGGCGGCGATGCCCTTGCCAAGGCTCGATACGACGCCTCCGGTGACGAATATGAACTTGGTCTGCTTCATGTTTTTGTACCTCGCGAGCGATTTTTGGAAAATAGAAAAGGGTTCCCCTGACGGAGAACCCAGTTTTCAAGCGAGCTCTTTAAAATTATAACAAATCCGTTTTGAAAAGACAATCGCTTTCGATGCTTTATTCCTCGTCGTACATGTCCTCGTAATCGTCCATGTATTCATTGTATTTGTCATCATCGAACGTTTCTTCTTCGACCGGAGCGTCTTCTTCGATCAATTCGAATTCGTTCTTCTCTTCGATCGCGTCTTCTTCGTCCTCGTCGAGCTCTTCTTCGGCCTCATCTTCTTCGACTTCCTCGTCTTCGTCCTCGGGTTCGAATTCGGCTTCTTCCTCTTCGCCCTCGGTATCGGGGAATTCCTGGTAGTAAGCGCCGTCCTTGTCCCACATGTCGATCGACTGGCGGACCTTCAGGTCCCACAGATCATCGCCCATGTAGATGAATTTCGCCGACACGATGAAATCGGAATAAAACTGGCTGATGACCGCGGCTTTTTCCTCGTCGGTCATTTCCTTCGAATCGCTCAGCGATTTGAACAGCTCAAGAAAGGTCATCGGGTTTTTGTTCTGCGACAGAATCCGTTCCGCAGCTTCCATCAACGACAGTTGTTTGATATCGGTCATGTTTCTTAACTTTCCTCCGTTTTCATTTCCATTCGATCGAGAGCCGGTGTCTTGAGATCGGTTCGCCGTCATTCACGAGATCGTATTCGAGCTCGACGCGGTCGTTTCTCACCCGCAGCCGGCGGGTCGTCGCGGACAGTCGGAACGTCGTCCCCGCGGTCCTGAGGACACCTGCGGTTTGAGTTCCTGGCATGAATGCAAAATCCATTTCGATGGGGCCGGTGCGGCGCACGCGCATCGCGGTGTCGTCATAGTCGATCAGGTAGTTCCCGCCTTCCCCGTCGGGGAATGCAAGGACGCCTTCGCCAGACTGTCCGTCGGTGCGGAAGATCGTTTCGGTTTTACCGTCCACGGTCATCAAAAACGTGATTTTTACCTGTTCCATGGTCCACCTGGTCAACGCTAACTTATTATATATTATAACGTTTCCAAAAACAAGTGCAATATTTTAAATATTTTCGTGTGCAATTTCGGCTTTTTTCAGGTCTTCTTTGTACTTTTTCACGAGTTCGTCGGCGTCTTTCAACATCGCTTCGACGGTCTCCCAGTTTCCCACGTTCGCACCGCACGCCATCGGGTGTCCGCCGCCCTGATATTTGGCCGCGAGTTCATTGATGGCAGGTCCTTTCGACCGGACCCGGGCACGCACGATCGCGTTCTCGTACTCGGCGAAGAGGATCCACACGGGACAGTCCGGGAGGACGGAGAGTTCGTTGACAAGCGAGGTCGCTTCCTCAAGCGTGACGTCATACTTGGCGATGATGTCCGGCTTCATCTTGATATAGGCGACGCCGTTCGGCGTCTTTTCGAAATTGGTCAGGACATATCCCTGCAGTTTCATCTGGTTTTCCGTCTTGACGTCGAGCGTCGACAGGATGTCCGCGAAATCGAGACCGAAGTCCAGCAGCGAAGCGACCGCTTTGAACGTGGCCGAGGTGACCGAACGGTACTTGAAGCGTCCCGTGTCGGTGACGATGCCGGTATAAAGCGCGCGCGCCGCTTTCATGTTCATTTTCAGAACGCTGGCGAATTCATGATAGAACTCCAGGATGATCTGAGCCGTCGCCGGACGGGTCGTGTCGACGTACTGGTAGTCGCCGTAGGCGTCGACCGGCAGGTGATGGTCGATTTTGATGACGTATGCACCTTTTGAGTACCGCTGGTCGGCGACGCGGTCGCGCGTGGCGGTATCGACGACGATCGAGAGCGCGCCTTGATAGGCTTCGTCCGGGATCACATCGACGTCGCCGAGGAATTTGACGTATTCGGCCGTTTCGCCGACGATGTAGATCGTCTTCTGCGGGAACGATTCCTGCAGGATGTACTTGAGTCCGAACCCGGCGCCGTAGCAGTCGCCGTCCGGACGCATGTGCATGTGGATGATGATTTTGTCATAGGCGAGGATCTTGTCGAAAATGTGCTGTTTGTCCATGTTATCGTTCCTCCGTTTTTTGATCGAGTTCCATGAGAACCAGATCTGTTTCTTTCCATGTGTCGACGGTGCACCCGCAAGCTTGGAGATGCCCGCCGCCGCCGAACTTCTTGGCGACGTCGAGGATCGGGATGGCGCGGGAACGAAGTTCGCAAAGGATTCTGCCGGTCGCGAGGTCATAGGTGAAGTTGGCCCAGATCGGAACTTCCTGGATGCCGGCCATCTGGTTGACGAGTCCGCGCGAGACGGTGTGCGAGTCGACGTCATGGAGTTTCAGGAAAGCTTCGTCGTTTTTGCGGTAGGCGACGTTCTTCGGGGTCATCTCGATGGAGCTGAAGAAAGCCGATTTGAGTTTCTTCATCAAGAGCGATTCGGCGTACATCCGGTCATACAGATGTTGGATGTCGATGCCGAGTTCAAGCAGTGCGGCGGCGGTGCGGAAGGTCGCCGGGGAGATGCTCTTGTACAGGAACCGGCCGGTATCGGCGACGATCCCCATGTACAGGGCTTCGGCCGCCAAGAGCGGAATCGTCCAGCCGGCTTCCAGAAAGGCGGTCGCCAGCATTTCCGCCGTGGAGGAAGCGTCGGCATTTTTGATATACAGATCGAAGCGGATGTCCGGTTCGTTACGGTGATGGTCGATCAAAACGAGCGTTTCCGCCTGTTCGTACCGAGCGCCTTCGAGCATCTGCCGGGAGACCGTGTCAAGGATGACCACGAGCGCTTCGCGATAGTCCTGATCCGACGCCGAATCGAGCGGCTGGAAATAGTTGAGGGAGTTCGAGTCGCCGACGGCAAGAATCGTTTTTTGGGGATAGCGGGCTTGAAGGGTATGATAAAGTCCGAACTGCGAGCCGAAGGCGTCGAGGTCCGGATTCTGATGCCGTAGCAAGATGATTTTTTCGTGGCTTTCCACGAGTTGGACGAATCGGTTGAACATGAGGGTCCTCGCATTCTTTCAAGAGTATATCATTATAACACAGTAACGGATGTTTTGTGCAAGCGACATGCTTACATTCGTACGGAATCGTCCGGATCCCCCGCCACACGAATCCATCCGATGAATGTTGGCGAAACGGCGAGAATGTGATATACTTTATGCTACTGACAGTAAGGGTGTGATTCCAATGAATTTTATCAATAAAAAGCTGCTGATTATGCTCTTGGCGGTGATGCTTGTCGGCGGCCTCGCCGGATGCGACCTGTTCGGGTCGACGACCACGGCGGCGACGACCACGATGAATCTGACCACCGCATCCACGGCGACCACGGAAATCATCACGACCACCACCGGCATCACGACCACCACCGCGATCACGACCACGACCGCCGAATCGCTATCGACCACCACCACCGTCCATAACGTCGCGCTCCTGTTGTCGGGCGCATGGAAAACGGTTTATGAAGCCGGGTCCTCGTTCGACCCGACCGGACTCGTCGTCACGCTTCTGCGTTCGGATGCCTCGGAAAGTGTCATCTCCGAATACTTCGTCCTCGGCTTCAATTCGTCCGTCACCGGCCTTCAGACCGTCCGCGTCCGTTACGGTGGCGTTGAATCCTCGTTCGTCGTCTATGTGAAGGAACCCGTCAGCCTCGCGGACATCGCGCTCGAACTGACGCTCCCGACCAAACTCGTCTATCAGCCCGGCCAGTCGGCCGACTGGACCGGACTCGTCGTGAACGTCGTCCAATCCGACGGCGACAAGATCGAACTCGACGAAGCATCCTATGTGCTCACCGGTTTCGATTCCGCTTCCGCCGGATTGGTCATGATCACCGTCACTTACGACGACCTGACCGCGAGCTTCCCGATCTACGTGGCGGACGCCTCCTCCGCCGGCATCGCGCTTTCCGTCACGGCGCCGACGCAAACCGTCTACGTCGAGGGCGACACGCTCAATCTCGCGGGACTTGTCGTGACCCTCACCGCCACCGGCCGGACGCCGATCACCCTGACGAGCGGACAATACGCCGTCACTTCCCCGAACATGGCGAATGCCGGCATCTTCGACGTTACCGTTTCGGCGCTCGGACTCGAAGCGTATTTCGCGATCACGATCACCCCCGGCGAACCGACCGGTCTCGACCTCATCCCCTACTTCGACGACGCCGAAGGCCTGGAAGGCCAGGCGCTCCTGCTCGCCCTCCGGGAAATCATCAATGTCTATACGGGCATCACCTACGGCGACGTCCGCTACATCCTCGACGAAACCGACGCCGATCCGAATCACGCCGGTTATCTCATCGAATGGTATACCGGTCAGTCCCGCAACGCCACATGGGACCTCGGCGTCACCTACAACCGCGAACACGTCTGGCCGCAGTCGTTGCTCGGTGCGTCGGCCGACAACGCCGTCATCAACATCTGTTCGGACGTCTTCAACCTCACGCCCGCCGACCCCTCGATCAACTCGAGCCGGGGCAACAAGTGGTTCTCCACCGTGACGAACACCTACTCCTATCTACCCAGCCGCGCCGCGATCCTCGGCGACATCGCCCGCATCTTGTTCTACATGGCGGTCATGTATCCCCAACTCTCGCTCATTGAGCTGAACGCCACGCAGGATCCCGCCGTCTACCAGATGGGCGACCTCTCGACCTTGCTCGCATGGCATCTCGCCGACCCGGTCGACGCCTTCGAACAAAACCGCAACGGCGTCATCTACTCCTACCAGCACAACCGCAACCCGTTCGTCGATCATCCCGAACTCGTCGAACTGATCTGGGGAAACGCCTGAGTCGCAGAATATCAAAAAAGGAATCGGTCGAACGCCATGACGTTCATTCCGATTCCTTTTTTTATCTTTATGCCTGCGCGGGCAGCGCGAGCGGTTTTCGATAGGCGTTTTCGCAGACGGCAAGGATGATGACGATGACGATCATGAATTGCGGCATGTAATAGATATTGTCGACCATCCCGTGCATGTGCGCTCCCAGAAGGGCGATCGCGAGGAAGACCGCTTCCGGGGTTCTCCGTTGCAGAATCCATTTGAACTGCACGAACACCTGCATCCCGAGGGCGACGAGTCCGACCAAGCCGAAGGTCGCGGCGGTATGGAGGATCGTGTTGTGGAACATCCGGTAGTCGCCCGCTTCGTCAAGACGGGCGAAGAGCCCGTTTCCGAAGAGCGGGTGTTCCTTGAACTTGGCGATCGCGTCGAGCCAGATCGGGATCCGGCCGGTGTCGTCGAGCAACAGATTGGCAAGCCGGGCGTACAGGGTGATGAAGAAGTCCTTGCCGATCCAGGCAACGAGAGCGATGATGCCGAACGCGCTCAAAAAGTGCAGGGCGGTATGCCACCATTTCTTCTGGACCATCAAGTAGACGACGCATAAAACGAAGGTCCCGGCGAAGGCGATGATGCCACCGCGGGAGACCGTGAACAGAAGCATGATCCCCTCGAAGATTCCGACGATGATCCAGAGATACGGCATTTTCGTCGTCTTGGCGTAGTAGAAGGTCATCGGGATGAACAGGATCAGATAGGTCGCGATGTAGTTCGAAATCCCCCACCCGAGATTGATCTGCTTGTTTTCGATCGCGTAGATGACGTCGTCGACGCGAAGATAGAAAATCAGGACTTCGGCGGAGATGACGAGCCCGAGCAAAAACATCAGACGGATCAGATATTTCACGTGATCGCCTTGGATCGTATTCCGGTAGAACAGATAGACGATGACATACAGGAATCCGACGAACGCATAGAACCCGTACATCACGGAAAGCGTCTCGCCGGCATTGAAGGTCGACAGTCCGACGGCCGCGAGCATCACGAGGCTCCCCGGCAGCATCGCCCCTTTGAACAAACTCACCCGATAGCGGATCACGTGGATCGTCATCCCAAGGATGATCGCGACGGGCGTGAGATAGATATAGAAAGGCACGTCGGCGAAGGTCCAACCGGTATGCGAGATCATGAAGAGGGCGTTCAGGAAAAGCGGGATCGTCGCCATCGTATCCTTCCGGAAGACAAACAGGATGAACATCAACCCGAGCGCGGCGGGCAGGCCATAGGTCTCCCATCCCATCGTCCAGACGAGGATGGTCGCGAGGCTGATCATGATCTGATAGGCGAAACTGTTCAAAAATCGGTCGATGGTTGCCTTCATGATGTCCTCCGCGTACTTCCGCACTTACTATCATACTAAAAAAGCGTCGTTTTGTCATCCATAATCATCTTGGCAAGCCGACCAAAGAGAGAGAAAAAAGCCCCGCGGAACGGGACGCCTTGCGGCGGCGCGTTCGCGGGGCTTGATCCTTCATGCGGTTGAGATCGTTTTGAACTTTCTCAACATTTCATCCCAAAACTTAGGCGGGGATGTGGTTCGCGACGCGGACTTCGTGGACGACGAGGTTGCCGGTGACTTGTCCGGAGGCGGTGTAGTTGTTGAAGCCCCAGCCGAAGTCGATGATCTGCGAAGCGTTGTAGCCGGTGTTCGAAATCTGGAAATAGATCCAGCCCGAGGTACCGGTTGCCGGCAGTGTCACCGTGTAGCCGTTCTGGCTTCCGGTCCAATACAGCCAAACCGAGAAGAGCGAAGTCGTGTTGGTGTTGTTGGTAACATACAGCCAGATGTAGTTGTACTCGGCAGTGATGCTGTAGCTGGCGAGCGTGGAGTACTTGCGGGCGAGGAACCAGCCTTCGTTGCAGACGGTCGGAAGGGTCATGACCATCGTGTCGAGGGCGGAGTCGAGCTGGAGGAGTTCGCTCGGATCGGAGGTGTTTGCACCGTTGACGCGGTTCGTCCAGGCGACTTCGAATTCCGCTTCATCCGCATAGGTGAACGTGTCGATGAGGATGGTCGCAGCGTCCTGGAGATGCCAGCCGAGGTTCGAAGTGGTGTCAATGGCGTAGGAAACCCATTCGACGGACGGATCGAAGACATCGGATCCGACGATATCGCCACCGGTGATAGAGGACTTTCTTACCAGGGAGCGGTCAGCGGTTTGGACGCCGCCGACGTTCCAGCTGGAACCCGGGTCAAAGCCGATTTGGCCGAAGACATCGAGGATGACGCCGTTGTGCTTGAGAACGATGGCGTCATCGCCGTTCCAGTTCGGGACAGCCAGGGGGGGAGTAGCGGAATAAACCTGTGTGTAATCAGCTTGGGCTAAAATCGCCGCATTGGCTTGACCGTTTGCCAAGACATAGACTTGACCGGCCGGGAGAGTCCCTGCCAGCACCAAGCTTGCTGATGCGACTGCTGCACCGTTCGAATAGAGTTCGATGGTGTAGGCCGTGAGGTCAACAGTGACGTTTGTCGGATTGTAGACTTCGATGGCTTTGTTGTAACTAGAGCCTTCGATGTACTCCGAGAAGAACAGATCAAGCGGGAACAGGCTGACCCAAGTCGGCCAGGACGGAGCACCCTGGTTGAAGACGAGGTTTTCCGCGCTGTATTCGAATCCGTTGGCGTCGAAGGCGGTGATGACTGCCTTGGCGGGCATCACAACCTGGCTCGGCGTCCATGCGCCGAATTCCCATGTGCTGCTGGTGGAATAGGTGCCGGCGACGATGATGAAGGCGCTCGAGTAGGACTTCGCGATGTTGACCTTGGAGGGTTCCTTCGAGACGTTCTCGACGAGCAGGTTGCCCGCGCCGTCATAGAGGGCGACGCGAACTTCCATGACGCTCGCGACATCCGCTCCGGAGAGCGCGAAGCCGACGGAGACGCCGTTGTACTCGGCGGCGAGGTTGGTGTTGAAGTTTTCCGCGGTCACGACGATGTCGAGGATCGGGAAGAGGCTTTCCCACGTCGGGTGCGACGGGGCAGAGGCTTGCAGGGAGAGGTTCTCGGCCGCATATTCGTAGCCGTTCACATCCGTGACGGTGATCACGGCCTTGGCCGGGACGATGGTAGCGGAGGGTTCCCACGCGCCGAGATTCCAGGTGCTGCTCGTGGTGTAGGTGCCGATCACGACACGGAACGCGGAAGAATACGACTTGGCGGTGTTGACCTTGGACGGTTCCTTGGAGGTATTCGTGACGAGCAGGTTGCCGAGCGCGTCGAACAGTTCAACCTTGACGGAACCGACCTTGGCGACATCCGCGCCGGAGAGCGCGAAGCCGACCGAGATGCCCCAGTACAGATCGTCCTGGTTGGTGTTGAAGTTTTCCGCGGTGACGACGATGTCGGAAACCGGGAAGAGACTCTGCCAGGCGGGGTGAACCGGCTCGGTGTTCATGAAGGTGTTGTTCTCGACGGTGTATTCCATGCCATCGAGGTCCGTGACGGTGATCACGGCCTTGGCGGGAACGACGATGCCGTTCGGGGTCCAGACGCCGAATTCCCACGTGCTGCTGGTGGAATAGGTGCCGGGGACGACGATGAAGGCGCTGGAGTAGGCTTTCGCGGTGTTGACCTTGGAAGCTTCCTTGGAGACGTTCGTGACGAGCAGGTTGCCGAGCGCGTCATAGAGCGAGACAGAGACCGAGGCGATCGTTCCGACATCGGCGCCGGAGAGCGCGAAGCCGACGGAGACGCCCCAGTATGCATCGTCTTTGTTGGTGTTGAAGTTTTCCGCGGTGACGACGATGTCGCCGGGTTGCGGGACGACGATCTGGTCGACTCTGCTGAGCATCAACTGCGGCGTGGCATTGTACTGGCCGACCGGGACGTTGATGAACGCGATGGCCTGTCCGGCTTCAAGAGCGTTCAAGAAGGTCTTGATCGCTTCGAATTCGGCGACGGTTCTGTCGATGCGGATCTGCAGGGTGGTCGTGCCGTCTGTGACGTTCATCGTGTAGCTCGAGCCGGTGACGAGCGCCGGTTTCACGGCGATCGTCAGGCTGGCGTCGATCGAGACGATCTTGCCTTGCTGCGCGACGATGTCGGCGAGGACGAGAGCGGGAATATTGACCGCGGCGGGAATCGTCTGCGCTTCGGCGACGAGGGTGATCGAGGTGACCGGGTCGACTTCGAGGAGTTGGCTGTACAGCTTTGTCCTGCCAAGGACCTTGACTTCATTGCCGACGACGAGGATCGCCTGGTAGGCGATGTTGGATCCGACATACACATAGATGCCAGCCGTGCCGTCCTGGATGAAGGCGTTGTTGCCGACGAGGGCGGTGACGATGCCCTGGAAGTAGACGGTGTTGCCGATCGTGGCATTTCTGGCTTCAAGGACGGTCGTGGCGGTCAGGGCTTGCACGGTGACCGTGAAATCCTTGGTGACGGCGGTTTCGGTTCCGATCGTCAGCGAAGCCTGGAGCACGACGTCGGTATCGACGGTGACGTTCGGGAAGGTGACGGTGTCGGTGAGGATCGTGGCGCCGCCCGAGACGACCGACCAGACGATCGCGGAGCCGTATCCGCCCGTCGCCGGGAGGACGAGGCTGGCGCCGCTGATGGTGGTCGCGGTGATCGTGAGGTTCGCAACGTCGGCCGCGAGTTTTTCGGCATCGGTCAGTTCGGGCAGCGTGAGTCCGTCTGCGCCTTCCTGATAGACGAAGAAGATTTGGCCGGGCACGGCGGGACTGAGGTTCGAGTCGTTGCCGTTGTACATGTAAACGCCGTCGAAGGTGACCTGTTTTCCGACTTGCGCCTTGAGGGCGTTGTAGGAATCATTGACGGTCGAACGGTAGTAGATCGCCATCAGGATCGTTTCGCCATCCATGATATACACGTTATTGTTCGTGCCGAGGATCGCGACGGTACCGGTGACGGTGTAGGTATTGCCGGAGACGAGCACGGAGGTGCCGGGGACGTAGACTTCAGGAGTCTGCGCATGGTCGTTTCCGGTCGAGACGGTCTGTTTCACGACGGCGTTGGTAATTTGGATCTGGCCGTTGTAGGCGGCGAGGGTGCCGACGATGACGACTCTGTCGCCAAGCGCCATGCCCGCGACCGGGGTCGTGTAGATGTTCAAGTTGCCCGTTCCATCGGTGATATAGTAGCTGTTGTTCGTGAAGAAATACACGATGCCTTCGACCTGGACGAGCTGGGCCGAAACGGTCATCGCACGGACCGCAGCGATCGTCGAAGTGGTGATCGGATTCACGGTGATCGTGAACGCGCGGGTCGTCGGATCGACGACGCCGGCGAGCGTCAGCGTGGCGGTCAGTTCGACCGTCTGAATCGCTTCGACGTTGGCGAAGGTGACCTTGTCGTTGGCAACGTTCAGGGTCGCGTATTCGCTTCCGGTCGTGATCGACCAGGCGACGGCGGAACCGTAAGCTCCGAGTTTGGCGAGCGTGAACGACTGTCCGCCGACGGCGGTCGCCGGGACGGCGAGCGCGGCGGCGTCCGCATCGACGGCATCCTGGCCGGTGAGGACGGCGAGTTCGATGTCTTCGGCTCCACCCTGGAACAGGACCATGACGCCGTTCGTCGGATGCAGCGTGTAGAAGATGACGTCGATCGTGACGACCTTGTCGGCCTGGGCCTTGAGGGCGTTCAGCGAATCGGTGAGCGAGTACGAGTAGACCGTACCGACGCGTTCGGCGCCGGCATAGATGTCCACATAACCGCTTGCCAGGACCTTGACGGTGACGGTGACGGTATACGTCGTGCCATGCATGACGCGATCCGCCGCGGCGTCGATATCCTTGAGATCAAGGGCGTCGACGAGGACGGTCGGGGTGATCGTGAAGACGTTGTCGTGGGAGATGACTTCCTGGAAGGTCAGGTTCGAAATCTGGAAGAGGG
>Ga0209417_1001584_pt1 | contig 41001 bp, 40 predicted proteins | sample RifGroF2_FD_184002 | JGI IMG/M metagenome (GOLD analysis project Ga0209417, IMG submission 184002) | Groundwater microbial communities from Rifle, Colorado, USA - Groundwater F2 (SPAdes) (version 2) | ecosystem: Environmental > Aquatic > Deep subsurface > Groundwater | place: Rifle, Colorado... | reverse complement strand
GGTTCCGTGATCGCAAATTTTTGCGGCTGTCGGATTAGTTTTGTTATACATATTTTTCTGCAGATCACTCCCATTATTTACATGATAATTTTTCTGATTTAGGACTTGACTTTTATTAGCAGGTTTCATAAATTTACGAATATATTATATCAATATTAAATAACTATGTCAAGCATACAATATAAACTTATAAATGAAAATTTCCTGCTTTGCATATATGCAAAGCAGGAAATACAATAATCAGATATTTACCCATTCAAGCGGTTTTTTCATAGCCTTTGCGCCTGATTCGATGATGCCCATAATTGCGATGGTTTCCTTAGGATCAGCTTTTACATTTCCCGTTTTAAAGAAATCGCACATTTCGACGATGAAATTATCAAAATATGATGTCATATCACCGATTACTTCGAATTTACCGTCATCATAAGCAATGTTAAGTCCGAAGCTTACACGCCAGTCGTTGAACAGGCTGAGAACTGCGCGTCTGTTACCTGCAAACTCGATAAGAAGTGCAGGGGCTTCCTTTGATCCGATAGCCATAACTCTTTCAGCCTGGCTGCCCATTAGCATAACGATAGGCTCAAGCTGATGGATTGTGTATATCTCGAACACTCCAGGACCCTTTGAATTGATAAATGTAACGCCGTCTTTGCGGATATTCTTCATCTCGTTTGCAAATCTAAGAGCTGATGTTGAGAAGAAGGGGGTGTTGTGTTTTTCAGCATTGGCGACGATTTCTTCGGCGATTGCTTTTGTGGTAGCAAAAGTTTTATCAACATAAGTGCATTTGCCGCTTGCAAGCGGGAGGCGGGTGAGGTCAAGATGACGCTCAGGATTGTCGGGTGAAAGTACAATAAGGCAATCGCTCTTCTCGACAAGCTCTTCGATGGTGTTGATTCTCTGAACACCGAATTTTTCACACCATTGATCGGTTGTCATTCCTCCCTTTGGTGAATTGATCTCAGCGTATGCATAAGCGACGACAAGCTCATCGCCTGCAACCTTTTTAATCATATCGGGATAATTATTAGCATGCCACTCATCAAGATAGTGATCTATAAAGCCTATTTTCTTCATTGTTATATCAATCCTCTCTGTTTCTAATGCCTATATTTTGTTTTTCAAAAAGTCTACTGCGAGTTTAATATCCACATACGGGTCAGCTCCGCATTCACGCTCAATTGTAAGGAAGCCATTGAATCCGATGTCAGAAAGTGCCTTCAAATAATTATTGAAGTCAACATCACCTTTCCCAAGAGGAAGCTCGATGAAGTAATCGCTCATTCTGAGGTCCTCGATACCGCCCTCTGCAAAGAAATTGTAAATAATTCTCGGCTCAGTCTTCTGAAGAAGTCTGCCATCTTTTGCATGCGTGTGTACGATATAATCCTTGAGTGTGTAAACAGCCTTTACCGGATCATCATCGGTAACCATGATCAGGTTAGCCGGGTCAAGATTAACACCAATTCCCTTGCTTCCGACATCAGCAATAAATCCGGCAAGTGTTTCGGCCTTTTCAGGACCTGTCTCGATAGCGAATGTAACGCCAAGCTTTGCCGCATAGTCGCCCATTTCCTTGCAGGCAGCTTTCATGTTCTTGTATGCTTCACAGCTTTTGTCGGTCGGGACAACACCGATATGTGTCGTAACAACCTTGCTGTTAAGCTTTACTGCAAGCTCTGCAACCACCTTGCTTGCCGGAACCTTCCATGCATTCTCATCTGTGCGCTCAAAACCATGACCGCCGAAATCGCCGCAGACAGCTGATACGGCAAGTCCTCTCTTTGAAAGCTCCTCATTTACTTTCGCAACCTTTGCATCATCAAAGGTGTCATACTTCATCTCACCATCAACGACATAAAGCTGAATTCCTTCAGCACCGACTTCCTTTGCTTTATCAAGTCCTTCAAAAAACGGGAGCTTAAATGAGTCAACCATAACTCCTATCTTAAACTTTTTCATTGTAATTATCCTTTCGGTATTTTATTATAATTTTATTTAATTAAATCAAAGCCGGTAAGAATACTGTCAATAATGATACTATGATTCCTGCCAGAAATACACCGCAAACAATTGCCGGCAATGCGTCTTTCAGCTTTAATTGCAGTGTTATCGCAATCAATGCACCTGTCCAGGCACCTGTTCCGGGAAGTGGTATTGCTACAAAGGCTAAAAGTCCCCAGAAAAGAACACCTTTTATTTTTGAGGCCTTTTTTTCGCCAATCTCAATGATTTTTCTGAAGGGTTTCCCGAATTTTTCGAATTTTGCAAAGTACTTCAACACCTTTTCACCGAATATTATCAGAAAAGGAATCGGAATCAGGTTGCCAATAAAAGCGATCGCTGTACTTTCCCAAACCGATAATCCCAACCCAACGCCAATAGGTATTGCACCTCTCAGCTCTATAATCGGAACCATGCTGACTAACAAGACATAAAGTATATTAACCATATTATATCCTTTGCCGTACACTATTTCGAATTAGTATTAGTTGCTATTTATTTAACAACATGATTATACAATACCCAAATCGTCAAGTCAATACTTATCAAGGAAATCATTAAAATTGATTTTTTGTAATTGTTTCATAGATATGTGTTGAATTTTAATATTTAATCTGTTAATATATATTTATAAATATAATTGACTTCTAATGGAAGGATGTTAATTCGAGCTGTACCGGATTAATAACGATAAAATACATGAAAAATCTTAACGGTAAAAGCGCAAGGATGCTTCTGGTCTACCCTGACTACACAGACAGAGACTGCACAACAAAAACAAGTGGCGGTAATTACAGTGAAGGGCTTGCTTCGATTTCAGCTGTTTTAAAAGATGGTGGACATAGTGTCAGCTTGTTGCATTTGTTTTATCTGCATCAGGAAAATGATTTCAAAGATAAGCTTCGCAACTTAGGTGAATTTGATATAATTGGTTTTTCGATCAGAACAACCGCTTTCCCCGATTCGCAGCTCTATATAAAATGGACAAAAGAAGTATATCCCGAAGTCTTTATCATCTGTGGCAGCTATCATGTTACACTTGTTCCCGATGAGGTTATTGCAATAGATGGTGTTGACTGTGTTTGTATCGGTGACGGTGAATATGCAGAGCTTGAACTTTGCGATGCAATGCGTGACGGTAAGGACTATACCAACATCGAAAGCCTGTATTTCAAGCTTCCTGATGGAACAATCAAAAAAAATCCTGTCCGTCCTGTATTCGAGGACCTTGAAAGGCTGCCTATACCCGATTTTGATCTCTTCGATTATGAAAACCTTGCAAGTTCAAAAATAAACACAGCAATCGTTATGATGAGCCGTGGCTGCTTGTTCTCCTGTACTTACTGTGGCAACTCACAGTTTCGCAATGTTTATCCCAACCGCAAGAAATATGCACGCTTCCGCAGCCCTGAAAATTCGATTTTATATTTGAAAACTCTGTTATCAAAGTACCCGAATATCAAGTATTTAAATTTCCGTGATGCGATATTCAATATGTATCCCGACTGGTTCGATAAATTCATTGACGTATATAAAAAGGAAATCAACCTCCCCTTCACCTGTAATCTTCGGTTTGATGCTATGAATGAAGATACAGTCCACAGAATGAAGGAAGCCGGTTGTTATACAATCGACATAGGTGTTGAGAGCGGTGACCAGGAAATCCGCATGAAATACCTTAAACGCAATATGACCGATGAAATGATGATCAATGCAAGCAAATGGTTCCACAAATATGGAATCACTGTTCTGACATACAACATCTTAGGTTTACCATATGAGGATCTGCACCGTGCTTTGAAAACAGTCAAGTTGAATGCAAAGCTAAAAAGCGACCGCATCATCCCTAATATATTCTATCCCTACCCAATGACAGAACTGCATCGTATTGCAAAGGAAGCAGGCTTTGTGCCGGATGTTATATCACCTGACTGCCGTGTTCCGCTTGTTCAGAAACAATTCCCCGAGCATGAAGTGTTGTTTGTTGCGAACTATTTCATGTATTATGTAAAACGTTATAAATGGGCATTTAGTCATGGTGGAATCGGAAAAACATACGAAAAATGGCTTGACTTTTGGTTTACTGGTCCGATTACACCAAGAAAATTCTTAGTTTTTGTTTACGATAAGCAGGATAATGCAAAACGCAAGCTGAAAAAATATCTTGCAAATAAACATCCCGATTTATATTTATCGCTGAGAGATAAACGCTTTAAAAAGCGGGCAGGCAATACAAAAAATAATTCCAAGGAAGTTTAGATATGAATCATAAACAAAAAGCAATAGAATTATTCAATGAAGGATATAACTGTGCTCAATCTGTTTTTGCAGCATTCTGCGATGTTACAGGTATGGAGTTTGAAGAAGCGATTAAGCTGTCCTCGTCATTCGGTGGCGGCATGGGCAGACTTCGTGAGGTATGCGGTGCAGTTTCGGCAATGTTCATGATTACCGGTATACTGTATGGCTATACAAATCCGACCGATAGTGAAGCTAAAGCCGAACATTACAAACAGATTCAACTGCTTGCTGAAAAATTCAAAGAGAAAAACGGGTCTATAATCTGCCGTGATATTTTAATTGAAGCCGGTGTTGAGAATGTAAATACCAATTATATTCCTGAAGCAAGAACCAAAGAATACTATGAAAAGCGTCCCTGCGCTGAATATGTTGGCGATGCAGCAGAAATTCTTGACGAATATATAAAAAATCATAAATAATACTAATCTCTCATAAAACATTATGTTAAAATTCTGCGAAAAATCCATAAAGCAAAGGTTTATCCTTGAATTTTATCTATGTTTTTAATCGAGATAAGTATAAGGGAATGAAGTTCTCTCTTACACATTGTAAAACCGCTTATTAAGCTGATGACTTCTGCAACACCGCAGAGTTATCAGCTTTTTTACGAATTGTAATATACGAAAGGAATCTGTTTATGCTCATCAGCTTCGCTGTTATTTTAATTTTAGGTTTCACTTTGAGCGGTATATTTCAAAAGCTCCGGCTTCCGGGATTGCTCGGAATGCTGTTGACAGGAATAATACTCGGTCCGTACGCACTTAATTTGATTGATTCAAGCATCCTGTCGATTTCCGCCGACCTTCGTGAAATAGCACTTATTGTTATTTTAGTCAGAGCAGGCTTGTCGCTTGACATCAAGGATTTGAAAAAGGTCGGTCGACCTGCAATTTTGCTTTGCTTCATCCCGGCAACGCTTGAGATTGTCGGTGTGGTTTTACTTGCGCCGCCGTTTCTTGGTGTTTCAGTGATCGAAGCAGCAATAATGGGTGCTATGCTTGCAGCGGTTTCGCCTGCGGTTATAGTACCAAAGATGCTGACACTCATGGAAAAAGGGTATGGAAAGAAAAAAAGCATTCCGCAAATGATTATGGCGGGAGCCTCTGCTGATGATATATATGCAATCGTGCTTTTCACATCGTTTATCAGCATTGACAGAGGCGGTTCGTTCGACGCGTTGTCAATGTTAAAAATCCCGGTTTCGATATTGACCGGACTTTTTGTCGGTATCGGTTTCGGCTTTTTTTTAGTGCAAGTATTCAAACGAATCCATATGAGAGATACAATAAAAATATTGTTGATCCTTGGTATATCATTTTTATTTGTCGGTTTTGAAGAATATGTCTCAGCTGTTGTTCCCTTCTCCGGGCTACTTGCGGTAATGGCGCTGGGTGGAACAGTATTGAAAATGCGTGAGGTTGTCGCAAAACGAACTCAAGGCAAGTTCTCAAAAATCTGGGTTGCGGCAGAGCTGATTCTGTTTGTGCTTGTAGGTGCGGCCGTTGATATAAACGCTGCTTATAAAGCAGGTGTTGCGGCAGTTCTGCTTATTTTCGGCGCATTGCTGTTCAGAGCTGTCGGTGTTGTTATCAGCCTTATTAAAACAGGTTTATCCTTCAAAGAAGTGTTATTTTGCAACATCGGTTACCTCCCAAAGGCAACCGTTCAAGCTGCCGTCGGTGCTATCCCGCTTGCAATGGGAGTAGCGGCAGGCAACACAATACTAAGCGTTGCCGTTGTCTCTATCATAGTTACAGCACCTCTCGGAGCAATTCTGATAGATACGACATACAAAAAATGTCTAAAGGATGATGTCTGACTATTGACAAAACAAAATAAATTAAGTATAATGTTTGAAATACTAAAATTAGTTAAAGGAGGCGATTATCATGAAAAATTTAATATATTTCGGATATCATGCTGTTCGCCTTATTGCGTATTATAGTATAGCTTAAAATTTAGTATAAGTATATTATAACAAGGCATATCCGAAGCCGGATGTGCCTTGCTTTTTTGCACATCCGAAAGAAGATGTGCTTTTTTTGTGAAAGGAGAGGTGCCATTGAAGCGATTGTTAAGCAAACTGAAAAATATGCAGAACACCGAAGCTTCATTTACCGGAATGTATGAAGGTGTTATGCTCGTTCACAACAACACCAACATGCCGCCCATTACAGCCTATGACAGTGTTTATTATGACGATAATATCGGCTTTGAAATTAAACGCACTCATAAGCTGGCTCAGGATAAACCAACTATATCCGTAATAATCCCCTGTGATATAATAACAGGACAAAACGAAGGAGAGATGCCCTTGAAAAGACTGAAACACTATTTACTCAACATGGAACCGAACACAACAACCTATAAGGAAATGTACGAAGGAAAAGTACTTGTTAACTTCCCACCGAAATCAAACGGTGAAATTCTCGAGCCGGAATTCGAGAACAATAATATTTACTGGAGTGAAAACAATTCATATGTTATTGAGTTAACACATAAACTTGCTCAGGATAAACCCACAATAACTACACAAATCCCACTCGATGATTTAAGCATGGACATATACACAACAACCGCCGCTGATCACTGTCTGCGTGAATTCAAGCCGTATATTGATACATTGAATGCAGAGATATACAACCGCAGCCGTCCCGACAAGGAAAACGGAAAATACTATCTTCACAATCCGGGCGGCGAGGTTTTGATGCGTAATACTGCATATTTCAAGCTCTGTCCGCAGAAGGATTATCGTAACGGCAGCGGCAATACAGTTTATATTCTTGATGATGGTGTCTCAAGACCACCGAAAATGTATCTTTGTATAAAAATACAGGTGCAGCTGCCTCAGAAGAAGCTTCGTAAGACAATCCAAATGCTCTGCAAAGACCTGCCTGATGCGGTCAACAGCTTCGTGCGTAATTTCAATATAACCAAGTTGAACGAAGCTCTTACACTTTCAGAAAAGCAAGCTGCAATCCGTTCATGGCTGAAGCAAAGCGAGTATTGCTGTTTTATCGCAAACGGCAGTATATTACCGCGTTCAAAAGGCAGCGAGCTTCCGATGGAAAATGCGATACCCTTCAAATCCACACCCGAAGACGAAATTGAAGTCTGCGGTATTAAAGGCATGGGCATTAAAAGAGGTGTAACCGTCATAACCGGTGGTGGATATTCGGGTAAATCAACTTTGCTCAATGCTATTTCTGCCGGTATTTACAACCACATTGCCGGAGATGGCAGAAAACTGGTCATTACCGATGAAACCGCTGTCAGTATCTCAGCAGAGGATGGCAGGAGTGTAAAGAATGTCAACATATCTCCGTTTATCAAATGGATTCCCGGTGGTGATACGTTTGATTTTTCGACCGAGCATGCAAGCGGTTCAACCTCACAAGCAGCAAATATTATGGAAGCTATCAACTTCGGTTCAAAGCTATTCCTCATCGATGAAGACAGAAGCGCAACCAACTTTATGATCCGTGATCGCATGATGAAGCAATTAATTGAGCATGAACCGATTACACCATACACCGACCGTGTCAACGAGTTATACAAAAATAACGAAGTTTCGACTGTTCTGGTTATCGGTGGAAGCGGTGAATACTTGTCTGTCGCTGATAGAATATACATGATGGACGAATTCGAGATCAGCGATGTAACCGGAAACGCAAAGAAAATATGCGATAATGCAGGAATAATTACATCATATCCAGAACCGGTGGAATGGCACATGAACCGCATTCTTTTATCCGACAGCTTCACTTCCTATCCGGAAGGCAACGGAACCGAAAGGCTCGAAGTATCAGATATGGGCTTTATCTTAATTGGTGATGAAAGAATCGACATCCGGAATCTCCATCATATCAAATCAACCGCACAGCTGACTGCTCTCGGCTTTATACTGCGTAAGCTCGAAGTTACAAACAACGAGAATATTATTGACCTTGAGAAACTAATTGATTTTTTATATGATGAAATTGAAAGGGAAGGACTTGACTGTGTTTTCTCAAGCTTCTTCACAACCTGCGAACGATTTTTGGATCTACCGAGAAAATACGAGCTTCTAGCGGTAATCAGCAGAATGAGAAAAATCGCATTCATAAGATTGTGATAATTATTAATTATAGTTATATTTTTATTCATGCTATTTACAAATGAACATTTTTAGTATATAATTGGCAATGCAAATATTGTTATTTTTAATGAGGAGTTGTAACAATTGAATAATCAAATTTCAACATTGCTAAAACAACCATATATTTTAAATAGAATCAATAAATTAAGTAGCATGCAGAGAGATAACCTGATTAAACAGATAAACTCATTTGATATAAACCTTTTTACAGAATTGAATACTTTAGGTAAGCCAAAAGGAATAATTAAACCGTTGAAGGCACTTGTTATCAATGAAATAGAAAAAAACAAACCGAGTATGAATCATGCGGAATTCAAGCAATCAAAGATGTAAGAGTTGCTGCTGTTCTCCTAGCTGGGGGACAGGGTTCTCGTCTTGGTTTCAATCATCCTAAAGGTATGCTTAATATTGGGATAAATAAGACAATATATCTGTTCGAAATATTAATCAATAATCTATTGCAAATTTATAAAATAATAAATTGCTGGATTCCACTTTATACTATGACTATATTAAACTAGCAAATGAATTGTGATTTTTTTAATTTGAAAAAATCCAAAAAGCATAGGCATTTTTCAAATTGTTAAGGTAATTCATTTATTAGTTTTATATAGCGAAATTAATAATAGTGAGATTGTTCAATTTTTTAAAAGACATATTTATTTCGGTTATAACGAAAATTTCATTTTCTTTTTTAAACAAAAAATGATGTCCTCCATCAACTTTGACGGAAATTTGCTTTTTGGATCAAAGGAGCAGCTTGCAATCTCGCCATTTGGAAATGGATGTTGGTTTGAATCCTTATACGAAAGTGAATATTATTCTTCTATTGTAAACAGCGATATTGAATGGTTTAATGTATTCGCTGTCGATAATGTTTTGCAAAAAATTGCCGATCCTGTTTTTATCGGTGCAACTCTGGCAAGCAAAGCTGCGTGTGGAGCGAAGGTTGTCAGCAAAGCAAATGCGTTAGAGAAAGTTGGTGTTTTATGTTCTGTTGACAGCAAACCAGCGATTGTCGAATACTATGAGATGACCGATGAAATGATAAATTTGAAAGATAAAAACGGCGAATTGGAATATCGCTATGGTGTAATTCTTAATTACTTATTTAGAAAAGATAAATTAGTCAATATTATAAATCAAAGACTTCCGATTCATATTGCAAAAAAGATAATCCCTTTTCTAAATGAGCATGATGAATATATCACACCGTCCGAGCCCAATGGTTATAAATTTGAAACTCTTGTTATTGATATGGTTCATATGATGGAAGATTGTTTACCTTATGAAGTAAAAAGGAACAAAGAATTTGCCCCAATAAAAAACATGACAGGGGTAGATTCTCTTGAGAGTGCTAGAAAGTTATTACTCGAAAATGAAATTGATATTTAAAAGTAACTCGGAGTTGGCTTTAAACAATTCCGATCTTTTTTATAAAAACATATTGACATTTATCTATATGACGCATATAATGTATATAGACAACTTTCTATGTGATAGATGGTTTTCTATATTAGGGAGTAAAAAATTTGAAAGATAAATCTTTCAAGTAAGAAAGGCATGATCATATTTATGAATAATACAGATTTAACTTTAGTAATGAAAGCATTATCTGATGTAACAAGGTTAAAAATAATAGAGATGGTTTCAGAAGGTGAGCTTTGTGCTTGCAAGATACTCGAAAGCTTTAATATCACCCAACCGACGCTGTCATACCATATGAAAATTCTTTGTGACTGCGGACTTGTTGATTCAAGACGTGATGGTGCCTGGATAAGATATAACCTGAACAAGCAGACACTTGAACTTGTTTCGTCTTATTTCAATCGCTTGAAAACTCAGTCATACGAATTTAAAATCGAATGCTTAACATGCGAATAGGAGAAAAAATAATGTTTATATTTGAGTGGCTTAATAATCAATTATTGAAGATGCAATGGCTGAGCGATTTAGTGAAGTCGCTTGTTGAAAACATTTTTGGTCTGACTATTAATGAAAAAATAGGCGCAAGTATTCACTTCTTTTTATATGATACAATAAAAATTTTCTTACTGCTTTCAATTCTGATTTTTAGTATATCTTATATTCAGAGTTATTTCCCACCTGAACGGACAAGAAAAATACTTGGCAGATTCAACGGTATAACCGCAAACATACTCGGTGCCTTACTCGGTACAATAACACCCTTCTGCTCCTGCTCGTCAATACCTCTGTTTATCGGGTTCACAAATGCAGGACTTCCCCTCGGTGTAACATTTTCGTTTTTAATATCATCACCGCTTGTCGACCTCGCATCGATTCTCTTACTTGCAAGCATTTTCAATTGGCGGATAGCAATCGCTTATGTTGTCGTTGGCTTGATCCTTGCGGTTATTGGCGGTACCATTATTGGTAGAGCAAAGCTTGAAAAATATGTTGAGCCTTTTGTGTTCAGTAACAAGATTATAGACATAGAACAGGAAAAGATGACAAAACGAGACAGATTATCTTTTTCAAAAGATCAGGTTCTTGGAATAATAAAGAAGGTATGGCTATATGTTTTAATCGGTGTAGGAATAGGAGCGGCCATTCATAACTGGATTCCCGAAGATATTATTACCGCGATCCTCGGCAACGAAAATCCTTTCTCGGTTCTGATTGCAACAATCGTCGGTGTTCCGATGTATGCTGATATATTCGGTACTCTTCCAATTTCAGAAGCATTGGTTACGAAAGGCGTCGGAATCGGAACAGTGCTTGCCTTTATGATGGCTGTTACCGCATTGTCCCTGCCCTCTCTGATAATGTTAAAAAAGGTTGTAAAAACTAAACTGCTCGCAGTGTTTTTCTCAATCGTTTTAATTGGTATTTTGATTATGGGTTATACATTTAACGCTATTGGTTATTTATTTATATAAAATATTTTGAAAAGGAAATGATTTAGCGTGAAAAATATACAATTCAATGATACATTAGCGCGTATCTCCATGTATTTTTCATGACTATTTTTGCCCGAAACAGGGCATGGAGATTATTATGAAAATTAAAATTTTAGGTTCAGGCTGCAAAAGCTGTATTTCACTGACAGAGAACACAAAAGAAGCTGTAAAAAAACTCGGACTTAACGCTGAAATCGTTAAGGTAACGAACTTTGCTGACATTGCAGCATACGATGTAATGTCAACTCCGGCACTTGTTGTCGATGAAAAGGTTGTGTCATTCGGTAAGGTATTGAAACCGATGGAGATTGAGAAATTGTTACAAAAATAATTTGTGTCGGAGGATGTCATATGCGAATATTAATCATCGGTGCTGTTGCAGCCGGAACTTCGGCTGCTGCAAAAGCAAGAAGAAACTCTGAAGATGCTGAAATAGTCTTATATGAGAAGGACAGCTATATATCCTACTCAGGCTGTGGTATGCCTTATTATATCGGCGGTGAATTGGATAATGCAGATGAGCTGACACCGCGCGACCCTGCATTTTTCAAAAGTAAATACAACATTGATATCTTAACTCAACACGAGGTGTTGTCGATTCACCCGAATATGAAAACCATAAGGGTTAAAAATCTAACCAATGATGAGCAGTTTATCGATACCTACGATAAGCTTATTATTGCAACCGGAGCAAGAGCAGTTATGCCGCCTGTTCCGGGTGTTGATAAATCGCATGTTTTCACTCTGCGTAGCATCAACGACATGAACCGTATAAAAGCCTTTATCGACAATAATAAACCCGGGACAGCAGCCATCATTGGTACCGGGTTTATTGGTCTTGAAATGAGTGAAAACCTGAAAAGGCTCGGAATATCTATAACCTTGATTGAACGGTTGCCACAAATTACTCCGGGACTTGACAGCGATATGTCTGTATATGTTGAGGAACATCTGCAAAAGAATGATGTCACCGTATTCACTTCAACAACCGCAATCGAAATTACAGATAAAACTATCGTACTTGCAGATGGTACACAAATAGATACTGAGCTGGTTATTGTGGCAGTCGGAATACGGCCAAACACTGAGTTTGCCAAAGCAGCAGGAATTGAACTTGGTATTGCAGGAGCAATAAAGGTAAACGAAAGGATGCAAACAAACATTCAGGACATTTATGCCTGCGGTGACTGCATAGAACATAAGTCGTTAATTACCGGAAATCCAATATACCGCCCACTCGGTTCAACTGCTAATAAAACCGGCAGAATTGCCGGAGATTGTGTAACAGGCGGTAGTCTGAGTTTCAGAGGTATTCTCGGTACGGGTATATTCAGAATATTCGATATGACTGTCGCCCAAACCGGGCTGTCCGAAAGAGAGGCTATTGAACTTGGATATGATTTTATTGTCAGCTACAATATCAAGCCTGATAAACCTGAATATATGGGCGGTAAGGAAATGGTTATAAAGACTGTTGCTGATAAAAACACCGGACGAATTTTAGGTGTACAAATTGTTGGTTTTGGTGGTGTTGACAAGCGGATTGATGTGTTTGTTACCGCAATAACATTTGGGGCAAAAGCTGAAGATTTGTTTCATCTCGACCTTGCATATGCTCCTCCTTTTTCAACAACAAAAGACCCGGTTATGTACTCTGGAATGATTCTTGATAATGCAATAAACAAAAATCGCCCACTCATAACCGCAAAAGAACTTGATACCCTAACAAAATCAGGTGAAGCATATAATATAATTGATGCCAGAGTTGCCACACAGTACGAAAAATCACACATTGACACAGCTCATAATCTACCTCATCAGGAAATCCGCAGTTGTTGTGATTCACTTGATAAAGATACCTTGACGGTTACCTATTGCAATAAAGGGGTTACCGGAAACGCAACACAAAATATTCTTTTGAATAAAGGTTTCAAGAAAGTATATAATCTTTCGGGCGGATTCAAGCAATACAAAATAACACATAAGAAAAGTGATTTTTAATTCTTGATTAATACCTACAAAAATAATATGTTTTTCACCTTGATTTTTACCTTCTGAGATGATATACTACATAATATTGAACATATAAAAAATGCGTAGAAATTTCTATAACAAACGAATTATCGTAAAATTATATTATAAGAAAGTATTGGTATTATTGGTATTATAGGAGGGTGATCAGGTGAGAATATCCACAAAAGGCAGATATGCGCTCAGGCTTATGATCGACCTGGCATGTCATAATACCGGCGAATATATTACACTTAAAGAAATATCCATACGCCAGGAAATATCATTGAAATATCTTGAGCAAATTATTACCCTTCTAAACAAAGCCGGTTATCTATACTCAACCCGTGGAGCATATGGTGGATATAAACTTGCAAAAGAACCAAAAGATTATACTGTCGGAGAAATTCTCAGGATAACTGAAGGTAGCCTTGCCCCTGTCACATGTATCGAATCCGAATTCAATGAATGTATGCGAAGCAAGAACTGCGCAACACAGGAATACTGGAAAGGTCTTTATGAGGTCATCAACAATTATCTTGACACTACAACCCTTGAAGACCTGTTGAATCGACAGAAAATAATGAACCAGAACGATATAATGTCAAACATATAGAATCTCAGACTTTTGTCTGGGATCTTTAAAATATATATTGACAAATTATTAGCTTTAGTGTATATTAAAGTATATTCATATTATTCCTATTGGATTAATGGGATTAAAAAGGAGAGTGATTATAATATATTCAATAATATTCATCATGTTAATAAAAAATTACAGGAACGGTCGAATGTGTTGTTATGACTACTGTTGTGATATTTATAACCGCTCATCAAATTCAATCCGACACAGGTGAGCGAATCTATCAGTCGGAAAGAAAGAAATTATATAATGAATAATACATTCAAATTCGAAACCCTGCAGCTCCACGCAGGTCAGGAAACACCCGACCCTGTGACAAAAGCAAGAGCTGTACCTATATATCAGACCACATCGTACGTATTTGACAACTGTAAAAACGCTGCCGACCTGTTCGCTTTAAAGGAAGAGGGCAACATTTATGGAAGGCTGACGAACCCTACTCAGGAGGTTTTTGAGAAGCGTATTACCGCGCTTGAAGGTGGTGTTGCAGCACTTGCTGTTGCATCCGGTGCTGCCGCAATCACATATACATTTTTAAGTCTTGCAAAGGCTGGCGAACATATTGTCGCTGCAAAAACTATTTATGGTGGCACATACAACCTTCTTGTAAACACTCTCCCATCATATGGAATTACAACGACCTTCGTTGATCCTGATGATGTTAACAATTTTCAAACGGCAATACAGAATAATACAAAGGCAATATTCATTGAATCGATGGGCAACCCAAACTGTAATGTAATCGACATTGAAGCTGTTGCAGAAATCGCACATAAACATAAAATCCCATTGGTTATCGACAATACCTTTGCAACACCCTATCTGCTTAGACCGATTGAATATGGCGCTGATATTATTGTTCACTCAGCGACAAAGTTCATCGGTGGTCATGGAACAACACTTGGCGGTGTAATTATTGACAGTGGAAAATTCGACTGGAAAGCATCGGGTAAGTTTCCGCTATTGACCGTACCAGATAACGGATATCATGGTATCACCTTTGCGGACATCGGAGCTGCTGCGTTTGTTACCAGAATAAGAGCGGTTTTACTTCGTGATACGGGAGCTGTTATCTCGCCTCTGAATGCATTTCTTCTGCTGCAAGGCATAGAAACTCTGTCACTACGGGTTGAACGCCATGTCGAAAATGCATTGAAGCTTGTTGACTATCTATCAAAACATCCTAAGGTTGAAAGAGTAAACCATCCTTCGCTTTACGATTACCCGAGCCATCATTTATATAACAAATATTTTCCGAGTGGCGGCGGTTCGATATTTACCTTCGAAATCAAGGGTGGCAAAAAAGATGCTACTAAATTTATTGATAACCTCAAAATATTCTCATTGCTTGCCAATGTCGCAGATGTGAAGTCGCTTGTTATACATCCCGCAACAACAACCCATTCACAGCTGACAACCTCTGAGCTTGCCGAACAGAATATAAAACCGACAACAATCAGAATCTCTGTCGGAACCGAACATATTGACGACCTTATTAACGACCTTGAACAGGCATTTAATGTTATCTGAAAGGATATAAATTATGAAAACTTATAAAAAAATAACTGATCTTATCGGCAGAACTCCCCTACTTGAGCTTGTTAACTTCGAAAACAAACACAATCTTGAAGCAACTCTGCTTGCAAAGCTTGAACTTTTCAACCCCGGTGGTAGTGTAAAGGACAGAATTGCAAAAGGAATGATTGATGATGCCGAAGCAAAAGGTATCCTGAAACAGGGTTCGGTTATCATTGAACCAACCAGTGGAAACAACGGAATCGGGCTGGCAGCGATTGCAGCATCAAGAGGCTACCGTATTATAATAACTATGCCGGAAACTATGAGTGTTGAACGCAGGAATCTGCTTAAAGCTTACGGTGCTGAGTTAATCCTGACCGAAGGTTCTCTTGGCATGAAGGGTGCAATAGATAAGGCTGAAGAGTTGGGAAAAATTATACCCAACAGCTTCATTCCCGGTCAATTCGTCAACCCTGCTAATCCTAAAGCACACTTTGAAACAACAGGTGTTGAAATCTGGGACGATACTGATGGAATGGTTGATATATTTGTTGCAGGTATTGGTACGGGTGGTACCATTTCTGGAACAGGTGAATATCTGAAGCTTAAAAACCCAGCTATTAAAATTATTGGAATAGAACCATCGGCTTCACCGGTTCTATCAAAAGGTAGAATCGGTGTTCACAAGATTCAAGGCATCGGTGCCGGTTTTGTCCCTGATATTCTCAACACTGAAATATATGACGAAATTATCACCGTTGAAAACGAGGATGCATTTAAAACAGGTAAGGAGATCGCAAGATCCGAAGGTGTTCTTGTCGGTATTTCATCGGGCGCAGCACTATGGGCAGCTGCTCAAGTTGCAAAAAGACCTGAGAATAAGGGCAAAATCATTGTTGTTCTGCTCCCGGACACAGGTGAAAGATATCTGTCAACTCCGATGTTCAGCGAATAATATGGTGCAGATTTTTAAGCAGTTTCTATATACATATAAAACTAACAAATGAATTGTGATTTTATTAATTTGAAAAAAGCCAAAAAGTATAGGCATTTTTCAAATTGCTGTAGTAATTCATTTATTAGTTTTATATAGGAGCTTTTAATAAAATACCTTTTTACTTGCGCCATGAAACAAACGGTCGCTATCAAAAGCGGCCGTTTTTCGTTTATGTTTAAATTATTATTTGCATATCATCTGGTGTATCTCCATTGTCTTTCTTGCTATGTCTCTGATTTTGGTTGGATTATATGAGGTCAGACCGGAATACAAGGTATCGTTCAATGGGTTCTTCCAGTTGTCACCGATTCCCTTTTCGCCGCAGAATGCTCCCATTATTGATCCTACTGTCGCACCGTTGCAGTCGGTATCAAGACCGCACATTACCGCAAGCGCAACCGCTTCGCCGAAATCGCCCTTTGAATAGGCGATGGATGCAATGCAGATTGCCGCGTTATTTATTGTGTGTACATAGTTATATTCGGGGTATAATGCGTTAACACCGGTTATAATCTCGTCGATCGATTTTGCGTTATTTCCGACTGCAACAGCTTTGTCTATCATTTCAAAAAATCTGCTGTTTGTCGGAATTTCGACTGCTGCCATACGAATGCACTCTTCAATATCCTTGCAGACAAATGCCGATGCAATAAGGGCTGCAAAGAACATTGCACCGTATATACCGTTTTTGGTATGCGAGAGGTATGCATCGATATATGCCATCTTCGCTGCGAGGTGTGGATTACCTGCAGCCACATATCCGTAAGCATCAATTCTGATCTGTGCACCTATCCACTCACGGTAGGGATTGAGGTAGGTGTTGACCTTTCCCTTCTCAAAGTAGGTCATTGCGTTTTCGGGTTTACCCCAAGGACCGAACTCGTCTACATTGCAAAAGTTCAGGTATGCCTGATTTTCAGCAGTGCATAATGCTCTGTACGGAAGATTATAAACCCAGCTTGCGCCAACATCGTATGTATCAAAATCGCTGCCCTTGCTGTCTGTCATCATTACACCGAGAACAGTGTATCGTATATCATCGTCTGTAACCATGCACTTGATATTTTCATCAGTTGACGGATGCGTTGCATTGACTCGTATATTATCTTCGGTTTCCGCTCTCGAATATGTCGGAATATATCCCTTCAGCGGATATTTGTCAGCCTTTTCACACCAGGTGCGGATTCCGCTGTGGTGCCAAAGCTCAACAGGCTGACCGAGCGCGCAACCGATACAACGTCCAAGCCATGCTCCGTAAAAGCGGTCGAAATCATCACCGACTTCGGTTATTTTATTACCACCCTTTGATTCTTTTACTATACTTTCATAATCTGATGGTTCAACATATCTAAAATCAGAACGTATTTTTGCATTCAGCAACTTGTTGTAAATAGCCATAAGCTCAGCTTCGTCGTCGCCTGCAGTTAGAATTTCTGCTTTATAAGCTGCTTTGTCTATATCATAACCTTCCTCGTAAACCTGATCAAGCTCTTCTGTAAGCAGTACATTGAGTTTCTGATAACCTGCCATATTAATTCTCCTGTCCTTTTTCTTGATACCAGTATCACATTTCCCTTTTATATTGTCAATACGAAAAAAGGAATTATATTATAATATTTCGGTTGCTTTTTCCGATATATATTGTTATAATAATTTTGATAGAATTATATAAAACTAATAAATGAATTACCTCAGCAATTTGAAAAATGCCGATACTCTTTGGCTTTTTTCAAATTAATAAAATCATAATTCATTCGTTAGTTTAATATAGTATGTGGGAGGCTGTTTATGTCTGACAATAAAAAAGCGAAAAAGAAAAAACATATTCTTCTGAGAATTATAATTATACTTCTTGTGTTAAGCTTTCTGATGATTGCTTTTGTTACGGGGATAAACCTGTATGTCAAAGCTTCAGTCAAAGCTCATATTATCACACCTGAAGCAGCCGCAGAGTTAAATGCTGACTGTATTATTGTGCTTGGAGCATATGTTATGCCGAACGGATACCCAAGCGACATGCTTGAGGACAGAATTCTGCGAGGGATCGAGCTGTATGAAAACGGTGCTTCCGGTAAGATAATCATGAGTGGAGATCACGGTCAGAGCGAATATGACGAGGTCAACATCATGAAGCAGTATGCGGTTGAAAAGGGTATTCCTTCATCTGACATATTCATGGACCATGCCGGATTTTCGACATATGAAAGCCTATATCGCGCAAGAGATATATTCCTTGCAAAGAAGGTTATTATTATAACCCAGGAATATCACCTTTACCGTGCTTTATATATCGCAGAACAGCTTGGACTTGAGGCATACGGAGTTGCATCAAACCAGCACGAATACATCGGGCAGACAAATCGTGACATCCGTGAAATTCTTGCGAGAGTCAAGGACTTTGGATATTGCATTTTTCAGCCGGAACCGACATATCTTGGTGAAACAATCCCGGTATTCGGTGACGGTGATTCTACAAATGATTAAATTTATGGCGGCAGATTTTCTCTGCTGCCTTGTTTATGCAATAGATTAAAATTATAAGTAAAATTGCGATACCAACCATAACAAAAATATACCCCGGATAACCGAAAATATTGTTTAACCCTTCGATTGCACTGTTTTCGGGAGGTCCCATCAAATATAGAAAGTTTGTATCAAGTATCAGATTCACAACATACGCAACCGGGACAAAAATCACTCCCGATATGATTATATATATCAAATACTTTAATCGCAGCTGCATTCTTTCAACTGTCGCAAGATAAATCGGTGCCACAGCCAACATCGTATGGCTCATGATGAACATTATCGCACGAGCTATGCCCGGTGTATAATGATTACTTCCGGGCATTAATGCCACCGCCAGTCCTATCGGTATGCCGATAAGGAAATTCAAGTTAAATATGAATTTGTTGGGCTTGAAAAAGCAGATTATAAGCAAGATCAAGTCGATATGGCAGACATGAATGGACAGTACATCGTACAAATCAAACCTACCGACAAAAACATCCATGACATATCTCGAGCTTCTGATAGCAATCAGCAAAAATGCAATAACCCATCTGAGGTTTTTCCTTGCTTTTTCTGTTTTCAGCTTCAATCCTATTATAATCAACGCTATACCAAGTATTAAAGGTATAACAAGTCCGAATATATGCTCAGGACCGAATGCTTTGAAGTCGGTTATCATTTGCTTGTTCTTTCAAGGAATGAAGGCATTTCGCCCTCGAAGTTCAGCTCACCGTTTTCAACCTTTACCGATTCGTAACTTGCACCTGTTTTCTGCATGACCTTTTCAATTGAAGTGTCGATAATATCGATTATTGTTTCATATGCTTCATCTGTATCGTATACAGAATCCGGAATTCCAATACCCATTATTTCAATATCATTAAAATTAAAGTTATCAACCTCATTGTTTGTTATCGAACCTTCAAGATTAACATAGAAATTTATTGAACTCGGTATCAGATTAAGCATAGGTATCTCTTTTTTAATTTCTTCTTCGGTATATTCTCCCTCGAGAATATTCTGAAGCAAGTAATCTCTGTTGAGCGAACCCGACACCTCAATGGTATCATCGTCATTGATTCTGATTTGCAGGTTTTCGATCGCATAATAATCGGGGCGGTTATAATTGAAGAACGAAGTCAATTCTTCGCTTGTAAGAGCTGTATCTACACTGTTTGTCGCACCGTATTCATATGTATAATCCTCTGCTTCACCGGTTTCAGGCGCTTCATCTTTTGTATATCTAAGCTTTGCCATAGCACTGTCATATGCGCTTTTTGATGTCTTAATTCCCAAATCCTTAGGTTTAAACAGTCCGGGAAGGAATATTGCTGCAGCTGCAACTATAAAACCGATAATAACAACCACTACAAGAAGTGCGATTAAGCATCCCTTGCCCTTCTTTTTTTTCGGCATCATATACTGAGGGTTCGCTTGATACTGCTGGTGGGGTGGTTGTTGATATTGAGGCTGTGGTTGTTGAGTTTGTTGTGGTTGAGGTTGTTCTGTCGATTCGCCGCAATATGGACAGAATTTCGTATTATCATCAATCTGATTCCCGCATTTATTGCATATCATAATAATCTCCATTCCTTGTTTCGGCACAAATAGTCATGAAAGGTTAATGGAGATACGCTCTTACACGGAGCATATCCGTTATACTTTCAAGCTATGTCCCTCGTTTCATTATTTTTTATAATGTATATCCTTTTATATTATAACATAATACATCCTATTTGAAAAGTCCATTGACAACATATTGTCAATGACAAATAAGAAGATTTGTCAAATTAGAATTTTATAATATTATGTTAGATTTTATTTGACATAAATTTGAACCGGTGGTATAATCTATAATAAATATAATAATCCCAAAAACATATTGACAATAGGTAAATGTTGATGTATTATTGTATTAGTTCATTAGTACAATAATTTAAGGAGGTTATGGATTTGGCATGGAGCTTTAACAACGATAAACCGATCTATTTGCAGATTGCTGAACACATCCAAATCGATATAATCAACGGAAAATATGTAATGGGTGAAAAGCTTCCCAGTATCAGAGAACTGGCGCTTGATGCTTCGGTTAATCCCAATACGATGCAGAAATCACTCTCAGAGCTTGAGACTTCAGAGATAGTAATATCTCAGCGTACAAGCGGCTATTTTGTAACAGAAAATTCCGAAATTATATCGGTCGCAAGAAAAACGCTCGCCGATAATCTGATTGCCGACTTTTTTGCAAAGATAACAAAGCTCGGATACACAACAGATGAGGCAATATCCCTTATTTTAAAAGAAAAACAAGAAAGGTAATAGGTTGAACGAAAAGAAGCATCGCTTCTAATCTTAATTTGTTCAACCAGCGAGTTTGTGCCTCCGTCTGAAAGACGCTATTTCCGCAAGTCGAAACCGCACAAATTCCGAAGGAAAGTACGTGATTAAAAGTGGATTCAATTCTTGAATGTCAAAGTTTAATTAAGCATTACAACGGCTTCCCGGCATTATTTAACCTGAATCTGTCTCTTCCGAAGGGAAAAATAATTGGGCTTCTGGGGCCCAACGGAAGCGGTAAAACAACCTTTATAAAGCTGGCAGCCGGACTGCTGACTCCCTCAAGCGGTGTTATAACCATCGACGGAAAACTCCCGGGTGTTGAAACAAAAGCAATTGTTTCGTATCTGCCCGAAAGAACATACTTCAGTCAATGGATGAAGGTTGCAGACCTCATCGATTTCTTCGCTGATTTTTACAGCGATTTTGACCGCAACAAAGCTCTCGAAATGCTCCAGAGGCTTGACATCACAACCGACAGAGCTTTAAAACAGCTATCGAAAGGTACAAAGGAAAAGGTTCAATTGGTACTCGTTATGTCAAGAAAAGCGAAGCTCTTCCTTCTTGATGAACCGATTGGCGGTGTTGACCCGGCTGCAAGAGACTACATATTGGATACCATTATATCCAACTACAACGAATACTCAACAATTCTGATTTCCACACATCTCATTTACGACATCGAAAAGACGCTTGATGAGTTCATCTTCATCAAATCAGGCGAAGCTTTTATGCAGGGCAGCGTTGATGCAGTTCGTGAAGAAAAAGGAAAGACTATTGACCAGTTGTTCAGGGAGGTATTCAGATGCTGAAAAAATTATTAAAATATGAGTTCAAATCAGTAGCAAAGTTACTGGTACCAATATTATTAGGCATCATAGGTCTTGCGTTGATTAATGCTATTCTGCTATCTATCAGCAAGCATTATATATTCAGTGATAATGTTGCTATGCCTACAATATATGCAATAATTGCTCTCATATCCTCATTTGTCATGTTAATATCTATTTTCGTTTTATACGCCTCAATATTTATTCTCATAATCTTGATTCTACAAAGATATTATACAAATTTCTTTAAAGATGAAGGTTATCTGACGTTTACTCTCCCTGTCGAGATAAAAGATCATTTTAATGCAAAAATAATATCCGGTCTTGCATGGATGTTTATGGGTGGAATAACAATTTCAATTGCTGTTTTTATTGTTGCATTATTTGCAAGTGCACCAGATGGTTATATAATTAACACCCATATTTTCGATTATATATATATTTATTTTTTAAGACCTATTATAGAAGGTGTATCAACTACAGATCTAATAATATATATAGTTGAAATTATTGTAGCAATTTTTATAGTTGCTCTCGGACAGTTGTTGTTATACTATCTTGCAGTTACTATTGGTTGTATTATCTCAAAAAAGCATAAGGTATTGGCTTCAATAGGTGTTTATTTTGGAATAAATACAGGAATGGGAATTCTGACCTCTATTTTACTCATAATAATTACAACAATATTCGCTATTTCAGAAAATGGATATGATGATTCATTATATGCAAACAACTTTTTACAAATATATATGCTTGCACTGATCATCATGTATTCAATTGCAGCGATTGTAGCATATATAAACTGCCGTTCAATGTTAACAAAAAAATTGAATCTGGAATAATCAAAAGCAAAATTAAGGTGAAGGACAAAAATCCTTCACCTTTTTGTACTCAGTTTATACTTTAGGCAGGGTGTCGAATCCTTTTTGCAGGTCTTCATCTGTCGGGATATAGTCGTTCATTGTGTTGTCCATGTATGACTGGTATGCTGTCATATCAAAGTAGCCTGTACCGGTCAGACCGAACAGTATTGTCTTTGCTTCGCCCGATTCCTTACATTTCTTCGCTTCTTCAATCGCTGTATATATAGCATGCGCCGATTCGGGAGCAGGTAGAATGGTTTCGAGTCTTGAGAACAAAGTCGCTGCATCGAACACCTTTGTCTGCCCAACCGATGTTGCTTTCATATAGCCATCATCGTACAGCTGTGACAGGATGGGCGACATGCCGTGGTAACGAAGACCGCCGGCATGGTTGGATGACGGAATGAATCCGCTGCCGAGAGTATACATCTTTGCCATCGGTGTAATTTTGCCTGTATCACAGAAATCATATGCATATCTGCCGCGTGTCAGCGACGGACAGGATGCAGGCTCAACGGCTATAATCTCAGGATTTGTTTTACCGAGCAGCTTATCCTGTATAAACGGTGCAATCAAACCACCGAGGTTTGAGCCGCCGCCGGCACATCCAATAATTATATCCGGATATTCATCATACATTTCAAGTGCTATTTTGCTCTCAAGTCCGATAATAGACTGATGCAGCAATACCTGATTCAACACCGAACCGAGTACATAACGGCAGCTGTCGGTTGCAACTGCTTTTTCAACTGCTTCGCTGATTGCGCAGCCAAGGCTTCCGGTTGTACCGGGATTTTCTGCAAGAATTCGCTTACCAACCTCGGTTGTATTACTGGGCGAGGATATAACCTTACCACCGAAAACACCCATTACGGATTTTCTGAACGGTTTCTGCTCATAAGAGCATTTAACCATGTAAATGGTCAGGTCAAGTCCGAAATATGCGCATGCTTCGGACATTGCAGTTCCCCACTGACCGGCACCGGTCTCTGTTGTCAATGATTTTAGTCCCTGCTCCTTTGCATAATACGCCTGAGCAATTGCGCTGTTCAGCTTATGGCTGCCTGAGGTGTTGTTACCCTCAAACTTGTAGTAGATTTTAGCCGGAGTATCGAGATATTTTTCAAGGTTGTAAGCTCTTATCATCGGAGATGGACGATAAATTTTGTACATCTCTCTGACAGGCTCAGGAATTTCGATGTAGCGAGTTGTGTTGTCAAGCTCCTGCTTAACACAGGCTGTCGGGAATACAGGTGTCAGCTCTGCTTCAACAAGCGGTTGTAATGTGCCGGGATTGAGCAATGGCGCGGGCAGATTCTTCATATCTGCACGCATGTTATACCAATACTTCGGTATCTGTTCTTCACTTAAATAGATTCTGTAAGGTACTTTGTTTTTCATAATAATCCCATTCTTATAAAATAAATTCAAAAAGCAAGTTTCAACTGCTGCGGATTAATGACCTGAGATATATGTTGAGTGGGTATAAAAAAACGACCTTTATCCCAATACTGGGACAAAAGTCGTATAACTTCTGCGGTACCACCCAATTTGACAGTTTCCTGTCCTCTTTTCGCATACAAATATATGCTATCGCTTTAACGGGCGAACCCCGTCAGGCACTACTCGAAAACCCTTTCGTCCTGCCCTCATAAGTCCATTCGATCCGGTTGCATTTGCGCCGCTCACACCAATACGACACTCTCTGTGAAATACAATTCCAAGCCTACTCTTCTTAATCAACGGTTTTATTGCTTTTTGTTATTGTCATTATATTATAGTCAGATGATTTTGTCAATAGTATTTAAAAAATATTTTTATTTTTTTGGCAAACAGCGACGGACATACAAGATATTCTGTTTTTCTGCATATAATTTTCTATATAAAACTAACAAATGAATTACACAAGCCATTCGATAGAAACCGTTAATTTTTGGTTCTTTATAGAATGATAAAATCAAAATTCATTTGTTAGTTTAATATATATTAGTATGATAATTAGGAGGCATCTGTATGTTCAATATAATTATGAGTATGCTATCACAGTTGTATTTTTTATTTTTGCGTGTATCGGGAAGTTATTCATTCCCTGCTCCGCTTACCAGAGAGGAAGAATCAGAATATTTTGATAAATATAAGAAGGGCGATATGGAAGCAAGAGCGAAGCTGATTGAACATAATTTGCGGCTTGTAGCACATATAGTCAAAAAATATTACACAACAAGCAAGGATCAGGATGATCTGATTTCAATTGGAACAATAGGATTGATTAAAGCAATCGACAGCTTTAATCCCGACAACGGAACACGTTTTGCGACTTATGCGGGAAAATGCTTGCAAAACGAAATTCTGATGCACTTTCGTACCCAGAAACGACTCAACTGCGAAACCTCAATTGATGATGCTGTCGACATTGATAAAGACGGAAATCCTTTGACATACATGGATGTGATCTGTTTTGAAGATGATATCGTAGAACAGCTTGATTTGAAATTCAAGAGTGAGTTAGTCTCCAAAGCTATGAAGGAAAAGTTAAACGACAGAGAGCGCAACATTATTATTATGCGACACGGGCTTTGCACTAACGGAAAAGTATATACTCAACGTGAGGTAGCAAAAATCATGAAAATCTCACGTTCTTATGTTTCACGCCTTGAAAAAGGTGCGTTGAACAAGATGCATCAATATATAATCAACTCTGAAAGCAAAAAACAATATAAAACAAAAAAATAGAGTAATATTCAATATATTTATTGATTTTACTTTACAAATCAGTCATTAGACTATATAATAAGATTGAAATAAATTCACATCGGAGATACAAAATATGAGTCAAATAAAATATCTTCTGCCTAAAGAAGGTGAATTTTACAAAACTAATCTTCATGCGCATACTACTGTTTCGGATGGAGCCTTTACCCCCGAACAGATGAAATCCGAATATATGAAGAAAGGATATTCGGCCATAGCTTATACTGACCATAATAAACTGACCGACCACAATGATTTATGTGATGAAAGCTTTATCGCGATAAATGGCTTTGAATGTGATATCTATGAATCGGGAAAATCAGATTTTGCTTCTATGAGAACCTACCACTTGAATTTTCTTGACACTGACCCTAAAGAAAACACTCAAGCAAAAATAGATTCGATTTGGCCCCGCCCTGCTTATGACGATATGAACGGCATCAATGCATATATCGAAAAAATGAATTCTCTCGGATTCCTTACAACCTACAACCATCCATATTGGTCTCTTCAAAATTTCGATGATATCAAGATACTGAAAGGAATCTGGGCATTCGAGATATACAACCATGGCTGCGAGGTTGAGGGCCTCAACGGTTATGCACCTCAAACTTATGATGAGCTGCTAAGGCTGGGTAACAGTATGTATTGTGTCATGACAGACGACAACCATAATCACAATCCGCTGGATAGTCAATACAATGATTCTTTCGGTGGTTTTACAATGATAAAAGCTGAGTCACTGTCATATGAAAATATAATAAAATCCATGAAAGAAGGCAACTTCTACTGCTCGATGAGTCCACAGATACATGAATTATATATCGAAGAAAATACTTTGGTTGTTAAGTGCGATCCGGTGCAGTCGATATTTGTAACATCATCGCATCGCATATGCCACAGATGCATCGCTCCTGCAGGTGAAACAATCACATCAGCATCATATAAGCTGACCGGAAATGAAGGTTATATCAGAGTTACCTGCAAAACAACTGATGGGAAATTTGCAAATAGCAATGCATACTTCATATAAAAAGAACAAGGAAGGCAATTTAAAATGAAAAAAGGACTGGCGATAATTATGGCATTATTCATAGGTATGTCATCGATGGTGACAGCTTCAGCAGAATCAGACGGGACAAGCAATGTTGCGTTCGGGATGAAATATACTGTTGAGACTGAAGTCCCCGACTCCAATAGCTATAATCAGGACAAGGATACCGATTACATGCTCACTGATGGTGAAAGCAGCAGCACAACAGCATATAGTAATCCTCAATGGGTTAAGTATTATCGTGCAGTTAGCAGAACAGTAACCATCGATCTCAAGGATATGTATGCAATTACCGGTATAAACTGTGGTTTCCTGCAAAATAAGGGAGCAGGTATATACTGTCCTCAACATATGGTTGTTTCGGTATCCGAAAACGGTATAGACTTTATGAAGGTTTCTGACATTGAGAATCCCGTTCCGAACGATCAGGGAGCTGTAACAAGAGCTGTTTATGAAGTTGATTTTAGCGACAAATACAAGGCACGGTATATCAGGTTCTACTTTAATGTTGACGTCAATACTTATGCTGATGAATTTCAGGTATTCGGCAAAGCTGTTGACGGCAGCGAAAAAGAATTTATTGCAACAAACCCGAAGGAATACTACAACTCGTATGAAACACTTGATTCAATTGACGGTTACCAGGATGTCATGCTTCTCTACACAGGCTATTACCCGGAAAATGCAGCTGTAGTTGACAATAACAAAGCTGCTTTGCTTCCTTATGTAGGATATATAAATGTAAGCAATAAAGTAGTCGATACCATGTTCGATGCTTTTATATTCACTTATGTCGGCGGCAGATCTCCGAGTGAAATTCCGAATAAAAAAGATTCTGATCCTATAATCGGCGTCGGAACAACAACCTCCCGTTCGATTATGAGCGACTGGGTTTATATGCTTGATAAGGTGTTTCTTGCTGATTATAATCTTGACGCTTTAAATGCCGCAACAGCACAGGTTAAATCCGATCTGTCGCTTGATGCTAATCACAAATCCGCTGTATATATAACACTTCCATATCCAAAGGTGTCCGAGTTCGACTTTGGCGATTACGACGGAGATGATGTTGTTAACAAACTGTTATCGGTTGAAGATTGTGCCAAGGCTGAGAAATGGTTCATTGAAGAAGCTCTGCAACGCTGGGATGAAGCCGGATATGAAAACCTTGAGCTTAAGGGCTTCTATTGGGAAAACGAATCAATAAGCTATGGCAGAAACGAGGATGAACTCGAACTTGTTACCGCTTGTGTTGCGGCGGTTCATGAATTCGAGGGTATGCAGTGTATAGTAATTCCCTTCTACCAAGCATCGGGTATTGAATATTATAAAGAAATCGGTTTTGACTGCGCATTTATGCAGCCCAACCTTTCCTTCAATGAAACACTGCAGGATGAGCCTTTATTAATGATGGAGGACTTTGCTGAAGCATGCAAGAAATTCAATCTTGCTGTTGAGATGGAGATACATCATAACCTCATTTCTAAAGGCCGTGAATTGGGTAAATTCTACGAAGCATATATGCAGGCATGCTCACAGAACGGCATGATGGAAAACACGCCGCATGCTTATTATCAGGGTGCCGGTCCCGGTGTTATTTATAATTGTGCAAAATCAGCAGACCCGTATTTAAGATACATTTACGATACAACATACAAATTTATAAAACATACCCTCTCGTTTTCCAAAGATATAAAGGGTTATGCCGAAGGTGGAGAAGCTGTTGCAGGTAAAAACTTCACCGGACAAATTGGAATTGAAGGCGACTGGTATAACGGTGATGTTACATTTGAGGTGGTTAATGAACCCGAGCATGGTTCTGTCAGAGTTCTAAACTCGTACGAAAAATATTACTATATGTCCGATGATGATTACATCGGCCCCGACACCTTTGAAGTTAAAATATCATATATCAACGGTTACATCGAAAACTTTACAGTAAACTTGACGGTTGTATCTGAAGATGCTTCACAAGCCGAAAGTATTATTGAATCAACAGCGAACAAAGATTCGAATTCCGGAGATCTTGCAAAGACAATTGGTATTGCTGCAGCAGCAATTACCGGGGTTGCTTTATTAGGTTTTGCGATTGTAAAAATCAACGATTCAAAAAAAAGAAAGAAAAATAAATAACCTATGCTTGTTGAATTAATGGTGCATTAGATGTTGATTAAGTAGTTGAATGGGCTGCCAAACGGCAGCCCATTCAACTTTATCGAAAGGATTTTGAATTATTCGAATTTTATATTTGGTTGACACAGCTTCATCTTTTCAGCAAAAGCTTTCATCTGAAGCTGTGTATAAGGCGTTTTATTCACTCTATCTTCGTCTTCATCGAGATAATACTCAGGCTTGCGGTATTTGTTGAGTGAATATCTCGGTACAACCGGAAGCTCTTTTGACATTGTTATAAGATCACTCTCATCCAACTCCGGTGCTACCGTTGTCCTGACCTCAAATTCAACTCCGCTGTTTATAAGAAGCCATATAGTCTCGATAACATCGTCTGCAGTTGCACCATCTCCGCAGATTTCGCTATATTGTGCTTTAGGAGCCTTGTAGTCAACTGCATAAAAATCACACAATTTGAGCTTTAGGAGCTGTTCGATGACATCAGGATTTGAACCGTTTGTGTCAAGCTTAACTTTATAACCGAAGCTTCTGATATATTCAATGAACTCAATCAGATCAGGCTGTAATGTCGGCTCGCCACCTGTTATGACTACTCCTTCGATATCACCGCGTCGCTTTTCGAGAAACTTATCAAGCTCTTCTTCATCAATCATATCATCCATTCCGTCAATCAGCGAACGGTTATGACAATAATAACAATTATAATTGCAATAAGGAAGGAATATTACGCAAGCGATTGTTTCCGGATAATCGACAAACGAGTTTTTAACCAGACCTACAACGGTCATTAGTTTGTCACTCCTTGATTACATACTTCTTACGAAGCATATATTCTTCACGTTTTCCGGTATTGTAGTTCTGTACCGGCCGCAGGTATCCGACAACACGGCTCCATACCTCGGTATTTGCTCCGCATTCGGGGCAGGTGAAATGCTCGCCGCTGATATATCCATGATCTTGGCAGATTGAGAAGGTGGGAGTGAATGAGATGTAGGGAAGCTTATATTTTGTGAATGCTTTCTTCAACAGGTTCTTTGCTATCTCAATATCCTTTATTTCTTCGCCGAGGTAAAGGTGGAGAACCGTACCGCCAGTATAAAGAGACTGAAGTTCATCCTGAAGATCAAGAGTTTCAAATATATCATCTGTGAATCCGACAGGAAGCTGTGAGGAGTTTGTATAGTAGGGTATATTTTCGCCTGCAGTTATGATATCCGAGTATCTGTCTATATCTTTCTTTGCAAGACGGTAGCTCGTGCCTTCAGCAGGTGTTGCTTCAAGGTTATAATAATGACCGGTTTCATCTTGTATTTCTTTAATCATATCACGCATATAATTGAGAGTTTTGATAGCAAATTCCTGACCTTCGGGAGTAGTTATATCCTTGTCGATGCCAAACAGGTTCTGGCATGCTTCATTAAGTCCGATAAGTCCGATTGTATTGAAGTGGTTAAACCAATAGCATCCGGTCTTCGCTTTGACATCCTTAAGGAAGTTTGCCGAGTAGGGATAAAGCCCTTTCTCTGTCTGATCCTCAATTATTTTGCGTTTGATTTCAAGGCTATTCTTTGCAAGATTCATCTGCTGCCACAGTCTGATAAAGAACTCTGACTCTGTCTTTGACAGGTAGCCTATTCTCGGGAGGTTGATTGTTACAACGCCGATTGAACCGGTGAGAGGATTGGCGCCGAACAGTCCACCGCCTCTCTTGCGAAGCTCGGAAGTATTAAGTCTTAAGCGGCAGCACATCGATAATGCATCTTCAGGCGAAAGATCCGAGTTGATATAATTAGAGAAATAAGGAACACCGTATTTGCAGGTGATTTCCATGAATTTCTGAACAACAGGGCTTTCCCAGGCAAAATCTTTCGTTACATTGATTGTTGGGATTGGGAAAGTGAATACTCTTCCCTTTGCATCGCCTTCCATCATAACATCGCAATATGCCATGTTAAGCATATCCATTTCATACCGAAAATCACCATATGTATCCTCCGTTATCTTTCCACCCCAGATAACATTCTGGTCTTTCAGTGTACGTGGCGGGATGATATCGAATGTGAGATTCGAGAATGGGCATTGGAAGCCGACTCTTGTCGGGACATTGAGGTTGAATATGAATTCCTGTAATGCCTGTTTAACTGTTTTATAATCAAGCTTATCATATCTTATGAATGGTGCGCAATAGGTGTCAAAGGACGACCATGCCTGTGCTCCTGCGCTTTCACCTTGAGTCGTGAATGTTGAATTTACAATCTGTCCGAGGAATGAGCGAAGGTGCTTGGGCGGTTTTGATTCAACCTTACCGGGAACGCCGCCAAATCCATTGGTGAGAATCTGTCTTAGATCCCAGCCGGCACAATACGGACCGAAAAACCCAAGGTCATGAAGATAAATATCACCGGAAAGATGAGCTTCTCTTATATCGTCAGAATAAATTTCATGAAGCCAATAATTCTTTGTGAACGCTTCGCGGACGTAGTTATTGAGTCCGTTTATAGATTTCTGAGTATTTGCATTTTCATTTATCTGCCAGTCTTTATCGTTGAGATATTCACCGAACATGTTAATTGTTGCACCGATGAGCGCATTGGACTCACGCGCAGAACGTCTTTTTTCACGATAAAGAATAAATGCTTTTGCAGTCTTGGCATGACCTGCTTCAATAAGCACCTTTTCAACTATATCCTGTATTCCTTCAACATCAGCAATACCGTCAGGATAGGTTAGGTCAGCTATTCTGACAACCTCATCACCAAGCTTTTCCGATGTTGCAAAATCATTACCGCCAACAGCATTTGCTGCCCTAAAAATTGCAAGAACGATTTTTTCTTTCTTGAATGGTACATTAGATCTGTCTCTTTTGATAATTTGTTTCAATGACATATAGAATCCCCCAGTTGTGTTTTTAACATTATTTTTTATTTATTTCAATTACTGTCCTATTTAATACCCACAATATATATGTATATCATTTTTATGAGACACTATATATAGTATATCATAGCATGTATAACTTGTCAATATGTTTTGCCAACATTTTTTATATATTTTATTTTTATACTATTTTTGAGTTATATCAATGATTTATTAACTAAATGCTTCTCATTAAAATACCACTTCCGGAATTTAATAATTCCGGAAGTGGTTAATGCTATATTAAGTGTAACTCTTATTGTCGTTGAGCAAATATCATTTCAGCAATTTGTCTTCTGGTAGTTTCATACATACCGTAAACACTCGTAACCTTGTCAGCAACATCATCTTCATCACAGTTATCACTTATTGCATTGATACATGCTTGGATAACTGATTTGTCCGACAGCAGCAATTCTGCTTGTTTAGTTTCTGATGGTCCTTTAAGATCATCGTACATCTTTTCGTACAGCTTCAACAGCTGTTGGTTTGTTGTTTCCCTTGACTGTACTGCTGCTGCAACAGCTTCGGCTTTTGCCTGATCACCGAATCCACCGTTCGGACTTTCATTCACAGCCATAGCACCCATCATACTAATTGCTTCATGAATATGTTGGCTATCCATATGAATCATATCGATTCTCTGAAGCACATATTCCAGTGTCAAGGATTGTTGAGTTGCTGTCTGAGCTATTGGCTCAGTCTTCTTTATTTCTGTGTTGTTTATGTTATCGTTCATTGTCTGTTCCTCCAAAATTTTATTTGGCGGACACGCAAGGCATATTGTGTTTTCATCTACAAAGCGTGCCCTGCCATTTTTAACAAGACCTTTTGCCCGCTTCGGGTAGGTCGCTTCGTACTTATTGCCTTTTTCATCGATAACAACAATGTTTTTTCCGATGGGTGTCATCCCCTCTTGTTTTCGATTGAACTGCTGTTTTTAATTTAATTTGTGCTGCAAATTAATATGTTATGGGTGCCGTCCCCAAGTTCAATCATCATTATACTTTATCTATTAATGTTTGTCAACAGAAATTTCCTATAAAATCAACAGAACGCCTTCAAACGAAAGCGTTCTGTTTTATGACTAAATTTATTATGCGCGTTTCTTGGAAACTACTATTGCAGCACCAGCCAATGAAACAAGAGCTATGATTGTAAAACCAACATAACCGTTGTCGCCTGTCGGAGGAGGAGTTGTTCCTTCTGTTTCGCCATATACTTCAACTTCGCTTACGAATACCCAGCTGGATACATGTGTGAATTCAAATTTAACATACTGACCTTCAGTTGCTGCATCAAGTTCAGCCATGTAAAGTGCTGTAGCACTTGTGTCTGCATTATCATATGCAAGATCGCCGACTTCAGTCCAGTCTGTTCCGTTATCTGAAACAGAGACTTTTATATTTGATGGAGCTGTAATACCAACACCGCTGTCGGTTAATGTCTGAACTGCAAAGCTTGTTAATGTCTCCTTTGCGCCAAGATCAACAACAACCTCAGAAATTTGGCATTCATCCGGAAGCATATCGGCTGCATTGAAGTTAAGACCAACAAATGCTGCATTACTGTATGCTGCTTCTTCAGCTTTAAGACCGTCTGTTAGATCCTTACCTGATTCGTCCGGATAAGGAATTGCATCATTTGCATCAGCATAAAGCCCCTTTAATGTATAGGACTTGCCTGCTGCGAGGTTAGCTATTGTTGTTTCGCCAGTCTGTGATTCTTCAGTTGCACCACCGGGTATAACTATTTCGAATTTTTCAACAGTAACTGTAATATCTGTTGATGCGCCTGAGCACCAGACTTGAATTCCGTCAATTATTAATTCGTCGGAATCGTTCAATACAAGGTCCTTAGTTCCAAGATATAAGTCTGCTGCTGTTCCATTATACATCTTAAGATCAAATACATCAATTGAAAGTTCATATTCGCCTGTTGTTATGTCACCGGCACCATCATATGTAGCATCAGGAATAAAATGATGCACATATATTGTATCTGCTCCGGAGATTAAACGAATTGATGTACATGCTGTTGCATCCTCGACCTTAAATTTAATGTTGAGCTTTGCGTCATCTTCTTCTGTTAATACAATAGCTTCGTTTAGTACGCTTGAAATCCAAGGCCATGAGCCGGGAGCTGTCGCAACTAATTTGTCATCGGAAAAATCTGTACTGACAGAATTTGAATTAGCGTCGTTATTTGTCCATGTTGCATTGCTTTCATCAATCAGGTTAATAACAGTATCAGCAGCCTGAGCCGGAATAACTGTTAAAGCGAAGATTAATGTCAGAGATAGAATTAAAGCTAATTTCTTCTTCATAACGAATCTCCTTTTTATTTTGTATGAAATTTGCTAAGTTTTTGCTTATGCAATTGTTAATTTATATTAACATACTCATAAATAAATGTCAACACAAATTTTGAATTTTTTATAATAAAATTATATACAAAAACATTAACATCTATTGATTTTATGGCAATTTTTTGCCACATTTATTACAAAATTCATATTCTGCATTTGCCTTTGTGCCACAATATGGGCAAAATTCGCTTTTAGTTTCAACATATCGATTTTCTTCTGTATCCTTTTTTTGACCATATTTCTCGTTTAAAGGATCCGGTTCTTCATTATCGTCTGTTATATCAAACGACGAATATCGGTTTTTATTTGTTGCATTCATAAAATTATAAATAACACCGCCGATTGCCGCTATAACAAATACGACACCGAACAAGATGAAAAAAATCGGCGCGCCCATACTCACTGCTGCAGCTGTCCAAAGCACGCCTCCAATTGCCACAATAATTCCCATAAATCCGCCCATCATCGACGGTCCGCGTCCGGGTTTTATACTTCTCATTTCATTCCCTCCGATATGCTATATTTTTTTAATTTATATTCTCCAGTGACCGGATTTTTGTTTTCCTCTTTATATATCACAACAGCAATACAATTCTCAGTTGGTAGGTATGCCGCTCCATATTTGATTCCTTTTTCTTTAAGATCTGAGTTCTCTGCTTTTATTCGGTTCAGCTCTTTTTTCATATATGGATATCGAGTCTTTAAAAATTCGGGTATCTTTCCGGTAGAATTCGTTGCAAGTCTGTCGATAATTTTTTTTCACGCAATACTTCAGAATTGACACCATCAATTGATGAAAAATAATCATATACAAGCTTTGTATATACATCAAGTTTTATTTTTGCAGTACCTGTATTTGCAGTGAACCGACCGAAGCTATTAAACACATCAAACGGTGTGCGAGCAGTCATGGTAAAAATATACTCAAGCGTATTATGAAAACGACCGCTGTTATACATACGATTCAACGCATCCTCGGTGCTTTTTAATAAAGCAATATCCTCACCAGACAGCCAGGGGGTGTCCATAACCTCATATGGAGCCTCAGCCGTATATCTGCATTTGTATTGTTCGGCTTTTTTACGTAGATCCGATCCATGGAGCAGCTTAAGAAATCCCATCTGTAGCATGTGCGGTTTGAGTTCGTATGCCTTATTGAAGCTGTCAGAGAAGCTGGTTATATCCTCATACGGCAGCCCGACAATAAGGTCGATATGTATGTGTATATTCCCGTATGAGAGCAGGCGGTTAATATTGGCTGTCAGTTTATCTAAATTTGTTTTACGGTTGATTGAATCAAGTGTTTTGATATTAAGACTCTGCAATCCGATTTCAAGCTGGATTGAGCCGCACGGAGCTGTTGAGAGTAATTCCATCGCTTCTTCACTTAGAATATCACCAGCGATTTCGAAGTGAAAGCATATACCTTTTGGTATCTGTGTGCCGTAATTTTCTATAATAAATCGAAAAATTTCGCAAGCTCTTTTATTGTTTGCATTGAATGTGCGGTCAACAAACTTAACCGTGCGTGTATCGCTTTTAGCCAGAAGCAAAATCTCCTGCTTAAAGGATCTAATAGGCATGAAAGCAATCGGTCGCTTCCCATTTCCAACCGAAGGTTTGCATCGACAACGGATAATTGTATGCTGGATGGTATCAGATCGACATTACCGACTTTCAGAATATATTCATCTTTCGCCGGAATTTCTTCGTCGTTCATTAATCTGGTCATTAGAGTAGCAATGGTATGTTCCAGTTCGTTCGGGTTTTCAATTCCGAAACAGGTAGTCAGATTAAATTGCCCATCGAAATCAACGGCCAAAACCCGTTGACCCAATTTCGCAAGTGAGTACGAAAGGTTACGGACCGTGCTTGTTTTTGCCACACCTCCTTTTTGGTTGGCAACCACCATAATTTTGCACATATAGGCTCATCCTCCTCTGTTTTTGAAGTTTCCTGCATGTAGCTAGAAATAAAAAATAGGGCTAAATCAGCGAAAAACCCAGTGCCCATGCGGGTTTTGCTAATTTAGCCCTATTATAACAGAAGCGTAGATGCAGTTACAAGTTTAGTTTTAACTCAATTTGCACTTCTACTTGGTTGGGGAAAATAAAAATGCTTCGGCTTGTCATGCTTGGGTAAAAGCAATATCTACAAACATGAATTCATCAATGACGATTTTGACGTGCATATGGTTTTGGTCAAGCCAACAAACATACCTATAATTATTGTCTTGAACATCAATCCAGTCCATTACTGAAAAAGGTGCTGTATACTTTTCTGCACTTTCTACTGCAAGCAATACTGGTTCGATAACATAGATATGGTTATATGCCCGAGAGCCTATGATATAATACATTATAGCATAGTTTATAAACTGTTACAATATAATGGCGTGCGAAAATCGGAACATTTTGGAGTGAAATCCGTAGGACAACATTTTTTCACGCTTCCTTCGCCATATATCTTGCTATATTTTGATTTGCTGCATAGGTGCGCTCATTCTGATGCATTGTTGCAAATCTTTTTTGATATAAATAGTATATAGTATTTTTATCAGCTGATTGGTTCGGACGAGATGGCAGAGGAAGGAATAATTTTGTCAAGTATATTTCTTTGTTTACTGTGGTGCAAATTTTGACTTGACTTTTATCTGCCAGCAGAGTTAAAATCAAAGCGCAGAAGCAGCAATGCTCCCTTGCCTTAGCTGACCACAGTTTTTCGGTGGCGGAAGCCTTTGGTGGGGAGCGTTTTTTTGACCACATTTTTGACCATAGACAGCTCCGGAGTACTCGGAAACAGTGGAAATAAGAGCGCCAAAGAGCAGGTTTTCCGGAACAGAAAGGGCTAAAAACGGCACTATGGAGCGGAAAATGCCTTAGTAAACGTGTTGGGACCAAGATGCCGCAGGTTCAATTGTGCACTTTAAACAAAACAGAGAGCTCGCACGTCCTCAAATGACCTTGAACACCCTTGATAATTTGTGCAGATGCGACAATGGCGTTTTTTCTGACCACATATTGACCACTTATGATTTTTTGTGTTGCAACCATTCTAAACTTTTTGAAACAACTTATTTGCTTGCTTTTGGTAGTAAAAATTTCAAGAAAATGTTTGACTCAGGATCGCGAATTTAAACAAAAACCATGCCTTCGGTCTGCGATGTCGCAGGTTCAAATCATGTAATCTTGATGCAAAACTTGGTACTTATGACTTCAATGTCGCAGATTCAGGTCTGATGATTTTTATGCAAAATAACCGTCGTGATTAGATGCTCGGACGGTTCCTTTATCAGTGCCTTTTCTTTGTTTACCGCGTCACAATTTTTGACAGATACCGTTCTTTTATCAGCTTCTCATATTTCTCGGCACTGACAAAATAATCAGTTTTTCCGTTAATCTTTTCGGTAAAGATCCAATCCCGATTGATCTGCTTATTCAGCTTGCGAGTTTGGAGTATTCCGTTTTCAATATATTCATATAATCGGTAGCCGTCGTCCAAATATGCCGATTGCGTATGATTCAGAGTTGCCATGGCGCTTCTATCATGTAATTTGGAAAAGCACATCGCAGGATGTTTTTCAAAATGCAGTTCAAGTATTTTCTTCATTTTGGGATCGTAGTCATACAAGTCAAACAGATAATGAGCGATTATGTTGCCGACACCGGCGAAATCATCCATCTTAACATCTACGAGAATCAGCGTTAGCTTACTTGCAAAATTGACAACTTGAAAGCATTTTCTTCGATCGAAATAAAACAGCTTCCCGCCCCATTCAAGCAGCCGATCACCGCTTTCGGTATCAATTACCTTCTGCGCAATCACGCGGCTGACAGGGGAAATCATATCCCCCGGCATTTTCAATTTGTATCGGTCAAAGTTCTCCTTGGTTATATATAGAATCATATTTTTTTCCTATATAATAATGCGAAGAAACAGACAATTTCATGTTTTCAATGTTTTTACTTCTTCGCTGATTCTTTTTCGATTACGATTTCTTCAACATTTGTATCCCTGTCCGGGATAGCATCAATCCAAGCATGACTACTGTCTGAAGACATGCTATCCAATGACCGGGGGCTAAACAAATGCTTGTTGCGATTTTCTGCTTTTCTGTACTCTGCAAGATATTCCGTGAGCCTGTATTCGAGCAACTGATCCAAGGACTTCCTGCTTCTCTCACGGCCGAAAGACTTAACTGTTTCCCAAGCAAGCAGAAACAGCTCCTGTTTCAAGTCTTCTGTTAAAAAAGTTCTATTTCCTGCTCTTTTCAAAATGACATCAATGAAGTTTTGTAATACAGGCAATATGTCATTTATTGAGCTTTTTTTGATGCGGCACCACTGGTAATTTTCTTCACGCTTTTTTGCAATGAGTTTGTCTTAATAACATTATCAGCAAGTGTTCCGATCCATAGGTCGTACTGCTTAGAATAATAGAACTCATATCTTGCAGGAATCTGAATTCCATGTGCTTTCATTTCTTTTACAAAAGCTTGGTTACGTAGTCTTCCGCTTTTAGGAAATGAAAAATTCGGTGTTCCTTTTTCATTCAGCAAAACAATGGTGTAATCAGAGTTAACGCGAACTTCCAAAGCTCTTGTTTTCAGCGTTATAAGCACGGGTTCATTTAATGACAAAAAGCCGGATTCCGAAACACTCAATGCCAATTTACTCCGATTGGTTTTCGGATTTATTGCAAGTGAAAAATCCGATAAATCTATGTCTTTGTCATAATACCGGATAAGTTGATTCATACTATTTTCCTTTCAAAAAAGCATATAATGCTTTATCAGTTACATTCCATGCAGGTTTTTTCGCTCATCTGTTGCTCAGCATTGAAAATACAGCTTTCCGGACTTATATCATCCAAATCGGGACAATCAGATTATCCTTATCAAATGCGCTGAGCCTATCGCTCATGCAAAGTACAGCGGAGGCGCCAAGTTTCAGAGGCGATTTGTCTATTACGCCAAAGGTGCGCAGAATGCGCTTATCGGGCGTGGCAGTCTTCTTGATTTCGATTGGACAAAGCTTTCCGTCGCCTTCAAGTATGGCGTCAATTTCCTTTGCATCGCGGTCGCGGTAATAATGAAGGAACGGTTCTTTACCTGAATTCTGATAGCTTTTCATAATCTCGGATATCGCAAAATTTTCAAGTAGTGCGCCGCCCATTGCTCCGCTTTCAGTGACTTCGGGCGATGACCACTTGGTTAGATAGCAGACAAATCCGGTATCGTAAAAGTACAGCTTCGGCGTTTTTATTGTGCGCTTCAAAACATTGTTGGAATAGGGATGGAGAAGAAACACAATGCCCAAAGTCTCAAGTATATTAATCCATGCTTTTGCTGTGATCTGATCAATATCGGCATCATCGGCAATGGCCTTGTAGTTGACAAGCTGTGCAGTTCTCGCAGCGACAGCCGTAACGAATTTGATGAATTTCAGCGCATCTACCGTTCCGGACAGATCACGCACATCGCGCTCCACATATGTCGACAGATAAGAAGAATAATAGGTGCTTCTGTCAGCGTAATCTCCGCTGACAAGTCCCGGCATAGAGCCTTGCCAAACGCGCTCGAAAAGCTGTAGCGTAGTGACAGGCTTGATCTTTTTGCTCTCACTGAGCAGTGTTTCAAAATCAGTGGTAAACGGGACTGCTTGAGCATCAAGAATTTCACGCTGTGACATAGGCGACATATGCAGCAGTGCCACACGTCCGGCAAGGGATTCCTGAACGCCCTGCATAAGGCGAAAAATTTGTGAGCCGGTCAGCCAGAAGTCCCCCGGATTATGATGCTCGTCAATATGAATTTTTATATAGGTGAACAGCTCCGGTGCATACTGAACTTCATCGATCAACACCGGAGGCTGATGAAACTGTAAAAACATTTTCGGATCGTTCTTTGCCATTTCGCGAACAGTTAAATCGTCAAGCGACACATACTCACGTCCCTTGTTTTCTTGCTCTGCCAAACGACGCAGCATGGTTGTTTTGCCCGCTTGTCTTGGTCCGGTGAGAAGGATTGCCGGCCATGATTTGCTTAAATCCAGCACAACCTGCTCCATATGCCTTTTGATGTATTTCATAATGCACCTGCCCATTTCATTTTCGGCTGAAATATATTATAATAGTATTATAGCCGAAATAATTGCGACAGTCAATAGATTTGCGGCAAATTCTGATTTTATTTTAATTTTAGCAGAAGTTTTAGTTTTGCAGTGCTTGATACGATTGATTATCGGTCTCGTTACTTCGAGCGCTATTTCTTTGCTTACAGCGGTGCAAAATTTGACCTCCGATATATTTCTGAAATCTCTTGATTTCAGTCTGAATAAGAGTTACAATGACTGCAAAAGAAAACTGCTCCCTTGCCTTAGCTGACCACAGTTTTTCGGTGGCGGAAGCCTTTGGTGGAGAGCATTTTGACCACATTTTTGACCATAGACGGCTTCGGAGTACTCGGAAACAGTGGAGATAAGAGCGCTAAAGAGCATCTTTTTCGGAGCAAAAAGGGCTAAAAAAGGCTAAAATAAGCGAAAAAACCTTTTCAGATAGCTTTGGGACCAAGATGCCGCAGGTTCAAGTCCTGTTACCCGCACCATATCGAGTGTTCATAACGGATTTGAGTATTCCGTGTGAGCACTCGATTTCTTTTTGCTTCAAAATTGGCTTTCTTCGTATGTACAGAGCAGGTTTCAAC
>Ga0209417_1001582_pt1 | contig 41021 bp, 53 predicted proteins | sample RifGroF2_FD_184002 | JGI IMG/M metagenome (GOLD analysis project Ga0209417, IMG submission 184002) | Groundwater microbial communities from Rifle, Colorado, USA - Groundwater F2 (SPAdes) (version 2) | ecosystem: Environmental > Aquatic > Deep subsurface > Groundwater | place: Rifle, Colorado... | reverse complement strand
TTCCGCATACACCCTCACCGCCGACATCCTGAAGGCGGCATCGGCAAAATGCCTGGCCGACTGCAAATGGTTCCCGACCATTGCAGAACTCCGCCAGGCCGCGACCGAACTCATCCGCCCGCGCCTGCGCGCCGGGGCTGAGGCCTGGGGCGATGTGTTGGCAGAAGTGCGGCGGGTGGGCAGTTACGGCGCGCCGCAGTTTGACGATCCAGCCGTGGCGCGCGTCGTGGCCGGGATGGGCTGGACCACCATCTGCATGAGCGAGGAGCAGATGGCCGACCGTGCTCATTTTATCAAGGCCTACGAACAGACGGCCAAGCGCGAGGAAGAGGACGCCCGCCAGTTGCCGGCGGTGCGCGAACTGGCTGCCAGGCTGCAGGCCCCCGCAAAGAAGAAGCAGTTGAGGTCGGGATGACAGCAGTAGTAGATATGGACGCCCACGCCGAAGAGGCGTTTTGGGCCAACGCTGCGGCTGACCGCGGCATGTCATTGGCCGAATTCGATCTGCGCTGTGGCGCTTCTCAGAGCAATCCGTATGCTCGCGTCCTGATTGCAACGTTTGTGAACGCGGCCAGGGTGATGGGCTCTGACCTGGCCGAGAGCGTAATGGCGAACGCCATCCGCGTATACGTCAAGGAAATGAGAGGGCCGGGATAATGCGCCATCATCCTGAACACGGCGAACAGGCGGCAGTAGTCGCCTGGGCACGCCTGCACGAGACGCGTTGGCCGGTGTTGCGGACGCTCTTCGCCGTCCCGAACGGCGCATCGCTGGCCGGCGGCCCATCCGCCCGCGCCCGCCAGATGGCCAGGCTCAAGGCGGAGGGCCTGAAGATCGGCGTGCCTGACCTGTGGCTGGTGGCGGGGATTGGAGAGAAACATGGCCTGGTGATCGAAATGAAGGCGGGCCGCAACAAGCCGACTACAGAGCAGAAGTGGTGGTTGCAAACGCTGGAGGCGCTGCGCTGGCAAACGGCAGTCTGCTATTCGGCAGATGACGCCATCGCCACAATCAAGGCATACATAGGATTGCCTGCATGAAGACGACCCGCTGCAACTGGCCCGCCGTCATCCCCCAGCGCATCATCCCGCACGGCGTCGGGCGCATCGTGGAGGTGGTGGAGAGCCGCGACTTCGCCGGCAGGCTGGTCGGCTTCTACGAAACCATGCGCCAGGGCAACGCCGAAACCGGGATGGTCGTGCGGGTGTACGGCCACCTCTACTGCGTGCGGGGCGCGGAGGGCGAAAAGCAGTGGCTAGAGCGGGTCTAGGTCTACCCGGGAAGGGCGTTACAAGGCGTTACAAGGCGGCTCATATGGCACATGCGCGTTTAGACGCATCCAGAGCGGAGAAATGGCTCAGGGCGCTTCTGGCCCACATGCCGGGTCAGCCGCCCGGGCACACCCTCGCCAGCCTGGCGAGGCGGTACAAATGCTCGCGGGCGATGGTGTTGTTGGTGGCCCGCGGTGAGCGCCGGCCTACGGCGGCCATGCTGCCCGACCTGCGCCGGTGGTGCGTCTCGCCGTCCACCATGCGCCGCGCCCTGCCGCGGATCGTGCGCTGGCTGCGCGGGCGGCAGGTGCGAGACGATGGCGGGCCGCGGGTGTACGGGCGGGGCGGGAGGCGGGCATGACAATCATGCTCCTGTGCCTGCTCGCGCTCCTGCTCTGGCTGGCCGTGGTCGTGTTCGGCCTGGCGCTGTGCCGCGCCGCCGCACAGCTCGCGCCCGAGCCGCCGGGCAAGTGCCCGCACGACCCGCGGGAGTTGGCCGGGCACGCCATCGGGATGTACCACTGCCCGGAGTGCTGCGAGATGGTGTTGGCCGGGTACCCGCACCCGGACTACAGATTGCTGGAGGACTAGATGAGCGAGATCAAAATTGACTTACCGAACCGCCATTATTTCATCGTCCACAAAGACGGCATAGCGTTCGGACGCGACGCGAGGGACGGCGCTAAAACGCTGTACACGCTGGCGCGTTCGGAAGCGGAACAGGTATGCGAGGCGTGGCGCGCGTCGCCGCACAGCGCGCGCTGCGAGTGGACGCAGACGGAGGACGGCCAGTGGGACACCGCCTGCGGCGAGGTGTTTGAGTTTGTGAACGGCGGCCCGGCAGACAACGGCGCGAAATTCTGCCAGTACTGCGGCTTGCCGGTGCGGGAAGTGAGGGCGAAGGCGTGAAGCCCAAACTGTTAGACTTGTTTTGCGGAGCCGGAGGGGCAGCGATGGGATACCATCGTGCGGACTTTGAGGTTATTGGTGCGGACAACAAGTGTGGCACTATGGTAAAATACATGTATGCCAAGATACGAAGAACACCCATGCTTAGATTGCGGAAAGGTTCGCATTGTTCAGGTTCGGAATGGAAAACCGATAAGCGAGCGATGTCATCCATGCGGAGTCAGGCATCGCGTAATTACCAAACCCAACAGTTGGGCGAGTCGAGAGAATCATCCTCGCTGGCGTGGTGGAGTACATATAGACAAGAATGGCTACCGATCAATTGTTGTGCCACTAGACAGTCAATTTATCGAGATGGCAGACGAACGAGGACGTGTGTATGAGCATCGACTCGTTGTCGCCCAGGGCATCGGGAGATGCCTCGAAACCGTTGAGGAAGTCCACCATATCAACGGGGATAAACAGGACAATCGGCTGTCAAATTTGCTCTTGCTTTCGCGTTCCGAACATGCAAGAGAGCCATTCGCAGAGCTCAAGTGCCTCCGGGAAGAGGTGCGCCGCCTGCGGGACGAATTGCGGAAAGCCCGCTCTTCTTGATCTTTTTTGTGGAGGCGGGGGAGCCACCCGAGGATACCAACTTGCGGGCTTCTGTGTTCTCGGTATTGATATAAATCCCCAACCCAATTACGTCGGATGTGGTTTCCGCCAGGCCGACGCGCTAGAATACTGTGCATCACACGGACACGAGTTCGACGCGATTCATGCCAGCCCGCCGTGCCAGAGATATAGCAGCATTACCCGAGTGCACGGCAAAGATATGGTAGATAGCCATCCTGATCTGATTGCAGATGTCAGACAGATGCTGGCGGACATTGGCCGACCCTGGATTATCGAAAATGTGCGCGGCGCTCCGTTACTCAGCCCACTCATGCTGTGCGGGTCAATGTTCGGGTTGGGTGTTTTTCGGCATAGATATTTTGAGGGCGCTGTACCTCTTTTCTCCCCTGCATGCCGTCACGATTTTCATCCTGTGCCCGTGTACGGGCACAGTGGCGCGGGAGCAAACAGAGGTAGAGAGAGAAAGCGCGGACACACAAACAGCGGGGACAACTGGAAGCGCGCAATGGGCATAGACTGGATGACGAATGCAGAAATGGCTCAGGCCATCCCGCCGGCCTACACGAAATTCATTGGCCGACATCTGATGAATGCTATGAGGGGCACATGATCCGCCACCTGGCCGCATCCGTCCTGCGCTCCGCCGCCGCCCGGCTGGACGCGCCGCCCGTCTACACATCGGCGGTCCTGTCAACATCCAGTGGCGTGGTGGTAGTGCGCCCGTGGGCCGAGGCCGAGTGGCGCCTGGGCCTGGTCGTGTTCGCATTTTGGTGGGATCGGGCGGGCCTGTCCTGGCGGGAGTTGGCGCGGCAGCACGGCGCCGGCTGGCGGACGGCCTATGATCTGTGCAGCCACTGGATGGCTGACACCGGAGTGGTGATCGTCCAGCCACGCCACCCGGCGCGCTGGGCCTACTGGGTAGCGGAGGACGGCCAGCAGTACGGCGAGTGGGACTACCCGCGGTTCCGCCGCTACGTGCGGCTGGACAGGTTCGGCCTCCCCTACCCTTCCGCGCCGGTGCCGATGGCGCTCAAGGCGCCTGCACAGCGCACACACAGCACAGCCGCCCGCTGGACCCTGGCGCTGCGCGGTGCTGTGCCTGTGGATGGACAGTGACACACTACTACTACTACGCCTGGCGGAACAACGAGAAGCGCCTAACGCTGTACCGGCGGCTGTGCCGGATCGTGGCGCGCGGCAGGATGAACAGCATCTTGATTGAGTTTGAGGACGGCCAGCGGGAAGTCGTAAGCCGAAACGCGGTTCGCCTGCTGAAGTAGCACAAGGAGCGATGATATGTACAAGGTGTTTTGCGACATCTGCGGAAAAGACATTACGAATTATGCTGGTTCCATGGCCACGGGAAAACATGGTCGCCTGACGGTCGAAATCATGATCGCCATTGATGGCATGTGGAACGGTGGCCACGCTTGCGAGGCGTGCATCAGCGCGGCCTGTGATAATGCCGGCATCCCGCGGAAAAACAAGGAGGTCGCACATGCCAGTCACAAACCGGAATAGCGCCGGCATGTTGCCGGCGCTGAACAAAAAACAGCGTTGCGATGCGTGCGGCGTCGAATCGGGTGGCGCATGTGGTTCTCGTATCATCCGGTCGTGAGTGTCATGTGTGCCAAGTGCGTCAAGACTGTCCCGGTTGCGAACCTGAGGCTCGGCGTGAATGATGCAGGAGAGGCAGGGGAAAAATGTGGTCAATAGACTACCGCGACGGCCACATCGCTATTCCCAAACGCGCCGGGACGGTCTTGATTTCTTTCCTCCGCCTGCTCTCCTGGCTCTTCGCCGGCCTGTACCCGCCCAGCCGCCCGGTGCTGGTCCTGCGCGTGGACGGCGGCAGGCTGATGACGATGGCGGGCGAGCATATCAAGGAGATTAGACGTGAATATATTTAGCCATGACGACGAGGGCCAGATCACGTGCGAGGGCGTGCCGTACACGCTCCTCTCCTCCGGCACCACACCGGAGGGCCTGCGCCGTGCCGCGGATAAGGCAGCCTGGCTCAACGAGTGCGTCGCTCTGTGGCTGGCCCGGAGCGGGCCGGAGTTGGCGTACCATCTATGGGCCGGGCGCGTCGAGGCCGACGACGAGGGGAAGGGGGTGAAGCCTGAGCCACCGCAGACATGCGCCACCTGTGCGGCGTATGCGCCGGGCGACTGGATAAGGTCGCCCCGGTGCAGCAAATACCCCGGCCTGTGGCTGGCCCGGGTCGGGCCCGAGTTCGGGTGCAACCAGTGGGCCGGGCACGGCGAGGCCGCCGATGAATGACGACGGCCTGCGCACGCCTTATCGCCGCCTGGTGTGCGCCGTGCTCCTGCGCGCATGCCTGGACGCCCACGCAGGGCAGTGGAAGCGCGGCGTGTGGCGCTGGATACATTCGCGCCGGGCCGCCATGTGGGCGGCGCTGGCCGGCTTCGACCAGTGGCCGCCGAAGCGCGAGCAGTTGGGTGACATGGCCGAGTTGCGGAGACGGCTGAGGGAGACGGAATGACAACGAAAATGACGCAATACATCCGACCGCTGAAGTGCGCGCTGTGCGAGGCCGACCTCGGCGCGGAGGTGACGCCGCCCGAAGGCCTGTCCTACCTGCTGCTCGGGGCGGTGCAGGTGAATATGGTGATTGTGGCCGCCTGCGCCCATTGCGGGCACCTGTTCGGGTGGTCGAGGTGCGGCGAGAAATACGGCGACCTGCGCTTCTGGGCGGGGTTGACTGACCCTGCTAACTATCGCCCGCCGCCTCGGTGAGCACCGGCGCCCGCACCCACAGCGGCGCGAGCGGCGGCTTCGTCACCCTCCACCACCCGGCCTGCACCTCAAACACGTCAATTACAGCATTTGCTGAAACGGTGCGTTTGAGTGCGCCATCCGGCGCATCGTAGCAGGCCATCAGCCCGTCAGTAACGAAACCGAATTCTGGCAGCAGATGCGCTGCCCAGGGCCGGGCGGTCACCGTGATGCGCTGCGGGCAGACGATGGTCACGGACTGGCCCGGTTCCAATTCAATCTCAGCCATGTCCGCCATGATCGGCCTCTGGTGCTGGTTCCGGATCTGACGCGGGCACCTGCGCGGCCGCGTCCCGCTCCTGGATCATCTGCTCCACCAACAGGATAGCGCCGGTCAGCCGGTCGAGCGCGGCCTGCGCCTCGCGCTGGTACTGCTCGCGCTGGGCCTGCAATGTCTTCAGTCGTTCCTCGAATGTCATGTCATCCCTCCGGTAGTGTCATTCAGGTAGTGCCACCAACGCGCGTCCAGCTCCCTCGCCCGCCGTCGCCGAAACAGTGATGCTCGCGCCCGGTTATCTGCTGGCCGCATTTCGCGCACATCTGTTGTCCGGTGAACACGGTCTACTCCAACTTTTCCCACGTCCAGCCGAGCAACGCTCGCTGCCAAAACCGCACCCAGGCGTTCGGCTGCTCGTTGTGATAGATGGCGTACTGCGGCGTCATGTACATGATGTATTTAGGCGGCTTGTAGTCAATCCCGGAAACAAAATCTATCTTGTTGGTCGCCGTGCCCGTCATCACATTCTCGTTTGCCGTGATGTTCATTGCGTCTCCTGTTCCAACACATCCGTCGCCGCGCTGAACTGCGCGAGCGTTTTTAGGTAGCGGTAGACGGCGGCCTTGATTGGGTCCACATCCGCCGCCCGCATATGTTCCCGCAGCGCCATGCCCACGGGCCGGACATCGACTGGCTCAGGCTCAACGCCTTCGACGGGCGGGGCCTGGTACGGGATGCTGATGGTCAGCGGATCTGCCGCATCTCGCCGCCCGGCCAGGCGCGCATCCCGCGATGCGTGCAGCCGCAGGATGACGCGGCCAGGGACTTTTGCTTCTGTTACCAGTGTATCAAACGAACAATAAGCCGGCACGCTGTCGCCGGTGCGCGGGTCAACGATGGTGATCTGGATTGCCATGATGCTCTCCTATTGCACAAATTCGCGGATGAAATCCCAGCCGAACTTCTCATTGATGGCGCGCATCATGCGCTCCATGTCAATCTCCAGCACGCGGCCAGTCACCGTATTTTTCGAGTGGTAAATCCAGCGCCCGGACTTGTCGTGTGGCGTCTGGAGCGTGGCGTTGCCCGCGGCGTCTTGCGTATACAGTTCGCCCGCCGCGCTGTAGATGGAGCAGCCGTTTGCCAGCGTCCCGATCGGCGCGGTGCCGTCGAAAATATCTATGTGGTTCGTGCCCTCGGTCGTGGCCCTGACTGCGGTGCCCGCCACCTTGATAACGCCCGCGCTGTTCACCACCAATCGATTGCTGACGTTGTTGGTTCGCACCGACCAGGCGTCTGTTCCCTGATCGTACACGATCCCGCCGATGTCTGTGTCCGCCGAGTCTCCCAATTCCAAAATGGATTGTCCGGCGGTGCCAGAGATGATGCGGATGCGGGCCAGGTCGCCTACTGCCGCACAGTTGACGGCGGAGATCACGGTGGTGGCGTTTGCGCTTGGCGGCGTTCCGCCGACCACAAAATTGACGACACCCGCGTGCGTGATCGTTGCCGACCCGCTGGCGATGACGTTGTTGGCCGTCCAGTAGGCGAGTTGCGACGCCGCGCCTACGCCCACCACAAGCGCGCCGTTGGTCGTGTCCTCGCCGTAGATGTGCGGCCAGGCCTTGCCCGCTGCGCCGGCCATGTCTGCGGAGTAGAGGCTGAATGCGTCCGTGACGGCGGCGGCTACGGCGGTGCCGCTAGCGACGGTGAGGGCCTTTGTGCCGGTGGCGGGGGTGGCGGTGGTGCCGAGTGAATGATTTCCATTCGCATCAATGCGCTCCCTCTCCGTGCTATTGGTTGCAAAAGCGAGAATATCGTTATCAAGACCAAACATGCCGGTATTAATATCAGTGCGGAATGAGTAACCTGGAAACGAACTCGATCCAATTGTCGCCTCCAGTTGAACTAACATCTGTACCCAAGATGTTCCGACGAGCGTACGTACCGCGCCATCTGTATAAAGGGCTAATCTATCGGCAGCGTTGTTATTGCCGACCCCGGTGTTTGTGTCGCCCGCGAAAGATATGCCCGGTGTTGTGCCCCCCTGGATCAATAATTGCGCTCCGCTGATCGTCTGCGTGGCCGTGAACACGTTGGCCGTCCCGAGCAGCGCCGCCGTGCCGGTGGCCGGGACTGTGAGAGTGAACCCGCCAGTGGCTACTGTCCCCCCGCCTGACAGGGTGCCAGAAATAGACGAGTTCCCGGCAAAAGCAATGCTGTAATTACCGCTAAACTCGAAGATTGTCCTGACGCTGGCTAGGGCCGTATTCTTCCAACTGACGTAGGTGACATACGCCTCGGATGCGTCGCTCCAAGCCCAGTCCAAAACTTTGTGGTCAGCGATTTCGAGCGAGATGTCAACGTAGTCGCCAGTGTCGAGCGCCTGTGCCAGCCCCGTTCGAAGCGGACCACCTTTGACGGTGTTTCCGTCCTTCATGGCGAACGTCCCTACGTAAGCGTCAGCAGCGCCGACAATGACCGTGCCTGTGTTAGCGACAGTCAGAGCGTAAGCCGAGGCCGCGTCCAACGTCAGCACGCCCGCGCCGGTCTTGACCAGCGTCGAAGGCGTGAGCGCCACGCTGCCGCTGTACTCCGCCAGGCGGCCCACCGTGCCCGCCGCCGTGAGTGCCATCGCGGAGCCGCTCGCCACCCAGTTCACGCCGTCGCTCACTACGCCGTAGGAGGCCGAGGGCGGGGTGGGCAGGTGGCGGGTGAGGGCGGATGCGTTGATGTCCGAGGCGTGTTTGTCCTCTGCGGACAAGTCCCAGGCTGCGCGGTCGGACCAGCCCGGATTGACGGCGCCCGCTGGCGCGCCTGACAACATGGCCCCAACCGTCACCAGAAGTGCGGGATTGCTGGCCGGACTGGTTGTGGCCCATCCGCCGCTGCGGGTCAGGCGCATGTAGTCCACGTACAGATGACGGAGGCCCAACGGAATCGGGTTGTCGTTCTCCACGAAGAACGAGATAACCACGGTGCCTGCTGCCGCCAGGGTGAAGTTGAACGTGAGTGCGGTCCAGGCACTCTCCGTTGCGTCGGTATCGCTGTTGGCCGCGTCGCCCGTTACCTGAATACCATATCCGTTGTAGCCAGCGGTTGTGTAAGAATTCGCATCTACCGTGTAGGTTCCAGCGGGCAGGGCGATGGTCTGAGATGCCCGCGCTAGGGTGCCCGGCCCGGCCCAGTATGCCTCAATGTACGCCAGTCCGGTGCGGCCCTGATGGTCCGCATCCCATGCCCAGTTATTGACCTGGCCGGAGGTGGTCCAGCCCGTCACGTCAGTTGCAAATTCCTCGTTGAACAGCCCGGACGAGTCGGAGGTGGTAGTGATCCACCGGCTACCGATGTCTCGGATGGTCCCGGCGCCCGTCCAGTAGGCCGCCCAGTCGTCGCCGTAGACGTAGCAGTTGTACGTCTCCAGGTTGCCGTTGCCCATGTTCACGCCATAGGCCGCGCCCGCGCCGCTGTTGACGGCGGAGATGTGGCAGTCGCGGATGTAGGCCGTCCCGCTGGATGGGCCTACCACACTGGAGATCGCGCTGCCGGATGACACTGAGCGCGCGGAGTTTGCGCCGGCCAGTGATGCGCCATCCCCGAGGGTGATCTGCCCCGTCATGGTTCCGCCCCGGTAGAAGAATAACATCACCCCCGCCGGCACGCTGATGTCAGACGTATAGGCGCTCGGCCCGGCCCGCACCACATCCCCGCTCCCGGATGCGGCCAGGGCCGCCGTCAGGCCGGCGTTGGTAGCCGGGTAAGTGACGGCATCCGACCCGTCGCTTTGCATCAGCCACACCAGGCCCAGGTATGGCTCAACCAGGTTGTCCCCGGCATCGTTGGGGGCAGATGCCAGGTCACGCAGGCGACGTTCCAGCGTCGCCAAGCGGCGGTCGAACTCAATCCCGGGTCGGTCGAACATCAGATGTAGTAGCCTGTCATGATGATGTAGGTCGCGGACGTTGCAGCGCCGGCCACCACCACCTCAAACTGCTTGGTGGAAGCGTCCACCCTCACCATGCCGGCGTTTTCCGATGTGATGTCTGCCACTCGCGCCCTCACGGTGATGGACGGGTAGGTGTCCCCGTTCTGGCGCACGACCACATAATTCCCGTCCGCCGCCGCCGCCCACACCGCCACCACCTGTAACTGCACCGCTCGGATAGACGCTGACAGGTTGTTGTTGGCGTCGTCCAGGTCGAAGGTGTAGGTGGCTGTAGTGCGCGCGTCCCCGTCCCAGGCGCTTGGACTGGTGTCGATCAGGGCGGTAGGCGTGGTGGGGACCAGCAGGTAGCCGGTGGTCCCCGAGCGGTTGAAACTAGTGTTGGAGCGAATGGCGCCGCCCGCCGTGATGGCTTGCCCGCTGCCCAGCAGCAGAGTTGTACCGTCGAACGTCAGGTTAGCATCGCTGTCCAGCGTGGTGGACGAGGCCCACAGCACCACCCGGTCTGCTACCCCCGTACCAGAGCCGGTGGTGGTTTGGAACGAGGCCGCCACCACCCACTTCACCAGCGTCGCGTCGTACACCATCAGCACGCAGGATGTCACATCGTCCAGCGTGATGTCGGTCGCGCCCGGGCAATAGATATTGCCGGTGTTGTGCTTGATGACGATGCTTCGGGCCGTGTTCTCCGCCCTTATCACCAGCAGGAAGCCGTCCGTGGTGGAGGCGGCCGCCGTGATGGTGTCCAGGTTGTCGGAGGATGCGTCAGCCTCCGTGTGTCTCCGGTGCCAGTTTTGGGTTTGGGTGACGATCCCGCCCGAAATGGTGAGTTCGGTTGAGGTCGCCAGGTCCAAATACCCCGATGCGTTGTGGGCTTTCAGCAGGTCAGATGCGAGCGCCTGTGCCCCGGTTGCGATTGTCATAGCGGCCTCCCGATGATCTCCAATATCCGCGGCTTCAACCGCGGCAAGTCTCGCTCAAACACCGTTTCCACCCTATACCCCATGTGGATTATGCCCAGGTTGCGTAGCGCGTCTTTCGCGCGCCCGCTGGTCACGTCATGGAAAGGCCCGTTGTATTCCAGGTCAATCCGGTAGTCGAACAGCAAGAAGTCCATGCGCGCGCCGCCCAGCACGTCCCCGCCCAACACCCCGCGCTGCACGGAGAAATTCAACTGCAACTCGCGCAAGGCGTTGTAGATGCGGCTTTCTGGGTCGTTCAACCCGGGCACAATAGCAACGGGCGGCAGGCGGGGTGCCGCAATTGTGAACTTCCGCGCGCGCAACGTGATCTTGGGGCGCGTCATCAGTTTGCGCGGAGATTGGAGCAGCCTGGGCCTCGCCATGCTTTACCGCCACTCAAAACTATCCCAGTACACGCCGTCCCACCGGCTAGCCGAGGACGCCTCCACCAGCACTATATCCACCAGCCACTCGTCGTTTACGTGGTCCTCGGACGGGCGGCGGATGGTGGTCTTGGTCATGAACGCCTTTACTGCCGTCCCCGCCATATCGTTGAAGGTGAGGGGATTGAGGCTGCTTTCTGCGTCCATCAGGAAGTTTAGCCGCTGGTCTACTGCTATCGGGTCAGTGGTCAAGTCGCGCATCACCTGGTTTGGCCCCAATTCCACCGTCATAGCGTAGCCGTAGATAGGGTCGGGTCGGGTGAGGAAGTTCACCGTCCAGCGCACAATCTCCGGCGTGCTACTGGACGAGTACAGGGTGAAGCGCAAGCGCATAGTCTTGGAGGCCACCGACCCAACTGTGCCGGACAGAGCAAATTCCGTAATGCCGCTGGCCGTGATGTCGCCCACCGTTGACCAGGTAGTGCCCCGGTCAAGGCTGTACTCCGTCGTTATCTTCCGGGCGCTGGAGGCATTGCGGGCCTCCACCCACACGCTCTTGAACGCCTTGTACATGGTCGGCAGGCCGCCGTCAAAGTCGGAGGTCTCGAACACCGCCGAGGTCGGATAGTCGGCAAAGGGCAGATCGTTCAAGGTCTGGTGACGGCGCGCGCGCAGGGCGCCGTCGTTTATCCAGGTGCGGGCCGACAGCCGGCTATACCCGCCCATCAGCATGTTGTCCCCGGACGTGCCGCGGTACTCTTGCTGCCAGCCCAGGCCATTGTAGGACAACACCTCGGGGTACACGCTCTCGCCATCGTCAAAGGCCACATACAGGGCGAACGGCCCTGACCACATCCACATCGGCAGGCCGTGGTTCCACATTTCCTTGTTGATGTCGCCAATCATGCGCGGCGTGATGTTCACCATGTTCGCCAAGCCGCCCGCGGAGAAGGACAACTTGACCACCTGGCCCAGGATGTGGGTGTACAGAAAGCCTTCGTGGTAGACGAGCGCCTTGCAGTTTCCGGTGCTGCGCTGGTTTGGAAATGACAACTCTTCAACCGTGGTGGAGCCGTTGTACGAATAGATCCCGTCCTCTTTGCCGACCACCAGCATCCCGAACGCCTGGCCGAGGCCGGTGATAACGGTGCTGGCGTCGCCCACCGTAATGGCCGCCGACCAGGTAGCGCCATCGTCGGTCGAGGTCTTGAATGATGCGCCGTAGCCCTTCACCAGGTAGGTGACGCCGTTGTAAGACCAGGTGCAAAAGGCGGTCGCTTTCTCGCCGGAGGCTGGCTGGGTCCAGGCGTCCAGGTCGCTTGACCTGTAGAAGTCGGCCCCCGCGCCGCAAGCCGCGAAGAAGTACGCGCCGTGGCGGTGCACCCATACCACATTGGCCCCCAGGGTGGTAGTCGAGGCCGCGCTACTGGAAAAGCCTGTGCCCGCCACGCGGTGAACCTTTGTTGCCACTCCCCACACCACGTAATCCGTGCCGCTCACCGTCCCGTCGGCAATCATGCGCGCGGTGGCGGCTGTGGCCGCCGCCACCGAGTTCCAGGTTGAATTGAGCATGACCTGTTCCAGCCGGGACAGGAACACGTTGCCATCCGATTTGTACACCTTGTTTGCGTTGAGCAGCGTCAACTGGTCAATGCCCTCCATAGCCCCGGCCTGGCTGTAGGCGTCCCAAATGCCCTCCCGCAGGGTGGGGGCGACGGAGGTGGCGATGCGCGGGGCGAAGTCATCCACCCGCTCATAGCGGTAGGAGCCGGGCACGATCATGTAGCCCTGGCTCTCGCCGGTGCTGCTGGTCAGCACGATGTCGTAATTGGTGCCGGCGGCTGGCGTGGTCATGGGTTATTGATGATGTTCTGCCCGTAGCGGCCGGATGACGTGCCGCTCCCCAACTCGGCCACTATCGGGATGAGGCTGGGCAACTGGTTCCGCTGGTGGACCAGGAGCGACTTGCTCATTTCCTTCTCGTACAGGCCGATCAACTGCTCGAACGGCTTGGTGTCGAAGTGCGCGCTCCCCACCATGGCCATTTGACACAGGAAGTAGGCGGTTGATCGAGCGGCAGGTTGACGGTGCTGGACAGGGACGAGGCCCGCGAGATGCGCGCCCGGGCGTGCAGCGTCACCGTTTCCCCGGCAAAGTCGTTCAGGTAGTCGGTTGGAACGACAATCGTCCAGGCGCCGGGAACGCCTCGCTGCTTCAGGCGTCGCAGCAGCATCTTGTTTTCGTCGTCAATTGTGACATAGCCCAGCGAGTGCCCGTACTCGGAATCCACCGTGGCGTCGGACACGATGTACTCCTCCTGGCCGCTTACCAGGGTGAAGGAGTTGACGGCTATCGCGCAGATGGAAGGAAAGGCGGCGTCAATCGCCATATTCACGGCCTCCAATTTCTGCTCTGCTGTCCACTTGGAGTTTGAACTGTCCGAGAATAGGTTGTTAACCCGGCTAATCACCTGCGAGGGCAGAGTGTAAATTGAGTCGGCCATTCCAGCCTCCCGCTATTCCATCTTCCAGTTTGGTTTCGTGCCCGGCACCCTCTGGTACACGGTGTGAAAGTCGGTCTTGCCCGCCACCCGGTAGTGCCGCCGGTCGAACTTCAATATACCGTGCGGCCCGCTGACAATCCACTCCGGCGGGTGGGTGGACAACCGCCCGGTCGCCACCACCAGCCGTTCATGAATAGCGTTCGCAATCTCCACCTGATACACCATGCCGGCCGTTGGCGGCTTGTTGGCATAAATGTAAATCTGGCTGTCCATCCCGTCCACATACAGATCGCCCGTGAGGTCTTGCAGGCTCTCGGCCACGCTCCGGGCCGACTTCATCCCGTCCCACAGGCCGGGGTAGAAACGATACCAGATGTCGCCCAGGTAGAATCCGCCGCTCACTATGTCTACTGCCAAAAGCAAAAGAATCATTCCCGGTTCCAGGCCCGCCAGCGCGACCCAAGCCACCAGCGGGATCAGGTGCAGGGGGCGCACGACGCGCCCCAGGCCGGTGAGTATCCAGTACAGGACGGGCGGCAGCCAATATTGCCACTCCGGCCTGGCCCACGCCGCCAGGACAGCCCAGGGCATCAGGTACAGGACGCCCTGACTGGTGAACCACGGCGCCCAGGGCCACATGCCGCGCCGCAATTCCACCATCTTGCGCGGAATGGTGACGTTGGCCTCCCACACCCACGCCCACCATTGGGGACGCCAGGCACGAAGGAACAGGCCGCCGATCAGCGCCACCGTTCCCCAGCCCGCCAGCAGATCCCACCGCCCGCCCAGTAGCCACAGGGCCGCCACGGACAGGGCCAGTTTGGGCTCGTACATCACAGCCAGGCCTGCCAGCCACGGAAACCCCGCCAGGGACCAGGCCAGCAGCACCGCGGGCACTTGCCCTACATTCCCATGCCATGTCCACAGCCATCCGGCATTGACAAGCACCAGCAGAGCCAGCGCCGCCCAGGGGCCGGCCACGAACACAATAGCCGCCGCCCCCGCGTTGACCAGTAAGTGGTAGGCGAACTTCACCCGCACGACATCCCGCCCCACCAGGCGGGTCAGGACCAAATAGAGCAGGTGGACAGCGGGCGTCTTGCAATCCGCGAAGTCGCGCCCGTAGGCTGCTCCCACCATGCCCCAGGCCATGAAAAGCCCGGCGTCTGGGTCGAGCGTTACCAGCGCATACCGCCAGGCCAAGTACACGCCCAGCGTCAACAGCAGGCCGAACTCAAACGCGCTCAGCCACCACGACATTCTGGATCGCCTCCACCGGGCCGCTCTCCATGTCAATGGTGAACTTGGACTGGGTAGCCTTCCTGACTTGCAGCCCGCAGATGCGCATCACGTCCCGCAACATCCCCAGCGTGTAGCCCGACCGATGGTACATGAATTCCCCATCCTGGCTTCCGTACAGGAACGAGATCAGCGCCCTCGACGGCGATGGCTTGTTCAGCACCTCGTTGGCCGCCCATTCCAGCGCCGGCACCACCGTCCACAGCATCCCGCCCCTCTTCAATGCCAGCGCCAGGTTTTTCACGGCGGGCAGCACCTTCATTCGGTCCACATGCTCAAGCACATGAGACAGGAAAACGATGTCAAACCGGCCGTGTAGGTCATCTGGTAGGGGGTTGTGCACAAAGTCTAACACTACGTCCGGTTTCAAATCGGCGTTGCCGTCCAGGGTGGTAATCACGGCATCCGGGAACAACACATGAGCAGTGGATTTGTCCCCGCACCCCACATCCAGCACCGCTAGTTTTTCTGAGTCGGCATCCATTGGTCTTTGGTCGCCTCCCGCGCCTGGTGATGGTGTTCCCAGCCGAAATCAAGTTCCCGAATGTGGCGGCATAAGATGGAAGTATCCAGTCGAGGCCGGATGCCTACCTGCGCTACCAATTCCCAAAAGAAATGATCCTCCGTCCGGCCATGCTCCATCAGGAAGAACGGCCAGGGCCGGGGATCGTCGGGATGGACATGCGCAAGAGGAATGATGAGTTCCATCCTGTTCACCCGTTCCGTGCCGCCTGTGATGGTCTTGCTCTTGGCCTCCGGCAGGCTGGCAACGTCAATGCGGCTTCGATGGACGGGGTAGAGAGCGCCGCTGGCGCGCTGGAACGTCACGAACTCCCGCTGCAACTTCTCGAACACGCTCCGATGAACGAGCGTGCACCCCATACCTACGCTGTCCACCTCGATAATCCCGGCGTGCGGGTAGTTCCACAGCGCCGAGTACAGGCCATCGTCGCCCCGCATGTAGGCAATGGGGTTGTGGGGCGATTTAGCAAGGAAGTAGATGCCGGCCACGGCAGGGTGGTTCAAGCTCAGCAGCATTTCCAGCGCGCCCTCGGGCGGCACGGTATCATCGTCCAGGAACCACAACCATTCGGATGTCCCGTAAAGAAAGCCGTTCAGTATCTTGTTGCGGTTGGCGTCAGTCTTGCTCTCCCGTTTTTCGTCGGCCGGAGCCTTCGGCTGGTAACGTTGCGGCTGCTTGTCATCCAACATCTTGTTCTTCGAGTGGTCGGGCATGGCCGACGAAACGGCATGGATTTTGTCGATCTTGATGCCCCTCGCCTGGGCGCGCATCACCTCCAGCATCACCCCCTGCCACCATTGCACGTTCTGCCACTTGTTGCACGCGATCCCCAAATCCACCTGGCCGGGAGTGAAGGTCACTTGACCACCTCCCACGCCCCGCGCTGGGCGAGCAACTGCCGGGCAATTGGCTTGGGGAACTCAGCCACCTCCCCCTCCTCGAACACGCGCTTGCCGGTGATGTTGCCGTCTTTGAACCAGCGCAAGCAGCGCAATTTGAGCGTGTCGGGCGGGGGCGGGGGCGGGGCGGGCGGGACGGGCGGGACGGGTTTCGCGGGCTTGATATCCTCTTTCACGGGTTGCCTCTTTCCCAGTCATCGGACCGGCCGATGCTGGCATAGTAATTCTTCTGGGCCTGGTGAAAATCGCACAGGGCGATCTTCCCCAGGCCCTTCATGAGTTGTTCGAGTTGTGTTCCGTCCGGGTCGGGCCGGGTGGTCTGAAGCAGCGTAACCACCACCGGGCGGCCACAGCGCCGACACATGAAAACGGGTTGGGTGCTCATGGTAGACATCTGTGGCCTCCCGGCGGTGTCCAGTTAACTGATCGCGCTGATGACGGCGTGAGCCTTGTCCATGCGCACGCACAGGGTGAACTCGCCCACTACCTGCCCGCGCTCATAGTCGCCGGTCTTAGCCAGCGGTTCCTGAGTAAACGGGAAGTAGGTGGCGAAGCCCACATGGGCCGGGTCGAGGATGAAGATGGAGCCGGACGGCGCCCAGCGGTCCATCAGCAAATCAATCTCCCCGAAGGGCGTCAGAACGCGGTCGATCTTCACGCCCGCCACGTTCTCCGCCCGCTCCACGCGCAGGAACAGGCTGGAGTCGTAGAAGTTCTTGATGACCTGCATGTTGGCCGGGCTGACCAGCGCCAGGCCGGGCTTGCCGCCGTCGGTGTAGGCTGCTTCCAGGGCGTCCTCGAAGTCGGCCTGCACTACGGCTCCGCCGGCGCTCACGGTGTTGTCGGTGACGAAGGTTCCCAGGCCGCCGAAGGCGCGCGGCGTGGTCGCGGAGCCGGGCTTGCGCGCGCCGCGATACACCTGCTTTTCGATCAGGCGCATCAGTTGGGGAACGGCCTTGTTCGCTTGATAGGAGAACTCATCCGCAATCCCGTATTGGCTGATGGCCGCCTGGGTGCGGCTGACCTTCACTTCCTGATGGAAGATTTGGGTGTAGTTCGACCCCACGGTGCGATCCGTGAAGGCCAGGTCATCGCTCTCCGCGCCTTCCAGGCGGGCGATGCCGATGACTTCCACCGCCACGGTGTCCGAGTGGGAGGCCTGGGTGCCGGAGTAGTTGCGCGTCACGGTCAGGACTTCGGTAGCTGTCGCCACCGAGGAGACCCACATCTGCTCCGCGTCGATCAGGAGGATGTTGCCCTCCTGGAACAGCGAGGCGTCCGCCACGGTGATCGTGGTAGCGTTCGAGGTGATGGAGCCGTTGAGGCTGTCGGTCAGGTCCGCCAGGGTGTCCTCCAGCCATTCGCAGGCGGTGGAGGGCCAGTTCACGAACCGGAACTTGCTCATGGCCCCGTCCAGGCCGCCCAGGGCTTCAACCGCCGGGGCGTCGGAGGGGTCGATCAGAGAAACGTAGTCAGTGATGACACGCTTGAGGGGCGTGGTGTCCGAGTAGGACGTGATGGGACCGTCAAGAGGCATGGGTTACTCTCCTGGGCTTATAGTTTTAGCCCTTTCTTGCGATATTCGGATTGAAGTTTGGTGATAGCCATGATCTGGCCGCGCGGGATTTTCGCCAGGGCCGCCTTGTACTCGGCCTCCAGGCTCCGCGCGCCGGCCGGCTGGCCGGTCATCACGTTCATGTTGCCATCGCCAATCGCGCCGTCCAGCCGCTCTTTGGCTTTGGCATCGGCCTCTTCGCGCAGGCGCTTCCGCTCGCTCGCAGCGTCCTCTGTCATGGCCTTGCGCGCCTTTGCGAGCAAATCCTGGGCGCTCTCCGCGCCCCGCAAGCGGGGGTCGGCTGGGTCCAGACCGTGGGCGTCGGCCGTATGTGCCACCCACGTTTCCCAGGCTCGCTCTGCTTCCCGCTGTTGCTGGAGGACATCATAGGCAGCAGCCTTGCCCTCCGTGTCCAGGTAGCGGTCCCAGGCGTCGGCGTTATCGTCGCCGGCCTCCTTCAGGCGCCCAACCGCCTGCTGGCGGATGTGCTTCTCGCGCTCCTGATACTCCTTGTGCAGCCGGGCCACTTCCCTATCCTTCTGAGCCTGTGCCTCTCGCCGGGCGTTCTCCACAGCGGCCTTCACCTGCTCGTCCAAATTGGGGGCCGGTGTCGCTGGTACGGTATTGGAAGGCTGGGCCTCCTGTGCCGTAGTTTCAACGTCTGCCATGATGTTTACATTCCCTTTCTAAGAATAGGATAGCACAGATATGCTAATTGGCTAGACCGGCCTTCGCCGGGCGCGGCTTGTAGTACCGCACGATCCGCGGGCCGGCGGGCGTGTAGCCCTCGACCATCGGCTGGCGCTCGCGGTAGCGCCCGGACGACTCGGCAAACGCCTTGTATGCGTTCTCCAACCGCACCAGGTTCCAGGGTTCCATGCCCTTCAGGTAAAAGGCGAGTTGCGGGTTGGAAAGAAGTTGGTTTCGCCCGTAAGGATCGGCGTCGAAGTAGTCCATCAGTTGCACCAGCAGATCGGGCGGAATGGCCTGGGCCAGCCTGTTCCAGACGTTGAGGGGCGATTGCGGGTGGTCGGGTCCCACCACCTGCCCGTAGCGCCCCAGGTACTCCGCCCATGTGCTAATGTCGGCCTGGTCGGATGGCTGGAACTGCCCGCCCTGGCCGGCGGGCGCGCCGCCCCGGTACTTGTTATACCTGGCCGTCACCTCCGCCTTGAACGCCATGTACTGTTCGAGTTCGGGATGTTCGGCCCAGAATATGGCCGCGGCTTCGTCGCCGTCCAGCATGGCGACGCGCAGGTAAGCGTTGTAGGTGTCCGTGATGCCCGGCCATTGCTGCTCGGCAGCCTCGCGGATGTAGGCGGTCAGGCTGAAGGTGTCCGAGGCCTTGCGCCCACCACCACCGCTACTTGACCTTGTGCCGCCACCCGCTCCCGACTTTTCGCCGTCGCCGGAGGAGGCGCCGAAGCCACTCGCACCGCCGGCAGGCGTAGAACCAAGTTTCCCCTTCTTTGCGTCCGCGTACTGCTTGCGCGTCGCCTTGTCGTACTCGAAATACTGCTTGATTTGCGGGTTCTGCGCCCACAGCATAGCGGCCTGCTCTGGATTTTGGACGGCGAGCGCCAGGTATTCCTCGGCCAGTTGCACCACACCAGGCCACTGGGCCTCCGCGCTTTGGGTGATGTAGTCGGTCAGGATAAAGTCGCCGCCCGCCTCGTCCGTCTTGATTGTTTGGCTGCTGATGCTCCATCCGCCATCTTCCTTGATCGAAACTGTCATGCCCAGCACATCGTGTAGGGCGGCCAGGCTAGGCTGGTCGTAACCTTGCAGAGCGTCCCACACCATTTGCAGGTCGCCCAGTTGCGGATACTGCCGCATGTACTGGTCCACCTTCCGTGCGGGCATGGCCTTCACCCACCCCAGGGCTTTCACCCAGGACAGATCATTGTGCTCACTCACCCAGGCCATCAGGCCCTCGCGGAAACTCTCAGCGTCCTCCACGAACGCGGGCGGGTTTGTCATACGCCCCCAGCCGGTGGCGACTGGCGCCTGAATGTACTCCGCTGCTTTATCCGGCCCCATCGTGGAGATCAGGGGGCTTATCCAGGTCGTGGCGTAGGCGTCGCGGTACTGGCCCACATAGCCGGAGCGCTCCTCGGTCAACTGCCGGGCGGCCTCCGCCTCGTTCCGGGCCTCCGTCTCGATGTCGTTCGGCCCGGTCGGGCGCGTCACGGAGTAGGTGGAATATCCGGTGGAGCCACTGGTCGCGGAACGGGTCAGGCCCAGGGCGGTCAGCGGGTTCTCCAACTTCATCCGCTCCCCGGCCAGGTAAGAGGTGATGTCCTCTTGCGCCTTGCCGGTCGGGTTGCGGTCCTGACGTGGCTGGAATTGCTCGATCTCCGGCAGGCTGTCCATGTAGGCCACCACCGCCGCCGGAAGTTCGACGCTGTAAAACTTGTCCTGCGCGCTCCGAAAGTCCTCCCACACGGGATACTTAGCGCGGATGCTACGCTGCGCCGCTGGGTCATCGGCGGCGTTCTTGTACGCCTCCCGCACATCTGCCAGGTTGGGAACCTTCTCGTTCCAGTCATCGTAAAACCCGGCCACGATCTGGCCCCTCACCCGCTCAAGGTCCACATAGTAGACGGCCATATCTGGCTCGGCCATGCGTGCGCTGCTGCGCGCGTCCCACATGCCGCGCAGGGCGTCCAGTTCGCTGGGGGCTAGGTTCGCCAGCCACTCATCCGCCGCATCGTCGCCGTACTTGCCGCGGTAGTCGAAGAACTGGGTTTCCAGGTCGAACGCCTCGGCCGGGAACTGCGCGGCCAGGTTTGCCTCAATTGACTTGTAAGCGTTGCGGGCCTCCAACTGGCGGCGCTGCTCGTCAGCCGACTTGGGCCGCAATACGCCGTTGATGTCCGTGGCCCCCGTCAGCAATTCGCCCCGCAATTCGGGATCCATGGCTTCCAGCGTCTTGAGTTCCATGAACTGGTCCAGGGCCTCCTGGCTCACCCCGGCCGCCGTCCACAGGTCGTAATTGCCGATCCCTACTCGGCTCATGGCCTCCCAGATGTAGGAGTCATCGCCAGCGTTGCCGCGCCCGTACTTCGCCATATCCCACAGGTAGCCGTGCTTCTCCCGGCCCGCCATTTCCCACTCCACCCATTCCTCGGGCGTCATTTCAGCCGCGCCCTGCCGTCCCTGGTACTGCTCAGCCACGATCTGGCCCAATATAGCCTGCTCCTGCGGGCGAGGCTTGAAGCCCAGGCCCAGCACAGACGCGATGATCTGCGGCACAAGTTGTTCGGCCTGCCACTTGTTCAAAGCCTGGTCCCAAAGCGGGCCGCGCTGAAGGTTCTGCTGGTCCTTGATCTGCGCCACCCAGTCCTGCGGGTCCGTGCCGGGCGGCGGGTTGGCGGTCATGGTCGCCATCTTCTGCTGGATACGTTGCACCTCCCAATCCGTGAGGCTGGTCAGGTTCCAGCCCTTGCCGGGGGTTATGGTGTCGCGGAACATCATTTGCGGGTCTGCATTCACCCCGCCGGGCGGAATGGCCCCGCTGCCGGGCGCACCGGTCTCTTTGTAGGCCGCCGAAGCAACCCGGGCCAGGCGCGCCCACGGCCCCATGTAGCCCTCCACCATCGCCCGTGCCGCCTCTGGGTCGCGGGAAGCCGTGGCCGCTGCCGCCAACCAGCCGAGTTGTATCATGGGTGAAGGCCCGATGCTCTGCATGGCCTGAAAAGCCTGTCCGACTGGCAGCCCTGCCACTGTCAGGCGGCTCTTGTCCGGATCCCGGAAGTCCGTGCCCAGTGCCCCGTACAGCGGCGAGAGTTGCTGTTCGAGATTGACCATCAGGGGTGTGTCTAGGGGGATGCCCAGGTCATCCGTAGAGAGTTGCTGCTGCCACCACTCCGGCAGGGCGGCGTGCATCTTCTTCATGCCGTTACGGTAGCGGGCATAGGCCGCCATCACGTTAGGATGGGCCAGCGCCCGCCCCGCCCAGTTCGCATAGGTGCGCCCGTACCAGAATTGGTACGGGGCAATGAAACCCAGGTAGGTGTCCATATTCACCCGGTCACTGTAGTTCAACAGGGTGAAGTCTCGGGCGGCGGTCCCCACCTGTCCCCCGATGGCGCGCGCCTCGGCCCCGCGCCGCCGGGCCAATTCCGCCCAGCCTTCCAGCAGTTTCCACTTTTCCGCGTCCAGGTTGGCCGGGCGCGTGCGCCCCCACTGGCGCGTCACCATGTTCTCGATCTTGTCCAGCCGGGCCGCCACGTTCTCCGGCAGAGGGAGTTCAGTCGGGATGAAAGGTTCCTCGACCACCATTTCACCCAGAGCGCCGGGAAGCGGCTGGCGCGTGCCGGGCGGAACGGGCACATTCTCCGCTGCCTGCCGCGCGGCTTGCTGCACGGGCAAGGCGTCGGGGACCGCCCCCTTCGGGACTATGGGCACGCGGTAAGCGTCGTTCGCTGGGTTGGCGTATGCGCGCGACCAGTCCAACCCAAGACCGTCGTAACTCAGCGCGGCCTCTGCGCGCCGCCACCAATCCAGGTCTGCCTGTCCCACCGGTAGGTTGTCACGGACCGGGGCATCCTTGAATGGGTGGAAGGAGATAATTTCGCCCCTGGCCTTAGAGACGGGCAGATTGACCAACATGCCGACAGACCAAACGCCATCTTCCCCGGACGCAAGCAGGCGCGAGAGACGATCAACGACCTCGGCCTCGTTCATTCCTGCCTGGGCAAAACTCGCCCGGTTCGTGGTGTACAGGCTTTGAGCCTTCTCCACCCATTGCGCCTCAGCCCCTCCGCCACGCACCGGCGGAGCGCCCGGAACGCTCATCCTCGGCTTGGGCCTGGGCCTCGCGCCACCCCCGCCGGCGGCAGGCTGGGCGAACACGCCCCGCACGAACTGATGCAGTTGGTCCTCGGTCACGTCCGCCCCCAAGTCTATCCCCCACTCGCGCTTGAGGGTTTCGAGCCACAGTTGCGGGTCTTTGGCCGGGTCCACAATCGGGCCGAGGCGACGCCGAACGCGGGTTACATCACGCCCGGCCCGGTTCTTCACCGTGACGGACATGGTATTCATGACTTCTCTCACGCCCTTCGGTTCAACCATCACCTGCCCGCTGCGCGGGTCCACGGTCACGCGGAAGAAGCGCCGGATTTGCTCGCGCCCCACTTTCTCCCCGCCGGGGAAGATGTTGGGGGTATCAGCCGCCGCCCCCCGCCATTCCCCGGCCTGAAACTTGCGGTAGTCCAGTATCTCCTTGTAGGCCCGCGCCAAATCAGGACGGCCTGGCTCGAAGGCGTCCCCCGTGATAATGTCCTCGACCGAATTGCCCGCGTCCGCCGCCTGGCGCAGGAAAGCCTCCTCGTCCGGCGTCAGGTCATTCAGGCCCTTCGAGAACTGCTTGCGCAGGTCGTTCCAGGCCGTAGTCGCGTCATCCGTGTAGTCGGACCAAATAGCCTCCGCGTCCTGGAAGTATTTATTCCACAAGTCGTCTTTCATTTCCTGCCGCAGAGAGGCCGACATGCGGGTGTTGCCCAATTCCTCGATCCGCCGCTTGGTTTCCACCAGGGCGGCGTCGGCTTTGGTCGTGGCTTCCTCGTGTAAGCCGCCGAGGTCCTGCATCACGCGCTGCTGTTCCTCGCGGTAGCGGCTAAGGCGCTGACCGGCGTCGGCCACCTCGTCTGTCAGCCTTTGCACTGCCGCCTCATCCCCCGCCGCGGCCTTCAGTTCCTCCCGTAGCCGGGCGAACGTTTGTTCGTCAACGTGCGCCAATTGCTCAATGTCGTTCTTGGCCTTCGCTGCCGCGCGCCCTACGCGCTCCCGGTTGATACGCAACTGGTCGCTTTGGGTGTACAGCGTCTCTTTCAGGTCGGGCGCCCGGTGGCCGATATCCTCCAGCGCCTCCGCCGCCTCGGAGTAGTTCTTCACCGCGCCCCCGAACAGTTCATCGTCAACCGTCAGCGTTCCAAGCGGGGCGGCGTTATCCACGGCCTCCACAAAGGCAGCGTGCTTGCGTCGTATGGCGCCCATGCCGTCCTTGAATGCGTCCACCGATCCGGCCTCGCCGACCAACTTCACAACATCATCCCGCAGGTCACGGTTGAAGCCGGCGATCAAGTCCAGGTCCTCCGCGTCCAGCAGCCTCCACACCTCCAGGCCCCCGCGCTTGCCTGTCAGCCACTTCACGGCCTCGGCCGGGTCCCCGTAGTGGCTCACCATGATGCGGGCCATGTCCTGCACGGTCTGCTGGCCGAGGGCACTCACCACGCCCGGCGGCAGTTCGGGAATGGCCTTGCCGATCACCATCTGGCGTTCCAGCCATTCCATGCCGGCCTTCGCCACGATGCGGCGTCCCATCGCCTGCTCGACTGCAGCCGCGCCCAGGGGCAGTTTCCCTACCCGAAGGTTGCCGGAGAAGCCGGCCTTCCAGAAGTCCCGCGCCACATTCCCGAGTTTCCCCAGGCCCTTCCCCTTCGACCACGACTTAGCCAGGTCCACGGCCTCCTCAGCCGTGCCGAAGCCGCCCATGGCCCGGCGAGCAGCGGATGGGTGGCCCAAGATGCTCAGCGCCTCATCCACCTTCGCGCTGCTCATGCCGGTCAGGGCATCGTCCACTCCCGCCGTGACGATGTTGTTGAGGAAGTTTCGGACGGAGTACCCGGGGTTGAAGCGGGCGAAAATCTGCCAGTTGGCGGCGTTGAGGGCGTTGGCCGCCGTCGCCAGTTTGGCCGCTCCCCACTCAACCGGGGACAGGCTCATTTCCAGGGCATCCTCGGCCACACCCGGCAGGGCGCCAGGCTTGGCGGCCCTGTTCCCCGCCTGCTTTACCAGGCCCTCTTTCTCCCTGGCTCCGGCCAAGCCCCGGTCCCACAGCGGGTAATCTTTCGCCCGGTTGCCAGCCTCGACCCACTCCTTCAGCGTGGAGGCGCCCTGGCGCTCGGGGAGGATCATGGCCTTGACGCGCGCCTCTGCGTCCTCCCACAGGCGGAACAGGGCCTCGGCCGCCTCGTACTTGTCCGGCTTGCTCAGGGCGTTCTGGACGGCGCGGAACCCCACCTTGCCGGTGCGGTCCACGTCCAGCATTTCCCGCAACATGAGGGCAGCGGAGCGCCCGGCCCGGCTTTGGGCCGTGGCGATCTGGGCCAGGTAGTTCTCCGCCCCGGCCCGCTGCGCGGCAAACTCAGCCAGGCGCGCCTGCCAGTCAAGGTCGGTCATACCCGGCAGGCGAACAGGCTGGGGCGTGACGGAGTTCACCATTTCCATGAACACCCGCTGCGGGTCCAGTTTCAGCGCCTTCGCCTCGTTCAGGATGACGCCCGAGGCGTCGGAGGCCACGCGCTCAAACTCGCGCATTACGGCCGTAGGCGTGCGGGTCCAGGGCAGGTACTCGACGACTCCCTTCAGAGGGCCGGTTGCCGTGGGCCGTCTGGCCTTCTGCCAGAACTCCAGGGTGGTCTCAACCGCCTCCGGCGCTACCATCAGGCGGCGGGCGCGGGCGACGCGCTGCGCCTCCTGCATCCCCTTGATGGCGGGGCCAATTACCAGGTCAGTAGCAATGTTCAATGGGTCGGCCAGGGATTGACCAACGATCTCCGCCCAAATGTTCTCCTCGCCCGGCAAACCCCGGACGCCAATCTCCTTCACAATGTCCTCGTGGCTGCGCCCGTCCGCCACCTGCTGCTGATACCAGGTCTTGGTGGCCGGGGTGGAGGCGAGGGCCGCGACCTGATCGTCAGCGTCGGCGGTCCATCCGTTCTGCATCAGGTCAATCATGACATCCGGCTTGCCGTACAGCACCTGGTACAGGTCCTCCCCTGCTTCCACTCGTGCGGCCCCGCGCAGACGGTTCAGCGGGCCGGAGAAGGCAATGCGGTCGGTCGCTTCCAGGCCACCAGCCACTCCCAGGCGCTCGGCCATGCCCTGAAGCGTCTCGCCAGGGAGGGGCTGGGCCGTGGAACCATCCGGGAGGACGATATTGGCCGGGGCCTGTCCTGGCAAATCCATAAACGATGTAGAACTGCCCAGCGTAACGTTGCGCGACATCGGCCCTAACTGGTAACGTTCCAGCGCCTTAGCCGGCTCGGTCAAGGCGGCCATCACCATCCCGCCGCCCACCTCCCACACGGCGCGGCCCGCCATTTCCGGCGCGGAAGGCTTGCGGTTGGTCCGGTACAGCCGGTTCTCGGTTGTGCCATCCGGCTTTTGCACCTGCCAGTAGTCGTTCCCGTCGTCGCCGGTCGTGATCCCCAGCACCTTGTACCCGCTCTCGACGGCGGTCTGTCCCTCGCGGGGCGTGGCCGATGCCACCTCGGGCGGGGGAGGGGCGTAGGTGACGTTGGGGGCCTCAATGCGCTGTCTGTTTTGGGCCGCCCAGTCGTGCAATTGACGGCCGTAATCGCGCACGTTCTCCGGCGTCACCACCTTGTCGAGACCGAACGGGAGAGGCACGCGCGGCAAGACGGAGTTGGCGTTCCAGGGCAGGGGCATCCCCCGCTCTTGTAGGGTTTGCGCGCCTTGCGCCGCGGCATTGATAACCGGGTTTTCCTCCAGAGGTATAGGGTTGAAGATTGACGGCGGGGGCGGGGCAAAGCCCGTCTTTCCCTTCACCTGTCCCGGCTTGCCCTTCTTGACCGGAGGCGCGCCCAGGCCCGGCGTCCTTACGCTCGGAACGCGGGGCTTGAACTGGCTCTTGGGCGTCGGCCAGGGCTTCCCCGAGTTCTGCGGCCTCCGGGCCGTGCCGGCCGGGGGCGTGATGGGGCTACTCCCCGGCGCGGGAGTGGCGGGCGCTTTCTGGCTATTCTGTGGTCGTTTGCCCTGGGCCATGCGGCCTCCTTGCCTTTACGGAGCGGGCGGGATGGGCGGCAGGCCCATTTGTGCGCCGGGCACCGGGGCGGCGCCGGGGTACTGGTAGGTGCCGCCCATCGGATCAGCCGGCACCGTGCCCGGGAATGGCAGGCGCGGGGCGTAGCCCAACTCACCCATGAACCACTGCACCCAACTCCGCGTTCGCGGGTCCTGCAACTGCGCGAAGTCCTGATCATTGAACCCGATCTGTCCATACCCGCCGGGGCGCTCATACGTTCGCTCCCCGAACCGGCCTTGCACGCCGGCCCCCTTCCAGCCGAGACCTTGCAGCCATTCGTCCATTTCCAGGCGCGTGTTCTGTGGCAGGTAGCCGAAGTCATCGTCCTGCCATTCCAGGAAGCGGCTTTCCCGCTGGCCGGGCAGGATGTAGGGCGGCTCGGGCGGCGGGCCTTCCGGCCCCTTCAGACGGCTCTGCCAATCGAACCACCGCTCCGGGTACTGCCAGTCGGTCCCGCCCCAGGTGGGCAGGCGGTAGTCCCACTCCTGCCGCCAGCCCATCGGGTACACCCAGGCCCCGCGCTCGTCCTGGAAGGGCAACATGCCGCTGTAGTCTCCTACATAGGCGTCCTTCGATTTGTCCCAGATCAGGTAACCCCAATTCGGGTCCCACGCCGGCGGCCCGCCAGCGGGGGCCGGAACAGGCGGCAGGCCATCGCCGCCCCCACCGTCCCCACCACCACCGCCTCCCCCGCCGCCGCCCCCTCCGCCATCCACCGGCCAACCAGCGGGCGGGATGCCGGGGGCGGAAGCGGAAACTGGTTCTTGCTTGGCAATGCCACGCGGCGCCCCGGCCGCAGGCTGTGGCGGCCAGGTGAAGGATCGCTGCCCGGACTGACCCGGACCAGGCTGGAAATAATTGGGCACCTGCTGGACAGGATTCATGTTCAGGCGCAGGCTGGAGCTCTGCACCGCCGCAGGCGGCCGGCCGTATTGGCCCTGTGAGGGCCGCCCGCTGGAGGGCCGACCAATGGCTGGCGGACCAGGCGGACGCGCCGGCGCCATGCTGGTCACGGTCGGCAGGAACGTCTTGACCACCTTTTTCCTGTCACCACCCCCCGGGTCCGCCTCCTTGCGCTTGGGCTTCTTCGTTTGGGCCATCCTGCACCTCCTTACGGCTTGGGCGGGGACAGCGCCCGCCTCTGCTGGCTTTGCTGCAACTCGGGCAGGTCCGGTATCTCATCCTCCGGTATCATGCCCATCATCTGGCTCGGAACCGCCTCTGGCCTCACCCCCGGCACCGAGGCGGTTGTCGCGCCTCCATACGGAACTGCGCCAGGCTGGACAGCGCCGGGTTGCATTGGCATTGCGCCCGCTCCGGCCTCGGCCATCCCCATCATAGCCTCCAACTGTCCGCCCTGGCCCATCATGGCCGCGTGCATTTCCTTTGCCATCAGTTCGGCCATTTCCTTCACCTTCGAGGCCGGGACCATCGGCTCTTTCTCCTCCGCCAACGCCACGATCTCCTTGTTGGTTTCCATCCACTCCTGTTCGGCCGCGGCCAGCATGATGTCTCTCACCTGCTGGCTTTCCGCCGAGAGCAACTGTTCCCGGATGCGCCGCTGCACCTGGTCCGGGTGTTCGGCCTCAACGATCTCCTCCAGGATGGTCTTGTCATCCAAGAGCGGCTTGCCGTCCACACCAGGCGCGCGGAACGCCTGCGCCAATTGCGCCTTCACCATCCGATCCTGCGGCAGTTCCGGCGTCAGCGTGACCTCTACCAGGTAATGGCCGTCCACGTCATCCGGCTTTATCTCCACCATCGTTTTCTGCCGCTTGCCTGTCTTGTCGTTCCCCTCCGCATACGTCGCCACCTTTGAATTGAACCCGGTGGCCGACCCAAACTTCTCGATCAGGCGCAACTTGTGGCCCCAATCCCACCCCAGGGCCATTTCCAAGTTCACCTTCTTGTCATAGATTTTATCCATGATCTGGCCCAGCACCTGGCTTACTGCAAAGCCGGATTGCAGGCTGGACGGTTCCGCGCCCCAGGCGATCTCGGGGATGGAGCCAAGTTGAATGTCGCTCGACAGCCAGCCCATGAGTTGGCTAATCACCTGGGCGTTGGGGGTCGGATTGAGCACCGTCACCTTCGCGCTCGGACTGATGTAACTCTCCACCCCCGGCGCGCCGCTGTCCAGGATGGACGCCCGCCCGCTCTCATCCTGCACCAGTATCTTGGGCCAGTAGAACAAGTCCACTCCGGTCGCCATCTTCGACGCAAGCGCATACTCCTGTTTCAGGCTGTCAATTATCGGCCCCAGCACCGAATTGTAGGCCCACTCCATACTGGACAGGGGGGTATCCATGCAATCTGCCTGGGCCAAAGGCACGAACCCGTAGTGATGCGGTCCCCCAAACACCTCCTGATCGTTCATCAGCACGCTACGGTACTCGTCATCCCAGTACTCCACCACCCTCACCATTTCGTTCTCGTCATCCGGCAGCGCCGGCATGTGCCAGGTGCGGTCATTCCCCTGTTTCCGGTCCAACTCCTTCTTCACGTCCCAGCAGTACCGCTCGTACTCTTTCGTGTACCACCCTATCCCATTCTCTCCCCACACCGGAAAGATGCACAGGGGATCGTGCACCAGCGTTCGGATAGGCAGGCTGTCCTTGCCCAGGTACGACGGGTCGAAGCGGGTCTCGATGCACCCGCGCCCCCTCAGCAGGTACCAGTACGTGAAGTGCCTCCACACCGGCTTTTTGACTTCCATCTGGTAGGTACGCTGATAGCCCTCGATCCACCTTTCCAGCCTGGTCGTTCGTCTGGTTTCCTGCTCGCCGGTGTCGTGCGGCACAACGCGCGTCCGCATGGTGGCCCTGACCGACAACAGGGTCAGGAACTTCTCCAGGATGGCGCGGGCGCGGGCCGGGCGCGTGATGCGCGGCCCGGAGGCGGTCATCTTGTCCGCCGCATCGCGCGGGATGTTGAACTCGGCCTTGAACAGCGCCTCCACTTCATCCGCCAGCCCTGCGGCCCCGGTGTACTGGCCTTTGGCGAAGTCGTGCAGGGAAAGAATGTCACCCGGTTCGTGTTTCATATCCAGTACGCTCTTTCTATGGCGCTCGTCACCGCCACGCGCTTCGCCTGCTTCTCTTTGCGTTCCTCAGCCTGTTCCCGCGTCTCGGTCGGGAGCAGGGCGGTCATGACGTGCCAGCCTAGATAGGCCGCGTCCAGAGTGTCATCGTGCACGCCCCGATTGCCAAACCCAGCCCACTCCGCCTTAAACACCCTCAGGAACCGATTGTCCTCATCCGACAGCCGTAATTGCCCGGTCCTGAAGTACGGTTCCATTTCGGCCAACTTCACCGCCTTATTTCGGGTGGTGGTGACGGGCACGATCACATGCCGCGGCCCGCCGCGCGTGTTCATCCGCTTCAACAGGTTGGAGTAGAAGTTCACCCCGGCCGCGTTCACTTCCACCGCCGACCTGACCGGCTTCTTCAAATCCGCCCACTGGAAGAACGCCTCCTCCGCCTCCCCCATGCTCACCCGGTCCCGGTACCCATCCTCCAGCACCAGCCACTCGTGCGTATTCACCCACACCGCCAGCGCGAAATAGTCCGGGTCTCGCTGCCGGTTGCCAGTCAATTCCTCCAACCGCTGGGTGAAATCCACCCCAATGTACCTGTCCCACTCCTTGCGCAGGTTCGGGGCCGGGTAGTACCGCAAACTCTCCAGTTTCAATATCTGGTTCCGGGCCGCCTCCGCGTTCCCCTGGTACACCAGTTCCCAGTCCTCCCCCACCTCCGCCCTCTTCCTCTCCAACCGCTCCACCGGCCAGCGGGCCGGCCAATAACTCTCTCCGTCCACCAGCGCCGGATGCTCGAACACCGCGTACATGGCCTCCCCGTCCGGCCCCACCAGGCCCTTCAGGTAGGCCACGCTGTCATTCACGTTCCACCGGGTCTGTTCCATCCCCAAAAATCCCTCTTCCGTCACCCGGCTCAGCACCGTGTCCTTCATAAACCCCACCGTGTCCTGACACACAGTGTCCGAGGTCTTGCTCTCCCGGTCGTGAATGTCGTCGCACTCCAGGCGCCCGGTCACGCGCCGCCCATTCACCGACGCGCTCCCCACCCCGCCCGAAATCAAGGACGGGTCCTTCTTCGTCGCCACCAGCCGCATCCAGGCCCCGCTTTCCACCGACTGATCCACCACCTCATACCCCTCGCGCGACCAACCCCGCTCCTTCGCCGGCGTCACGTTCGGAAACGCCATCCTCCAGCGCGGGTTAAACTCGATGCAATCGGCCACCGCCTGGGCCATAGCGTGAGCCAACTTCTCGGTCGCGCTCACAAACATATTGGTGGTCCAGGGCCTTTTCCCAATAGACCACGCCATTAGTATAATAGACCAGGTGGTTTTTGCGCTCTCCGGCGGAGCCACAATCACTACTCTCCGATGCGCCAGTTTCTTCGTGATCCAGTCCAGGTGATGCGCCGCCGGCCTCACCCCAAACACCAACTCCCCGAAGGCCGCTACCGCCTCCGGCCCGTCGCCCCGCGCCGCGTCCGCCAGCAGCAACTCGCCCAGGCGCCGCAGTTCTGCCTCCCCCAGGTCTTGAAATCTGTACTCAGGCTCGCCCGTCTTGGTCACTCGCCAGCCTCTCCAGCCTCTCCCTCAGTTCAGGACTGTTCGCCAACGCCTGCTTGAAGGCCGCCAGCAGCAACCTCTGAGCCCCCTCGTCCCCCGCCGGCGCCGGCCATTCCTCCTCCCTCTTCGGCTCGGGCCAGCCCTTGTCCAAGAGCAACTTCAAACTGCTCGCGCTCCCCGTCGCCGAAGGGTCCGTCGCGTTCAGGGCGTGCTGCTCAGCCGCGTGCTTGATTACCTCGTATGCGTTGAGCTTGTTGATGTCCGGCAGCTGTTTTGCCGCCGCCTCTACCCCGTCCCGGATTGCCTTACTCGCCTTCTCGTGACGCCTCTTCCGAGCCAGCCGCGCCGTCTCACTGTCCCACGGCCTCCCCACCATCCCGTGACCCCCGCCGCCCGGCCGCAACGCCTTATTTATCGCCCTCCCAGGGTCCCAAATTTCCCCCGGACGCAGATCGTCCGGCGGCGCCTGGTCGGGCGGCAGCGCCACCAGCCCGTCAGCGTCCCGGTACTCCTCTTTCTCCCGCGGCGCCTCTACTGGCCTCGGAGCCTCGACTTCCCTCAACGCCTTCTCTACGTCTTTAGCCATCCCCGATCCTTATGACCACTTTCCCGCCCTTCACCGGCTCCCCCTTCCTCAGCACCACCGGCCAAAACAGGCTGTCATCCCCCTCCCACCCGGTAGCGTTCAGCCCATCCACTACCCCGTCAAGTATCGCCTTGCAAGCAAAGTGGGCGTTCACCGCGTCCCACTTGTGCTTGTACGGCGGATAGAACGTTATTTCTACTCCCACCTCGCACACACGCACTAGCCCCTCCCCAGCCCCCCTCTCCATCAACCCCTTCGCCTGCTCCCGGTCCATGTACTCGTGCCCGCTTCGGGCGTGCATCGTCATCCGCCGCGCTCGGTTCGGACTTAACCCGCGCGGCCAGTTTGGGATCACAATCTCGATCATGCCCTTATTGTACCACTGGACCCTACTCAGGCTCTACTACAGGCATGACCGTGTGCCCAAACTGTGAAAATTTTGTCGGGGGAGGGGGGCGGTAGGTGGTGGTTGCAAGGTAGTCGGTGGTGGGGGTGTAGGCGGTGGTGGGGGTGTAGGCGGTGGGCCGGGTGTCGGTGCGGCAGCAGTAGGGGCGGGCGTCGGCTGTCGCCCGGCTCGCGGACATAATCACATGCGCCGCCCGCGCCTGGCGGCTGGGCATATCGCGGGCATGAGCCTGCTCGCGCGCACCACCACCCCGCCGGCGGGCGCCGGGCCGGACCGGACCAGGCGCAGACGGGCGCCCGGCAGGGTGAGCATGATCCACGCCAGGCGCCACGACAACGCAGGCGGGCACCGTGCGCCGCCAGGCAGACCAGGCGCGCCCCCTACCCGATGCGCGCCGCCTTGGTCCTGCCCCCGACCCGGACGGGCGCCGGCCCCCCTTCGCCCCGACCCCGGCCCCCGACATGATCCACCGCTAGCGCGACGCCGGCGCCACCACCAGCGCTAGGCGCGCCCGCTCGAGCATAGGGCCGGCCCCCCACGCGCACGCATGGGCATAGGGCCGGAGCCACCCGCGCACGCTCAGACGCATGCGCTCGAACTGGCTAGACTGTCTAGATTGATGCTCTCCCCCACGCGCCCACCCCCACCCGCACGACCAGACGCGCAAACCAACAATCCCCAACAATTCCCAACCGCCAGCGCCCCCCTTCCGTTGTACAATTATCTCAACGCGCGGGCAATCCGGCCCCAGCGCGCGCCGAGGAACCCGAACATGGCCACGAAATCCGAATACTTCCAGCAGTACTTGACCGCCGCCACCAAGCACGGCCTCACCATCGCCCAGGCCTTCACCCTGGCCCGCCTGGCCCGCTCCACGCACCGCTACAACGAGAGCCTCAGCCGCGGGACCACCGCAAACGAGGACGCGCGGGACGACAACCGCACGCTCAAGGCGCGCGCCATCGCGCAATCCGCCGGCCTCCACCTGATCGAGAAGCCCGACGGGTGGCCCTACGTCATCGCCCACCTGGGGCACACGTTCGAGGAGTATGAGACTGGCTCTTTCGACCTGTTCCGCGTCCCGCCTTTTACCCGATAAGACCCACGAGGAACACTATGACCACCACCACGCCCGCCGAACTCGCCGCAGAAATCGCCACCCTCGCCGCTCAGCGCCACACCACGCCGGAGGACATCATCGACCAATTGACCAACAACGCCGACCTCACCCCCGCCGAGCTCAACGCCCTCACCGCCGCCCTCTACCTGCTCAAGGAATAACCACCATGACCACCCGCACCCCGCCCACGCAAGAGCGAAAAGACGCAGCCAAAGCCAGGCGGAAAGAAATCACCGCCGGTTTCGCCGCCCTCGACCCCGAGGCGCGCGCCCGCCTGATGGCCCGCGTTGGCGCAGTGATGCAGCCCAACGGGCACACGCTCAGCATGACCAACACCTGCCTTGCCCTCTTCCAACGCGCCGACGTTTCCCTCGTGGCCGGCCTGCACGACTGGCGGAAGTCAGGCCGGAAAGTGAAGACTGAATACCAGATTGCAAAGGCGCGCTCGAACTGGTACCACGTTACGACCCATTACATCCTTTCCAAATTCCCGCCCCCCCAGGCGGGCCGGTGGGCGCCAAACAACGAACACCGGGCGCGCCGTGAAATCGGCCTCGCGCACAAATCCAAGACCTGGCCCGCGCGCGAGAAACACTTACGCGCGGCCGCGCGCGCGGCATAGATCAAGTTAGACATAGGCAGACAGCCAGGCAAGCAGGCAGACAGGAGACAGGCACGATGGTCAAAGACCTAGAAGCACACCGCGAGATCAGCCGCAAGGGGGGCCAGGCAAAGAGCGCGCGCAAGACAGCCGCCAACCGCCTCAAGGCGCTGGCGGTGAGGGGAGCGCAATACAAGATGGTCAGGATCAGTTACCAGACGCCTGACGGCGCCTGGCTGGGCTGGGAGAGGGGATTCTTCTTTCGCAAGAAGGCTATCGCCTGGGCCGAGGCCCGCATCGCCTCCGCCCACACCCAGGAGGCGATCAAGATCGTGATCGTGGTCAACGAGACCCCGACCGACCTCGAACACCTTCCCGGCAACTTCACGGCCTGACATTTATCCCAAATCGGGAATTTGGGTTATCGCCAGTTCCCGATTTGGGATAAATTTGGGATATTAGTGCGTGTCCGCCGGCAGGCCAGGCCGCGCCCCGGCCCCGCTCATGCCCCAGCGGTCCAACACCGACCCGAACTCGACATGCGCCGGCGGCTTATGCTGCCGTCCGTCATCACCTGCACGAGCACGGCGCGGGCGAGCATGGAATCATTGACGATCATTTGCGGACAATCCTGTAGCACCTCACATGCCCGCGGCTAGTGCGCGAACGCCGCAGGCCCACGTCCTCCGCCTCGCCGGCGGCCTTCATGCGCTCAATCACGGTGTGCGCGGAAGTTTTAGCGAGGCCGAACTGCGCCGCCACGTCGGCGAGGCTGAATTCGTCCTCCGCCTGCATCGGCAGAATGTGTCGACCCACCAGGTCCGCCAGCGTCACCGCGACAGGCCGCGAGCGCGTGCGAGGCGCTGGGTGGGCGCGCTTGACCAGGCGCTTCCTGCTACTTGCCGCCATGCCTGTATGCCTTCTCCTTCCACGGCCAGCGCCAGGGCTCGAGCCTGTTGTCCGCCGGCCACCACACCCAGCAGCCGATGTCGGATGTCTTGCGGCCCAGCCGCGCGCCGAAGGCCGTCATGCCCTGCCACGCACCGCACACCGCCGCCAGCGTGCCGCGGAACTGGCCGGGCGCGGGCATGACGTGCAAGTGATGGCGCATCACCAGCGCCGGCGGAGGCGCGCCGGCCTCATGCGCCGTCCACCAGGCCGCCTTCGCCATGCGATACACCCCGTCATCCCGCGTCCAGGGCAGCCGGCCAACCGCCGCCCCGTGGTGCTGCCAGTCCAGCCAGCGGCCCTGTACCTCTATGTCCTGGCCCGGGCGGAAGATCGTCGCCCCCAACTCCCGCGCAATCATGCGGTCCATCGCCCCCAGCCGGCCAGCGTGCGCCTCGGTGCCGGTTACGGCCCACACGGCTTTCGCGCGCGCCACCAACGGAGTGAGCAGGGCGATAGCGCCTTGCGCCTGCTCATCTTCATCCGTGGCCCAATCATCCGTGTTGCCGTGGTGGAAGCCCTCCACCAGATCACCACCCATGGCCAGGACGACATCGGCCGTTTTCGCCAGCGCGTCGAGGCGCTTTATCAGATCTGCCCAAGCCGCGCACAGGTGGCGCTGAATGGGTGACCGAGCCACAGCCAGCGGGCACACCGCCTGTGTGTGCCCAGTATGCAGATCGGCCACAAATACAACCGCCAGCGGGCGCGCGCGGCCTGATGACCGGAACTTGCCTTTGGCGGCGCGCCTCATCATTGCTGGCGTGTGCCGAAATAGCCTGCTATAGCCGCCGCCACCGTCGCGTAAACGGCGTTCAGGCCGGCCTGCCTGCCGTGGCGCTCCTCCATCTGCGCAATTTTGGCGTCCACTCTGCGCTGCCAACTCACCAAGTCGCGCACCGACTCTTTGATTTCGCTCACGTCCTCAGCAATCGACTCAATCTTGGCCTGTGTGTAACCGGCCTCGCGCTTGCCGTTGCCATCCTCCGGCTGGGCGGCCACTATTGCTTACCCCCCGCGTCGGCCTTGTGCGCCACCTGGCTGGCAATCCACGCGCCCGCCACGCCGTAGACAATTTGAAACACCGGAGCAATCTCATCCAGCGTGGCCGCCGGCACATACGCCAGGACGGACCAGGCCGCCAGCGCGATCACCAGCGAACCGGCCAGCACGACCAGGCTTTTGTGATGGCTGGGAACAGCCTGGAACGCGGGCACTCGTTCGGCGATGAAGGCAAACGCGGCTGCGGCGCCGCCGGCGCCAGCGAGGAACATGAGGAATTGTTCAATGGACATGACGGGGGCCTCCTGGGGAATGGGGCAACATGAGCATGAAATGCACTTGCTCATATTGTAGCACCGGAGGCCAAAAGGCAAAAACAAAACCGCCCCGGCCTCACCGCCGGGGCGGGTGCGGAAGGCGGGCTGGTTACTCTCTACCCAACTCGGCCAGGATTTTCTGGTGCTCTACCTCGACCGTTGCCTGATATTCGACCTCGGCTAAAAACTCTAGCGCATCTGCGATGGCCTGCCGCTTGTTAGCGGCGGCCTGGTTGTCGGTCTCCCACCCCATGTGATCGGCCGTGGTGCCGCTCAGGCACCACTCGCGCGCTTTTTCGTCCCAGCAGAAATACCGCGTGCCGCCATCTGGGCCGGTGTCCAGCGCGGCATCCAACTCGTCATAGAGTGCCTGCTCAATGCGCCCGCCCTTGCGCCCGTTCTCGCGGGCGGCGGCGGCCTTCGCCTCGCTCGTGCTGCGCCCGCCCAGGGTGCCCAGGGTGCGGGCGGCGGCGAACATCGCCGCCTCGCGCTTCAACATCGTGCGCATTTTCCCGGTGGTGGCGGAAGCCACGGCGCACCGGAAAGCCAGGTTGGCTTCGCACCGCGCCACGACTTCCTCATTCTTCCGCGCCCACGCCGGCAGGCTGTTGGCGTCAAACTTGGTGTCTATCGTTTTCGCGTCCATTGTCATCTCCCGCGCGTTGGCCGATTTGCCTATCGCGCTTATGATGCAATCCTTCACCCAACCGGTTAGGTTGTCAAGCGGTAATCTGACTTTTGGCTGACATTTGGCCGCCAACCTGTGCCGCCGGGCGCGCAACACTTGACATTGTACAACGCCTATTGTACAATCCTGACATGAGCAAACGCACATCCCCCACCGCCCCCAAACTCACCGCCACCCAGCGCCGCCAGCGCGCGCTGGATGAGCAGGCTCACGCGCTGGGCTTCTCTACCTGGCGGCGGGCCGAGACCGCCATCCTGCGCGGTACAATCCGCCTGACGCGCATTCCTCCAGACCTGGCCGAGGCTGACTTTCTCGGCCCGCGCCGGGCACGCCGGGCACGGGAGATCTAAAAGCAAAGCGCCTGCTCTAACAGGCGCTTCGTGGGCCGGCGACAGCGTGTTTCCGGCCCGCCAAAGTGTAGCACAGAAAGGACAGCGTATGCAGCGCCCCCGCACCCCCTCCCATTCCGCAACTAACGATGTTGCCGTCGGCTTTGCCAGCGGCGTGCTGGCTACCGCCGCTCTAGTGGTGGTAGTCGCCATCATGCGCGCCGCGGCGCGCGCCTGGGGCGTGGACACGGCACTGATTGCCCGCCCCGTCCCCGTCGCCGTCATTTTCATCCTGGCGGGCCTGGCCTGCCGGGAGGAGACGCGGCGATGAACGCTAACGAGCTGCTGGCAGCCTATGCCGCCGGACAACGAGATTTCAGTGGCGCCAACCTGAACGGTGCCGACCTGACCCGCGCCAACCTGAACGGTGCCGACCTGACCCGCGCCGACCTGAACGGCGCCAACCTGACCCGCGCCAACCTGACCCGCGCCATCCTGTACGGCGCCATCCTGTACGACGCCATCCTGACCCGCGCCAACCTGTACGGCGCCAACCTGACCCGCGCCGACCTGAACGGTGCCGACCTGAACGGTGCCGACCTGACCATGACTGGCGCATTCCGCCAGTACGGCCGGCACGGGTCACGCAGCGACTTCCTCAACGTCGCCGAGACGAGCCAGGGCCTCCGGCTGAAAACCGGCTGCCTGGCCTGGTCCACGCTGGATGAATTCGCCGCCGCCGTGACCAGCACGCACGGCGACAACAAGCACGGCCAGGACTATCGCGCCGTGCTGGAGCAGATCAAAAAGGATTTCGCGCGATGAACACCTACGACTCCCACTGGGGCGAGTGGCGGGCAATGGAACTGGACGCCGCCCAGCGCGAGGCCGAACTGCGGTACAGCGGCGACCCCGACCGCCCCAACTACGCTCACACCAACGCGCCTGAGAACCACATCCCCCGCACTCCCGCCCGCCCGCTGGCAATTTGGGCCGCGGGGACGCATGTCAGCGTCCAGGCCAACCTGGACGCGCCCGAGGTGCTCACCTGGAACGAGCGCCTGGCGCACCTGCGCCGGACAACGCCGGCCAGTTACGCGCGGGCCATCCGGGCCATCCGGGCCATCAGCAAGATCACGAATAAGGAGAACTGACATGCAACAGTTTTGCTTGTGCGGCGCGCAGCCGTCCTACCGTCACACGCCTGATTGTCCCTACCCGGAGTACCGCTCAGACGACAAGGCGGCGGCGGATTGGGGACGCGAAATGGAGCGCAAAATGCATGCCCGCCTTGCGCACGTCCAGCCGGACCAGGCCCCCGCTACGGACACGCTGGAAATCGCTGGGCGCTGGTATGCCGCCAACTGCAACGAAAACATTACAAACGAGATCATCGACAGCGCCGCTGGGCGCTGGTATGCCGCCAACTGCATTGACAACGGCGACGGCAAAGTTTCGGCGCGCGCCACTCCTGCCGCCAGTCTGTCCGATGGCGCATACGACGCCCTTACCCGGTGCACGTTCTACAATCCGGCCATTGTGCGCCAAATCCACCCATCCCGGACGATCACCGTCCGGGCGGAGAAGGAGTAGTAGATCATGTCCGACAAGTCTCTTGTAACAACTCAATTTGGTTCCCGCGCTGACGTGCGCGAATTAGACCAGCGCCTAACCGCCATGCTGCCCGGCGGCGACAAATTGCAAAGCGGCCAGCGCCTGGCCCTGGCTCAGGCGGCTGTCGCTCACGGCCTAGACCCGTTCAACGGCGAAATCTGGATGCTGCCAACCGGCCTGATGATTGGGATAAAGGGCCTGCGGAAGAAGGCCCGCGAACAGGTGCAGGGCAATTTCTGGTGCGACTTCCGCGAAATGACGGACCCGGACGAAAAGAAGCGGATGCGCATCCCGCCGGATGCTCTGGTGTTCGAGTGCCGCCTGTTCGACTCCGAGAACATCCGCACGTACACGGAGACCGTAAGCGCGCTGCTCAAGGCCGGCGTGCCCTGGGATGCTGTAAAGGGCATCGCCGGGGACCGCCCATTTACCGCCGGCTATGGCGTCCTGCGCATGGGCGAAAAGACGCGCATGGAGCCGATCCAGTGCGCCATGAAGCGCGCCGAAGCCGACGCTATCAAGCGCCGCTTCGACGTGCCCTTCGGCCTGACCGTGGCGGATGACGCCGAACCCGGCGAATGGGCCGACGCGAAAGTGATTGATCACGAGCCAACACAAACCGAGGACGAGCGGCGCAAAGGCGAGCGCGAGGCGCTGGCCTGGGCCTACGCAATGCAGACCGATAAGGGCACGCCATTCAGCGAACTCACCGCCGATCAATTGGTGATTGTGAGCGAGCGAAGCGGCGACGCGGAAAAGCGGCGCGCCGCCAATCTTCTCCTCGCGCACCTTACGCGAGATCAAGCACAATCCGGCGATGAAACGGCCCTGTTCGGGGAGTAGCCCAGCGCCGCGGCGGTAGCCCGCCCATAGTCCCCCGCCCGGCCACCTCAGCAGGCCGAGCGGGGGAGAAGTTGACGTAGCCCATGCACCCGTGCTACAATGTGTTCGCCCGCCGGAGTGACGCTCGGCAAACGGCTAAAGGCTCAGCGCAAATGGTACTCCTGTTTCTGCCTGGTGGTTTGGTTCTGCCCCTGTCAAGGGCCGCGCTGAGCCGCCAAACCCCCAGGCAAAAGCGGGAGTATTTTTTATGAGTATCAAACTCATGGCCCTCATTTTCGACGCCGACATTCCGGCCATAAACTACCAAACTCCGAGCGGCAAGATGCGTAAACTCTCGCCCCCCACGGCTACACTGGCCCTGCTCGCCCTGGCCGATCACGCAAACGATGAGGGCGAGGGCGCTTACCCTTCTCTTGCCACCCTCAAGCGCAAAACCAAATTGAGCGAGGGTGCACTACTCAACAGCCTGCGCGCACTCAAAGCTGCAGGCATGATAGCCAAGATGGGGATCAGCAAACGCGGCACCAGTAATTACACGCTGAACATGGCAGCCATCATCGCCCTCGTACCCCCCAAAACGTCCCCGCCCAGCAAAGCCCCCTCCTCACCTGGTGAGGTACCCCCTCCTCACCAGGTGAGGACTAACCATCCTATTAACCACCTATTAAATACTGTGTGTGTGGAGCCGCCCGCCGACCGTCGAAATCATCCGGCAGTGAAGGAATATGCGCGGCTTACAAATCTCATCCCGAACGCCCATCAATTGATTGTTCTTTCTTCGACCGTAACAAACGTTCCGGCCTGGACCGCAACGGTTGAGCACTGGCTCGGTCACGACTGGTCCGCCCGGAACGTGACCGGCATGCTGTCGCTCATGGCGGCAGGCGGCCCGGACGGGTGCGAGACCTGCAAGCGCGGGCGACGCACTACAGCCAACGCGCGCGGCACGACGAAGGAACCCGCCGGCTTTGCCGGCATACGGGCCTACATGAAAAGTGAGGGGTTAGATGACAGCGACAGCCAAAACTGACACGCTGAAGGCGCTGGCGACCCTGGCCGCGGGGTATCCGAATTTCACGCTCCGCGAGGATACGGTGAGGGTGTATGCGGAAATGCTGGCCGACATTCCCGCCGACATCCTGAAGGCGGCATCGGCAAAATGCCTGGCCGACTGCAAATGGTTCCCGACCATTGCAGAACTCCGCCAGGCCGCGACCGAACTCATCCGCCCGCGCCTGCGCGCCGGGGCTGAGG
>Ga0209417_1001580_pt1 | contig 41052 bp, 39 predicted proteins | sample RifGroF2_FD_184002 | JGI IMG/M metagenome (GOLD analysis project Ga0209417, IMG submission 184002) | Groundwater microbial communities from Rifle, Colorado, USA - Groundwater F2 (SPAdes) (version 2) | ecosystem: Environmental > Aquatic > Deep subsurface > Groundwater | place: Rifle, Colorado... | reverse complement strand
CACCAGATGGTGCGGGCCTTTCTGCTGGAGCAGATCTACCGCGCCTTTACGATTCTGAACAACGAACCGTATCATCATTGATCCGAAAGGACGTACCGATGAAAAAACCACTTCTTCTAATGATCCTTGATGGTTGGGGGATCAACCCCAATCCTGCTCACAATGCCGTCGCACTGGCGAATACCCCCAACCTGAAGCGTTTGCTGGCCGACTACCCCCATGTTCCGATACGCACTTCCGGCATGGCGGTCGGACTGCCCGAGGGGCAGATGGGCAACTCCGAGGTCGGACACCTGAATATCGGCGCCGGCCGGGTGGTGTACCAGGAACTGACCCGGGTCACCAAGGCGATTGATGACGGTGAGTTCTTCAGCAACCCGGTGCTGCTTGATTGTATCGCCAAAGTAAAGGCATCAGGAGGCCGCCTGCACCTTTCCGGCCTGCTTTCCGATGGCGGAGTACACTCCCACAACTCGCACCTTTACGCCTTTCTGGAGCTGGCCAGGCGCGAAGGGCTGAACGATGTCTTTATCCACTGCCTGCTGGATGGCCGCGATACCCCACCACAGAGCGGCAGCGAATATCTGGCGCAGCTTGAAACGGAAATCGCCCGGATCGGCGTCGGAAAAATAGCAACCGTGATGGGGCGCTACTATGCCATGGACCGTGACACTCGCTGGGACCGGGTCGAGAAGGCCTACAACGCGATCGTGCATGGTCTGGGGGAGCTTAGTGTCTCGTCGAAAGACGCGATAGAGCAGAGCTACGACTCGAAGATTTACGATGAATTCGTGGTTCCGACCGTCATCTGTGAACAGGGTGCGCCGGTCGGCCAGTTGCTGGATGGTGACGGTTTCATCTTTTTCAATTTCCGCTCGGACCGGGCCCGTGAAATCACCCGTGCAATAGCGCTGGACGAATTTGACGGTTTCGAGCGCGGCCATCGCCCGGAACTGGCCGGTTATGTCTGCCTGACCGAGTATGACGCTACCTTTGGGTTGCCGATTGCCTTTGCATCCACGGAACTGGTTAACATACTGGGGGGAGTGCTGGCCGATGCCGGACTGAAACAGCTGCGCATTGCCGAAACTGAGAAATACGCCCATGTGACCTTCTTCTTCAACGGCGGCGTCGAAACCCCTTTTCCCGGCGAAGATCGCGCCCTGATTCCGTCACCCAAGGATGTGGCCACCTACGACCTGAAGCCGGAGATGAGCGCCTACCAGGTAACCGACAAACTGCTGAAGCTGCTTGATCAGGATGCCTATGACGTGATCATCCTCAACTTCGCCAACTGCGACATGGTCGGACACACCGGCATCGAAGCGGCGGCGATCAAGGCGGTCGAAACGGTGGATGTTTGCGCCGGGCGGATTATCGACAAGGTCCGGCAAATGGGAGGGGCGGTGCTGATCACCGCCGACCACGGCAACGCCGAGCAGATGTGCGATGAGAATGGAGAGCCGTTCACTGCCCACACCACCAACCCGGTCTGGCTGGTGATGGTGGATGACAGCCGCAAGGGTGTCAAGCTGCGCGAAGGTGGAAGGTTGGCCGACATTGCGCCGACCATGCTGAAGATGCTGGGGCTGGAGCAGCCGGCGGAGATGGCCGGGGAGAGCCTGCTATGACAGTCCGCAAAATTATCTCGACCAATCAAGAATTCACGATCGGCAAGATCGTCTGCCTGGCGCGCAACTATGCCGAGCATGCCCGAGAGCTGGGCAACGAGACTCCCGCCGCTCCGGTGCTGTTCATGAAACCGGCTTCGTCCGTGATCGGTGATGGCGATACGGTACGGATACCGGACTACTCGCAGGAGTGCCATTACGAGGTCGAGCTGGCCGTGCTGATTGGCCGCCAGGCATGCAAAGTGGCGGAGGACAAGGCTCTGGAGCATGTTGCCGGTTACGGCGTGGCCATCGATATGACGCTACGCGATGTGCAGAACCAGCTCAAAGCCAAGGGGCTGCCCTGGGAAATTGCCAAGGGATTCGACACATCCTGCCCGCTTTCGGACTTCGTGCCGGCCGGGCAGGTGCCTGACCCCCAGAACCTGAAGCTGACACTGTCGGTCAATGGAGAGATGCGTCAGGATGGCTGCACTTCCGACATGATTCACCGCGTTACGCGGATTGTCTCGTATATTTCCGGTATTTTTACGCTGGAACCGGGCGATGTGATCCTGACCGGCACTCCCGCCGGCGTCGGACAGGTGTGTGCCGGAGATGTGATGGAAGCGGGCATCGAATCTGTTGGACGCATCACGATACCGGTGCAATAATATTCAAAAAATCATATATTGACAGTCGGGATCAAGCAGCGGTATATTTAATGAAATTACCAATGGAGGATTTCGACATGGAAACTGAAAAAACCTGCCCTGATTGCCAGGGCAAAATGATCCTGATGCCCGGTTGAGGCGGCCTCTTCTGGCGGTGCCAGAAGTGCGGAGTCAGATTTTCCTACGATGGCGGAAAAGCCGATGGCGGCTGCGGCTGTTAGTGGGTGGATTGACGGCGGGGCGGGCCATGCGGTTCGCCCCGTTTTTTTTTGCTATTGTCTGTGAAAGAGGGGCTTTGTGCGCAAGAATCCTTTTAAACAGAAAAAACGCCTCACCAGAATCCTGCGCCTGTTGCGGCGACTTCGTCCCGCCGAGTTGCCGGTCACGCACCGCCATAACCACGTCCAGCTCTTCCCGGAAGGGCCCCTGTTTTTCGAAGCCCTCCTCTCCGCCATACGCTCGGCGCAACATACTCTTCTGCTGGAATACTACACGATTCATGACGACCAGACCGGCCGGGAGCTGGCCGTTGCTCTGACGGCCGCCGTGCGACGTGGCGTCAAAGTCCAGCTGATCTACGACTATATCGGCTGTGTCGATACAACTTACTATTATTTCGACAATCTTGCCATCCAAGGTGTCGATCTGCTCCCCTTCAACAAGCCCTCTTTCAAGCGCGGCCTGTACTGGTTCGACAAGCGCGACCACCGCAAGATGACGATTGTTGACGATCAGCTGGCATTTCTGGGCGGATTCAATATCGGTGACGAGTATTCCGGCCGGGCGGAAGGAAACCGCCGTTTTCGGGATCTGGGGTTCAGCATCAGCGGGGATGCGGTCGGCGAACTGGTTGCCATATTCAATGCAACCAAACAGCTGGAGCATGATGAGCCGGTCAAGCCGCTACTGATTCGCAAGCCGCACCGATACGACAAAGCCGCCGGTCATGCCAGCGTCGTAATTATCAGCGGCGGTCCGCGCCAGCGGCGCTCTTACATCAGGGAGGCGTTCCAGGTCAACATCGCCTCGGCCGCCGAAGAGATCCTGATTGCCACCCCCTATTTCGTTCCGGGCCCCCGCATCATCCGCTCGATGCTGCGCGCAGCCAGGCGTGGTGTGCGGGTGCGCCTGCTGCTGCCAGCCCGCAGCGATGTGAGGCTGGTGCTGCTGCTGGGGCGAAGTTCCTATGGGACCCTGTTGAAGGGCGGGGTCGAGATTTATGAGCTGGATCGTGAAATCCTGCATGCCAAGGTGATGCTGATCGATGCGGAAAGAACCGTGATCGGATCGGCCAACCTGGATCAGCGCAGTTTCCATCGAAATTACGAGATCAACTGCGTGGTGGACAATGTCGAGTTCGGCGGCCAGATCCGGGAGCTTTTGCAGCTGGAGATCGGCGCTGCCCATCGGGTCAGGCTGGATGTGCATGAGCAGCGTGGCCTGCTGACCCGGGCGATGGAGCGGGTGGTCAGCCTGTTCGCCTGGTTCCTCTGAACAGCATCCAGCGTAGCCAGAGACGGACGGCCAGTTGCGCCGTGAATGCGGCCGGGCCGCTTTGAAAGAACCGTTCCAGCCGGTTCTGATAAAAATCGAGCCAGCGCTGCCGCACCTCTGCCGGTGTTTTGCCGGCCCGGAAAGCGCGGCGTACGTCCAGCCAGAAGAAAAGCTGCCAGGCGTTGGAGGCCACATGCCTGCCGGTGCCCTGCCAGAAAGAGCGCCGCCACTCCGCTGAAGCCAGCTCCAGCAGTCCGCCGATGCCTTTAAGTAGCGGAAACAGTAGCAGCCTGCCGCCGGCGGTGTGGCACTGTTCGCGATACAGTCCGGGCAGTGATTCGAAAAATGCGCTCCAGCCCGCCAGGGCGTTGTTGACTATGATGGCATTCAGAATCTGGCGCTCCAGTAGTCCCTCCTGCTCGAACCTTCGGGCGGAGGTGCTGACCGTCGCCGGTAGCAGCCGCCACTCGATCTGCGGAGTTGTGGCTGCTACCAGGCGCAGGTCCTCCAGAAATGGGAGCGACTCGTCGAAACCGCCGGCTTCCGAGAAGGCGTCGCGGTTCAGCAGGAAACCCTGGTCTCCGCGGATGCAGTCCCGGCGCGCCAGACGCGCCTTGGACTCGTAGAAGAAGTAGGCTAGCAAAGGCCGTGCCGGTTGGCTACGCCGGAAATGCAGGCCGAAACGGGCGGCAAAAGTCCTGGGGGCGTCCGCTTGATCGTTGCGGTAATATTCGACCGCCTTCAGCAGTGCAGTGCTATCTTCAAAACGCGAGTCGGCATGCAAAAAGAGCAGCAGTCCGGCCGTTGCTTCGGCAGCGCCGGCATTCATCTGACTGCCCCGGCCGCGTCCGGTCCGGATCAGTCTGACCGGGAAACTGCAACTATCAGCCAGCATCGAGGCGATCTCACACGAGTCGTCGCTGGAACCGCCATCGCAGAGCAGCAGTTCAAGGGTGACGCCTCTCTGGGCGGCCAGCGAGGTGAACAGTTCGGGCAGTTCACCGGCTTCGTTGATGATTGGCACTATGATCGATATGTCGGGTGTGGTTGAATTCATGGGCGGGTGACAGTGTATCCAAAACAGCCATATTTGCAAGAAGATGAGGGCGGCATGATCGACAGCCACTGCCACCTCGACCTGGAACCGCTGGTTTCACGCCTGCCGCGAACCCTGCAAGAGGCCGCGTCAGCGGGTGTCACGCGCTTTGTCGTGCCCGGTGTGCATCCGGACGGCTGGCAGCGCATGTCGGAGCTTGCCGTTCAATATCCGGCGATTCTGCCGGCCTTCGGAATCCACCCGATGCATGCGGCCATGGCGGACCAGCAGACACTGGAACAATTGGCTCAACTTGCGCCGCATGGCGTAGCGATTGGAGAAATCGGCCTCGATCCAGCCTACAGCGTGTCGCTGGAGGTGCAGGAAAGCGCGTTCCGGGCGCAGATTGGAATTGCACTCAGGTTGGGGTTGCCGCTGTTGATCCACTGCCGCAGGCTGTTCCAGAGGACACTGCAACTGCTGCGCGAGGAACATGCCGAACAGGTCGGCGGCATCATGCACGCCTTTTCCGGTTCGCCGGAGATGGCGCGGGAGTTTGTCAGGCTTGGTTTCGCGATATCGATTTCCGGAACCGTCACCTGGACCAACGCGGTCAAGCCGCTGCGGGTGGCCCGTGAGCTGCCGCTGGAAAACCTGGTGATGGAGACCGATGCTCCCGATATGACTCCGCAATCTTATCGCGGCCGTTTCAACCGGCCGGCCTGGATGGCCGAGACAGCCGCCAGGGTGGCGCTGGAGCGGGGAGTGGCGCTGGAAACCGTGATTGTGGTGACAGCCGGCAACACCAGGAGGGTTTTGAGGCTGCCGGATTCCATCGCAAATGGGTGATGAGGGGAGTTGCATTGCTAACGCCGGGTTCATGCCGGGCCAGATAGAATCAGTCTTTCGTGGATCCAAAAGCCGTCTTCAGGTTTACTTCACCCTACGTTGTTCCATGAACCTGTTTGTCTCCGCCACGATAACCCCCGACAGCCCCAGCAGGCCGATCAGGTTGGGGATCGCCATCAGGCCGTTCATCACGTCGGCGAAATTCCAGACCAGATCGAGCTTGACGGTCGCGCCGATGGCAACGCAGACGGAATAGACGAGGCGGTATGGCATTAGCGCCCGCACCCCCATCAGGTATTCCATGCATTTCTCACCGTAATAGGCCCAGCCCAGTATGGTCGAATAGGCGAAGAAAATGATGCCGAAGGAGACGATCATGCCGCCGGAACTGCCGGGAAGTCCGATGTCGAAGGCCGACTTTGTCATTGTTGTTACCGCTGCCCCGGAATGCCAGGCTCCGGTGACGATCAGCACCAACCCGGTCATGCTGCAGACGATGATAGTATCGATGAAGGTGCCGGTCATGGAGACCAGCGCCTGCTCACACGGCTCGTTGGTTTTGGCAGCCGCCGCCGCGATCGGCGCGCTGCCGAGTCCGGACTCGTTGGAGAAGACGCCGCGCGAGACCCCCTTCTGGATGGCCAGCATCACCGTTGCTCCCAGAAAGCCGCCGGTGGCGGCGGTGCCGGTGAAGGCGTCACTGAAGACCAGCTCGATGGCGCCCGGCACCTCGCCGGCAAAACGGGCCAGTATGAACATGCAGCCGCCAACATATACCACGGCCATCACCGGTACCATGACGGCGGAAACGTTGCCGATATTCTTAACGCCACCCAGGATGACCCCCGCGGTGCAGATTGCCAGCACAACTCCGGTGATTGTGGTGCTCATGCCGAGCGATTCATGCAGGTTGCCGGCTACCGCGTTCGCCTGCACCATGTTGCCGATGCCGAAGGAGGCGGCAGCGCCAAAGATCGCGAAAAGTACTCCGAGCCACTTCTGCCCCAGCCCGCGCTCCAGGTAATACATCGGCCCACCGGCCATCTCGCCGTTTTCATCGACCACCCGGTACTTGACCGCCAGCACCCCTTCGGCATACTTGGTCGCCATACCGACGGCGGCGGTCACCCACATCCAGAAGAGCGCGCCGGGGCCGCCGACGGAGATGGCCGTGGCGACACCGATGATATTGCCGGTGCCGATGGTGGCCGCCAAGGCGATCATCAGCGCCTTGAAGTGGCTGATATCCCCGGCCTCGTTCACCTTTGGCCTGGCGAAGGTCTCGCGCAGCGCATGCCCTAGCATTGTCACCTGGATTCCGCGCAGCCGCACGGTCAGGAACAGGCCGGTGCCGACCAGCAGCACCAGCAATGGAACCCCCCACACGAAGCCGCTTGCCGCCGCAAAAAAACTGTTCAACTGCTCCATATCCTGTTTCCCCCGGAGTTTTGCGAAATAGCGCCAGTGGCGTATCCGGCCATGACAATTGGTCTGATATACATGAACGGCCGGGGCAAGTCACTCAAATTTACAGGTAACAGATTGATGCAGCAATCATAATGCAGGCAATAGCAATGGATTACCGCCGAGGGATATCCCCTTTGGTCAACCCGAGGGGGATTAAATGTTTATGCGATCAATTTCCGCTATTAAACTTCAACCAGTTTGTATCGGCCTTTTTGATGTTACCGGGAATATCCTTGCTCCATTTTTCATACGCTGCCTTGCTGCAGTTCAGGTAAAGCTTACCGTTAACGATCTTCCAAACTTCCGGGTCGGTAACAGCTTTCCGCGACTCCGTCATGGCCCAGGCACAATAACCGTCATATTGTGGGGCAAATTTCTCGGGTCTGGTTTCAAACAGCTCTCTGTTATCCCTCGTCAGGAAGTACCAGGTCAGGTTATGCCACCGTGAGGTAAATAATTCGCTACCTTTCTGAGCCTTGCCGGACTGAAAATATGCCACGGTATCATATCCCTTGATGGCTGCATCTCCCACCGGAGACTGTCCTGCGGCAATTCCGCCGAATCCATTCAACAGTAGTACAGTAAATAAGAATAATATTAGAATGCTATGGGTTGAGAATGGTGATTTCATTTCCGGCTACCTCCCTCATTCGTGTTTGGGGTTAGACGAAGCTAACTCAATGATTCATTGAAGTTATTGACACAATAGCAGCTATTATCGGCGCTTAGAAGTCCCTTTTTGCCTGCAAAAACGAGTCGTTAAGGGTGTAATTAGGGGCGTTTTGCCAAATTTGTTTCATATTTACAGCGGGCTAGTTTGGGCCGACCCCAGAGTGACGCGCTTTGTCAATTGCGTAGGTCTGACCCTCGAAGGTTCATCCTTGATTTTTGAACTTCATTGTACTAATTTATGTACATACTTAATGCAATTCACGTAGGAGATGATAGCTATGAATGCTCTGACCTATACTTATACGCGACAGCACTTGGCAGAAGTCATGCGCTCTGTCAACGAAGACCACAATCCCGTGGTAGTGACCAGCCAGCGCGGCAAACCGGTTGTCATCCTTTCCCTTGATGATTTTCACTCATTTGAAGAAACAGCATACCTGCTCCGGAATCCCCAAGGGGCCAAGCGGTTGCTTGAATCAGTCGAGGAGCTACGTTCGGGAGGCGGTCAAGATAGAGAGCTGATGGAATGATGATCAAGTTCTCAACTGCAGCATGGGAAGACTATCTCTACTGGCAGACGACCGACAAGGCAATGCTCAAGCGCATAAATATTCTTATTCGGGATATTCAGCGTGAACCTTTTGCCGGTATCGGTAAACCCGAACCGCTCAAGCACCAGCTTGCCGGTTTCTGGTCTCGAAGGATTGATAGCTGCCACCGTTTGGTATATGCAGTTGAAGGTGATACCCTCTTGATTGCACAGTGCCGTGATCATTATTGAAAGCGAAAATCATCGGCGTCGAAATTACTGGGCATCAGCACCCGATGGTTGGACCCTTGTATAACCGATTGGTTATTCACTTGTCATAGATCCCAGGCTATTCTTCTTACGATATTTCTTTATTTGGTTCATTTTGGACAGATGGTAACAAGCGGCTCAATTTCCATATTATTTTTCTGTATAAACTCAACAAGTGATATTAACTCTCCAGGATTAGCAAAAGGCTTGTCAGACCACTTGACTTCAACAACCCACGATGGTTTTTGTGAAGATTTTTCACAAGCCACTATATCAACTTCGCCGTTTTTCCATCTTGCATAATGCAAATTATCCACAAAAACAGTCTCGTGGAACCATTGTGAGAAAATTGCTGTTTCAGTTAGACTTCCCATAGCATCGGATGAACGGTTTACTGGTCCAAATAGTGCTGCTCTCATAGATGGATTTGTTAAATATACCTTAAATGTGGTTGCTCTTTCGAAGCGCCTTGCTGTCTTATCAATTCTATGAATTCTTCTTATTAATAATGCGGATTCCAAATATTTTTTTATTGTATTCTTTGCGACTCCAGATGATTTGGAAAGCCCTTCTAAGCTAACCTCATCTCCAGAATTATAAGCAATTGTTGTAAATAATCTATTTAAGGTCAACGCCTTGATCTTAATTTGCAATAAGCTGTTTTTATTGCAAAATTATGGTTCCAGAAGTTAGTAGTTATTTTAATTGTCCCCCATGATTTTAATCAGTTCATTGGCAATATTGGGGCATTCCAGCCGCATAACGCTTTCTTCGGCATCACCAAAGCTCAAAAGATTGATACTGCCATACCAGACGATCCTTTGATCGATCACTGCAAACTTCTGGTGGATGTTTGATCGGAAGACCATGCTTACTCCAAGATTTTTCAACAAATCCAGAGTTCCCTGCAATGCGGCGGTGTCTTTCCCCTTAAAATCTTTCGCCTTTCTTGTCACCACAACAATCTTCACCCCATTCCGCAGCGCGACCTCCATCTGCGGCAACATCTGAAGGGTGCGTCTCTTGGTGACAAACGGGCTTACAATCAGGATTTCCCTTTTTGCGGCTATGACGTCATTACTATAAACTGGCAGAAAGTTGCCTTTGTTAAAGATAATATCAATCGTATCCGCTTCGACATTCCCTGCCTTAGCCTTGTAGCCGATAGCGGCGTAACCGTTGAGTCTTCTGCTATACATCTTCTCCAGCATTTTTACATGGATATCCACATAGTCGTAGATTTGAACCTCTTTCTTGCTATCAAACAACCGGTGAAGCCGGCCTGCGTATTGTTGCAGCGTCCCTTTCCACGATATGGGCATGGTCAAAAAGAGCGTGTCAAGACGCGGTTCGTCAAATCCTTCCCCGATATACTTCCCCGTGGCGATCAGCGTCAATTGCCGTTCAGCAGGAGTATCAACCAATCGTTTCAGGATTTCTCCGGTCTCCTTCGCACCCATTCTCCCCGTAAGGGATATCACATCCGGTATTTTTTCGTTCAGCTTTCCGGCGAGAAAATCAACATGTGCAGTCCGATCCGTAAGGACAAGACAATTCCTCCCCTCCTCATGACTTTTCACCACATCATCAACAATAAGTTGATTGCGCAACTCATTGACGATCATTTCCGCATAGTGCGACTGGATGGTGACCTCCTTTTCCTCTTTGTCCAATGGCGGTCGCAAAGAGGTGAATCGGGGAATTACGTAATGATCAAACGGCCGTTTTTCCGCCTGTCGCCTGGCATCATCCCGGTAACGAACCGGGCCGCACTGCATGAATATTATGGGGTGACGCCCATCCTTTCTGGTGGGCGTGGCGGTCAACCCATAGACATATTTAGCAGTTACGGTTTTGAGGATGGTCTCGAAGCTCACGGACGCGACATGGTGACATTCATCAACAATGATCATGCCGTAGTTTTTCACACACTCCCTGACATCACCCATTCGGTTCAATGATTGCATCAGGGCGATATCAATAACGCCACCCAACTCGACCTTTCCTTGTCCCACTTGCCCGATTATGCTGACCTCATTTTTTCGTCCTCTCCGCTTCCGGCCCGGCTCCGGCATCGGCAATGCTTCGTTAATGGTCAGGAACTCCGGCAATCTTTTTTTCCATTGCACAATCAGACTGGCTCTGTCAACGATAATGAGTGTGTTGACTTTTCTTTCAGCGATCAACCTGATTGCCACCACCGTTTTCCCGAAGGCTGTCGTGCCGGAGAGCACTCCACTATCATGCTCAAGCATTTTATCCAGCGCTTGTGGTTGTTCATCCCTCAAATATCCTTTGAATTCAACATCGATCTTATTGCCCCAGTTGGTCTTGTCCACCCAGTTGACAGCCAAACCCAGTTCAGACAACACCCCTCTCAGCTCTTCCTCGCACCCCCTTGGCAGGCAGAGGTATTCGGCAGTGTCATCGGCGCAACAGATAATTCTCGGTTCGTCATAGGTTGGAAAACGCATCGCCTGTTTTTTGTAAAACTCCGGGTTTCTGAACGCGGCCAGACGTTTTATTCGATTCAGCGCCCTCTGGGATATGCCTGACTTGGGGATAAAGAGCATGTTTGCTTTGACAATCTCTATTGACCGTGGGAAATCTGTTTTCCGCAACGTGACCTTTGCCGTATCCCACGGTTTTAGTGTATCTTCTTCATCTACTTTCAGGATGCCCAGTTCATTCCCCTGGCAGAGCTTTGTTATGTGCAGGTTTACGTCATCCTCTGAGAGTTTCTGTATTGTGCCCAAAAACGCCCACTGATCGGCATACGGCTCAAAAATTTCATCTATGAATTCACTGTGTTGGGCAGTTCTCGCCTCTTTTTGCAAAGGGAGCGCGATCAGGTTTCCCAGACCGCCTGAAGGCATCGTATCCTGATTGGGGAAAAATCTGTCATAGGATTTGAAGGTAATCTCATGTCTTTTGCTCATGGCGCAGGTAAGCAAGGAAGTGCCGAATTTTCTCGCCATGGTCGCTGACAGAGGTATTTGAAAGAAAAACCAGACATGGGCGCCATTGCCGGAGCGGGAGCGTTCGACCGCGAGAGGGATGGAGAATTCTGCCGCAACCTCTCGCAACGCCGTCACATCTTTTTGCCACTCCCCTTTGTCAAAATCAATCGCCAGGAACCAGCAGGTTTCATCAATGAGCATCGGGTATATTCCCGCGACAATTTTCCCGCGCAGATGCTCTTCAACCACATTATTATCAAAAGGGGCATACGATTTTTGTCTGCAATCCGCGCATTTAACCTTTGGTTTTGCGCAAACCCCCCGTTGCCATTCATTACGACAACAAGGAGAATAACCGGAACTCCCTTTCTTTTTGCTTTCCCACCGGATGGCGTAGACATCGTCCCGTCCCTTGAAGAGCGACATAAACAGACGTACTTTGTACACTACATTTGATTTGCCGTTGATAGTTGAAAGGATGGAATTCACAACGGATTGCCCGTCGCTTACTGCAGCTCCGATTGCATGTTCGTTCTGTTCATCATGGGGAATGTGTGGAATTGCATGATCCAACTGAGACTTTAAGGTTTTGATTTCCTCTTTCAGAGTACGGTTTTCCGCCAGCAATGCCTGATACTTCTCAAGCAGTTCGAAAGAAGTGCAATTCTCTCCGTTCACACCAACTCCTCACTCATTCTCTCAGTGCCTCGGGGCTGCTTGGTATTTCTATATTGCATCCATAATCCGGGTCATTAGCTCTTTTTCGGCTTTCAAATACTTCTCACCCCGTTTTGCCGCCAGGCTTACACCTGACGAGCCGAGATAGAGGTACTTGCCAGCTTCGCTGCCCAAACAGCCAAATTCAAAAATTGCCAAGTGGCATATTATTCCGCGTGCCAATGCCGGTAATCTGCTTTTGTGTCAACCATGACCTGCTCATGCATCTTGTGAGCAGAAAAGTCCACGACAAACGGGTGTTATCCCTGATCGGCAGGTACTTGCGAGCCGGGGTGAAGGTGAACGGGCGTCTGGAAAAGAGCCGCCTGGGTGTACCTCTCGGACAGGGCGGGGAATTACGGTTCTATCCGGGTAATCTCCAGCTTTGCCTGAGAGTTCCATAGGGAAGTCAACTCCACTGGCATCAATTTTCCGCTTCTATTCTGCCATAGGCAGAGCCATATCTTTATTCTTTGTGGGAAATATAAACAGGTCAGACTGTTTTATCATGGCGTTATCCTTACGGGGTAGTGCGAAAAGGGGGAAAAGGGTGCAGGCTGCTTGCCGGGTGCAAAAGCATATCAATCCTGCCAGGTAATGCCGTGATCCTCGCACCACTCTCGGGCGATTTCTTTGTACGCCTCATCTTTGTACGCGTACCAGCTCTTCTCGATGCCGTGCCTATGGAGTGTCTCTTTGAACCTGCGGAATGCTCCCTTACCTGCTATGGAGCGAAACAGGTCATTGGCAATCTTATGGTTTTCGACCGTAAAGCAGAATCTCTCCATGATGGCGTATTCGTGTATGTCATATCTGGTGGGAAGCGGGACATTGTCGCCGTTGTCTTCCTTGGCCAGGAACTCGGCTGTCTCCCGGATGATTTCTTGCTCCCATTCCGGACGGTCATCGAGCGGAGCGTCACTTTCAGCGGCGTATTTGTACTCGTCAGTAACCATGATAAATTTGCCGGTACTCCGCTGGAAATAGACTGTCATCGTGTCGGAAATGATTTGCATCTCCTGCACGATATCGTTCAGGGAAACAGGTTCCTTCTGTTCCGGTGGGGTGACGGAGTTTTTGACGACAGCGCGGCGTTCGATCTCCTCCTGTTCTTCCCAGGTTATGCCATAAGGAGCGCCCCCGGAGGTATATCCGGCGATATAGGCAAAATGTTCATCACTTTCCGGTTCCATGAACGGTTCCGGTGCTTGTTTCTTTGACGGTTTTTTGGCCATGTTATGCTCTTTCAAAATATGTCGGGAGGCAACTGCTCATCGGACGTCCAGTTCATTCGTTGCGTTATCATTTTAGCGGCGGGATATCATCATTGGGAACAAGCAGTCTGATTGAACGCGCCTGTCCGGGCACTCGACTGATCAACCCGTTTTCTTCGAGTTTCAGAATCATCTGATGAACCGTTGGTGGGGTCACTTTGAAGTATCTTTGCATCTCAGCTTCAGCGGGAGGCCTGCCATGGATTTTTGTATAGTTGTAAATGAAGGCCAAGTACTGACCTTGTGTCTCAGTCCATTTCAGCGGCATGTTGTTTCCTCAATTCGCGAACAACGGGACGGGAGATCACCGGCTGTCAGGCCGGTGTATCTTCCTGGATACTTTTCTATAAATATTTTCGGGCTCTTGACCGTGGTACTATTTTGTGGTACTAAGATCATGTGAAACGGAAAAATCTCAAAACACTGGAATCCATCTTTGCTCATCCTGTCCCTGGAAACATTCAGTGGCCGGACATTCTTGCTCTTTTCAAAGAGCTTGGAGCTGAGATCACCGAGCGGGAAGGTTCCCGCGTCGGGGTCCGTCTTTTTGGTGATCGTCGAGTATTTCACCGTCCGCATCCTTCGCCGGATACGGATAAAGGAGCAGTCGCCTCCATTCGGAAGTGGCTTGAAGAAAACGGAGTTAAGCCATGAACAACATGAACATCAATGGATATGACGCTGTCATTTCATATGATCCCGAAATCAACATGTTCCGGGGAGAATTTATCGGGATTAACGGTGGTGCCGACTTTTACGCCATCACAGTAGATGATCTACGAAAAGAGGGAGAAGCCTCTCTCAAGGCGTTTCTCGAAATGTGCGCCGAAGACGGGGTTGAGCCGCGCAAACATTTCTCCGGAAAGTTCAATTTAAGAGTACCTCCTGCATTGCATCAGCGTCTCGCCGCACAAGCTGCCGCTCACGGCAAGAGTATCAACGCCTGGGTCGTTGAACTCTTATCAGATTGTGCTGTTCACGGCCACTAAGTCTCAAATATTTCCCTTGAGTTCTTCTTTCCTGTGCAACGTGGTCGGCGTTGACCCGCCGGTTTTGTTTAAGGGCAGGTCCAAGGATGTGGTTAGGCGTTATTCTGTTTCAATTTTTGGTACTTGGCGTTCCACCAGCACACCAACTGCGCATGCTGACTAAAGGAAACCCAAGTCATATTCTTCTCGTCTGTAGGCGATCCACCAAATATCAGTGGAGTACTGTACCATTTTGCTTTCCCGGTAAATTTCGGGTCTTCTTCCATTCGAATTTTCTCAACTGGAAACTGGTAGGGCTTCAAATATTCATTCGTCAATGGTACTGTCGGCACTCTGAAGTAGTTTCCACTTGCATCGGATAGGATGAAATCATCCCAGCCAATCAGTCCGATGAAGAAATATCCTGGCAAAGTTGCGGATATTCCATATTCAGCTGTAAGCTGCACAGCCTCCTCCTGACTTTCGGCCAAAGCAAAATATTCTTCGTCGTACCATCCATCTTTCATAATTCTCCTCGACTAACGAAGTGGAGACCGTTTGCCACCTCATTGTTAGCCATGTTCTTTTTCAGTAGTTGGCCGATTTGTAAACGAAATGAATTCGATTTGCTTCGTCATACGGGGAGCTGCTGGGGGGACATTGCTTGCTATTTAACTAATATATCTCAATAGTCAATTAGCAAGCAACGTCCCCCCAGCCCCTCCTCAGAACTCCCCCAGAACTCCCGGTCCCCAGAACTCCAGGCATCTTTACTTCGCTTAACAGCGATGAGCGTGGCCGACTATGGCGACGAATATGCGCCGATTTGTCAACCTTATTCCAGCTTAGCATTTGGAAACTTTTTGACCCACACTCGCTTAATTTGCGCCTCCTGTTCGTCACAGATTTTGGCTTGTTGTGCTTCTTTCTTTTCGGAAATTTTATCACCAGTCTGTATGAATTTAGTTTGCCATTTAATTGCACTTAACCCCGCTTCGGTGACAGCTGTATATGCTGCCTGTAACTCTTCTTGATTCATATCCTTTAACGCTGCATATTCATAAACTGTGCAATCTGCAAGTACTGATACGGGGGTTACAAATATTAATATAGCTATCGATGTCAAAAATAGTTTTTTCATTATATATTTCTCCTTTTGTCAGATGCTTGGGGACGAACCGACCAGACATGCAGTGTCATATCCAGGTTCAAGAGGCGGCACCTCATGGTTCTAATTGATACCTCTGCGTTTTTTGAATAGTTCGTATCGCTGTTGCAACGCTTTCCTCGACGGTCGATTTATCACAATACAAGCAAGAGTTTTGCCGACAAACTGCCCATATTCTTTGCAGGCATCCGGGTGCAACTCTACCCGTAACGACTCCGGTTCAATGCCTAGCAAGTCCAGGTCAAAGAGGGTGTGAATGTCAGACCTCAGCAGGAGGCCGTTTCCGGGGTGGTTATCCTCTTCACCGCGATAGGGGCTTATATGTGCTGCCTCTAAGACCGCCAATACCTCACAGCCGGTTACCAAACAACGATCTCCGTATAGCTTGCGCAAGTCATCACGAAATACGCCCTGCCCACGCCGTTCACGGATTTGCCGTTCCACCACCAGCCGACGATTATATCCTTGTGGCACATAAACTTCGTTGTCGCTCAGGCATGTTGTACTGTCCGCTTCTTCCGCACGCAGCCACATCTGCGGTGTCTCAACTCCCGCGAGTGACTGCTCGAATGAAGAGTAACTGTTGATATTTAGTTTCTGCGTGACATTCCCAAAGCGTTTGAAGGTCGGCCAAAAATTCTTGATTCCGCCTGCATCAACCGGATTGAAGACTCTTATCGAATTCACATCAAAATATAGACCTCCACTGTACCGGCCCATATATGGCTGAAGGAATTCTTTGCGATAGTTGAAGGAAGCACTGGCTATAATGAGACCATCACATTGAAACAGAACGACCGTACCCGGATCCGCTATGAGACCTTTTGTTTTGTAATTGTAACAACCGCCTTGCTTGAATGGCAATTCACTCATAAAGTACTTCTGCTGAAGATCATCAACGTTTTGATAACCTTCATCTTCAAACTCGCCTAGCGACATTGGCAAGATTCTTACTGCTGGAAGAACGCCACCATGTTGAGATAACCGCTCTGAGTGGACTATCGATCCGAATGCTCTTTCGAAATAAAGAACTCCACCAATGGGACCCCGTTCAGGATTCTCTTTTATCTTTTGGTCGCAGAGTTCTTTGTCTTCTGTGTATTCCATGCAAAGATAATCGCCTATGTATTCCCATTTAGAGGTTTCTGTGAAAAGGAAAATTGGAATTATCGCAGATTGTTCTTTTAGTTTCCGGGCTGCGGTCCTGACACGTTGCTTGGTCCCAAGAGTAACCTCTTCGGGCGCTCCTGGATTCCATCTGTGAGCTGTATTGAAACAGCCACACACAACAATTCCATTAGACTCGGGTAATGATGATCTGATATTACCACCAAGCTCCGCGCTAATTTTAACCCTTGAGTAGGATTGACCTAATTCCGGAAAACTCATAATCTATTCCTCACTTTTCAAACGATCAAAGTCAAACATCATGGGCGTCGTAGGCATTCCATCGTCCCCCGGCCGCCTTTAGCCTGTCCCGAAGAGCTGTCTTTGTAAACGGCACCATCACCGCAACAGTATCCTTATCCCGATGCCGCATGTTGGGATCGCATGGTCTTTCGTCAACAATGATTTCCACCGTCTTCATCCTGACCTGCCGTATCTCGTCATACCGGTATCGAACACAGATCAGCTTGTCTCCAAACTGCTCAACCAGTCTTCTGGTCCCCTTTTGCCCCGGTTTAAGATGCGTATGGGCTTTCATATCCCTAAGCATGTGGTTATCCTCGTGTCACGGGAGAATAATTCTAAAAAACCGCCCAAAGCAACAAACACCCTGAACGGCTTATCCTGATATCACTGCTGCTGCAATGGCGAGCATGCTTTTTGAGACGCTAAAGAGTGATGATTAGACAGCGCCAAGCTACGCTTTGTGCCTGTTCAAGTCAAGCGGCAGCAAAGATACTGAGCATGAAGCTGTATTTTCACGATCCGCTGTGCTAGTATCGCTTCCATTACGATTTTTTACCTGAGGAGAAACGCGATGAAATATACCCTGCTGGCCCTGATGGGTCTGGTTTTCACCATAAGCGGTTGTGCCATGTTTACTTCCTGGAAAAGCATTCCGCCGCCGGGCGGTTGCGACCAGTGCCACACACTGCCGATCAATGCCAACTGGCAGGTGAACTACCAGGTCGCCAATATTGCCGATGAACGCGGCCGGCTGAACTTCCAGACGCCGGAGTACAATCAGCCGACCCTGGGAGGGCAGACGTCGCCGCTTGAAACCAAGAAGGTCGAGGAAAAGGCCTGTTTCGATTGCCACAAGTCTCCAACTCCGGCCCACAAGGAGCGCAAGGGGCGTTTCCATCACTGACAGCTAGACGGACCAGTTAACTTACCCCGCCGTGCAGGCCTCAGCCGCACGGCGGTTTTTTTACAGGTAGAGAGTGTATCCCTGGGTTCAGTTCAGGAGGAACAAGTGACAAGGCAGCAGCAGAGATGGGTGGTCGGGCCCGAAACCGTACGGATGCTGGAGTTGGGGCACCCCTGGGTAGTGGCGGACGCTTATACGAAGAAATGGCCGGCCGGCAAGGCCGGGCAGACCGTGGAACTGTGCGACGGCCAGGGGCGGTTTCTGGCGACGGCGCTGCTCGATCCGCAGGAGCGCATTGCGGCGCGCGTGCTGTCGCGGGAGCGGATCCGGCTGGAGCGCCCCTGGCTCACCAGGCGTCTGCAGGCCGCGATCCGGCTGCGCAGTGAGCATGCCGACCTCTCGGAAAGCGATGCCTACCGGCTGGTAAACGCCGAGGGGGACGGCCTGCCCGGCCTGACGGTGGACCGCTATGCCGGTTACCTGATGATCCAGCTCTACAGCGCTGCCTGGCGGCCGCACCTGAAGCTGGTCACCGAAATCCTGCAGGAATTGCTGTCTCCGCTGGGGATCTACGAGAAGCAGCGGCCCCAGAAGACCCGCGAGCTGGAGGCGGCCGGCGACAGCAAGAACTACGGTCGTCTGCTGGCCGGCAACGCCGCGCCACAGCGGCTGGAGGTGCGCGAAAACGGCCTGACTTTTCTGGTTAGCCTGGAGCAGGGACTGAATACCGGACTGTTCCTGGACCAGCGCCGGAATCGCCAGGATCTGATGAAGCGGGTGGAGGGGAAGCGGGTACTGAACCTGTTTGCCTATACCGGCGCCTTTTCGGCGGCGGCCGCTGCCAGCGGCGCCTCGGTTGTCACCAGTGTGGATGCCTCGCCCGGCTATACCGAGTGGGCCAGGGCCAACTTCGGTGTCAATCACCTCAATCCCAAGCGGCACGAGTTCATCGTCGGCGACTGCCTGGCCGTGCTGGGCAAACTGCAGAATGGCAAAAAACGCTATGACGTGATCCTGATGGATCCGCCTTCTTTCTCGACCACCTCCAGAAGCCGCTTCACGACCCGCGGCGGCACCTCAGACCTGGTGGCGGCCGCCCTGCCGCTGCTGAATGACGGCGGATTGCTGATCGCCTCCTCCAACCACCAGAAGGTCGATCTGGCCGAATACCTCAAGGAGTTGCGGCGCGGCGCGCTGCAGGCCGGCAATGAACTGCGGGTGATTTCGCTTTTCGGCCAGCCGGAGGATTTTCCCTACCCGGTCACCTTCCCGGAGGGGCGCTACCTCAAATACGCCGTCTGCGTCAAGGGTTAGTTTTTAAGGTTTATCTTTCTTGATTCATTCAAGTAAATTGAATAGAATGCCGATAGATTGTCTGAGGGCCGCTTACAATCCGGCTTTCAGTTAACATCTTGCTATTTATTGAAATACATCAGGGGAAGAGGTAAGCCATGGTGGAACAGATAAACAGACCAGCCGATGCCAATCAGGATCTTGCCGCACTGGTTGCCGCACGCAGAAAGAAAAGAACCGCTCCCGAATTGCCCGCCGCTGCCGCCGCGGAACCGGCTCCGATGGAGGATTTTGTCACAATTCTGATGAAAAAAGGATTGATCACCAGCGAAGAACTGGCCAGCGAACAGCGCCAGAAGATTCGATCCGTAAGATAACCAAGGTGACTTAATCCTCATCCGGCGCATCAGGATGAGGATGGTCATTATGGATACCCGCCCAAAATGACGTCAGCCAGCATCATAATCAACGAAGCAGATCTGAAAATAGATTTCTACCGGGCCTCGGGACCGGGGGGGCAGCATCGCAACACGACCGATTCGGCGGTGCGGATCCGCCACCTGCCGACCGGCATTGTCGCTCAGGCTTCCGAATTCCGCTCCCAGTTCCAGAACCGCGAGGTCGCCATGCAGCGCCTGCGGCTTGCGCTGGAGAAGCGTGAGCGTAAGGTGAAGAAACGGGTTGCCACCCGCGTGCCGAAGCGGGCTAAAGAGCAGCGCCTCAGCGGCAAGAAAATCCAGTCCGAGAAGAAACGCCTGCGCACGACCCTGGAATAGACCTGTCCAATTCTCCTGCCAGAATTAGTTTGACTCACCCCGCATAACGCTGTAATTTAGCAGGGTTTATATCCGGAGCATTTCGATGGTACGCGCATATCTCTATCTGGCGGTGTTCATTCCGCTGACATTTCTGTTTTCAGTCAGCGCCTTCGTCACGACGCTGTTCGACGGCAGCGGCAGGGCCTATGCCTGGCATGCGCGGCTGTGGGCGCGGCTGGCTCTGGCGCTGAACCTGGTCCGGGTCACCGTCAGCGGAACCGGGAATGTTCCGGCCGGCCCGGCCATTTTCATGAGCAACCACCAGAGCAACTTCGATATCCTGGCGCTGCTTTCAGCGATGCCGTGCCAGCTCCACTGGATTGCCAAGAAGGAACTGTTCGACATTCCGGTTTTCGGCCCATCAATGCGGCGTGGCGGTTACATCCCGCTCGATCGTGGCGATGGCCGTAAGGCCTTGCGGAGTGTGGATGAAGCGGCCGCCACGATCCGCAACGGCAAGAGCGTGGTGATGTTTCCCGAAGGGACTCGCTCCAGGGATCGCAATCTGCTCCCCTTCAAGCGGGGCGGCTTCATCCTGGCCCGCAAGGCCGGTGTTCCGGTGATTCCGGTCACTATCAACGGCAGCGGTAAAATAAACCCTCCCAACCGGATCCGCCTGTACAGCGGCGACATCCAGATGGTGCTGCACCCGGCGGTGATCATACCGGACGGCCTGAGCCGGAACGAGGCCGAGTCCTGGATGATGGAACAGGTCCGGAATACGATAGAATCTGCGTTGGAGCATTGAATGAACATTGGTTATCAGTACATAATTCTGATTATTGCCGGAATGGCGGGCATCATCTGGGGGCTGCCGGCCGCCCACCGTTTGAAGAGTCCCTACGATATCGGCGCCGCACTGGCGGCCCTGGCGGGAGTGGTCGTGACCACCCTCGGGGTGCTGCTGACATTTATCCCAAATTTTTTCAGGTGACCCGATGAACGATCAGCAAAAAAGCATACTGCTTAACGGAGCGGTAATAGTAGTCATCTGCCTGCTGATGTTCCTTGCGGGAACCTGGTGGCGCATGAGCAGTCAGTACAAGCTGGGAGAGGAAGCGCTTCGCAGGGGCGATTTTCCCGGAGCGGTGGCCGGATTCGAGTCGGCCATCCATATGTACATCCCTTTCCACCCCACGATAAATAAGGCTGCCGAACAACTGTGGCGGATTGCCGAACAGAACGAAAAGCTGGGTGATGTCAACCGGGCCCTGATTGCTTACCGTTCTCTGCGCAGTTCGTTTTATGCCGATCATTGGCTGGTTACCCCCGGTGAAGACTGGATTGCGCGTTGCGACAAGAAGATAGCGGCGCTGGTGCCGCAGCAGCGGGAAAGATAGATCATGGAAACTTTGGAATCAAACTCGGCGTTGCAGATAGTGGCCCTGGGCGGATTGGGCGAAATCGGCATGAACATGATGGCTTACATCTATGACGAGGACATCATCATCGTCGATTGCGGCCTGATGTTTCCCAGCCCGGAAATGCTCGGAATCGACTACGTGATACCCGATATCTCCTGGCTGCGTGAGAGAGTCGGGAATATCCGCGCCATCTGCCTGACCCACGGGCACGAGGATCACATCGGAGCGCTTCCCTTCGTGCTGCAGGAGTTGAACGTGCCGGTCTACGGCACGGCCCTGACGCTGGGGTTTGTCAACGAAAAGCTCAAGGAATACAAGCTTGACGGTTCGGTGGAGCTGGTGATCGTCAAGCCGCGCGACACTGTGCAGCTGGGCCGTTTCCGCGTGGAGTTCCTGCGGGTGGCCCACTCGGTGGTCGATGGTTGCGCGCTGGCCATCACCTCTCCGGAAGGGGTCGTGATCCATACCGGCGACTTCAAGATCGACCATACCCCGGTCGATGGCCAGCTGACCGACCTGGCCAGCCTGTCGCGCTACGGCGAGGCCGGTGTGCTGGCGCTGCTGTCCGATTCCACCAACGTGGAGCGCGAGGGCTACACCCTCTCCGAGAAATATGTCGGGGAAGCCTTTGCCGAAATATTTCCGCGCTGCAGCGGCCGTATCATCGTGGCCGCCTTCTCCAGCAGCATCCATCGCGTGCAGCAGGTGGCCGACAATGCCGCCCGCTGCGGCCGCAAGATCCTGCTGAACGGTCGCTCCATGGTTAAAAATGTGCAGATCGCCAGGGATCTGGGTTACCTGACGATTGCGGACGATATTCTGATGGACCTGAGGGAATTGCCGCATCTGCCGCCGGAACAGGTCTGCATCATCTCCACCGGCAGCCAGGGCGAGCCGATGAGCGCCCTGACCCGCATCGCCATGGACGATCACAAGCAGATCAAGCTGGAAAAGGGGGACACGGTGATCCTCTCCTCGCGCGTGATTCCCGGCAACGAGCGCACAATTTCCGAACTGATCAACCATCTCTATCGTCGCGGCGCCGAGGTCTTCCACGAAAAGGTGTCCGAGGTGCATGTCTCCGGCCACGCCAGCCAGGAAGAGCTCAAGCTGATGCTGAACACGGTGCAGCCCCGCTTTTTCATACCGATTCATGGCGAATACCGGCACCTGGTCAAGCATATCGAGCTGGCCCGCAAGGTCGGCATCCCCGAGGAACGCTGCATCCTGGCCACCAACGGCGAGGTGGTCTCGTTCTATGCCGATACGGCCGCTATTGTCGAGAAGATCGAATCGGGGCGGGTTTTTGTTGACGGCAAGGGGATCGGCGATGTGGGGCGGATGGTGCTGAAAGACCGCAAACACCTGTCCGAGGACGGCATGATCGTCGTGATCATCGGCATGAACCACTCCACCGGCGAAGTGATCTATGGTCCCGATATCGTTTCGCGCGGATTCGTGTTCGAGGATGAAAGCCAGGAATACCTTGAGGATGCCCGCAAGGCCGTCATCTTTGCGCTGGGTGAATTGAACGTGGAGACCCGCTGTGACGGTGAGGAGGTCAAGACCGTGGTCCACCAGACCTTGCGCCGTTTCTGCAAGAAAACCATCGAGCGCCGGCCGGTGATTCTGCCGGTGATCATGGAGATGTAACGATCTGTAGACCTACAATTTAATGAGCGGCAGCGATGCCGCTTTTTTTGTGATATGATGACAAGCCAGTGCAATAGTCTGCCGTGACCTACCGTGAGACCGAGGAGAAACAGACATGACCATCAGGGCTACAGTAATTGCCATCACCTCTGCAAATGCCATTCTCTTCCTTATTATCGCGATCGGTTTTATCTCCTTCAGTAATTACCAGGAAAACAAGCTCGAACATCTGATCATCAGTGATCTGAAATTCTCCCGGGATCTTGACCAGACCTACAGCATCGGCCTGCGTGCCGGTATCGCCCTGAGAAACCTGGTGATTGATCCTTCTGATAAAGTGGCTCTCAAAACATTTGAAGAATCGCGAAAAGAGTTCACCGCCAAGGCCAATGAAGCGCGCACGCTCAACAGCGGCAAGGCCGGGGCGCTGATGGGGGAAGCAGCGGAGCTGTGGGCCGAGGCCGACCCGCTCAAGACCAGGATAATCCAGCTGATCCAGGCTGGAAACCGTGACCAGGCCATGTCGGTGGTCGGCGAAGACACAGACATCTGGCGCGAGATCAAGCAGGTCATCGACGAAGCCCGCGAGGAGCAGGACAGGGAGCTGGCGGCCTCGATAGATGAGAGCAGGGAGATCATCCACAAGGGGCGGCTGGCTGTGGCTGGCTTCTTGCTGGTTGGAATTTTCGGCATGATCGGAACGGCGTTGATTGCATTCCGCCGTATCCTGCGCCCTCTGGAACGACTGGTTTCGGCGGTTGCCAGGGTCGGGACCGGGGATCTCAGTCACTCAATTCCGATCGACAGCAAGGATGAGCTCGGTCAACTGGCAGCTGAGTTCAACATCATGGTCGCCAAGCTCGGCAGCATGGTGGTGAAGCTGACACGCTCGTCGGCCGAGCTGCAATCGGCTTCCGAACAGATTGCCGCAACCGTCCGTCAGGTGGTGTCATCATCCGGAATCCAGGTTGCTGGCGTTAACGAGACCTCCGGTGCCGTGCTGGAAATCACCGGTTCGATCCAAAGTGTGGCCCAGAGTATCGAACACCTCTCCGGTTCGGCACACGAGAGTTCCACGTCGGCGCTTGAAATGGCTGCAAACATCGAGGAGGTTGCCCACAATGTCGATGGTCTGGACAGGTCCGTGGCGGAGGTGAGCAGTTCGATCATCGAGATGGCGGCTGCGGTGAATCAGATCAATGACAACGTCCAGCAACTTTCGGATATTGCGCTGTCAACGGCAAGTTCGATCGCGGAAATGGATAACTCGATCAAGGAGGTCGAGCGCAACGCCCTCGATACGGCCGGTATTTCCGATAATCTCCTGAATGACGCCGAATCCGGCAGGAGAACCGTCGAAGCCACCATCAAGGGTATCAACGAAATCCGCAAGGCATCGGGGCTGACCACTGAGGCGATCACATCGCTGGATGCGAAGGCCGATGATATCGGCAAGATCCTGCTGGTGATCGACGATGTGGCGGAACAGACCAATCTGCTGGCGCTCAACGCCTCAATCATCGCGGCCCAGGCCGGGGTGCACGGCAAGGGCTTTGCCGTGGTGGCAAACGAGATCAAGGAGCTTGCCAATCGAACCAAGCTGTCCACCAAGGAGATCGCCCAGGTGATCAAGACGGTCCAGAACGAGACCCACAGGGCCGCCAGCACCATAGAAATGGCGGAAAAAAGCATCACCAACGGTGAGCGGCTCTCAAGAGAGTCCGAAGGTGCGTTACAAAAAATTGTGGTTGGTATCCAGCTGTCCACCGACCGCATGAGTCACATTGCCAATGCCACCAGCGAACAGGCCCAGGGGAGCCAGATGATACGTCTGGCGATGGAGCGGGTTTCGGAGATGGTCAACCAGATCGCCCGGGCCACCAGCGAACAGGGCAAGGGAAACGAATTGATCATGGAGTCGGCGGAGAAGATGAAATCCCTGACCGGTGAGGTCAATCTTGCAACTAAAGAACAGGCTGATGTCAGCAGCTTCATAGCCAGAATCACGGAGCAGACCTCCAGCATGATCCGCGAGATTAAACAGGCCACGGACGAACAGAGCCGCAGCAGCAACCAGATAGTGCAGTCAATCGGTAAAATCCAGGATTCGGCCCGCTCAAACGCAAGTTCGACCAAGGTGCTCGACGATGTGATTACTAAGCTATCCTTGCAGGTCAAAGTCCTTCAGGAGGAGATGGCCAACTTCAGACTGTAATGTTATGTTGAAATGGCAGCAGGTTTTGAATGATCGACATTGCAAACGGTCTGATGGTAAACTTGTGCTATCATAATCAGAGGAAAAGGGCGCGATCATGGATCAGCACAATCATCAGCATGCGGAATCGCCGGAAATGCTTTCCCTGATGGGCTACAGCTTGGCCAGGGAAACCGGGCAATTTCAAAAAGGGATCGAGCTGTGCCTCAAGGCGATAGCAATGAATCCGCACAGCAGCGACAACTATCTGCACCTGGGGCGGATTTATCTGCTTGCGAAAAAGAAGGATCTGGCAATGAAGGCTTTCAGGAAGGGACTCAGGGTTCGCAAGGATGCCAGGATCATCGACGAGTTGAGGTCGATGGGTATCCGCCAGTCTCCCCCTTTCGCCTCGTTGCCGCGTACTCATGTGATCAATCGGGTGACCGGCAAGATCATGAGAGTTTTGAAGCTTCGGTAAGGGCAATAGTACAATCCAGAAAAAGAAAGAGCGGGACAGGCGAAAATGCCGGTCCCGCTTTTTTGTTTGTATGGCATTTGATCGGGTGTTTTGCTATAACTCACAGATCATTTTGTACTAATTGGACTATCATGCCCCGAATTTTTGACGACATCTCGCAACAGCTTCTAACTGCACTTCGAGCCACCCTTGAGACGGCCAGTCATGCCGATTTCAGCGTCGGTTACTTCAACCTGAGAGGTTGGCAGGCGCTGGACGATCTAATAGAATCCTGGGACCCCGGTCAAGGGCAGCTTTGTCGGGTTCTGATCGGGATGCATCTCCATCCTTTCGAAGATGCACATTGATCTAAACCGCACATTCTGGCCTGTCAAAGACGAATCGGATTACGACCCCGACAGCTTCCGCTATAACTCTGCATTCGGAATGAAAGCAGACAACTGGTCTGAACTCTTACAAAACAAGCGGGTAGTAATTCTTGCCAAGGCCGGTGCCGGCAAGACAGCGGAGCTTCGTGAAGCCGCGCGTACGTTGCGTGGCGAAGGGAAGACCGCTTTCTTTTTTCGTATCGAGGAATTAGCTGAATCAGATTTAAGCTATGCTTTTGAAGAAGGCAGCCTGGATGAAATGACGAACTGGCAACAAACGGATACCCCTGGTTGGTTCTTCCTGGACTCGGTTGACGAGGCCCGTTTGGTTGATGTTAAAGGATTTGAAAGAGCCCTGAAGCGATTTGCTTGTGCATTGGGTGATTCCTTGGATCGGGCACACATTTTCATCTCATCAAGAGGCAATGACTGGAAGGCAAATGCCGATTATGAACTGGTTGTGGAAAAACTCCCGTTCAAAAGAAGCGAAACCCAGATGCATGAACAGACTGCGGGTAAAGCAGCCAAAATTTTTCCAAGTGGCAGCAGGGCTGTTAAGCGTGAGACTGTTTCCGAAATTGAAGTCAAAATTGTCAGATTGGCCCCTTTGAATCATGACCAAATGCGCTTGTTTGTTTCAGAACAAGGCATTCCTGATGCTAATGCGTTTGTGGATGCCATCATTCGAGCAGCTATCGAGCCTTTTGCAGAAACCCCTCAAGACCTCCTTGATTTGATCGTATATTGGGAAAAGTTTCACCGATTCGGGTCTCACGCTGAAATGGTCGCCTTTAATATTAACAAAAAAATCTCGGAGTCAAAACCCGACCGGGACGAAAGATGCCCTTTGCCGTTAAATAAGGCCAGAACTGGTGCTCAGGCCATGGCCGCCGCAATGACCCTTACTCGCAAGAATGTAATTATCGTGCCAGATTTCCCGGTGGCTGCCCATCGTGCAGCGCAGGCAATTGACGCCACGGACATCTTGCCGGAGTGGGAACCAAAGGAAAGAAAAACATTATTGGGCAGGGCTCTATTTGAAGTTGCTACGTACGGCACGGTACGTATTTATGAACGCCGAACCAGAGAGTATCTGACGTCCCAATGGTTGTTACACCTTCTTGCAAGCGGGAAAAACAGGCGCTCAATCGATAACCTCATTTTCGCCAAACGTTATGGCGCGGGCCTTGTCATTCCTTCGATGAAACCTGTTGCTGCATGGCTTGCCATAAAAGATGACCGAATCTTGGAGCGGTTGGTCGAGGTTGCTCCGGAGGTGTTGATTGGTTATGGCGACCCAGCAAGTCTCCCAATCATAATTCGGAAGAAATTATTACGGAAATATACCGAGGTAATTTTCAAACAAAAAACAGACGATGAAACATTTGATCTTGATTCTCTCAAGCGCCTAGCGGATCCGGAGCTTGCCGACACCATAAATACACTGCTGGAACAGTACGGGGACCACGAGGAAATCAGAAAACTCTTGCTTCGCATGGTCTGGCAAGGTGAGCTTAAGGCCTGCGCCGATATCACCATGAGGTTTGCACTTGATTCGGCAATGGATCATTACACGAGGATCGGAGCCATAAGGGCGATACATGCCATCGGGAATGACATCCAGAAACAACTTATTGTTCAGGCAATTACCTCCAATCAAACCACGTGGGATACAAAGCTGTTGGCAGAAGTTATCGATGCGTTTTTCCCGGAATTCATTTCTCCTGATCTGCTGTTGGACATTCTGGAAAAAGTAGCGCCTCCACAACGTTTTTCAGTAAGTGACCTATCGTATGTCCTCGAAAAGATTTTTGAGAACACCTGCCCTCCGCAACTCTGCTTGCCGTTGTTGAAAAGATTGCTCGAATTGCTGGAGCGTGAACCTTACAAATACCCTCGTTTCTGTTGTATTTCAAAACAGTATAAATGGCTATTTCCCCATGCCGCTACACTTGTGAAACGGGCGATTTCTTCTGACCCTGCTGCTTGGCATGATGAGTCACTCCTTCGGACAGTTGAACTTGCCTGGCGTGTTCGTAACTACGATGTCGAAGTTAAAGATTTCGACAAGTTGTTTCAGGTTATTGTGATTTCTAACCCCGAACTCCGGCATCTATTCTTCTGGAGAGCTATTTCAAAAGAACGATCAGAGTTGAAGAATGAGGAGAAATACCGCTCTGTGTTTTGGAGCGCTTATATAAACACGTCATGGTTATTGAAGGAAGATGATGCCGATTACTTTGTTGAGCAAATTTCACAGTTGCCAGATATGGATGATCGTCTTTTTGCCCTTTTAGCAGCACTTCAACTTTGGAGGAATTCCGGCAAGAGCAGAAAAGAACTGAACCGTCTGAGGCGGTTGGTTAAGGGGGAGCCGGAACTGGGTAACGCCCTCCGGGAATTTCTAAGCCCCCCGCAAAAATCCGACGAGATGAAAAGACATGATCGGTCAATTCGGGATCTGAAAAAACGACAGGAAAAGCAGTTGAAGAAACAGGAAGAGCAAAGAATAACATGGATTGCCGGTCTTCAGCAGAATCCAACCCGCCTTCGACACATAGACAAATCAACGGTGGATAAGGTTTTTGGCGACCTTTACTGGCTCTCCAAGGAGATTTCAAAGCATTGTGACGACTCTAAATTTGGAAAAGGTGATTGGGCCGTTCTGATTACCGAATTTGGTCAGGAAGTTGCCGAGGCGGCACGTGACGGGTTGATGGCTTTTTGGAGACTCTTCCAGCCGAAACTTAAATCAGAGGAAAATACGAATTCTATCGCCAACGGATTTATTGTGGGGATGATGGGTCTTACAATCGAAACGAAGACACGGCCTGATTGGGCAAAGAAACTCTCTGTCTCGGAGGCCAAACTTGCAGCACGCTACATGTCCCTTGAGATGAATGGACTACCATTGTGGTCGCAGCAGTTGTTGGAAGCACACCCGGATGCATTCAATGAGATCATGCATAATGAACTGGTATGGGAATATGAAACACCTGCTGAAAATGCGGCGCCACATCATATGTTGCAGGTCTTGCGGTATGGGTCTGGAGAGTTGCGCCTGCAATTTCTCCCATTCATTTTGAATCTGCTCGAAAAACAAGAGCCAGCCCATGCTCAGACTCTTGAGGCAGCACTGACTTTAGCTCTGCAATGGTCTGAACTTGATAAACATGCTTTTGCAGAATTGGCGCAATCACGTTGCAACGCCGCCTCAGACGAAGGGCGATTCCTTACCTGGCTTGTCGCCTGGTTTTACGTAGACGCAGACAATGCCCTGATACGTCTTAAAGTGTGGCTTGAAGAGCCCAAAGGCGGTGCAGTAGCAGATCAACGCATGATCTCGTTCTGCAATGCACTATTTGATCACCGCAGCCCTAGATTCAGTAATATACATCGAGATTTTGAGCGACTTGAAGTGCTTTGTGAACTCGTTCCCTTGGTCTACGGTTGTGTGAGAATTGATGAAGATAATCGTTATGACGGCTGTTACACCCCCAATGCACGGGACGATGCCGAATCAGTACGCGGTTATCTGTTGGAGAAAGTCTACAACATACCGGGACCGGCGGCATACAATACACTGCTTAATTTTTCTCGCGTTCTGCCTCACGAGAGGTCACGCAAACGCATGTATGTGCTCGCTCGGAGGCGTGCCTCAGAGGATGCCGAGCTTGAACCGTGGCAGAGTGAGGATGTCATTACATTTTCAACGGAAGCGGAGAAGCGGCCTCGATCTGCTCGCGAGCTGATTGATCTGGCCTGTAGCCGGCTCGATGATATCAGGCTTAACCTTGAAGACGGCAGATACAGTCAGGCTCAACTGTTGCTGGATGCCGCTATTGAAGAGCCAAAAATTCGCAACTGGTTTGCAGACCAACTTTGTACTCTCAGTCATGGGAAGTACAGCGTTTCCTCTGAGGATGAATATGCCGATGCAACCCGACCCGACCTGAACATTCATGCCCCTGCCGTTGATTATCCGATTGTCATCGAATTGAAAAAAGCCGATAACTGGCCTGTTCCTAACCTTTCAGAGCGGCTTCACAACCAGCTTGTTGGGCAGTATATGCGGGATGCTCATTCTCAATTTGGAATCTACCTAATTGTCTGGCAGGGAAAATGGAAGCGCAAGACCGACGAGAAAGATATGTCTTTTGAGAAGTTGGTGAATTTGCTGCAAGCTCAGGCTGATACTATCGTTAGCAGTCGTTATGATATTGAAGAGATACGGGTTTTTGGAATTGATCTAACAAAGCGGAAGAGGATTAACGTGTAATGTACTGTATCATCAACTACGACAACAAATACCGCATGGGCCTGAACGGCGAGGAGGTGGACGCCGATGATTGATCTCACCCCTGAACAGGCCGCCCCGCGCATCGCCAGCATGCTGGCCGCCCATGAAAGCCGTACGTTGGAGTTTAAGCGCATGGGCGACAACAAGATCGTCCGCAAACTGCTGGAGGCGATCTGCGCCTTTGCCAACACCGAGGGCGGAGTGCTGGCGCTTGGCGTCGCAGATGAAAAACAGGGAAAAGGCGCTGTCCGGCTCTTCGGCATCCAGGAAAATCCCGAAGCACTGGATGAGCTGACACGCAAGGTGCGCACCCAGTATCACCCACCCATCGAAACCATCCGTTTCTTGCGCCTCCCCTGCACCTTGCGCGACTCTAGCGCCGGACAGGTGGTGCTGGTGCAGGTTTCTCAGAGTGACAAGGTGCATTCCATTGTGGACGACGGCACCTGGACCCGCTTGACCTCTGGCAACCGGGAGATGACGGCGGCGGAGATTGCCGAACTTTCCTACCGGCGCGGAGTTCGTAGCGCCGAGAGTGAACCAGTGCCGGTCTCCCTCGACCTGCTGGCAACCGATGCATGGCGGCGTTTTGTCGACGCACGCGGCCTGAAGAGCGGTGCCATTGCTGACCAGCTTTTCCGTATCGGTCTGGCGGAAAAATCAGGGGGTGACATGCTGCCACGTCGTGCTGCAGTTCTGCTGTTTGCCGATGAACCGGGCAGTTTGCTTGCCGCCCAGGGCTCGCGCGCTGACATCAGACTCATGTTGTATGATGGCAATGTGATGCAAGCCGGCGCTACGCCCAACCTGCGCAAGCCTCCCAAAACCATACGCGGGCCGCTGATCGATCAGATCGACGAGGCGGTGCGCCTGGTACTGGAAGAGCTGGCCCGGGGCCTGACCCTTTCTCGCAGCGGCTTCAAGGCACGGCATGCCTATCCCGAACGTGTCGTAAAAGAAGCTATCGTCAATGCAGTGATTCACCGCGACTACCGGCTTAACAGGGACATTTTCATCCGTATTTTCGACAACCGGATCGAAGTCGAGAGCCCTGGCGCATTTCCTGGCTCAATCAATGAAAACAATATTGCCAAAGCAGGTTCAAAAGCCCGTAATCCGCTGATAGCCGGTAATCTGCGCGAATTCCCGGTGCCACCCAACATCGATGCCGGCGAGGGGGTGCGTATGATGTTTGCTGAGATGTCCGCGGCGCGGCTCTATCCGCCACGTTACCGGCAAAATCTGGAAGCCGCCGTGGAGAGCGTCACCGTTACCCTGCTCAATCATGAACGGCCGAGTGTGTGGGACGAAGTCGGGAATTGGCTTGATCTACACGGTTCGATAGCCAATGCAGATTTGTGCCGCATTGCCAATGTGGATACATTGAAGGCATCGCGCATGCTCAGGGATTGGGTCGATGAGGGAGTGCTGGTGCCGATGGCCGGTCGTGGCAAACGCAACATGGTTTATGTCAAACCTCAACATGTCGAAGAGGATTTCGATTTATTATCCGGTGAGCTTGATAATAACGTGGATAAATAATAAATACCTTGTGTAATCAATGCTTTGAATTTACCGTTATTATCTGTTTTGAAAATATAAGGTATAGAACTTTTGTTATGCCTGGACCATGATTAAAACATTCGGCCAGAAATCAACCGTCGCGTGAAGATTCTCAATTGTAACTTTATTATTTATCACGCAAGATAATAAACTTCCACAACAGAAATAATGCTTAATAATCAGCGTGTTACTAGATCGGTTATTATCATAATAGTCTAGAGGGTGGTACATGGGTGAAATAGCCGGGTCGAGTAGAGTTTGGATGTACCCTCCCGTTAACCTCGATTGAAGATATTTGCGGACCAGCCAGCCTACGGCCAAGGCGGGTTTATTATTTATCACCCAAGATAACAACCTCGGCAAATCTAAATATATCAAAGCAATCAATATGATAGAAGACTGTTCATTATCTTTTTGGTCTCTGGAGGACGGTGAGCAAGGTGTCGGAAACGCGTTCTTGCTTGATCGACCTCTGACCGCTTTTTTCTCATCCCGCCAATGTCCGGGAGCGGTAATCCTTGCGGCGATGGCCTGGGCGGTTGAGCATGCACACAGCAAAAGCCCGGTCATCAGCGGGTTTCATTCACCGCTCGAACAGTCGGTGCTGGAGGTGTTGTTCACGGCTGGTGCGCCTTGCGTGATCGTTATAACCCGGAAACTGGAACAGGCTCATCTTCCGCCTACCTGGTTATTGGCTGCACAGAATGGGAAGGCGGCCATTGTCAGCATGAAGGATACAACACGGCGTCTGACCACAGAATTGGCTGCTCGACGCAACGACTGGGTTGCGGAACATGCTGCCCGGATTGTGGTTGCGCATGCATCTGCTGGTGGGAGTCTACTGCGGCAGGCTATGCAGTGGGAGAACAAAGGACGAACTGTCGATTATCTTTTGAAATGAAAATCAAAATTAAAAAACGGGACAGGCAATAATGCCGGTCCCGCTTTCGTTCTAAGGAGTATGGCTAAAATCTATGACAGCACAATCCTGGCAAATCTGCGTTTGCCGATCTGGACGATGTATTCGCCGGCAGCGGTCAGCTCCAGGTTGGTGTCGCTGACCTTTTCGCCGTTCAGCTTGACCCCGCCGCCGTCAATCGCACGGCGTCCTTCGCCGTTGGATTTGGTCAGGCCGGCTTCGGTCATGGCCTTGGCCAGCAGTACGCTGCCATCGGTCAACGAATAAGCAACTTGAGGCATCTCATCAGGAATCTCGTTGTCCTTGAAACGTTTGACGAAATTCTCCTCGGCAGCCTCTCCGGCGCCGGAGCCGTGGAAGCGGGAAACGATCTCTCGCCCCAGCGCTTTCTTGGTGGCCATCGGATGCAGCGACCTGTCTTTCAGGCCGGCCTTGATCTGGTCCAGTTCGGCCAGCGGCATGTCGGACAGCAGTTCGTAGTAGCGGATCATCAGGTCATCGGAGATCGACATGATCTTGCCGAAGATCTCATCGCCCGGCTCGTTGATGCCGATGTAGTTGCCCAGAGACTTGGACATCTTGTTGACGCCGTCCAGCCCCTCCAAAAGCGGCATGGTCAGCACGCACTGGGGCGACTGGCCCCATTCGCGCTGCAGTTCGCGGCCCATCAGCAGGTTGAACTTCTGGTCGGTGCCACCCAGCTCCACATCCGAATTGAGCGCCACCGAGTCATAGCCCTGGATTAGCGGGTAGAGGAACTCGTGGATCGCGATCGGCTGCTGCGAGTTGTAGCGCTTGTGGAAATCGTCCCGCTCCAGCATGCGGGCCACGGTGTACTTGGAAGCCAGGGCGATCATGCCGCCACAGCCCAGTTCGTTCAACCAGTCGGAGTTGAAGACCACCTTGGTCTTCTCCGGATCCAGTATCTTGAAGACCTGTTCCTTGTAGGTTTCGGCATTTCTGAGAACATCCTCGCGGGTTAGCACCTTGCGGGTTTCGGATTTGCCGGTCGGGTCGCCGATCATTCCGGTAAAGTCGCCGATCAGGAAGTTGATCTCGTGCCCCAGCTGCTGGAACTGGCGCAGTTTGTGGATCAGTACGGTATGTCCCAGGTGCAGGTCGGGAGCGGTGGGGTCGAAGCCGGCCTTGATCTTGAGCGGCACGCCGCTTTTGAGCGACTTCTCCAGCTTCTCTTCCAGTTCCTTTTCAACCAGAATCTCGACTGCGCCGCGTTTGATGACGGCCATCTGTTCGGCTACTGACATTTAACAACTCCTCAAAACATGTTAGCCACAGAGATCACAGAGAACTCAGAGAATTAAAATCTAAAACCAGTAAATAACATAATAATACAGTTAGCTTCTTGGCAATAAACTCTGTGCTCTCTGTGTCCTCTGTGGCAAAGCTTTTTAACAACTTATATTTATACGTTCGATACTTAGCGCTTTGCCGCTTTGTTCATCCACACCGATCACGACACCATTCAGGCGGATATCCTTCTTGGCCACCTCGAACTTGGTCGGCAGCTGGGTCAGGAAGCGGTTGATGGTTTCTTCCTTGCCCATGCCGATCACCGAGTCGAATGCTCCGGTCATGCCGGCATCGGTCATGAAGGCCGTTCCCTGTGTCAGGATGCATTCATCGGCAGTCTGGACGTGGGTATGGGTGCCGACCACGGCGCTGACCCTCCCGTCCAGATACCACCCCAGCGCCGCCTTTTCCGACGTGGCCTCGGCGTGAAAATCAACAAAAATGATGGATGTTTCCTGCTTTAGCCGCTCAATTTCACGGTCGGCGACCCTGAAGGGGCATTCGAGGTTTTTCATGTAGACCCGCCCCTCCAGGTTCAGCACTCCGACCTTGATCCCGCCCGGTGTGGTCAGAACAGCGCTGCCGTTGCCCAGGGCGCCGGCGGGATAGTTGGCCGGACGGATGATGCGCGGGTCGGCCATTATCAACGGGACCTGCTCTTTCTTGTCCCAGATGTGGTTGCCGCTGGTCAGCAGGTGAACACCCTGCTTGAACAGGTCTTTGGCGGTCTCTTCGGTCAGGCCGAAGCCGCCGGCGGCGTTTTCACCGTTGGCGATTACCAGATCGACATTGTGGCGGTCCACCAGGCGGTGCAGTTCGCGCGAGAGCGCCTGGCGTCCGGGCTTGCCGATGATGTCGCCGATGAAAAGCAGTTTAACGGGCATATTCAACTGAGCGGGTTTCGCGGATCACGTTAACCTTGATCTGCCCCGGATAGGTCATTTCAGCCTCGATCTTTTTGGCGATGTCGCGGGCCATGACCACCGACTGGTCGTCGGATACCTGGTCGCTGGATACCATGACGCGGATTTCGCGGCCGGCCTGGATCGCGAAAGAAGACTGGACGCCGTTGAACGATGTGGCAATCCGCTCCAGATCTCCCAGGCGCTTGACATAGGTTTCCATCATTTCGCGCCGTGCTCCCGGGCGTGCTCCGGAGAGCGCGTCGGCGGCCTGTACCAGGATCGCCAGTACCGAGTTGGGCTTCTCGTCTTCGTGGTGAGCCATGATCGCGTGTACGATCTTGGGGGTTTCACCGTATTTGCGGGCCAGTTCGGCGCCGATCACGGCATGGGAACCCTCGACCTCGTGGTCAACCGCCTTGCCCAGGTCGTGCAGCAGTCCGGCGCGCTTGGCCTGTTTCACGTTGATGCCGAGTTCCGCGGCCATTATGCCGCACAGGAAAGCTACTTCCAGCGAGTGCAGGTAGACGTTCTGGGTGTAGGATGTGCGGTATTTGAGACGTCCGATCAGCTTGAGAACCTCCGGGTGAATGCCATGCACACCCAGGTCGAAGGCGGCCTGCTCGCCGGCTTCCTTGATGGAGAGTTCAACCTCTTCGGTCGATTTGGCGACAACTTCCTCGATGCGGCCGGGGTGGATGCGTCCGTCGGCCAACAGCTTCTCCAGGGAGAGGCGGGCAACCTCGCGGCGGACAGGATTGAATCCCGAAAGTATTACCGCCTCAGGGGTGTCGTCGATGATCAGGTCGATGCCGGTTGCGGCTTCCAGGGCACGGATGTTGCGCCCTTCGCGGCCGATAATGCGTCCCTTCATCTCGTCGGACGGCAGCGGAACCACCGATACGGTTCGCTCGGCCACGTATTCGCCGGCATAGCGTTGTATCGCCAGCGCCATGATCTCCTTGGCCTTCTTGTCGGCGGTTTCGCGGGCTTCCTCTTCGATGGTTCGGATCAGTTTGGCCACGTCGTGCTTGGCCTCGTTCTCCATCGCATTCATCAGTTCCTTTTTGGCTTCTCCGGCCGTCATGCCCGAAATCTGCTCGAGTTTTTCGTTCTGTACGTCTGCCGCCTTCTTCAATTCCTCGTCGCGTGAATTAAGCAGCTGTTCCTTCTGTGCAAGAGTCTGTTCCTTCTTGAGAAAATCCATCTCCTTCTGGTCAATCAGGGTCATCTTCTTGTCGAGATTTTCTTCCTTCTGCGCCAGTCGTTTTTCAAGAACCTGTAGGTCCTTGTTCTTCTCGCGGGTAGTGCGTTCATGTTCTTCCTTGGCCTGAATGGCCGCATCCTTGGCCTTGAGCTGGGCTTCCTTGGTGATGTTTTCAGCTTCTCGGCGAGCGTCTTCGATGACCTTGTTGGCCAGTTCCTCGGCCTGCTTGAAGATTATGCCGGAATCCTTCTTGTTCAGCTTGCTTCCGGCAAAATACGCTCCAGCGGCGACGGCCAGTGTAACTACAACGGCAATGATTACTTCCATATCAATAACCTCCTTTATGTAAATCCGAACCGCGAACGCGGCCTCGGTTACTTCTCCGTGCGGATGACCCGTCTGTCGCTGACGACGATCTCCATGGGGATGTCATGCTGTTCGCCCGGTATTAAATCCGCCAGCAGCTGAAAGTCGTGGCAGAGCCCCACCAGGTGAGCCTTCAGGCCGGGGTGCCGCAAAAAACGGTCGTAAAAGCCCTTGCCGTAGCCGATGCGGTGTCCGGAAAGGTCAAAGGCAACGCCCGGTACAACAATCAGGTCGGCTTCGTCAGCCTGGTGGTCGATTCCGACCGCGCACGGTTCCAGTATGCCAAAGGCGCCCTGCTGAAGGGAATGCAGCCCCTCCACCAGACGGAACACCATGTGCTCACCGCAAACCGCCGGATACAGCACCCGCTTGCCGACTTTGAACGCATGCACCAGTATCTCCGCGGTATCGGTTTCATTCCGGACCGGGGCGTACAGCGCAATGCATTCGGACTGGTGATATTCGCTCAGCGCAAGCAGGTTCTGCTGCGCCGCATGACTTGACGCCAGCCATGCATCATGGCCAAGTGCCCGTCGCTGTGCCAGAAGTTGCGAACGGAGTGAGCGCTTGGGCATGGTTATCTCGCAAGTGTAGTAATGGATTGGTCCCGGTGTTATGCCGGGAAGGTCGACCAGGGAGGATGAAAGGAAATGGGAAAAGGCTCGCGAGTGCCGTACGGGAAAATGTGGTTCTCCAATGAAGATCTCGGAGCGATTTCTTCCTTTCAACGAGGATATATTCTGCGAGTTTCTGATATCAGCAATCAGAAGCGATTTGACTGCTCGCTGCTGAAGAGTCCGATTTGCGGCGCTGCTGTTGCGAATATATGATCAAGTCTCCCTGAGAGACCATTAAAATCAAGCTGTTTCCAGTTTGCCGATAATATCGAGCATTCTGCTCTCAAGCGCGGCATCACGTTCATGTTTTGAATTCAGTTCAAGAAGCTCTTCGGCTGTGTTCAGCAGGGCCAGGGTCAGCACCAGTTGGGCGTCGCCATTTTTCAGGGCACTGCCGATGGTCAGCAGCCTGTCGTTGACAAACTTCTCGACAGCCGCGACCTTCTCGGCCGGAGCAGAACTCCTGACTGAAATCTCGCGTCCCAGTACTGTCACCGCATGTGTCTTTTTCATACGATGACCATGCGCGTCGCCTAGATACCGTCCAGTTTGCCGAGCAGGGCGTCAACGCGGGATTTGATCCCTTCCCTGTCGGATGAAAGGCGTTGCAGTTCTTCGTTCAAGAGGGCATTTTCCTCTTTAAGAGCGGTATATTTTTCTACCAGCTCGCCGATTTTCTTTTCGAGCACTTCAATCAGTTCCTGATTCATGGGTTCAATTTCCTTTCGAGGGGCTGAACTATACGACGGAGGCGTTGCGAAGTCAAGTCCCAATTGATTGATTTCGTGAGGTTCCCTGCCTGTTCGACCCCTTTTGGAGGCGGATATTTCAGGCCTGGAAGAGGGCATCCGTGAACTCCCCGGGGTCGAAATCGCGCAGATCGTCGATCGACTCGCCTACACCAATGTAACGGACCGGCAGCGCAAATTCGTGGCTGACCGCCACCACGATGCCGCCTTTGGCGGTACCGTCCAGTTTGGTCAGCGCCAGTCCGGTCACTCCGGCGGCCTCCTTGAAAAGCCGGGCCTGGGATACCGCGTTCTGTCCGGTGGCGGCGTCAAGCACCAGCAGCGTCTCATGCGGCGCTCCGGGAATCTCGCGACTGATCACGCGGCGGATCTTTTTCATCTCCTCCATCAGGTTGACCTTGGTATGCAGGCGTCCGGCGGTATCAATGATCAGGATGTCAACGCCCCGGGCAACCGCCGCCTTGCAGGCGTCGAATACAACCGCGGAAGGGTCGGCTCCCTCCTTGTGGCGAATCACGTCCACTCCGGAGCGCTCGCCCCAGGCGACCAGCTGTTCGGCGGCCGCGGCGCGGAATGTGTCAGCCGCTGCCAGCAGCACTTTTTTGCCGTCGGCGGTGAAACGCGAAGCCAGTTTGCCGATCGTGGTGGTCTTGCCGACTCCGTTCACGCCGATCACCAGCAATACGAAGAGTTTCTGGCTGCCGATGTCGAGTGGCAGATGGTGGGCGGTCAGGCGTGCCAGGATCTCTTCCTTGAGCGCCCCCCGCAGCGCCCCGCCATCTTTGAGCTCGTTGCGCCCGAGTCGCTGCTCCAGCGTGCGGATCAATTCCACGGTGGTCTTGACGCCGATATCGGAGGTGATCAGGATCTCCTCCAGCTCTTCCAGGGTATCGGCGTCGATCTCCTTTTTACCCAGCACCAGCGCGTCAATGCGCCCGACCAACCCGTCCTTGGTCTTCTTCAGCCCGGATTTCAGACGCTCGAAAAAGCTCGGTTTTTCAACCACGGCCGGAGTGGCAGTGACTGCCAGAGCCGGTGTCGGTTCCTCCTGCTCCGGAGCGTGTGTCGTGACTACCACATCGAGCGGCGCGGCTATCTCTTCGGCCGAATCGGCGCCGGTGATCTTGTCCATCAGGCCGCGAAAAAAGCCCTTTTTCTCTTTCTGTTCCATCAAATCTCCTTTTTAAGTTCGGTGATGGCCAGGCGAAAATGGTACAGGGCCTGTGCGATGGGACCGCTGCGCCCGACCCTCATTACCAGCGAATAATCCTTGTCGATGCTGCCGATGATCAGGTGCCCCTCGCTGGCGGTCACAACCACATCTTCAATGGCTCCGACATTGGCGATACTCTGCATCTCCATCAGGCGTGACAGGATGATGCCCTTATGGGCGGCAATGAAGCGCATGTCATAGGGTTCGCAGTGACAGTGTTCCATGACCGCTTCCCCTTCCCAATCCACCAGGATCGCGCCGATTGCTTGCGGAACCTGATCCACCAGATCTTTCAGGATTATTTCAAATGACATTTAACCTCCACCCGGTTAGAAAATCGATTGATAGCGGCCTTGCAGCAAGTTCCGCTGCCGGTCAGCGCAAATCTCAGTGCAGCCTGACCGACACCATCCTGGATGCCCCCGGCTCCTCCATGGTGATGCCGTAGAGCGTGTCCGCCACCTGCATAGTGGCCTTGTTGTGGGTAATGATGATGAACTGCGAGATGGCGCTCATCTCCCGTACCATCTCGTTGAAGCGTCCGATATTGGCGTCGTCCAGCGGCGCATCGACCTCATCCAGCAGGCAGAAAGGGGTTGGCTTGATCAGGAAGATCGAGAAGATCAAAGCCACCGCGGTCAGAGCCTTTTCGCCGCCGGAGAGCAGGGTTACGTTCTGCAGCTTCTTGCCGGGGGGCTGAACGATGATATCGATGCCGGTTTCCAGCAGGTCGTCTTCGTTGGTCAGGCGCAGTTCGGCCCGTCCGCCGCAGAACAGCCGCGGGAAGACCTCCTGGAACTTGGCATTGATCAGGTTGTAGGTTTCCAGGAAACGCTGGCGGGTCGTGCGGTTGATGCGCTGGATGGCCTGTTGCAGCCCGCGCAGCGACTCTTCCAGGTCGTCCTTCTGGCCGTTGAGGAAGTTGAAGCGCTCCTCCATCCCGGCGCACTCTTCGATCGCCATCAGGTTGACTTCACCCATCTCGTCCAGCAGGCGCTGCAGTTCTCCCTGGCGCAAGCGGCGGGCGTCCTGGTCGAATTCCGTCGCTTCCAGCCGTGCCAGCGCCTCGGTCATGTCGATGCGGCTTTTTTCCTGCAGTGTCCGTTCCAGATGCTCGGCCTGCATGTTCAGGGTCGAAAAGCGCAGGTTCAGGTCGGCCTGGGACTGGCGGACGGAGTCGCTTTCTTCACGGGCCTTCTTTAGCAGCGCTTCGTTCTCGCTCAGTCCGGTGCCGGCCGCTTCGAAGGCTTCCCGGGCCACGTTCAGGCGCTCTTCGGTCTTAACCTGCAGCCGCAAAAGCTCCTCCAGCCGTTCCGAAGCGGAGGCGATTGAAGCCTGCAACTGGAGCCGGGCGGCAGCGCCGGATTCGATCTCCTGGCGATCGCCGGCCATGCGCCGGGCCAGTTCCGAGGTCTGGCGCTCGAGGTCGGTCAGCCCACGCAGGTGCGCCTCGTGTTGTTCCTTGAGCGTGGCGGTCTGCACCCGGATGGCTGTGACCTTCTCGCGGGTGGCGGCCAGTGTGGCACGCTGCAGGTCCAGCGACTCTTTCAGGCGGTTAGTTTCCTGTTCCAGATCTTTGGAAATGCTGCCGGTTTGTCCGATCTGCTCCCGGGCCAGTTTCAGCTCGTCCTCCAGCGTTTGGCGCTCCTCGTCGAGATTGGCGGTCTCAAGACTCTGCAGCTCCAGCCGCTCCTCGATGCGGGCCGACTCGTCCGTGGCCTGCTGGCGG
>Ga0209417_1001574_pt1 | contig 41123 bp, 31 predicted proteins | sample RifGroF2_FD_184002 | JGI IMG/M metagenome (GOLD analysis project Ga0209417, IMG submission 184002) | Groundwater microbial communities from Rifle, Colorado, USA - Groundwater F2 (SPAdes) (version 2) | ecosystem: Environmental > Aquatic > Deep subsurface > Groundwater | place: Rifle, Colorado... | reverse complement strand
TCCGGGACATGAGGAAATTGAAACCGGGCTTGCTCATCTGTACCGTACCACAGGAAACCGGGATTACCTCGAACTTGCAGCCCTCTTCCTTGATAACCGCGGGCCCGGCGGTCAGGAGTATAACCAAGCTCATAAAAAACCGGTCGACCAGACCGAAGCTGCAGGTCATGCTGTGCGGGCGGTTTACCTGTACAGCGGTATGACCGAAGTTGGGGTCCTGAATCAGGATACAGCTTATCTTGAGGCCGTTACAAAAATCTGGGACGATATTATCAAATCCAAAACCTATATAACCGGCGGCATCGGTTCAAAACAGGAAAACGAGGGATTCGGCGATCCCTATGACCTTCCCAATCATTCAGCCTATTGCGAAACCTGCTCATCCATCGGGTTTATTCTTTGGAATTACCGCATGTTCCGGCTATCCGGAGAATCGAAGTATATTGATGTCCTGGAGAAAACCCTTTACAACGCTTTTCTCTCAGGGATTTCCATTTCCGGCGACCATTTCTTTTACCCGAACCCGCTGGAGTCATGGGGGCGCAAGGTTCGGCCCGACTGGTATGCCTGTGCCTGCTGCCCCCCAAACGTTGCCCGCATGATCCCGATGGTACCGGGCTTTCAATATGCAACCAGCGGAGATAATGTATATGTGAACCTTTATGCTGCCGGTACGGCTAAACTTAAAACCGGAAAGACCGATCTGTCCATAACGCAAAGAACAAACTATCCATGGAACGGATCGATTGAATTCGCTGTGAACCTGGTCTCTCCCACCGAATTCAGCCTGATGTTCAGAATTCCAGGTTGGGCTGCTAACCAGGCATTCCCATCTGATCTATATCGATTTGACACTTCCAACGATGTCGCTTTCAGAATTTTAGTCAATAACCAGCCTGATACTTTTCAAATTGTCAACGGGTACGCAGTTTTAAACCGCACATGGGAGAACGGTGATAAAATCAGCCTGGACCTACCCATGCCCGTCAGGATAGTCAGGGCCAATGATGCCGTTGCAGCTGATAAAGGCAAGGTTGCCTTCCAGCGGGGTCCTATCATCTATTGCGCAGAGGCCGCTGATAATCCAAATTCCGTTCTTACCACCGTTGTGAATCAGGTGGCCGAGACGGATAATGATCCCGAGACGGATAATGATCCGTCTCTACGGGGTGATTACCGGCCAGATCTGTTAGGAGGTATATACACACTTTCAGGCAACCTGGAGATGATCCCCTATTTTGCATGGGCAAACCGGGAACCCGGCCAGATGGCAGTATGGTTTCCTACAACTAAGGAATATATTACTCATTTTCCAACGCTTCCCGGACTGGAAGCCAGGGCGACAGCCTCCGCCTCATACGCGTATGACTCCTCTTTACCCTATTTGAATGATGGTATTGATCCAATGAATTCGGCCGACCGGGGAAGCAATGCATTCCGCTTACATCCTCATAAAGGAACCACGGAATGGCTTGTATATGAATTTGATAGCCCGATAAATACATCTTCGGTGGAGGTGTACTGGTTGCAGGATGGATCCTACGGATTACCGGTCGCCTGGTCGCTAAGCTGGCAAAAATCAGATGGCAGCTGGGTTCCTGTGGATAATACAACTCCCTTTATCATTGAACCGGATCATTTTAATCAGCTGAAATTTAAGACCGTACAAACCAAAGCATTGAAGCTCGAAATGACACTGGGCAAGGATTTACCGGGAGGAATTATAGAATGGAGAGTGAAATAAATCGTCAATATGAAATTCCTCGTCTGTCCGCAGTGCGGCATCCGCCGGTTCCAGGTGAAAGATGATGACGGCAATAGCCGGGTGGTTCAGGTTACCGACCAGTTCCAGATTGTTCCGGTTCGGGAGGATGAATCGCTCGAGGGATTTAATCTCTCTATATTGTATTGTCTGGGCTGCTCCTGGAAAGGACCGGTCTCTGCCTTGAAAAAATACTTTTTATGAGAAGGTTTATCGTCATCCTGTTGATGGTGGCTGCCATCGGTGCAGCCCTGTTCTGGCTTTTCAGCAAATCACAGGAAACCATGAGTGAGGTGTTAATGGATTCATCCATGGGCACAGCCGTGGTCATTCCCGGTGCTGCCGCCAGGATTCCTCAGGAAGCAGCCCTGCTGGAAGAGCTCGACCGGACCGGGCAGCTGGAACATGTGGTATTCATTTCAGGAGTTAGTTCAGGGGCACTTAACGCAGTAATGCTAAATGCCATTCTATCAGGTAAATATACATGGGAACGTTACAGAAGGTTGTTGTTTAACCTAAGGAATGAGGATATTTTTATTAATTACGGGCAAGGCCTCCCGGTTGATACGAAGCCCTTTCGCAACCTCATGTCCCGGATTCTGCACGACAGTCTTGGATACTACAGAATGTCAGACCTACCCATCCCCACCTCCCTTTCGGTAGTCAGTCTCAGCGCGGCGACATTCGGACAGAACACATTCAGGCTCAGCAATATAAACATTAACCGGGAGAGTGACCCGACACTTGATTTGCTTGAAGTGCTTATGGCTTCAACTGCCTTTCCCATTGCCTTTCCTCCCGTCATAATCAACCGGGTAACCACAATTCCCGAAAGCAAGTACATCGATGGAGGCTCTGCCTCCGATTACATCCCGTACCGTGCCGTGCTTGATTTTGAACAATATTCAGCCGTCAATGTGGACCGGATGATCGTGGTGTGCCGGAAACCGGATACGGAAGCCGGGATGCGCGAAGAGCTCAGGGAGCTCGGACTCGACCGGGTTGATCAAATGGAAAGGTTCGGTATCTCTTTGGAGGAACTTGGACGGAGTGCCTTTAAGAAAAGCTTGCTGACACTAAGGAAGGATGCCCCCCTTCTGGCGGATAAAACCTTGCTTTATATACCGGATATTGTTAAGGACTACCCCCTGTTCGATTTCCATAGTCTTGAAGAACAGTATCTCACTACTTTTGAATGGGCACAGACACACAAGCCTGTTCCCTATAATGAAATTGTTCCCACTCTAAATGAGCTGAAAAAATGACATCCACTGATCTGAGGAATTCAATAAACTCAATCCTTTTCTCCTTGTGCTTATTCACTGGAATCTTTAGCGGAAACGTATCTGCCCAGACTCAGCCAAACATGGATCTGAAGGAACTGATCATCGTTTTTAAAACACATTTTGATAACGGATACACCGAATTATCTGAAACTGTCCTTCAAAAATATGCCTCACTCCTTATCGGCGGGGCGCTAAAAGGAATCGAACAAACCGCCTCTTTTGGCAAGGACCAGCAATTTGCCTGGACCCTCTCGGGATATCCTATGAAGGAGATTCTTCAAAGGAATGCAGAGCTCCGGCCAAAGGTTTCTGAAGCCATCAGGAACGGTCGGTTTGCCGTTCATGCGTTGCCTTGCACTTTTGAGACTGAAGCTATGACCCCGGAGTTGCTTGTACGGGGCTTTTCCATTTCCAATGAGATCGCCCGAACGCATGGATTGGAACTGCCAACAGATGCCAAGCTCACCGATGTCCCCAGCCATTCATGGATACTGCCAACCGTCCTTACCCAGGCGGGTGTTACGTTTTTACACATTGGCTGCAATCCAGCAAGCCGATCGCCCGAGGTTCCGCTGATTTTCTGGTGGGAAGGCCCCGATGGATCCCGTTTGATGACCATTTACTGGGGTGGCTATTACGGTACCGACCTCGTGCCGCCCACCGATTGGACTCATAAATCCTGGCTTGCCATCATCCATACAAACGATAACAGCGGAGCACCTCCACCTGAGGAAATCAAGGCGACACTGGCCAAAGCCCGAGAACTTGCTCCTAACGCACATATCCGCGTAGGACGCATGTCGGACTTCTTCGATGCAATCATTAAAGAAAATCCGGAGCTCCCGGTTGTCAGGGGCGACATGCCCGATACCTGGATCCATGGCTATTTTTCGATGCCCAAAGAATACCGCGATTACAGCAAAACACTTAAGGAACTCAGGATTGTTGAGGCAATCGGAGCCACAATGAGCCTCGTAAACAACACCCCTCCGGTCATAAACCCTGCTATATCATTGGCGTATGAGGAGCTCCTGCTTTTTTCAGAGCACACCTTCGGAATGGCAATGAGTCACGGCCATTCCGGAACCTGGAGGTATGACCAGGACTTTGCCATTCACCGTGCCCAAGGAGATTACGAACTGATTGAGCAATCCTGGAAAGAAAAGGGCAATCATGTATTTGAGGCCCAAAGAATTACCATTCCTGCACTTCAAAAAGAACTGGGCAGGTTAGCTGCGGCAGTCAAAACCGAGGGCAGCCGCGTAGTGGTTTACAATCCCCTACCTTATGCACGCAGCGGCCCGGTCGAGATCCGAACACACAGTTCGTGGCATGGTATCAAGGGTTTGAAAGATGCAACAACCGGAGAGATCATCCCTTGTGAGAACAAGGACAATGTGTATCGTTTCATTGCGAAAGAGGTTCCGGGGATGGGTTACCGGACTTATGTTCCCGGACCCGCTGAAAAAGGCCGCTCTGATAAAAGCCTGGGGGCTGACCCGAAAACAGGGAAGCTTGAAAACATCTACCTGGCCGTTACCCTTGATCCGAAATCAGGACAAATCAAGTCGATCCTCGACAAGGAAACTGGCCGGGAGATGGTAAACTCGGACAGCGATGCTCCTTTCGGGGGCTATCTGTATCAGTTTTTCGACAAAAAGCAGGTTGAAACCTACGCCAAAGCTTACATCAAAGGAGGCTGGGATTGGGCTCCTGCAGAACTCGGACGCCCGAATCTGGATGACCGCCCAGGCTACATCGCTTCTGGAATCAATCCGGATATTAAATGGGAAATCACCTCAACCCGTGCCTCTGTTGCCGCCCATTTTATTCCTTCAGAAAAGGTCCCGCATAGTTTTACCCTTATTTACAACCTCTATCCTGATCGCCCCGGCCTTGAGATCATCTGGTCCATTGACTCAAAGCCCGCCCAGCCGTGGCCTGAAGGCGGGTGGATCTCGTTTCCGTTCAGGATGGGTAATCCCGAGTTCCGCGTGGGACGGCTTGGAGGAATTGCCAATCCCAAAACTGATTTCATCAAAGGGACCAATTTTGATTATTATATGGTCGACCGTGGCGTTGCCTTATTCGGACCAGATGGCTCCGGTTTTGCCGTGACCTCGCCGGATGCACCCGCTATCAGTCTCGACCGGCCGGGGTTGTGGACCTGGACCGGAAATTTTATTCCGCAAAAAGCGAATGTTTACTTCAATTTGTATAACAACCAGTGGAGCACCAATTTCACTGAATGGATCGAAGGCTCCTGGTCGGCCCGGTTTTATGTCTGGTCATTTAAGAAGTATGACCCCTCAAACTCACTGACAGTTCCTTCGGAGGATTTCTCAACGCCTTTCCAGGCAATTATTACATCGGGAAAGGGCGGAAATCTGCCATTGCTCTATCATGGGATTGAGGTATCACATAAAAACGTTTCGGTGACTGCTTTTGCTCCGGACATTGAATCCGGGGGCTATTTGCTGCGTCTTTGGGAATCAGCCGGAAAGACAGAGAAAATTGAGATTTCATTGCCGGAGGGATCAAATTTCCGCACGGCCACTCCGGTTGATCTTCGCGGACGAAACTCGGGAGAATCCATACCGGTAAAGAACAGGAAACTAAGTCTGGTATGTCAGGCAAACCGGCCGGTCACTCTGGTTTTAACAAAATAATTACGAGCCATGAGCAACGACTGGAAAGATCGCCTGGGGATGGTTTACTCCACTAACCCTGATTTTAAATACGATACGGGAAAGGAGCCGGAGCCCGAAACCCTCCAGCCCGGGAAGCAGAAACTAAAAATCAGCCTTGACAAGAAAAACAGGAAAGGTAAATCCGTAACTCTTATTGCGGGGTTTATCGGGTCAGAAGCGGACCTGGAGGAGCTGGCCAGGATGTTAAAAACCAGGTGTGGCACCGGTGGATCAGCCAAGGACGGGGAAGTATTGATTCAGGGTGATGTTCGCGAAAAGGTTCGCCAAATATTAATTTCATTAGGGTATCGCGTGTCCCCGGGGTAACCGATGTCCCCGTTGTTCCCGTTGTCCCCATTGTCCCCGTAGGGGCGCACGGCGTGCGCCCGCCTGAAGGGCGACCGCAGGTCACCCGTACGGGCACAAGGCAGAAGGCACAAGGCACAAGGCACAAGGCACAAGGCACAAGGCACAAGGCACAAGGCACAAGGAAAGGGAAACAGTAATGAAGGATAAAGTTAGGGAAGTTGTCATTGGGGAGATGAGCGCGGTGATGCAGGGGCCGGGAGCACTGAACATGAAATTCGCGCTGATTGCGATGTGCATCGAATATCTCGGGTCGTGCACCGACAGGCAGCATTCCAAAGCCACCGGCCGGAGCGAGAAACGATTCAATGCGGGCATTAACAGGTTTTTCCCACACCGCTACCATCATTTTACCAGGCCCGGGGCTATTCCAAACCTGTTCCTGGATTTTCGTTGCCCGATGATTCACCAATTTTCTGCAGGCAAGGGTATCGTACTGTCGAACCGGGCAGAAGCCGAAGTATCTGGCTGTAAGCACCTGACTTACAGCCCGGAAGGAAACCTGGTTCTCGTTGTTGAAGATTTTTTCGAGGATCTCACCCAGGCTGCCGAAAAACTGATTACAATTACATCATGATTGGTGCGAAATATTTGGTTGTTGGTCTTTGGCTCAGCCTCGTTCTAGCATACCATGCGGAACAGGCGATCTGTCCAATGGTTAATAACCCGGTTAATCTTACGGACCCATCAGGTGACCGCGCTCCTTCCTATTACCAGGCTGATCCATTGTATGATTTCTATCTCCTTCCACCGGCCACAGCCCAGGTAGCTCCGGTTCCAATAATCAATGAGCCCCATTTCAAATGGAAACCGGTGGACACCAAGGGAGTGCTTACTCCCTGTTCTCCCTTTAGAAGCTATCCCGAATTTGTCCAGGATATCTGGCGGTGCCCAACCGTCGCATTTGTATTATTTCCCTTTCACGAATTCTTATAGGTACCACCCTGGGGTTACCTAAATAATTCATTTTCATCCACTTATAATACAAATACCATGGACGGATCAACCTTAATTGTAGGTATTATCATGATTCTTCTGATCATTATACCGGTGGTGCTCATCGCCCGGTCAGGCAAGAAGAAACAGGAATAATAAATATTGTAGAGACGGATAATTATCCGTCTCTACGTATTTTATCTGGCAATTTCCCGGATTATTTTCAGGCAGCGGTCAATATCGTCAACACTGTTGTAAATGTGTGTGGACTGCCTCAGCCCATGTATATCGCTCGATGCTCTGGGTCTCAGCTTATCGCTGTTCCAGAAAAGTTCCTGAAGTTTCGTACCAGTCCAACCTTCGATGTTATAAACGGTTATAGCTGCACACATGTTTTCATCTTCCGGCGAATAGATCTTTACCTTCGGAAGCTTTCTCAGTTCATCCCGCAAGTATTTTCCCAGGTACTTGACCCTGTCCAAAACCCGCTCATGCCCGATCTCATTATGAAAATCGATTGCTGTTTCAAGCCCGTGCAGGAGGGTAAGGCTGCCGGTTCCACGCTGACCCAGACGGAATCCCTCATCTTCATGGTTATCCCATTGTGAACTGCAGATAGTAGTTGTTATTGATGGCGCCACATCTTTTCTGAGCCACATAAATCCGTTTCCGGTTGGCGCCAGTATCCACTTATGCATACAACCGATATAGGCATCGCAACCGATATCCTCGATATCCACAGGAATGTGACCCAATGCCTGGGCCCCGTCGAGGACCGTGAATATTCCATGGGAACGGGCCGCAGCACAGATCTCCTTAACGGGCAGGATAGCACCGCTGCCGGTGATGACGTGAGATAGCATCAGCACCTTGGTTTTCCGAGTAAACTCCCGTGTAATCTGATCAAGAATTTCCTTAGGCGAATGAGCAGGTTTTGCCAGCGGTATCTCCCGATAAATGATCCCGTCGCGCTTCTGACGCGCTTTCCAGCTGCTGACACCGCCCCCATGCTCCTGATCGCTCGTAATCACTTCATCGCCCTTCTGGAGCCAGAGGCCCATGGCCACATAACTCATGGACATGGTGGCATTCTCAGTTAATGCAATTTGCTTATAATCTGATACATTAAGAAGCTTTGCGATCTTCTGCCGTATTTCAACATAAGGAAAGTAGCCCGACATCATATCTCCGTCGGCCGCATAATCCCACTCTGCCGCGCACATGGCTGCTTTATGCAGATGCTCTGTCATCCGCGCTACCACCACCCTGGGCATGGCACCCATGGTACCGGTATTGAAGAACACCTCATCGGTTCTCAGCATAAACTGATTCCTGATCTTTTGCCAATAGGCAGGATCATTCGGATCGGGCATGCCCGGTATCTCACTCACCTGCCGGAGGTCATCAATCGGACTCAACCGGGAAGCCCAGGCTCCCTGGCTTAGAAAAGGCAATGCAGCAGCCGAGAAAGCTACCTTCTTCAGTAAATCACGTCGGGTTGTCATGTCTTAGTTTTTGGTGGCGTTAAATTAGTGATAATGTGGAAGAGTGGAATTGTGATATTGTGATAATATTGCAGTATCAAAATCGTAAATCGTAATTCATAAATCATAAACCGTAATTATGAAATCCCTTCTCCTCACCCTGTTCCTCGCCCTGATCCTGTGGGGCTGCAAAAAAGACCGAGGTTACCAGGATTCAGGTACTGTTATCGGAATGGACTACCGCAAATGCATGTGCTGCGGCGGCTGGTTCATCGAGATTGATAAAGATACCCTCCGGTTCGATGTTTTGCCTGAGAAATTTACAACCAGTTTCGACAGTATCGGTTACCCCGTTGAAGTGTACCTCGATTGGCATCACAAGGATCCAAAATGTCTCGGCGACGAGATCATCGTTGACCGCATCGAAGTCCGCTAAACCCTCACCATACCTCACCATACCTCACCATCCCTCGCAACACCACACCATACCTAAACCTCGTACCATGAACCTTAAACCCTTTCTAGCAGCATCCGGACTGGCTTTCACCCTCCTGTCCTGCACAAACACCCCAAAAGAGGAATGGATTCAGCTGTTCAACGGAAAAAACCTTGAGGGCTGGGATATCAAGATAACCGGCAATCCACTTAATGAGAATTTCAACAATACTTTCAGGGTTGAAGATGGGATATTAAAAGCTGTCTATGACCAGTATACCAGCTTTAACGGTGAGTTCGGGCACCTGTTTTACAAGGAAAAATTCTCCAGCTATAGAATCAGGATTGAATACAGGTTTACCGGTGAGCAGGTGCCTGGCGGACCGGGGTGGGCCAAACGGAATTCCGGCGTCATGATCCATTCTCAATCAGCCGCCAGCATGGAGAAGGACCAGTCATTCCCCACCTCCATTGAGGTTCAGTTCCTTGGAGGATTGGATGAGGGAGAGCGCCCAACCGGAAATCTTTGCACACCGGGAACACATGTTGAAATGAAAGACTCCCTGTTTACCCCCCACTGCATTAACTCAACATCCGGAACATTTAACGGTGACCAGTGGGTTACTGCGGAAGCAATTGTTTACGGCGACTCCCTGATTTATCACCTGATCAATGGGGACACGGTTCTTTCCTATGAAAAACCCCAGCTTGACGAAGGGGATGAAGGGTACGAAAAGATGCTGAATCTTTACGGCAGCAAATACATTAAAGAAGGTTATATTGCACTACAGGCTGAGAGTCATCCGGTTGAATTCAGGAAAGTTGAACTTCTCGACCTGTCGAAAAAGAAATAACGTGATTTTATTTTCAGAGTTTGGCGTTTCGCACAATTTTTTACTTTTGGAGAAAATGTTTCAGTCATGAAAATCTTTGACGACGAAGAGCAAATTTTTGGCTTAGAGGACGATGACAGCCTGGTTGATGATCTCGACGATCAGCTTCTGGATGACGAAGAAGGAGATGAACTCGGTTTCGAAGAGGAAGAGATCGATGAGTTCTCCCTTGACGAAATCGACGAAGACGGATTCGACCTTGAAGACGAGGATGAGTTTTCCTTTGATGACGAAGAAGAAGAGGAAGAAGAAGCAGGCTGGGACGAAGACCTGAGATAGTCTTAACCTTACTGCTCCCCATCAGAATTGTTCATCTGTACAGGTATTTGCAAAAACTTTACAATTCCATATCTTTGGTTAGGCACTAATCATGTGGTTATGAGAACTGTTGTTTTCTTTCATGTTCCAGGGTAAAAAATACGAGTTTATTAAGAACTACCTGCCAGCCAACTCCTCTTTTTCGTATTTCTGGATTTCCTGAATATAACGGTGTCCGGGAGGGGTACCCATCATCAGGCAATAATAATCCCAGACCGCACCAAACGGCATTGACTTCATTTCCTCAAGCATTGCCAGCCGCTCAAAAAACCTTCCTTCCCGCTCCAACTGAATAAGATGGTCCGTTGGCTCAAGCAGTGCAAAAAGAAATGCCTTCTGCACTGCTCTTGAACCAGCTACCAAAGCCCCTGTCCGATTAATACTGGCATCAAAAAAGTCAAGACCCAAATGGACCATGTTCAAAGCACCGCTTCTGACAACCTCCTGGGCTATTAGCTGAATATCATCATTCAGGGTAACCACATGGTCACTGTCCCATCGGATGCCCCGCGTTAGATGGAGCAAGAGTCCATCCACAAAAGGCAACAGGGAAGAGATTTTATCCGCCACCTGTTCGGTTGGATGGAAATGTCCGTTATCAAGACAAAGCATGAGTTTATTCTGAAGGGCGTAGGCGAGATAAAACTCATGGGAACCAACGGTCATAGCCTCGGATCCGATCCCGAAGAGCTTGCTTTCGACCGAATCCTTCATTTGAATGGAAGGATACTTCACTGCGTAAATCTCATCGAGGGACTCTTTAAGCAACATTCGATAGGTAAGACGCTCAACAGGGGTATCCTTTGATCCATCGGGGATCCAGAGGTTATGAACGCATGGCTGACTAATACCTTTCCCGATTCCGGCAGAAATTTCCCTGCAGGCCATTACATGGCGGATCCAGAATTTCCGTATATCCTGATCACGGTTGGATAGTGTCATCCCTGCTGCTTTCGGATGCCCGAAACAGGTAGCATTAAAATCAATTCCACTTCTCAGGCTCAATGCCCAATCGATCCAACCCTTGAAATGGTTGATTGTAATGGCATCACGGTCGACATGCTGACCCGAAAAGTCACCGTAAATGGCATGAAGGTTGACCCTGTGGTTACCGGGAATCAGGGAAAGGACAAACTCGAGGTCCTTTCTCATCTCCTGTATATTACGGGCCTTACCCGGATAATTACCGGTAACCTGAATCCCGCCCGATGCTCCTCCGGCACTGATCTCAAACCCCTGAATATCATCCGCCTGCCAGCAGGGTATGGATAATATCACATGGTTCATCCGCTGCAACGCGCGGTCGGTATCGACACCTAATTCAAGGAACTGTTCATGTGCCTGCTTGTAAGCATTTTCAATCAACGGGAAGGGTTTCATCTTGCTATTACGATTATCCTTTAAATATAGTATCTTTAACTGTTGTCCCCCCAACACCTATTCTCAAAAACACTAGCCGTATGAAAGTTTTCATTAGTTTTCTGGTAATGACAGTAATTTCCTGCTTCCATTGCTGTCGGTATGCTCATGCCAATCGAAGCAATCCTCAGTAAGCAAACATCCGGACGGTTTCCGCTTCGGGTGAGTGGGTACCAGTGGTTGGTGCAGAAGAGCTGATCGGCCAGATCGAAAAGATGACAATCAAGGATAATCCGGTACTGGTTTTCTACACATTGCGATAATGTGGGTCGCATGCATGCGTCCGTACGTTGTGGGCGCATTTAGGCGTTCCTACCGGCTGAACAGGTATTGCAATTTAATGAAATATTGATGAGCCGTAGGACGGAACAGGTAATCCTGGTCGTTGTAATTTTGGAGATCCTGGGTCATACCGGCGCAGAACATAGTAAAAGCATTGAATTTATAGCTGACCAGCGGATAAAAATTGAAGGAATCACCAAATGAATTGTACTCAAAAATTGCCCGAAGAAAGAGTTTCTTCGTGAATTGAAAAGAGGTTATGTTTCTGATAATATAACCGTTGTAAAACTCATTTCCGTCATCAAGGTCGCTTAGTTTGGCAAATGAAGTGGAAAACCCTGTCTTAATCCGCGATGCCGGCTCAAGGTCAAGGGTGGCAGTCAGGTTGTAACCGGTACCCATTTGGGGAGCCTGGCTCCGGTAAATAAAGCGACCAATCTGGCCGGTAATCCCGGCTGAAAGGCCCCTGACCGGGGTAGTACTGATTTGTACCACGGCCCGGCGGATTCCTTCAAACATCACATCCCGGAAACGCTCGTAATTAATAGCCATATAGCTGGCCTGTATCCGGGTCTGTCCTATCAGGTTCAATGTGAATCCCGGCTGAACCACAAACTCCTTGAAAAGACCGTCATAATTGAAGGTTAGCTGAACGGGTAGTATGATGGACGCACTTTTCAGGATTTTTTTATTGGGATAGAAAGTGTAGGCATGCTGCATGTAGGACTGGCGGGTCCCCACCGAAGGAAACATTCCGTTGTAGGTCTGGTAGGTTGGTGAGAAATTATTCTGAACCAGGGCAAAAGAGTAATTACGAGATTGCCTCATGAGTGCAAGGTGAAGGCCCCGGCCAAAATACTGTTCGCCGTTAAAGGCCGCATCATACCCGGTGGAACCGAATTCCCTGCCGGAATGCAAAAGTGTTGAGTCATTCAGTTCAGCCGTGTGGGTCAGAAACAGTTCTCCCTGCCAGTACCAGTTTTTCCAGAATTTCAGGTTCCAGTCAAAGCCGGTGAGGTAGTTGTGTCCACCCACGAAATTCCGCGAGAGCAGAAGCCCCCCGATGAAGCTTTCGTTTCCCATGTCATACCGGGCTCTTCCCACACCCGCATAGGATTGAAGGGATGTTTGAACGGTATTGCTCTGTTCTTCACCTGGAACCGTGATTCCCGTATTCCGGTCGAGAGCCGCGAGGGCAATGTATGAAACCTTGCCTGCCTTTCCGGTTACCTTGCTAGCTACCAGAGGATTATTGATGGTGCGGGAATAATACATAGGTGTTTGAAGCAGGTCGGAGCCCGACATAAAGAAGGGTCTTTTCTCAGGGTAATAGAGCGCAAATGTGGTATTAACACTGATCTGCCCGGCATCTGATTCGATCTGACTGAAATCCGGATTGATGACGGCATCGAAGGAGATTCCCGGTCCCGGGGCATAGTGAACCCCTCCGCCAATACGAACTTTAACCGGACTGTTATCCATCCCGGATTCCGGATTTTCCGGATCAGTGCGGGTACCTGATTGCTCGGCCATTAAGTAAGGAAGCAGGTCGAAAGAATGGCCGGGTTTGATACCGTTCAAACCGGTTAACAATCCTCCCTGGCTCAGGTAACTGGGAATATTCCGGTCATTCGGGGTCCAGCTCATCATGTACCGGTTGTCTCGCGGAAGGCATCTCAAAAATGCGATTGTCCATATTTGCTCGGGTGCCGACTCAAAACTGAATACCTTGAAAGGGATAGCCATTTCCGCTGTCCACCCGTCCGCACATTTAGAAGCCGCCGATTGCCACACCATGTCGTAAGATAAATCTTCATCCCCACCCATCATGAGCAGATCTCCCTGAATACCCTGCGGATTTACGGCAAATTCATAGCCCCGCTGATAGTTATTATAGGTATCGATGGTAGCAATCACATAATCATCCTGAAAGATTCGGTCACGGTCCGATAAATGTGAACGAATGCCCCCGGGTTCGCTATCATAGCAGAGGAAACCCAGGTACAGGGTTTCATTATCATAGAGAGCCCTAACGGTAGTCTTTTGTTTAACCACACTATTCTCTCCCGGCCGGATCTCGAAGGCAAGTTCCACCGGGAAAGCCTTTTGCCACGCCGGATCATCCAGCTTTCCAGACAAGCTGATGGGTTTATCGGTTTTGACAGCGATGATGGAAGGCTTGTTCTGGCCTTGACCGGAGAGGGTAAACGGTGCGAGGAAGAATCCCGGGATCAGGAACAGCAACTGAAGACCTTTGCAAAAATTCATCAGGTTTGGGTTTTTTCGGTTTTCCGATTAGACCCAATCCCGATGTTTTTCTTACCACAAGGGTTGAATTTATTTATATGTGAGTTGGACGAATTGACCCATGACCAGTGACCTGTTACTCCAAGGCAGGCGATCCCGGTTTTCACCGGGATGACACTGCTTTAACCAGATAACCAAATCACCACATCACCACATCACCACATCACCACATCACCACATCAAAACATCATCATATCATCAAATCATCAATCGTCAATCGTCAATCTCTTGCTGTCCTTCCCTCCCCGCTCCGAGGTGATCACAGCTTCAACCCATCCTTTTCCCCCGCCCTTTTTAATCAGGTACCGGTAGGTCTGGGAATCGCTGCCGTTGAGCCAGAGCTGAATCTCCCTGCCGGTACCGGGTTTTGGTGCATTCCTGAATCCCTGTGTGGGATCAACGAATGGCAGCTTCCCGTCGAGCGGAAGAATCTTAACATCATCCGAGGTCATGAGTACCAGTTTATCCTTGGGGTACTTCTCCAGTTTCTTGCTCCTGTCCGAAGCGGTGGGATAGGTTTTTTCGTTCTTAATCGTAACATCAGCCCAAAATAGTCCATCGCCAATCGGTGTAAGGGTGATATCATCAACCTTAACCTGCGGGAACTGGCTTACGCAGTAAAGGACGAAATGGGCCTGCCGGTCGGCTTCCTGCTCAATATAGCGGGAAGGCGGAGTGCGCCCGACATGCTTTTTGCCGGAGCCGCCGATCCAGATCTCGCCAAGATCAGGGTGCTTAACTTGATGCGGCAAAATCCATCCATCTCCGGTAAGGTCCAGATCCAGCCATTGCATGTACTCTTCATCGGAAACCCGGTTGTCATTGTTGATATCGGCTTCCGTGGTGGGGGAGCCCCACAGCTCGATCAGGTAAGAGTAAGCGCCCAGCATATTGTAGGATGCGGCTTGGGTCTGGCCGCTCAGTCCGCTGAAAGTCGGCGTATAATCTTTGAGGATATATGCCCCTTTGGAGACGATTTTGGTTTGAACATCCAGATCATGCTGAAACTCGCGGGCTACCCGACGGTCAAAAAGCTGGGCATATTTATCAGTCTTCCGCATTTCAGCCAGTCGCTCCTGAACGGTTCCCCGGGGCTGACCATATCCACCCTGTTGTCCTTGTATCTGCTGGCCTGGGGGTTGTGGAACGGCCTGGGGGGCAGAGAACATGATCAGCCTGCCGGTGTTGTGATAATGGAAACTGGCGAAGATGTTCGGGCGGGCCAGCATGGCATTGAATGCATTGCGGGTTACCGGTTCCGACATCGGGTACGGGTTTCCATCTCGCAAGTTCCAGCCGTAAGGATAGTTCCGGTTCGGATCAGGACCCCCGATATCATCTTCATTTATCAGGCCATCGCCATCATTATCAAATCCTTCCGAACCAAAACGACGGAATCGCATACCCGGATAATCCGGTTCATCTCCTATCGAAATAAAACGCCTCTTATCGGTTGACAATTTAAGCTCACCTTTCGGATCAACGACATACATGGTCGACAGTTCTCCGTCGCCATCCACATCCTCAGTCTGGTCTTCATCATACAGCCCATCCCCATCGTCATCCTCAGGTCGATAGGGCTCCCTCGGGTTGTTTTCCGTATTCGGAAACTCAACATACGATGCATTGGCATCCACATTTAATCCGGGAAGGATATAGAAAGTATACTTGTTAACCATGTCATATACATACTTGTCGTAGTCATATCGGGTCAGCAGATACCACATGAGGTAAAGGGAACAGGTTACCCCGTTGACTTCGTTGCCATGAATGGCACCATCTACCCACATCGCCGGTTTTTGGGCATGATCTCCGGTTTTCTGGTTGGTGATGGTTATCAGGAATTGGTCTCTTCCCATCTGGCTTTTTCCGATGCTTTCAACAATGGCAAGATCGGGGTATTTCTTCGCGACATCCTTCATCATTTGGGTCCATTCCGCATAGGAATAATACCGCTTCCAGCTCCAGGGAAAATCAAGCTCACCATGGTATCCGCCTGCGGATTGCTGGAGTTTGCTTTGGGCTGTCGCCGGTACAGTGAGAACCAACACCAGAATCAATGTCAGCAGCACCCGTAGGGGCGCAATATATGCATGGTTGAAATGGTTGAAATGGTTGAAATGGTTGAAATGGTTGAAATGGTTGAGAATGCGGAGTTTATATTGATTTTTCATGATGTTTCCTTCCCTTAGTTAACGGTTACTTCTAAAATTGAGGTGCCGCCTTTCTGAGAAGATGCGGCAACCTTGAGGGGTACATTTCCCTTAACCCGCACCAGCCATTTAACTTCCGCTGTGCTTTTCCCTGATGGATACCCGGGCACAGGCATTTTCCCTGCCAGGACACCGAGTTTCTGATTGGCCATCCCTTGAATGAACGTAACCTTGTCCCTGTCTCCTATCAGCCAGGCAACATCCTGGCGGTTACCGGGCAGATCGGCACCACGTGCAACCTGGGTTGGAAACTGTCCGGTATTCTCAATCGTTGCATTTATTTCAATCAGCCTGTCCCCGCCGGAATTGTCGATCACTTTGCCTTTTGCCAACTTTACGACAACATGCGGAAGCAAGCCAGCGCGGTATTTCTCATATTGCCAGTGCGTTTCGCAAATCTTTTCCAGAATTTCCCCGGGAAAGGCATTGCCAGAGAATTGCGGCAGCCATCCCCCTGTTTCTCCCTCACCCAAGTCAGGATGCTTAAAGGATTTCCATTCGCGGAACCATTCACCTCCAGCCTTTTTCTCCTGATATTTTATCGCAGCCCGCTGGAATTTAATCCAGGCATCATCCCCCGTGAAAGTGTACTCCGGAAGATCCTTCCGGTAGTTGAACAATTCGGTAGTAACCGAAAACATCCCTAACTGCTGATATGCCCAATCCGACTGAAGCCCGAAGCCGTAACGCTTATCCTCTTTTTCATTGTAGCTGACTACCCAGGTCTCGGGCATCTCATAGCCCCTGACAATGGCAAACTTGTTTTTTGACGTCTTTTTAAGCTCGGCTTTGTACGATTCGATTGAATCAGGATACATCCAGGCTTTTGGCATATCATCTCCCATCAGCTCTGCGTATTTTTTCCCGAGAATCAGGTCATACATCGCGATATCTTTTGGGTGCATGGTAGCATCCGAAGTGACACCCATCGGCCGGTAGGTGAATCCTCCGGAAGTATGGAAAAACTGAGCCATCAGGATATTCGGATGTGTTACCAGGAACTCAGCCATAGCCTGGACTTCCGGGGCAGAAGTGGGAAAATCCCCCGTCCCTCCCTGATACCCTTCATCATTCCACCAGCCTTCGGGATAGTTACGGTTCAGATCAAACCCCTGCTCCCCGTCTTCCCCACGCTTTCCGTCGCCATCATTATCCCTGTCCTCGCGGATCATGCTCCACCTAATCTTGTCGGTCTTTTCCTTTTCTCCCAGCCGGACCATAACCCTGGGGTCAACTTCATCCTGAACATAGTTCCCTTTAGAATCTTTATACCGGAACCACGCAATCCTGCCATCCCCATCCAGATCATCGTATCCATCTTCATTAACCTTACCGTCCTTGTCATCGTCAGCCAGGCGGGTGTTACCCCGCTGAGAAAAGTCCTTCTCTACGCTATTGAACACACCATCGGGATTAACCATCGGACAGATATAAAAAGCATTCTGGTCAACCAGCGCGGTAATTTCAGAATCAGTGCCATAACCCGAAACCAGCTTGTCAATGATATAGATGCAAACCTCCGTTCCGGTATACTCATTCCCATGAGTGGCTCCGCAGATCCAGTGCCCCGGTTTGGCCTGATGGTTCTTCATCGGCGGCACATTCTTTACATTCTCACTTCTGGGATTCCGCAGTTCAATCAACCGGTCGAGGGCCGTTCCGGTCTTTTTATTGCTGATTATCAGCACAGACAAAGGCCTGCCCATTCCACTTTCCCCGATTACTTTCAGTTCCGTAATCTCCGGGTAAGCCCTTGCTACCTCCTTCAGGTAATTTTCCGTTCCGTTAAAGCCGTGGAACCGGTCGAAGGAAACCGGGACTTTCTGCGAAAAACCTGCAAGGTATAATGCACACGAGCAGGTAAAAATCAGGATGTGTCTCATATTGATCAGGTTTAGGGAAATAATGCATTAAAGTAAAGTAAAAGGGAGGAACATTTACTATTGTAAAACAGTGTGCAATATTGCTCCCCGTTTTTCATCAAATAATCGTATAGAAACCAACAAGGAAGCGGCGTTTAAAGTACCTTTATCAGGACTTTTTAGTTTTTGCGATGCCAGATTTGCACAATCTCTTACTTGAGAACGCGATACATGCTTATGCCTATCATCGTATTTTAACCGATGTTAAAGGCCGGCCTGTTGACTATGAGTACCTTGAGGTTAATCCTGCATTTATTTCCATCATTGGCAAAACCCGCCAGGAAATAATCGGTAAAAGAATTACTGAAATTTTTCCGGGTATTGAGAAGGACGAGTTTAACTGGATTGAGTTTTACGGTGAAGTTGCTCTTAACCAACAGGCTAAGCAGCTGAAGCAAAATTCCATCGTAATGAACAAGTGGTTCAGAATCTCTGCTTTCAGTCCGGAAAAGGGATATTTCATAACACTTTTCGATGATATAACGGAGGAAACCGAATTGGCTGCCAGTCAAAAGGAGCTCCTTAAAGAAGTCAGCATTCAGGAAAGGAAATTCAGGACACTGATTGAGCATAGTCCGGATGCCCTTCTGCTGCTTGACCGGAACAGCTTCGTCGATTGTAATGATGCCGCGTTGCGGCTTATGGGTGCCGGTTCCCGGGACCAGCTGATAGGGAAAACACCCATTGACCTGTCTCCTGAATTTCAGCCGGATGGTTCCTCCTCCAAGGCCAGAGCCAGGCAAATTATCAACGATGTTTATAATGGTATCGACCAGCGCTTTGAATGGCAGCATACCCGTTTTGATGGCACTACCTTTTATGCGGAGGTTATCCTTACCTTAATACCTCAAGGCACTGAATCATTGATATATACGGTTATCCGGGATATTTCGGACCGATACCGCGCTGAAGCAGAACTGCGCCGAATCAATGAAGTTTTTCGTGTGATCGTAAATAACTCGCCGGATATGATCTGGATGAGGGATCTTAATTTCAACATGCTTTATATCAGTCCGACTGTTAAATGGCTAAAAGGATTTACAGTGGAGGAGGCAATGATTCGAAGTCTTGAAGAGAATGTGACCCCTGAATCTTTCAGAGAGGTCATGCGTATTCTCCAAGAAGAACTTGAACTGGAAAAAGATCCCAGGTCTGACAAAACCAGGCGACGGCGGTTCGAATCAGATGAAATATGCAAGGACGGTTCAATAATTCATACCGAGTCTATCGCAAGCTTTATTCGGGACGAAAATGGCACTGCAACCGGATTTCTCGGAATTACCCGGGATATCACAGAACAAAAGGGCGTTTACCTTCAACTGGAAGCGGCACGGAAAAAAGCTGAGGAAAGTGATAAGTTAAAGTCCTCATTCCTGGCAAATATGTCACACGAAATCCGGACTCCGATGAACTCCATAGTCGGTTTTGCTGAATTACTGGGCGATGATGATTTAGGTCCGGATGAACGTAAGAAATATATCGAAATCATTCAAAAAAGCTCCGAGTACTTGTTAACCCTCGTATCGGACATCATTGACATATCCAAAATTGAGGCCGGACAACTTGATCTCAGAAAGCAGGCAGTTGACCTGGATGAGATGATGAGGGATCTACGGCTACAAATCCTCCCTATGAGAGACCGCATGGGAAAATCGCACCTGGGTATTTCGCTCAAGGGTTGTCTTTGCGATCAATGTACCCATGTTATGGTTGACCCCATCCGAATTAAGCAACTGATCATCAACCTAGTTCATAATGCCTTGAAATTTACCGAATCCGGGATGATAACCATTGGTCACGAGCCAGTAGACAAGCGTAACTTCCGGTTCTTTGTACAAGATACCGGACCGGGAATATCTATTGAATATCAGCGCATTATTTTCAATCGTTTTCGTCAGGGCGATGAGAACCTTACCCGTAAATATGGCGGAACGGGGCTTGGGCTTGCCATTTGTCGCGGAATTGTCGATCTTATGGGTGGAACCATTGGGGTTAATAGCGAGCCAGGCCAAGGTTCAGAATTCTGGTTTACACTGCCTGTTGTATCTAAACCACAAACTCCCCCTGTTTAAATCGTAAATCGTCAATCATCAATCGTCAATCGTAATTCTACCCTCCTTCTTGCGTCAAATCAACAAAAACTCTTTAGTGGGAGCCTTCGGCGAAAAAGAATTTCTTGAAGCGGTTGCAAAAAACCAGAACATAATCCACAAGGTTTGCCGGTTGTTTACATCGGACCGGGATGATCATTCCGATCTTTTCCAGGAAATCACCATCAAACTTTGGCTTGGTTATGGATCTTACAAGGGAGATTCTTCTTTTACCACCTGGATGTACCGGGTCGCACTGAACACTGCGATTTCAATGAAACGGAAGTCGAAGCTTTATCAGAATACCCAACCGCTGACCCCCAACCTCGATGCCGCTGAAGAGGACAATTCTTTCGGAGACCAGGAAATCGCCATGTTGTACAGGGCAATCGAAGAACTGGACCCGGTTGAAAAGGCATTGATGCTACTCTATCTGGAGGAAAAACAATATCAGGAAATAGCTGATATTATGGGAATTACAAAAACCCATGTGGGTGTGAAACTGGTTCGCACCAAGAAGAAACTTGAAATAATCATGAGGAAAATGAATCAATAAGGAGATTGGCGATGGAACTGGATGATATGAAGAAAATTTGGAACCGGATGGAGGAGCGCCAGGTCCGCAAGGAGTATTCGGTAGAAGAGATTTCCGGATTCCGAAAAGCACGTTCCCGGGATTTTACAGCGTGGATAAGGATTTCACTGGGCTTTGATATTGTTCTTAAAAGTCTGGTTGCAGCGGTTTTATTAGTTACCCTATCCCTCTACCGGAATCAATCCCTTGCTTTTTTCACAAGCCTTGTCTCCCTGGTTGCACTTTCTGTTCTGATCCCCTACCTGGTCCGGATACGACGGGCTGCATTTGAGCTTGACTCCTCCAATGGAAGCATTCAGGAGACACTAGAAACAAAAATACAGTTTCTGAAAAAGATGTATTATAAGGTTCAGTTCATCCAAAGCCTTACCAATCCATTTATCGTAATAGCCGGTACGCTGGTTTACTATTATGTCCGATTTGGCTTTGTTCCTCCATTGCACGGCCAGGACCGGTTGATTATTGCAACCCTGGTATTGCTGTCGTTCCTGTTTACACTTCCCGCCACGTTAAGTATTTATGGAGTGCAACTCAGAAGCCTTAATGGGTGCCTCTCTTCATTGACTGATCCGGACGGATGGGAGCTCGAAGCGGAAAAATTAAAAAAAAGCCAGCGTTTTCTTGCTTTCGTTATGTACGGATTACTCATTTTGGGAATCGCTATGCTTGCCCTGGTTATGTTACTATAGCCATTAATCCTTTCAGGTATTTCCCCTCCGGAAAGCTTGCCATGACAGGATGATCCGGAGCCTGTGAAAGCCACCGGACTATTTTGAGTTCACGTCCGGCATCCAGTGCAGCATCTGCAACAATTTTCTGGAACAGAAGATCCTCCATATGCCCCGAGCATGAGAAGGTGAATAGCAATCCACCGGGATTCAGGAGCTTTATTCCGAGAAGGTTAATATCCTTGTATGCCCTGGCACCCCTGTCTACCTGGTTTGCAGATTCTATGAATTTTGGCGGATCAAGAATGACCATGTCGAATTTCCGGTTCTCGTCGCGATATATCCGCAACAATTTAAATACGTCCGCTTCAACCGGGGTGAAGCTGGAAGGAGTGAAACCATTCAAGCCGGCATTTGCTATAGCATTTTCTATGGCCGGGCCGGAAGAATCAACCATGACAACATGCTTTGCGTTACCCTGGAGGGCGGCAATGGAGAATCCTCCGGTATAGCAAAAACAATCAAGAACCTCTCTGTTGGCAGCAAACCGGCCTGCTAAGGAGTGGTTATCACGCTGGTCGATATAATAACCTGTTTTATGACCTTCCGTGATGCTAACCCTAAACTTGCGTTCTAATTCAGTAACTGTTATCCACTCCGGAAATGGTTCGCCCCACAACAAACCGGTGCTTTCCTGAAGCCCCTCTTTTCTCCTGACAGCCAGATCTGATCGTTCAAATATTCCTTTGCATGGGAGGATATCCAGGAGAGCTTCAACAATCTCCTTCTTCCAGAATTCCACCCCTGCAGAGGAGAACTGGCAAACCACATAATCTCCGAGCCTATCGGCAATCAGACCGGGAATCCCGTCGGATTCCGAGAAAAGAACACGGTAAACATCCGTTTCGTCCGGAATACCGAGGGTTTTCCGCTGTTCAAATGCTGCAACGATTTTTTGATGGAAAAAGGCCGCGCCAATCTCCTCGGTTTCGTCCCAGTTCCAAATTCTGACAGCAATTTGGGAAACCGGCGAATAGGCGCCATGTCCCAGAAACTTTTGGTCAGCAGAAAAAACTGATACCGTCTCCCCTTTACCCGGAGTTCCTTCCATGCGTTGAATGGCGCCGGCAAATATCCAGGGGTGTTTGCGAAGGAGCGATTTATCGCGGTTTGGCTTGAGAATGATTTTTTTCATATCTGGTAAAGGTAACCAAGAAGAGGGGCGAAAAGAAAAAAAATTTATTATACGTTTACATTATTATATTATTACAATATTATATGAGTACAATATCTAACAAAGAAGCAGCACTTCTGGGACTTCTCAGCGTTGAAGCCAAGTATCCGTACGAAATTGAAAAAGAGATTTACAACCAAAGCATGCGGGATTGGACGGAGATTTCGATGTCATCGGTTTACAAAGTATTAGCCAAACTGGAGGAGAAAGACCTGGTAATCAGTGAGGTCAAAATGAGCGAAAGTAACAGGGCCCAGAAAGTTTATACTGTGACTCCAAGGGGCAGGCGGTTGATGCAGGGCTGGATTACCGCACGCACTGCCAAATGGGAAAAATCCCTCTGGCCGATCGATATAGCCATGAGTAACCTGGCACTCCTTCCGAAGGAGGAAATTATTGAGAACTTCCGAAGCTATATACAGTCGGTCGACGAAAGCATAAAATGCTACAACGATCTACTCGGATACCTAACAGAGCATTGTCAGTATCATAGTCTCTCCCTGGCAACCCGACCTCTCCTGCTTCTCCAGGCCGACCGTAAATGGGCTGAAGAGGTACTTGCACATTACGAGCAGATATCGTTAAGCCTAAATCGTAAATCGTAAATCTTATATGAACATTCTATTACGCGGTGCACGTGAGCACAACCTTAAAAACATCGACCTCGATATTCCCAGAGAGAAGATCGTGGTCTTCACGGGAGTATCAGGCTCCGGAAAATCAAGTCTGGTGTTTGACACACTGTGTGCAGAAGCCCAGCGGCAGCTGATTGAAACTTTCAGTTCCTTTGCACGCCGGCGGCTTCCGAAAATCAGCAAGCCGGATGTGGATGTTATTGAAAACCTTTCGACTGCGGTTATCATCGACCAGAAACGGCTGGGTACAACCATGCGATCCACCGTGGGAACCGCAACCGAAATTTACACCTATCTGCGCCTTATGTTTAGCCGGATCGGTGAACCCTTCATCGGGTTCTCAGATTCCTATTCCTTTAACAATCCGAAGGGAATGTGCCCTGCCTGCCAGGGTCTGGGCAAAGAAATGGTGATCGACCTCAACCAGATCCTCGACTGGGATAAGTCGGTACATGACGGTGCCATAACCTACCCCGGATTCAGACGCGGTGGCTATTTCTGGAGGATCATGACAAGGTGCGGGTTCTTTGATCCCTTTAAACCGATCAGGGATTTTTCTGAACGGGAGTTGCATAATCTGCTTTACATGGAGGCGACCGAATTTTTAGGTGAACATAACGGTGCGGAATATAAAACCTCGCACGAAGGGGTGGTTACTAAACTCAAAAAGACTTTTGCCGACCATGATGAAAATGAGAATGCTTACACAAGGTTCTTTTCCTATTCTACCTGCAAAGTCTGCGAAGGTGCGCGAATAAACGAGAAAGGCCGGTCCGTTAAGATAAATGAGAAAACCATTCCCGATCTGGTATTCCTTGAGCTGCCAGATTTGCTCGCTTATCTCAGTACAATAAACAATCCTGTCGCGGCTCCCATTATCCGAAAAATGAAGGCGAGTCTCGAAAACCTGATTTCAATCGGTTTGGGGTATCTCTCTCTCCACCGGCCTGTTGCGACACTATCGGGAGGTGAATCGCAGCGGCTCAAAATGGCTAATCAATTAGATATCAACCTGGTCGGACTGATGTATATTCTCGATGAACCAACCATTGGTTTGCATCCTGCGGATGTCGGAAACCTGCTCGGGATCATAAAGAATCTCCGTGACCGGGGAAACAGCGTGCTGGTGGTTGAGCATGACCCGATGGTAATGGAAATCGCCGATCATGTTATCGAAATAGGCCCTGAAGCCGGTTCAGGCGGAGGGCATATTTTGTATACGGGTGATTTTAATGGATTGTGCGATTCAGATACGCCCACAGGAAGACATTTGGATCAACGGCGAAAGGCTCGTGGCGGGAGAGAACAGAAAGAAGAAAGAGAAAAGATTAAAGAGAAAAGAGTGATAAAGGATTGGTTCAGGGTTGAGGGGGCTACAGCTAACAATCTGAAAAATATATCAGTCTCTATCCCGAAAGGTGTATTAACCTGTATCACGGGAGTCGCAGGCTCCGGTAAATCCAGCCTTATCCATCAGGAATTTCTGCATCGCTATCCCGACTCCATTGTGGTTGACCAATCGGGCGTTGGGAGGTCGTCGAGATCAAATCCATTGACTTACGTCGGAATCTTTGATCCACTCCGAAAAGCGTTTTCTGCAGCAACAGGTCACCCGGCATCTCTTTTTTCTTTTAACTCAGATGGCGCATGTCCGAAATGTAACGGTCTGGGCATTCTTAAACTGGAAATGAGTTTTCTCGATGATGTTACCATGGTTTGCGATGAATGCAATGGAAAGCGTTATAAACAGGAAGTACTGAACCTGCACTTGCGGGGAAACAATATTTTCGAAATCCTGCGGATGACCGTGAACGAGGCCGTTACCTTTTTCACCGAACATGAAATTAACCGGAAATTATTGATCCTCCAGGAGGTTGGGTTAGGGTATCTCGAACTGGGCCAACCTCTCAGCACCCTTTCAGGCGGTGAAGCACAGCGAATAAAACTAGCAAACGAACTGCACAAAAAAGGGAATATATATATTATGGATGAACCGACCACGGGACTCCACATGTCTGACATTGAGAATCTTCTGAAGATCATTGATCGACTCGTTAACCGCGGCAACTCTGTGATAATCATTGAGCATAACCTTGATATCATTAGGCATGCCGACTGGATCATCGATTTGGGACCTTCCGGTGGCAGCAGGGGGGGGTATGTTCTCGCAGCAGGCACTCCGGAACAGCTGGCATCTGATCCGAAATCAATGACAGGTATATTCCTGAGGGATGCAACCGGGCCCGACGACAATTTATAATGGGTTAGCTCAAAATCACCGATAATAATCTATTTTTATATTCGTCGGGATTGATTATTACAGTATGAAAGAATACCCCTTTAGATGGAAGGATATAGGTGATATCCAATTGGGTCGGCCCAACCTGGGCCAGATGACGCATGTTGCAGTTTATCGCTTGATGCAGTACACCATGCGCGCCGTTCTTGAGGAACGATTTGGCATTGTGGCCGTTAAAGAACTTTTTGTGGAAGCTGGACGGCTCGCGGGTCAGGAATTCTGCAAAAATCTGCTCAACCCATCGCTTCCTTTAAATGAATTTATTGCGGAATTGCATGATAAGCTCATTGAGCTTTCTGTCGGGATCCTCCGTGTTGAGAGGGCAGATCCGGAAAAGCTCAGTTTTGTAGTTACCGTTTCTGAAGATCTCGATTGTTCAGGATTGCCCATCACAGGTCGAACTGTTTGTGATTATGACGAAGGGTTTATTGAAGGAATTTTTAATATTTACACAGGGAAGGATTTTTCAGTCAAGGAGGTTGATTGTTGGTCAACCGGGGAAAGAACATGCCGTTTTACTATTGACCGTTCCAAATAATTCATGAATCAAACCGAAAGAAAACTGATTCTTGCTGCAACAGCCTCAATCGAGAAGATCCTTGGAGGCGGGATTCCAATCATCAATCTCACGGAAGGACAGGATCAGACCATCAGCCCTGAGTTGAAACAGTTTACTCAGACTCTCCAGAATCTTATTGATCAGTACCTTGAGGGGTACCGGTTTGTTCTGGCCTTATCCAAAGGGATCCTTGACCAGGAGCCTCCCAAGGGAAATCAATTCGTCAGCAGTTTCAAACAGCTCCATTCTGATTTGCTGCACCTTACCTGGCAAACTCAGCGCATTGCCGGTGGCGATTACAATCAAAAGGTTTCCTTTATGGGGGATTTCAGCCTTGCCTTTAACCAGATGATTGATTCGCTCCGCCAAAAGCAAATCATTGAGAATGAACTAATGGAGCGGGAAAAGCGACTTAATGAGAAAACCGGGGAGCTGATGGCCATCAACCAGATGAAGGATAAGCTTTTTTCCATTATCGCCCACGATTTAAGGGGGCCGATTGGAAATACCGGAAACCTGGTCAGGCTGCTGATCGACGGAGACATTTCAGATCCTGACGAGGTCAAAAAAGCCTTGAAAATGGTTTATGCTTCATCGGAATCCATTTACCTGCTATTGGAGAACCTGCTTGCATGGTCGGACAGCAGGCGGAAGGAGATTCCCTACAATCCAATGTCAGGCAACCTCACTCCCTTGTTCCAGGAAACAGTGGATCTCTATTCGGGAGCGATTCAGATGAAGAATATTGACTTTGAGATAAATGCAGAACCCGTGACAATGGCTTTTTTTGATACCGCCATGATCCAGACGATTCTGCGAAATCTTTTTTCCAATGCCATGAAGTTCACCCCTCCGGGAGGCAAGATTACCATCGGCGCCAGAAAAACCGGAAATCAGGTTTTGGTCTTCGTTAAAGACACCGGAATCGGAATGACCGAAGAAATCCTGCATTCCCTGTTTGCTGACAAATCAGGAGCCTCCAGGGAAGGAACCAATAAAGAAAAAGGCCACGGATTAGGCCTTGTTCTGTGCAAGGAAATGATAGCCAGGCACGGCGATGATCTTGCCGTTGCCAGTAAGGTTAATGAAGGATCAACCTTTAGTTTCCGGCTTCCGGCAGAGGCCCCGGCTTAGTTTACAATAACTTCCGGTTCGCCTTGTTCATTGGTAATCAGCTGAACTTTACGGCAGTCCCTGTTCAGGCGGAAAGACTTCTCCTGCCAACGGGTCCGTCCATCAACCGATTCACCCCGCAGCGTAATTTTCGTTCCCCCGTCCAAAGTACTGTACATCACACAGCCGGCTGCGCCGCATTCAGGAGCACTTTCATACCGTTGGGTGACCGTTCCGATTCGCTCGCCATTTACAAAAACATCCACATTGCTGCTGGTACTGGTCCAAACCGTGATACCATATGTGTGCGTGGCATTCCCGTAAATATCATAATAATCAGAGTAATCACCGTAACTTCCACATCCAAGCAACAGCCCCAGGAGCATCAAAACCGGTAATGTTTTAACTACTTTTGCTTTCATTGGTTAGGTTTTAAATTATTAACCCGAATTTATTAAATATTGACGGAAAAACTAATAAAAAATTATTCCAGTCAAAATTTTTTCATGATTGGGCTCATAATTATGATCGCCGCTGCTATCAGGCTGAAAACAAATTTCAGTGCGGATCTCATCCCTGGTATCAACGGCGGATACTACCCTTTGCTCGCCCGGAACATACTGGAAACCGGTTCTATGAATTACCCCGATGCACCACTGGTCCATTGGTTGTGTGCCAGCCTTGGCGCTATTATACAATTAGTTACAGGCCTATCCATTGACAACGCACTTATTGCTTCCGCAAGACTGATCGATTCTCTGATCCCACCGCTGGTGGCAGTGCCGGTATATTTTCTGTCGAAACAAGTCTATCCGGTTATGGAAAAACCGGAACCCGCCCGGTATATTATTCCTGCTTTCACGGCCTTGTACCTCGCTTCTCTAATGGTTTTGTCAGGTGACATGACTAAAAACTCTGTTGGGCTGGTTCTTCTGGCAGCCTTTTTACTGCATTCGATACGGTTCTTTCAGTATCGAAAGGCCAAATACATCTTGTTTGCCATTATATTCCTGATTCTGACAGGAATTACCCATATCGGGTGCCTGGCTGTTGCTTTTGCTTTTATCCTGATAAGCAGCAGTGTGAGTTTGATCCGCTCAGCTCAAAAAAAAATATTCAGGAATTTCTCCATAATAATGCTTGCAATACTCCTGTTTATTTCAGTTTCTCTCCTGCTTCTACGGTCGGATCCCGACCGTTTGACCCGGGTAACCTCCTTTTACCTTAATCCTCTCCGGATTTTTGAGACACCCTATCTGTTCCTCCTGATGAACGGACAGCATCCCTATTCCGGATTTCTCTGGCATAACTTTTTAATCATCAATATTCTTTCGTTCTCAGGTTTGATTATCCTGATAAAATATCGCGGCCGGATCCAGAATCATGAGCAAGTCCCAACCTGGGGACTGGCCATTCTGTCCCTTGCCCTCTCCTCACCCATGATCGGGATCGAATGGGCTTTGCGCTATCACCTCATGGCCTGGCTGCCGATTGCGCTGTTATATGTTTTCATCCTGAGGGCACTACCCGGCTATTTGCTGAAGAATGCGACTCTGTGGGTTTTCGCTGCGCTGGTGCTATTCTCCGCAATTGCCGGCATTACCGGTAAAAGAATGACATCGATAACCCGGGAATCGTACCAGGACCTTTGGAATATTCCGTCTGTGCAAATAATCAGTGAGAACGATCTGGTTGTTGCCCGGCATGGTCTTGAATGGTGGACGGGCTGGGTTTTGAACTGCCACACGGGTAAAGAGTATTGCCTGGTTCCGGCTGACTGGAATAAATACCCCCAAATATTCCTTCTCAGGCAGAAAAAAGGCAATAATTATCCCGGGCATCAGGGTGGCGGACAATTTGCGGAGTTTCCGGTTCCACCCGGGTCAACTCTGGTATACTCAAGTGTTTTCTTTGATTTGTACCGGCTCGAAGCCCCGTCAACGAAAGACTATTACAGGGGAGACCTTCCGCTGGTTCAGGGAACTATCCGAACCACGGGTGCCGGCCAGATCCTGATAGAATCCGAAGGATATTTGCAACGGGTCAGCCTATCTCCAGGGATCCAATTACCGGATTTACCGGCTGATTCCATCCAGGAGGGTAAACAGGCTGACATCTGGGGACGAAGGGTTCCTTTCAGCCTGAAGATAAAAGCTGAAACCATCAGGATCTATCGATAGACCATTTTATTCCGCACCCGATTCCCGGTTTCTGCCTAGTAGGAACAGACTTTCCCGATAAAGTCAGATCAAGCGCCAGGGCAAGGTCCTCGCCGGTAACCGGGATACCACTGTTAGGTCGGGAATCATCCATCTGGCCATGGTAAACAAGCAACAGATCGCCGTCAAAGAGATAAAACTCAGGGGTGCAGGCTGCATCATAAGCCTTTGCCACTTTCTGATCCTCATCAAAAAGATAGGGGAACGGGTAGCTGTTTTCGCGGGCAAATTCAGCCATCCGGTCCGGTGAATCTTCAGGATACCGATTGGGATCATTGCTGTTGATAGCTATAAAGGATACACCTTTAGCCATATAACGATTGGCCAGTTTCACAAGACCTGCATTGATATGCTTCACATAGGGACAATGGTTGCAGATAAATGCTATTACCGTTGCCTTTTCCGATTTCAACTCTTTTAATGATAGCACTTTTCCTGAAACCTGATCGGACAGTTTAAATTCGGGTGCTTTTGTGCCCAGAGGGAATGGATTCGATTGTGTGAGAGCCATGGGAATGAGGATTTAGGTTAGATTTAATTTCAACAGATTGAAAGGATTATTGTTTAGTACCCAAACAAACCATAATGAATAAAGATACAAAATCGAACAGAGTCCTGGCCCTGCGTCGTAAATCTAAAGCTCAGGAGGTCATCAACCCATAATCCATCAGATCCCGCAAAGGCAACCGTCCCGGTTGCAATAATTATCCGCTCGCTTGTCTTGCTCCGGGCCTCTGGAGCCTCTTCAGCCTGTAATGATCGGCTTTGATCAGACGTCTGTTATACAGAAACATACTGACCATGAAACCAATCCTGACCGGGCTGCTTGTACTTTTCATCCAAAGTCAGGCATTTACCCAATCCTCGCCAAAGGAGTCGGCCGAAATGTTTATCCGGAGCCGGCTGGCGGACACTGACCTGCTATTTACACAGACTCACAGACAAGGAAACGTCTGGATTTTTGAAAATCCAGGGTTCCCTGCTTTTGTCATGGTTAAAGATGAACCTGGATTCCCGGTAATCGGTTATTCAACGGAGAACACCTTTACACGCAATGGCAACATAGGCGCCCCCGCCGAAATATTCCTGGAGGCCCTGATGAACAACCCGGCCTCAAAGTTGCTCGCAGCATCGGGATTTAAAACCGGTATACCGGGGATGAACCACCTTCTTAAAACCCAATGGGGTCAGGACGATTTTTTCAATTTCTATTGTCCCAAAGACCTCGAAGGGCCGGGAGGAAGAGTCATGGCCGGGTGTGTGGCGCTTGCAGTGGGACAGATCGTCCGGTATTATGACAAATACAACAGTTTTAACTTTTCCAGTGAATTGGAAACCGGGCCGTATGGCAGGATCACTTCCGGAATAGGAAGCTATGCGTGGTCTGTGATGGAAAACAAGCCGCTGGTTACCGACAAGGAAGCCAGCAGGTTTTTACTGGGTATGGGCATCATCACCATGATGAATTACGGCCCCGATTTCTCTACTACCAGTAATTACAATGCCTATGATGCCTTTAAAAAGCTGAAGTACTTTACGGCCGACCGGATCGTTGCCAGCGACACAGATTTAAGCACCTGCCGCCGGCTTGTTCTTGAAAACCTCAGTCGATATCAGCCTGTCTATGTTTCAGGCTCGGGTCACGCTTTCGTCTGTGATGGATTTGATGCCGAAGGCTTTTTTCATTTCAATCTCGGCTGGAGTGGTTATGCCGACGGATATTATCCCTTTGACATGCTCGGGATGTTCCAGATTGATAATTACATAACTGGGCTGGCCCCCTATTCAAACCTGGAGCCGCCCTCAAACCTCCGGATTGAAAATGAAACCGGCGAAGCACAAATAGTCTGGGACAGCGGAGGCAACCAGGAAGATCATCCACGGGCATGGAGAATCTATATCGATGAAAAGTTTTACATGGAGACTTCCGGGAAGCAAATCGGGATAAAGGACATGCCGGCCGGGCAGCACCTGATTCAGGTTTCAGCAGTACACGACCAGGGCGAATCCCGCTGGATCGGACCGATAGGTGTGTACATAGCCGGACAGCCCGTGCACATACCGGACCCGTCCCTAAGGCGGGCTATTCAGACGCAACTGTCGGAATTCACTCCGGAAATAACTGAAGAGTCCCTGCAGACAGGTTCCATGCTACCCATTACCAGACTGGAAGTCATTGAAAACTGCGTCTCACTGGAGGGATTGGAAAACTGCTCCAATCTGCAAAGCCTTACAATACTCTGTGATAAACCCCAGATACTTGACCTTACACCCGTCTATAGCCTGAAACGGTTGAAAGAATTAAAGTTAACCAATGTCATTCCGTCCAATTATGAGGGATTCTCCACACTCACCGGATTAGTAAACCTGTGCATTAACGGATGCCAGGCAGATAGCATTCTAAAATGGGAAAATCTGGCTGGCCTGATTGAGCTACGAATCAGGAACTGTCCGGTATTATTAACCGATCCGATCGGCAGCATGCCTGAATTACGAATTCTGACCATGGACGGCACCGGGATAGACAACCTTCAATTTACCAATAATCTCACAAACCTCGAGATCCTCGAAGCGATAAACAATTCTATATCCCAAACGGGTTGGACCGGCGAATTTCCATCCATGGTTTCACTTAACCTTAGAAACAATCGCTTGGAGGACAATGGATTTCTCCGTTTCACGCCAAACCTTGCCGAACTGGACGCAGCTTCCAACCAATTCTCTGTTTTTTTGGTGGACCGAAATCTTGCACGTTTGAAACAGATACGAATTGATAATAACCGAATTACAAGAATTACCGCATCACAACCTCTGCCGTCTTTACAGACCCTCATTGCAGGGCATAATCTTGTCCGTTCTCTGGATGGCCTCTCCGGAATGATGCCGGCGATTGAAAACCTCGATCTTCGCGACAACCAGATTAAATGGTGGAAAGGCTCCTGGGAAAATCTGAAATCACTCGACCTGTCGGATAATAGCCTGGTGTATGTTGATAATCTGTCAGCGAATCCAAACCTCGTGCACCTGAATCTTGCTGATAACAGCATTTCCGATATTAAAACCCTGACAAATGAGGCATTTGTTAAAAAATCAGAATATATTAACCTGATAAACAATCCGTTATCACAAGAATCATTTCAGGAATATATTCCAGCTATGGTTAATAAAACGGATACACTCCTTATCCCGGAATCCCCTCAGTTGTTGAGTCCATGCTATCTTGATCCAAGTGAACCGGTAACCATTTCCGGCCCGGAATTGACGCTCTCCTGGTCAGGCGCCGACCTTCCGGAGAACAGTTGGTTTGATGTATATATGGGTGCAGGTCCGATGGAGCAAAAACGGATTGTGACCGGATTGATTACGAATCAGGCTACCATAGAAACTTCAGGTGGTAAAAGGATGTTCTGGTCGGTAATGACTATAACCCCGGATTCCTCTTTTCTCAGCGGTTATGGGACTTTCAACACATTCACCCCCGTTACCCTGCCCTATTTTGAAGATTTTGAATCCTATGAATCATTTGGCGTTCTTACTTCCCTTTCGCCCAGCTGGATTTCAGGATCCCTGTCACGCAACCCAGGTTCGGATGGCAGGATCGAGCGTTATCGGAGGTTTGAAGGCCGGCAAAGTGTTAAAATTGATAATTCATGCGATCTGATACTCCCCCTTGAACATAACGGCTGCAAGGATCTGGAGATCCGGCAATATGTATTGATTGAAGAAAACAGAAGCGGATGCATCAGGATTAATGGAATTGCCGGCAGCGATCTGATAGCCTACTTTAAAACAAACGGTAAGGTTGACCTTTACTATAATGACATAAGGCAGGGTGAATTTGATTATCCGAAAAACGGTTGGTTTTCGTTCCAAATCAGAATCCTGCCAATAAAAAAATATATATCCATCAGGCTGGATGGTAAATACATACTGAATATCAACTGGCGTTTTCCGGCCGGATCCCCGTTGGCAAGAGAGCTCAGGTATACATGGCAGGAAAGTCCGTTAGCCACTTCACCCGGTTATCCGGTTTTTTATGTAGATAATCTGGAGGTCAGCTCTATATCCACTTCGATAGAAGCAATTGAACACCAGGAATTTGATATTTCAATTCTTCCAAACCCTGCTTCGGACAATATCAGGATTACTCATTTAAACCTTCCCGTTAATGTTTTCGTGACTTTGATTGACGGAAATGGAAGAGTGGTAAGCCGGACATCAGCCGACATGGCATCGGACTTTACAGTATTGGATATCAGAAACCAGACCCCCGGAATATATTTTATAAGGATTACCGGGCAAGGATTTTCTGCAACCAAAAAGTTACTGGTGAGCCGTTAAATGACCGATGACCGATGACCGAAGACGGACGATGGGCAGAAATACCTTTTTGTCGGTCGTCCGTCGTCGGTCGTCTGTCGTTTAAGGATTTTTTGGTATTTTCAGTGACCAATTATAGCCATGGCAGTTCCCATAAAAATCGAGTGCGTCAATCTGACCAAGCGGTACGGTGAACAGGTGGCCGTGGATCAAGTCAGCCTCGAGGTCAATCCTGGAGAGATCCTCGGCTTCCTGGGTCCGAACGGTGCCGGAAAAACTACAGCCATCCGAATGATTTGCGGACTTCTAAAGCCGGATGAAGGTCAGGTTCTGTTTAATGGTCTTCCCCTTAATGAAATCCCCGGTGGAAAATCCCTGCTCGGGGTCTGTCCTCAGGAAAACGTTCACTGGGAGCGGCTGACCTGCTTGGAACAGATGGTATTTATGGGAGAAATGTATGGATTGTCACACGGCGAATCTTCCTCCCGAAGCCGCGAGTTATTGAATCAACTTGGGTTGCTTCCGCAGTCCGGAAAGCAAGCCCGCCGGCTCTCGGGTGGCATGAAGCGGCGTCTTAACATTGCACTTGCACTTGTACATAATCCGGATGTGTTGATACTGGACGAGCCGGAAGCCGGATTGGATCCGCAGAGCCGGGTCCTGATGCGTGAATTCATCAGGGCCATGGCAGGCAGCCGGACCATCATACTCACCACCCACGATATGGATGAAGCCGAGCGCCTTGCCCAGCGGGTTTCCATCATCGATCAGGGTAAGATTCTGTATACCGACAGCCCGGCCAACCTGAAGCAATCCTTTGGTTGTGACAATCTTGAAGATGTATTTATCCGTCTTACCGGTAAAAACCTGCGCACATGAAACTCATCGCCATTATCCGAAAGAGCTTTACTGAGCAGGTGAGGCAATTCTGGATTCTGCTTCTGACCATCAGCATGGCACCTTTTTTTGTCGGGATTTTCTACCTGATATATAAAAGCACAGCCCTGAACCTGACGGTCGCCGTTGTAAACCTTGACCGACCGGAAACTCCAGGCTCATCAGCCGATTATGGTAAAGAACTCCTTGGTTTTCTGGGATCCGTTAAAAACGACACCTTACCGGTAAAATTCAGGGAGGTTCCGGATCGTGATGCCGCAGAGGAAGAGATCAGGAATAAAAAGTCACATGCCATGCTAGTGCTTCCGCAAGGCTTCACCGACAGTATTTTACTCAGACAATCAGGATCTGTCGTCAGGGTTCCATTCGAAATCAGCGGTAACCTTACCGAAACAAACTATATGGTATCCGCAATCATGGGAGTTACCTACGTGTCCGGTTTTATTAACGCCGCTACAGGAACCCTCGAACCCTACCACTTTATTGAAACTCCTGCAGGAATCTCCTCCCAACTGAATGATTTCTCCATTGCCATACCGGGTATGCTGGTGCTTGCCACCATCATGCTGATGTTTTCAGGAGCAATTGCTTTTGTAGTTGAACCGGAAAAGAAGACCATGCTTCGGTTAAAACTCTCAAAGGTCCGGCCGCTAACTTTCATGACCGGGGTTACAGTGGTGCAGTTGCTGGTCGGACTGGTCAGCATTTTGTTGACCCTGGCAACGGCTTATCTGTTTGAATTTGATTTTTCCGGATCCTTCTGGTTGTTCCTTTTGGTTTGTCTGTTAACCTGCCTGTCGGTGATCGGGTTCAGCCTGATCCTGGCCGGACTGACCAAATCGGTTAATGAGGTGCTGGTAGTGGGTAACTTTCCGCTATTTCTTTTTATGTTTTTTTCCGGCACGGTTTTTCCTATACATGGAGCAACACTTTTTGCTATAGGTAATTACGATTTTACCATACCCGGTCTGATGTCCACCTACCACGGGGTGGAAGCCCTCAAGCAGGTTCTGATATTTCAGGCCGGCATCGGAGAGATCTGGCCTCACCTGGTCTGCCTGTCAGGGCTCACGGTGGTATACTTCCTTGTGGGGTACTGGGTGTACCGGAGGAGGCATATGGTGGTGTTCTGACGATGGACGACGGACGACGGACGTAACACGTTTTCCATCCGTCATCGGTCGTCGGTCATCCGTCGTTATCTGAAGGTATGTGTCATGTAATCAATGCCCCGGTTAACGTTGCCATCAAAGTCGAAAAATGTACAGTTTTCCCAAGCCGAACCTGTTCCCCAGAGATCTTTGGCCTGCGAGGTTATCCATGCAGGCTCCCAAACCATGATGCCCATCCCACCGCCATCCTTAATGGCCTGGGTTAGTTCAACGAGGTACTTATACTGGCCTTCCGGGGTTAGCGGATATCCGGGTTCAGCATCATTGTTTCCAAAAATATTGCCGTAAGAATCTGCACCATTGCCGGTCCAAGGATAAGCTGTCTCCACAACCATCACAGTTTTTCCGAAGGTTTCCCTGAAATCCCTGATATACCCCGATAACTGGGCCATCTGAATGTCGCTCCACTTGGAATAATAGGAGAGCCCGATAATATCAAAATCATTGACCTCTCCCAGCGTTGTAGCCCCCCGGAACCAAAACTCAACATTCTCAGGCTGGGCTACATGCAAGATGATTAAAGTCCTGACTTCTGATTCCTTTGAAACATCCCGTACAGCCTTTATACCTGAATTGATTAAACCTCCGAGCTGTCCCCAGCCATTATCCAAATAACTTCCCACGGGCAACAGCATTCCGGGATTGATTTCATTTCCGATCTGCACCATTTCCGGCATAAGCCCGTCGGCATTGAGACTTTTTAAAACACGATATGTATACTGATAAACCGAATCCTTCAGAACGGCATAACCAAGACCCTTCCAGGCTTCCGGTATGACCTGCTTCTGTGGATCGGCCCAGGTATCGGAGTAATGAAAATCAAGGTTAACTGCCATACCGGCCTCTTTTGCGCGCCGGATGGCCACTCTGACGTCTTCCAAGTCGTTGTAAAGCTTGATTCCCTCTTTACCGTACACGGTTTTAGTCCACGCAGGATTGTACCAAAGCCGAAGACGCACCAGGTTGGTTCCATGGTCGCTGAATATCTGATAGGGATCCTTCACAATCCCGCCATCCTTGTATACCCCGCCGTGCTCCAGAATTTGGTTTACATAGGAAAGGTCGGCTCCGAAAACAAATTTTGTTTTTCCTAAAACATCCTCCTTCCGACAGGATGATAAAGCCCCTGTCAGGGTCAGGAATGCTATGGCAACCAGACCCATTGATGCTGATCGTTTCATTCAATAAATATATGTATAAAACCCACTCCGGATTAGTCCTGGATACACCTGGCCGAAAACCCGCTCCACTTATCAGAATGAAACCGCGACACATCATCACTGTAATAATCAAACCGAACATATCTGGCGTTGTTCTCATCCAGCTCATCCGAAGCCCACAGTGAAGCATGCCGCCCGGCATGGCCATAGCCCTCGGCAGAATACCAGCGCCCGCTCGGTAATATTGCAAACCCCATGGCATCCAACCCATTACCATTCTCAAACCATCCATCCCGGGATTTAAGGTTTAAACCGGGATCCGGCGATGCCACTTCAAACAGGGTAAGCCATTCATCGAGGCTCGGCAAATGCCATCCGTAAGGACAGGCAGCAAGCGCTGCCTGCCAATCATATAATCTGCCATATTGTTTGCACAAGACAGTATCGTTTCGGTAACACCGGGACCCATGGAGGGTCTCATATTGAATATTGGCAGCCATCCATGTCTGGGATCCGATACGGACAATCGGATAAACTTTCCCGTCACGGAAATCCTCATAAATCAATGACGCCTCAACCGGAACGAGGATAGTTTCCTGTTGGGGGTATTCCCCATCTGTAACTGTCACACTGAGGGAGTATTCCCTGGCTTTCGCCGACAGAGGTGGAATCCACCGTACTTTCTCCGATGTACTTCCCTCGGGGAAATCTCCCGAAGCACACGTCCAGGTTATGTCCAGGGTATCACCATCCTCATCCTCAGCATTTACCGTAAGTACATAAGCAACCGGTTTACTGTGAATAACCAGGGTATATTGCGTACCCAGGATCCGGGGAGGATGATTATTCTGACAGGCAACCAAGGCGGTCAAAGCCAGCCCCCCCACCCAAGTCAGGGCTCTGAAAAAATTGTTTTTCATAACATCAGGATAATACGAAGCCGTTTTAGGGAGGGACTGTGTCAAAGATACAATATCAGAAGGGAAATCGATCTGTAAATCCCTAACTTTACCCGCATCGAATTAAATTTTATAACCTGATATGCAACGAACCGCAGCCTTACTTATGGCAGGATTACTTACCCTCTGCCTCTCCTGTTCCAGGCAGGAGCCCAATTACCCGGCCAACCGGGAACCATTGAAAGCCAACTCTTTTATTCAACTTCCGCTGGGCTCGGTGAAGCCGGCCGGATGGCTCAAGGACCAGCTGGTTATTCAGGCCAATGGATTGCCCGGGCATCTTGATGAATACTGGCCTTCACTAACAACCTCCGCCTGGCGGGGAGGCGACAAGGAAGCCTGGGAACGTGGCCCCTATTATCTCGATGGCCTGGTTCCGCTGGCTTACCTTCTGGATGATCCCCGTCTGATCGAAAAGGTAAAATCATGGATGGAGGTTATTCTGGCAACCGGACAACCCAACGGGTGGTTCGGTCCGGCAAAAAATAAGGACCGCTGGCCGCTGGCAGTAGGGCTGAAAGTTTTAAAGAGCTATTATGAGGGGAGCAAGGATCCGAGGGCTCTGGACATGATAAAAAACTATTTCACCTACCTCGCGGAAAATAAACCTGATTGGCCCGACAAGGAATGGAGGGGCGTACGGGCAATGGAGAATGCAGTGACAGGCTATTGGCTGTACAGGCAAACAGGCGATACTACAATCCTGAGAACCATTCGTTCAATTGAACAAAACAGCCGTTCCTGGAAGGGGCAATTCACCCAGTTCCCATGGGATTCGCTGGCTGCCCGCGAAGGGAGAATACCGAAAATATGGGATGCAACAGGTCTTACGGCTCATGTTGTGAATGTTGCAATGGCCGTAAAATATCCTGGTATCTATTCCCAGCAGTCGGGCAATCCGGAGGACCTGGCAGCCAGCTACGATGGAATCAGAAAACTCGATGACCATCATGGACAGGTTGGTGGACGGTTTTCTGGCGATGAACATTTGAGTGGAAAGGATCCGGTTCAGGGAACGGAAATGTGTGCCGTGGTTGAATATATGTATTCACTTGAGAACCTGATAGAGGTTACCGGAGATATAAATCTTGCCGATCGCCTCGAACAACTTGCATTTAACAGTTTACCCGGCACCTGTACCCCGGATTACTGGGGACATCAGTATGACCAGCAGGCTAATCAGGTTTTGGTTTCCATTGCTGAACGCCGGTGGTCCAGCAATAATCCGGAATCAAATGTATACGGAACCGAGCCCTATTTCGGATGCTGTACGGCCAACGGGCACCAGGGCTGGCCAAAATATACCGAATCTCTTTGGATGGCCACCCCCGATGGCGGCCTGGCTGCAATCAGCTATGCCCCTTGCCAGGTGAATGCCCTGGCCGGTAAAAAGGTAGCAGTTGGAATTGAAGTCACAACCTCCTATCCTTTTGAAGACAAAGTAGTTATACAGGTTAATCCTGAAAAAACCGCTTTTTTCCCTATCTATCTTAGAATACCCGAATGGGTGGAAAACCCTGTGATAACCATTAACGGTGAACCTGTTCCTGCAAAACCGGGAGAATTCCTGAAAATAGAACGGGATTGGGCTTTGGGGGACAAAATAGAAGCCCTCCTGAATACCGTGGTCCGGGTTGAAACCCGTCAGAACAAGGCCCTCACAGTTGCTAAAGGCCCCCTTTTCTTCAGCCTCCGCATATCCAAAAAGTATACAGCTATAGAAAACTGCAAATATCACTATGAATATCTTGGCTCGGCTGACTGGCAGATTGAACCGGCCGGGGATTGGAACTATGGCCTGGTTCTGGACGCCGTTAATCCGGCTTCTGGTTTTGAAGTTGTGAGAAATCCTGTGGGGAAATATCCGTTTGGTGATGCCGGTGACCCGATATATAATGCGACAACGAAAAGTTTTGACACCCTTGGAGTAAACCCGCCGATCATACTTAAGGCCAAAGGAAAAAAGATTCGGGGCTGGGGCCTCGTCAATAACAGTGCAGGTCCGGTACCGTATTCTCCGGTTGTTCTGCCCGTAGAGACGGATAATAATCCGTCTCTGCAAGATATTGAATTGGTTCCGTATGGTTCAGCAAGACTGAGAGTTAGCGAGATACCGGTAGTGAAGTAGAATTACGATTTGGGTTCGGGGTTTAAGGTTCGGGGTTTAAGGTCGCATCAGGGCGACCCTATACCTCAAACCCTATACCTCAAACCCTATACCTCAAACCAGTAACAAGAAACCATGAAACATCCAATTACCCTATTACTCTGTCTTGGCCTGATAACCGCCTGCTCCCCCCGTGTCACCGAGTTTAAAACATCGGGATTAATTCTGGGCCTCTCAGAACAAGGCCAGGTAATTAATATGTCTGATGCACTGACCGGAAAAGAGTACCTTCCTGATGGTCACACTGCTCCGTTGCTGCAAATCCGGAAGAGCGGAACCTATTTCCAACCGGTATCAATGTTGGTGAACGAGGGTAAGACCGGTGTTATTCTCGAATTCCCGGGAGGTGTAAAAGCAGCGGTTGATATCCTGGAGAAGGAGTCCCATCTGGTTCTGACGCTGAGGGAGATCACGGGTGCTGATTCCCTCGACCTGATTGTCTGGGGTCCCTACCCGACCCGTATCAGCCAGACCATCGGGGAAACCGTTGGTGTGGTCAGGGATTCGGCTTTCGCCATTGGTATCCAGTCGCTTAACCTTAAAACCCTGGGTGGATTTCCATCCGAGGAAAGTGACGTGGACCCGGGCTATGATATTTTCGAAACCAACAGCCTGATTGATGTCGCGGATTCTGTGAAGATTTTTTACCGGGGTCAGACCGCCAGAAAAGAACCATTTGGCAGCGTGATTCAGGCATACTGCAGAAACCGGAATAAGGAGAGG
>Ga0209417_1001573_pt1 | contig 41142 bp, 31 predicted proteins | sample RifGroF2_FD_184002 | JGI IMG/M metagenome (GOLD analysis project Ga0209417, IMG submission 184002) | Groundwater microbial communities from Rifle, Colorado, USA - Groundwater F2 (SPAdes) (version 2) | ecosystem: Environmental > Aquatic > Deep subsurface > Groundwater | place: Rifle, Colorado... | reverse complement strand
AATTTGAATTAATATTGATGGCAAAAAAATGTTCTTTTTTAAGGTGAATTTGTTAGTGGTCAACTTCGACTGCTTGAAGTGGTCAATTTAAATTGGATTTAGGTGGTCTATTTGGTCGGAATTTACACCTTTTCTTAAAAAATAATTTTCAAGTCCTCTTATCATATTATATCCGAACAATTCAGTTATATCATTATGGATTACAATAGAATCAATCCTTATAGCACAAACCGATGATGAGTTTTCTAATTCATCAAGATAATAAGTAGTTAAATTCTGTGGGAAACATTTATAATTTTGAGAATAAACAATTGTTCCTAGAAATAATAAAATTATAAAAATAGGAGTCTTCATTATGTTTAATTTTTTACAATCACAACCTTCGTAACACTCTCTCCCACTTCAATAAAATAAATTCCATTCTCTAAATATTTGGTTGAAATTCGAGTTTTCGAGTTTTGCAATTTTCCTTCCAATACTTTTTTGCCATCGATAGTGAAAATCTTGTAACTATTTACTCGTAACTCACTACTATTTACTAGTAAATCAATATAGATTTCTTCGTTAGCTGGATTTGGGTAAATTTTTAATTGTTTTTTATCTAAAAACTTGCTACTTGTAACTTGGTCATATGACACTTCAATTGTTTCGTTTATAAAATATGAAAAAAGCACTCTACTTAAACTTGTATCGCATTCTACCGTTACATAAATAGAATATACTCCTTCTTCTGAGTAATTATAAATTGAACTAACATATACAGGATTTGTTCCTTGCCATAAAACCCACTCAACTTCAACTGTTGATGAATCAAGGACAGAATATGATTGCATAAATGCACTATCAACTGGTAACGAAACATCCATTTCACAATTTTCAATTGTTGAATATAATGTATCAATGAAAACATCCGACGAATCATTAGTAAGATATTCGTTTACATTTGTTAACGGAATTGTAAATGTACTTGCGTAATCAAAAATACAGGCGTTATCGTTAATTGGCTCATATATTTCTCCTGAATCATAGATATATTCTGTGTTTCCTTTTGTAAACGTAATTACTCCATTAGTAAATGTCCCAATATCCATAGATTGGCAATCATAAATTTGAACTGTCCAAGTTATGGAGTCATTTCCAAAAAAAGGAAAGCCATATATTGAAGACCATTCTCCACTTGAAGCATAAGTTCCTGTCAAAGGAGTTTCTAAATAATCAATATCAGGAATTTCTGTTTCTTCTGTTGAAAAGCACAAATCTTGCACATCATCTCCACTATTAAAACTATCGTTATATCCTAATAATGCAACAGATGTCACTCCATCTGGAGCAACCAAATAAAATCCTAAATCAGAGACATAAGTATGTTCTGCAGAAAAGCATACTTTGATTGTTGTTGTTGAATCTACTAAAATATTTCCAATAATATTCGTTTGTGAAACATTAAAACATTCAATCAACGTACATTGATTTTGATCTGTTACGGTTACACAATACTCCCCAGTATTTAGGTTTTCAATCATAGATAAAGTATCACCATTACTCCACAAATAAGTATATGGATAGACACCTCCTAAAACACTTAACTGAACAGCACCGTCACACCCACAAACAGAACTAACATTGGTAATGCTCGCATTTGCTTCAAGCGTTGTGGGTACAGGAATAGCAACATCGTCAACAATTGTGCATCCAAGCACATCAGACAAAGTTACAGTATAATTTCCTGAACACAGACTATCTATAGCTTGCTCGGTTTCACCATTAGACCAATTTATTGCATATGGCGACATTCCTCCGTAAATTGTAAATGAAGTAGCTCCTAAACAGTTGCTATCACAAGATTGTGTAATACTAAATTGCAAGGTAATTTGTACTGGACCAACCATGGGAACAAATGCATTTGCAATAGTTGAATTAGCATCTGAAACAGTAACTGTATTCATTCCTTCACAAAGCCAATTTGCATTTTGTGTAGCTTCTCCATTACTCCAACTAAATGTATATGGAGGAACTCCGCCTGTTACTGAAATTATAGCTGTTCCGTCGCATGTAGCATAGCATGTTGGATGAGTTACATTAATAATTTCTACACTTAATTGTGCTTGTGTTATTTGTGTTAAAACAAATAAAATTCCGAGGGTAAAAAGTAGTTTTTTCATGATGTTTATTTTTTGTTTTCCTTTACTTTTGATATGATATTTTTTAAAAGTATTCAAATTATTTCATTATCACAACCTTCGTAACGCTTTCGCCCACTTCAATAAAATAAATTCCATTCTCTAAATATTTGGTTGAAATTCGAGTTTTCGAGTTTTGCAATTTTCCTTCCAATACTTTTTTGCCATCAATGGTGAATATCTTGTAACTATTTACTCGTAACTCATTACTATTTACTCGTAAATCAATATAGATTTCTTCGTTGGCTGGATTTGGATAGATTTTCACTAAATCAATATTCGTTATCTCGACCATGTTTTTGTACGACAAATAATAATCAATCGTGTTTATCGTAGTATTTGTCCGAATTGGAGGATTAAAATCAAAATAAATATCAGCATTATTGGCAATAACTGTTCCGTGTGGATTATCAGCTCGTTGCTTAATTGTGTATGTAACAAAACCATTACTTGCAGGTTCGTTTGTAAAGCTATCGACTAACAAAATTTGGTTAAAAGTCCATTTCAGAATTCCATGTTCCGACAATTCAAATTCGTATGGATGACTACTTGCTCCACACACAATTGTGGCTGGGTCAACAAATTGCGAAAGCGTATCAATCAACACAACCGTAAACGCAGTATCGTTTCCGTTGTTTTGAAAATGAATCGTGTAAGTCAACAATGAGTCTGTTGGCAAAATCGCTCCGTTTTCACCTTCGCCTGAAGGATAAACCGATTTATCATTTGGGTCATGAGAACCTGTTATTGGTTCATAAATGTCTAAAATATTATTACTCGGATGATTGTCACATTCAAGAGGTAGCATTTCGAAATAAGTGTGAATATCATCATAAATCGAAACTGAAACAGGAACAGTAAAAAATATTTTAGGAGCTAATACCCAATTCCAAGTTGAGACTGGCATTAAATTATTATAAGACCATTGAATTTTATGTTCTACAGAATCGAGAATCCCGCCCTGTGTACAGCTATCAAATTGCAAAACGGGGTCGTAATAAAAATTAACAATTGCATCAATAGGCCCTGTTCCAAAATACTTATATACAAACCAATATTTCTTTAGAAATCCAGGATGCCCATCAGTCCAACCGGGGTGAATAGCTAAATCGAAATTACAAGAACTACCATAATTTATTCCAAAATTATTATTTAAAAGGGTGTCCCCTGACTCTTCAAAATTAACGGTTATTGTATTTGGATAAGTAGGACAAGTTACATTATACAATGCATATTGCAACGCAATTGTATATGTTCCGCTATCAACGCTAAATGAATATTCTCCTAAAGAATTTGTATTTGCATATAAATTCCCAGGTGTTAATTTCAATATAACATTTGACAGTCCTGATTCGGAAGTATCAAAAACACAATCTAAGTTTTCATCGTTGTAAATATTTCCTTTTATTACATTTTTACAGAAATAATTAATGTGAGTATTTCCTGTTTTTTCACAACCATTCGTATCAGATACTGTAATATAATAATCTCCAGATGTTAAATTTGTTGCGGTTTGAGTTATTTGCATAGCCATATCATTCCATTGATAAAAATATGGAGGAGTTCCACCAAAAGGATTTGCTGTTGCAGTTCCTGTAGGGAAACAATTTGCATCGGTTTTTGAAATCGACAGAAATAAACTTCCAGGCTGAGTGATATTAAAATTATGAATGCCCTGACAACCAATAGAATCAGTTATCGTTACAACATAGTTTCCAAAAGCGAGATTGTCTGCAATAAAGTCTGTTAATAAATTATCGTGTGACCAAGAAATTTCATATGGCGATATCCCACCTGAAGCTGATAATTCTAAAATACCATCGCTTAATCCATTACAACTTACATTTTGCTTTGAGATAATATTCACTTCGGCAGCTCCAATATTATTAATTATGAAAGTGTCTAACACTGTGCATCCACCATAATCGGAAACTGTAATAAAATAATTACCTGAAAATAAATTATTAGCAATTGAATCAGTTTTAGATATGTCATAATTCCAAGCATAAGCATAAGGAGTAAATCCTCCTGTAACAGTAATTGTTGCCGTTCCATTACTATCTACACAAGACGCTTCTGTTACCTCAACACCAACGGTTAAAATTTCCGGTTCAATAATATTAACCATTGTAGCAACATGACAATAATTTGCATCGGTAACTGTTATAGAATAATTTCCCGGACATAATTCTCCCTGTGACATCCCAACAAAGACATTTGACCAAAGAAAAGAATATGGTGGAGTTCCGCCTGAAACATTTATGGAAGCAGAGCCATCGCACAATCCATTACAAGTAATATTTTGAGAAGTTGTACTAACATTTAATTGAGGTGCTTCATCAATTGTAACACAGGCTGTTCCTTCGCATCCTCCATCATCTGTAACCGTAACACAATGTTCTCCCGGGTCTAGATTTATTACGTTTTGTGTTGTAACACCGTTATCCCAAATATAAGAGTAATTGTAGCCGAAGCCTGAAACAGTAGCAGTTGCTTCTCCATCATTCCAGCCAAAACAAGCGGGTTTTGTTTGGCTTGCTGTTACAGTTAAATTTCCTGTGCCAATAATATTTACACAAGTATCACTACTGCATCCATTAGCATCAACAACAGTAACACAATACCAACCTGAAGGAACATCAATCAAATCTTGAGAAGCAACACCATTGCTCCAGTAATATGTATAGGGAGATTCTCCGCCAATAACTTCCAAATCAATCACACCTATATTTTCCCCACAGACTGTATTTTGAATTGTAAATGTAATATCAATTGGTAAAGCATCTGCTATTGTAATAACCGTACTTGCTGTATCAGAATTAGAATCTGTAACTGTAATTGTATAGCTTCCTGCACATAAATTGGTAACTACAGCAGGAACAATTCCGCTGTCCCAATAATATGTGTATGGAGGTACCCCTCCTATTGCATTCAAAGAGGCTGCTCCATCACAGTAGCCATTACAAGACATATTAAACACGTTCACAACTTCAATACTCAGTTGAGCCATTGAAAGTTGAAAAGCGACAAATAAAATTCCGAGGGTAAATATTAGTCTTTTCATAACGAAAATTTTTTGTGTATTTGGGTTAGACGAAAAAGAATAAAAAAAGTTGTTCTTTTTAACTACAATTTTTACAATGAACGAATAAAACTAAAAAATTTCAAGCAAAAAAACGGAGTTGTAAAAATTCGTTTACGATTTTTACAACTGCTTACGAGTCTTTCGTTTAATAACATTTGCCGAAATTTTTATACTTATTTCATATAAAAATATAATGGGCAAGGCGACCATAATCTGACTCATAATGTCGGGGGGAGTTATTATGGCAGCAATAATAAAAATTACCACAATAGAATGTCTTCGGTATTTTTTTAAAAAAGTTGGTGTCAGAATCCCAATTTTTGAAAGAAAATATACAATTATTGGAAATTCAAATATAAGTCCGGTTGATAAGCAAACTGTTGTTACCGATGAGATGTACGACTTTATATTGATTTGATTTAGTATTTGGTCGCTCAGTTGATAGTTTCCTAAAAATTCAAGTGTAAGCGGAACTATCAAATAATATCCAAACAGCACTCCCATAATAAATAGAATCGAAGTGTAAATAATCACCCCTGCGGAATGTTTTTTCTCGTTCGTTTGCAATGCGGGTTTTATAAATTTCCAAAATTCATATATTATGTACGGAAAGGCAAGTATAAATCCTGTAACTATCGAAACTAAAATATGCATATTAAACAATCCTCCCAAATCGACATTTAGAAGGGCTATCGGTTTTTGGTTAATGCAAAGTGAACTAATATCGAAAATTTCGGCAAGTTTACAGAATGCTCGATTTGTAAAAAAAGAACTCTCACGAGGGGCGAAAATAATTTCATCGAACACAAAGCCTTTGAAAATAAAAGCAAGTACCGAAAAAAACAAAACAGCAACCACTGAGCGAATCAGATGCTTTCGAAATGCATCTAAATGTTCGAGAAAAGTCATATCATCAGGGTCTTTTTTGCCCATAATGCTATTTTGAAAAGCCTAAATATTTTTTATATAAACTATCGTTTGAAATAACTTCAATAGCTTTTGTCAGAGCTTCGTTTTCGATATTCATAATTTGATAATATTCGCTACTATCCCATAAATCACGAGCAATTAGAGCTTTGATTTGTGTACTGATTAAGGACTTTGATTTCTGAAATTCTTCTTCTTTATATACGACTTTATCGGCTTTAGCAAATTCAACTAACTCATTCAACATTTCGTCGTTAACCATAAACGTACTTTTGAAAACTTCAAAAGTCGGATAATTTTCAGACATTTTTTTACGATTATTATCCACATGTGTTAAAATAAATCGGTTTAATGTGCCTTTTCTTACAATATCGCGATGATATTGCGAAAATAAACTTGTATCAATCGGAATAAAAATATCGGGCATAATTCCGCCACCTCCATACACGTTACGGCTATTTTGCAAAGTTTTATATTTCAACGAATCGGGAAAATGAATGCTATCCTCGCTTAAAAATTCGCCACTGTTATACCTGTTAATCAAATCGCGAGAATAATCGTTAAACCCGCCTTCGTAGGATTTTTGGATTAATCTTCCGGTTGGCGTATAATATCGTGCAATGGTTAATCTAATCATCGCTCCGTCAGGTAAATTAAAAGGTCGTTGAACCAAGCCTTTTCCAAATGTTCGTCGCCCAATAACTACGCCTCTATCCCAATCTTGCAACGCTCCCGATAAAATTTCGCTTGCTGATGCAGATCCTTCGTTAACCAAAACAATGACTTTTCCTTCTTCAAAATTGCCTCTTCCTGTTGCCTTGTACTCATGTTTAGGACTTTTAACTCCTTCAGTATAAACAATCAATTTTTGATCTTTCAAAAATTCGTCGGCCAAATCAATTGATGTATTCAAATATCCTCCACTATTGTCTTGTAAGTCAATAATTAAATGTTTCGCTCCATTTGCTTTAAGATTTTCAACAGCTTTATAATATTCTTCCATTGTTGTAGCCGCAAAGCGATTGAGTTTTATGTAACCAACTTCTTTGTTTATCATATACGAAGCATCAAGACTATAAATTGGAATTTTATCTCTAGTGATGGTAAAATCAAGGATTTCTTTTGTTCCTTTTCGTTTCATTCCTACGTTTACGGTAGTACCTTTTGCTCCGCGTAACTTTTCGACAACATCATTATTACGAATCCCTATTCCTGCAACATTTTCGCCATTTATGGTTACAAAACGATCTCCTGCTTGTATTCCCACTTTTTCTGAAGGACCACCGGGAATAGGAGAAACCACAACAATTGTATCGTTTAAGATATTAAATTGAACACCAACCCCTTCGAAATTTCCCTCCAATGGTTCGTTCATTTCTTCAACTTCTTCTTTGCTGATGTATATTGAATGTGGATCTAGAAATTTAAGCATTCCTATGATTGCTTCTTCTGTTAACTGGTCTTGATTTACGGTATCGACATAAAATGTACTAATCAAATTTAAGACCTTGCTTAATTTGAAAACAGAATTATTAAATTCCTGCGAAACAGCACATTGTGCAATAAAAATTGCAACAACGAATAAAAACACTTTTCTCATACGACTATTTTTTTTGATTTGAACAACAAATCAAGAATTAACAAAAAAAAGGAAACAATTGAATACGAAAAATCGAAATGCTATTCTTCAACTTCGACTTTTTTCGATTTCTTACTTTCTTTTTTATCAAATTTAACAAGGTCGTTTTTGTGAAGCGTGTTATACCAATTTATAACTTTTTTTATATCTGAAACATAAACTCTATCTTGGTCATAATCTGGCAAGACATCGGTAAAGTACTGTTTCAATTCATTGGCTGATGCTTGATGTGATATCGCTTCGCCGCCTTTTTCTTTTTCATAAATATTTTTGAAAACCTCGGTTAACGGAACTTCAGCTTCTTGTGTATAGATTGCAATATCTTCTAAAGAACTGATTTTGGAAGTCATAAAAGCAGGCATTCTTTTTTTATCGACAAGCGATTCTACAATTATTCCACTCTTGCTTTGGGAAACCATTTTAAATAAACCTGGATAGCCCGCAATTGACATAATACCTTTTAAATCCATATATTTATAATTTTAAAACTGACAAAGTTAAAATTACAAGGCTTTTGTGTGTAATCTTTTTTTTATTTTTTATTAACAAATTGATTCAATACACACCACATCAAACCCAACAACAAGAAATAAGATTTTGGAACACGAATAGTCAACTTAATTTTTAAAAAAAGCTAAACTATTTTTCAATAAGCATTTTCTTTGTAATGGTATAATCGTTTGATATAATAGAATAAAAATACATTCCTGATTTATAGTTAGTGGCATCGAAGGTAATTTGATATTCTCCTATTGGTTTTTTGCCTTCAAAAAGTGTTGTTATTTTTTTTCCAAGAATATTATAAACTTCAATTTTGATATCTTGACTTTTGTTTAAGGTATAATTAATTACTGTTGATTTATTAAAAGGATTTGGTGCATTGTTCGTTGCTATTATTGATTTACTATTTAAATTCTCAACTCCTGAATTATCCGAAAATTTAAGAATTGTTCCACTTCTTCCTGCTGCATATGCTACGTTATTGCTTACAAAATCTACATCTAACAATTCGTTAGTTGTAACCGACGACGCTGTAGTCCAATTTGTACCACCATCAGTTGTCGAAATAATAATACCGTTATTACCCACTGCTATTCCATTGTTTGATCCATAAAAGTCAAGATTCATAATTTTATTACTATTTGCGGCTGCGATATCTTGATAAGCCCATGTTGTGCCAGTATTTGCAGTTTGTCTATAGCCATATCCGATACCCGAAATATACCCTTTTTCCGCATCTTTAAAATAAATCGAAGCATATGTTCCGCCTTGAGCATTGTAACTCCATGTAGCACCGCCATCCGTTGATTTATATACAGATGTTGTCGAAGCCGAAAAACCAATACTCTCAGTAATGAAAAAAACATTTTTTATTGATGTTGATGCCGAGTAAGCTATCCATGAACTTCCAGCATCAGTTGTTTTATAAACTTTTCCATCGTTGCAAGCTGCAAATCCAACGGATAAACTTGGAAAACAAATACTATAAAAAGGCAAGCTTGCTCCAGTTGTACATTGAGCCCAAGTTTCTCCGGCATCGGTAGTTTTCACAATAGCTCCTTGATCTCCACATGCATATCCAGTTGTTGAATTGATAAAATAAATGTCTCTTTTATAACCACCATCGGCACTTTTTGAAACCCAAGTTGAGCCTCCATCAGTAGTTTTATAAATACTTCCATCAATAACAAAACCAATATCTTCGTTAATAAAGAAAACAGAAGTTATATCTCCAGTAACATTAGTTGGAGATATATTTTGCCAACTTTGACCAAAAATAAGATTACAAAAAATCAAGAAAAAAACTAAAGTAAGTGTTCTCATAATAATACGATTTTAGATTACGACATTCACAAATTTAAAAATTATTATGACATATGCTACAAAATCTTTTGTGCAACATGTTCTTTTACAAACTCCTAATCGTTAATCTCAAGTTTAAAACCCGTTCCATGAACATTAATAATGCTGATATTTGGATCGTTTTTTAAATATGCACGCAATTTTGTGATATATACATCCATACTGCGACCTTTAAAATAATCGTTTTCGCCCCAAATGTTTTCCAAAGCCGATTCGCGCCTCACAACATGATTTTTATTTTTAAAAAGCAAACTTAATACGTCTGCTTCACGTTTGGTAAGCTTTCGTTCTTCATTTTCGAATGTTAGTAAATGATTGTTGTAATCGAAAAGGAATTTCCCAATGTTAAAAATACGAATGTCAGGACATGCAACTTTTGATTGATAAACTCTTTTTAAAATTGCTTCGATTCGCAAACTTAATTCTTCGGTACTGAAAGGCTTCGTAATATAATCGTCGGCACCAATTCTAAATCCGCGGATTCTGTCTTCTTTCAAGGCTTTTGCTGATAAAAAAATTATTGGAATCAAGCTGTTATCGACTCTGATTTCTTCGGCAAGCGTAAATCCATCTTTTAAGGGCATCATAATATCTAATATGCACAAATCGTAACTCGAATTTCGATATGCTTCGAATCCGGCAACTCCATCTTCTCGTAAAGACACCGAATAACCCAATAATTCAAGATAATCCTTTAAAATAAATCCTAAATTTTTATCGTCTTCAACCAGCAGAATATTTGCTTTATTTATATCTCGTTTGCTCATAATTTTTATTCAAAAGGTAAAAATACATGAAACGTGCTTCCCTCACCTAAAACACTATCGACAGTTACAGTTCCTCCATGCGATTCGACAATACTTTTTACATAATATAATCCAAGTCCAAATCCTTTTACATTATGTATATTTCCTGTTGGAACTCGATAAAATTTCTCGAAAATTTGTTTTTGCATTTCCGACGAAATTCCTTCGCCCTTATCCTTAACCGAAAAAACGATTCCGCTATGAACATTTTTGGTAAAAATTTCAATATCAGGACTATTCTTAGAATATTTATATGCATTATTTACCAAATTGGTAACTACATTTTCAAGGTGAATTTTATCAGCTTTCAGCATAAAGTTTTTTGCTTCGAAGTGATAGTTTACGCTCACCTCTTTTGTACAATGTTCCAAGCATAAATTTGCAATGGTTTCTTGTATTAACTTATGTAAATCGAGTTCGATTTTATTGAGTTTAAGGTCTTCCTTTTCGATAAGTGCTATTTGCAAAATCTTATCAACTAAGTTTTTAAGTCGCTGATTTTCGTCGTAAATAATATTCGAATATTTTGCAATTCGACTAATTGAAGTTTTTTGGTCGGTTTTTAGCAAAACTTCACTAGCAATCGATATGGTTGAAATCGGTGTTTTAAACTCATGAGTCATGTTGTTTATAAAATCGTTTTTGATTTCCGATATTTTCTTTTGCTTTATGAGTTTTAACACGATATACGTAAAACTAAATATTACAATTAAAATAAAAACTAAGGAAAACAAAAGCCAAGCAGAAAGACCGAGTAAGATAAAATTTTGCTTTTGCGGAAAATAAACTTCTAAATTGTAACATTCGGGTTTCCAAATACAAGACAATCCTGCAGTATGGCAAGCCGAGGGAATGCGTTCACGCAACACTCCGCTTTTTGAATAAAGTTCGGTGCCTCCTTTGCATTTTACAATCGAAAATTCAAAAACCGAATCGAGTTTATGATTTAAAAAATGAACCTTCAATAATGAGTCTAAAATATGAGTATTAACAAAAAGATTGCTATCCCGATGCGAACAATGATAATGATTTTCGGTGGGTGCATCAATAATGCTAATTTCATCTAAGGCTTGCTTAATTGCAACCGAAACACGACTGTCGAAAAGTTCTTCGGATTGCTTAAATGCATTTTTAATCCAAAACAACTGTGTAACCAGCAATCCTATTAACGAAATAGCCGATAGCAGTATTATTATTTTAATAATTCGGGTTTTCAAAATGTATGTTATTTTTCAATTTTATGAATTCATATCAAAAACATTTCTAAAATTAACTATTTATTTCAACATAATACGCAAACAATAAAATGATTAACAATTCTTTAACAATTATGTATATTTTTTTAATTTTTGCTTAAAAATTACTACTTTGTCGAATTAATTTTTGACGTTATTATTTATTGCAATGAATCTCAAGTTAAAATTCTATTTCAACGCACTTTTTATTCTGTTTTTTGTTAGCGTACATCAAAAAACTTTTTCGCAACAACAAAGCGAATTTATAACTGAAACACAATACAATGCTCTTGTATTGCCCGACGAATTTGATGCGAATTTGTTACGCCAACTTGTATTTAATACCTTAAACAAACAACTTGTATTTAATAATCGTGAAGAGTTGGAATTTAATCAAATTTTGAATCAAGCAGCCGAAAACCAAGCAGAATTTATGGCTGAAATTGACGAAGTTTACGAATTTCAAAACGACGATAACACAAAAGCAACAATCGCCGATAGGATTCAATTTTTCGGTGGCTCACGTTTTGGAGTCGAAAACCTCAACAAAACTCCTATTCAAAAAGGAAAAGAGTTTTTCAGCTATAAACAAATTGCCGAAGAAATTGTTTTTAAATGGACAAGTTCCAAAAAAAGTTTCGAACTTTTAACAAATCAAAAATATACACTCATCGGTATCGGGTTTGGAATTAATGAGGCTGGAAAAAAACTATATATTTCGTTTGTTCTTGGAAACTACAAATCGCTTAACAATGGTGCTATTCGCAGAAAAGAACTTGATGTTCCATTTTCGAGCAAAATGTTTGGGCTTCAACCCGAAGATGAAAAAGCTTGTAAAAATTGTGATAAATTTAAAAATATTGAAACTCTACAACATGGTCTTTTCGTCAGAAACGGAAAAATTGTTTTCAAATACAACGATTTAAAAGCGTTGAAAAAACTCATTAAAAAACCTACCGATGCGTTGACCGTTGATGTTGTTCAAAAAGAGCAGTACTCTTGCATTGGCGACAATATTATCGACAATAATTTGTTTAATAAAGGAGTATTGCTAAAACGAGTTTACAGCAATAAACTTTACAAAAAAAATCTTATAAAAGGCGAAAAAGTCAACGAAATTGAAGTTGTTTTGGGTAAATTTCCTAAAAAAATTCAAGGCGAATATGAACTAAATCTTGTTATAATTCAAGATAAATACGTTTGCAAAAATTTATCGAAAACCTATTTGATTGACGCCGAAGTTGAATCAACGAATTTACTTGGACTTGTTGCCGATACGGTAACATTAAACAACGAAAAAGGATTTACTCCTAAGGTAGAATCTTCGGTTTTGAATTTCAAAATTCCGTTCGACAAAAATAAATTTACCTACAAATCAGAAGATGTTGAACCATTTATAAAATCACTCAACGAACCTGATTTTATAATCAATAAACTTAAAATTTCTGCTTTCTCATCTATCGAAGGTTCTGAAACCGAAAATAAAATTCTGCAAGAAAAAAGAGCCGAAAGTATTATCAATGTTTTAAATTCAAGACAAAAGACTAAAATTTCAACCGAAATAAGCACCGACGAAAACTGGGAAGATTTCAAGAAAGATATTTTAAACTCGAAACATGAAAAATTAGCTTCGATGACCATGTCAGAAGCAAAAGAATATTTAAAAACAAACAATTTACAAGACGAACTTGAACCAATCTTGTCGAATCACAGATATGCAACAATCGAGATGAATATTACCTACGACATGATGGGACAAAAAGAAGAAGCCTACGTTGTGAGTCGATTCAATAAAGCAGTAAAAGAGAAGAATTTGCCTTTGGCTCTTTCAATTCAAAAATATATTTTTAAAAAAATATTAAACGAAACATACTCTAAAGATGCTGTTTTCAATCAAATAATTCCGTTGCAAAAAGACTTTGCAGGGCTGATGATGAACAAACTTTGGCTCGAAAAATATGTCAACAACAGCGACATAAACGAAACCTATGCCGAGAGAATTGAGGCTTTAGCCGAACTAGACCCTTTTAATTCGTACATTAATTTTAATAATTTGTATTGCGATGTTTTGTTCAAAAATTTAGGTGATGATAACAGAATTAAAGAAATTCAAGATAAAATTTCGGAACTATATTTTACAACATTAAGTAAATATACAGTAGACAAACTGAACCTTGAATATCAATTTAAAATTATCAAAACTCTTGACACACTTGAAACTCCACATCCAAAAGTAGTAGAAAGTTTAGATCGGATTAAGCAAATTGTAAACTTAAAAGAATCGAACTGGCAAAACTCGTTAAAACTTTCGTACATGTTCTTAAAACAAGAAGATTATGATTTTGCACGTAAATTATTAGAGCCATTTATCGACGACAAAACAGTGTTCGAAGAACTTATCTTTACTTACATTTCGCTTTGCACATTTTCTGAGCATAAAATTTACTCTAATAAGTTTGTATTGGCTATGCAAAAAGCTCAGGAACTAAATCCCGAAAGATATTGTAAGCTTATAAAAGAGAAGAAATTAAGTTTCCAAATTTTCGAAAACGAAAAAGTTAAAGACGATTACTGTAAAAACTGCCATTAAATCAATTTTAATGAAATATACACTAATCATATTATTTGCTTTAATGACTAAAATCTTTTTTGCTCAAACAAAAAAGGATACCTTAAACGAAGTAAGCTTTGAACTAGAAAAGTACTTCAACACAAGCTTAACAGAAGAAGAACGCAAACATTATAAAGATGCTATTTACATGTATTCGCAAAAAATACATAAGAACCCAACTGATGCCAGTGCGTACTTGAATAGAGGTGCGGCTTATGCCGAGCTTGGATTATATCCATACGCACTCAGCGATTACAACCATTGCTTAAAAATTGATTCAACCTTGTCGGTAGCATATTACAATAGAGCATTGGCAAAAGCAAGGTTTTCGTATAATAAAAATGCTTGTATCGACATCAAAAAAGCTATTGAATATGGCTTAGAATTAGCCGAACCATTATTTAATGAAAAATGTTTGAGATATTCAAGTGAAATCGGGATGCCTAAAAAATAAGTTTGGTCTTATTCCTGCTCACTCAGGCTCACTAATCGTTCAAGTTTTTGTTTTACGTCTTCAAGGCTAAAAACTCGAACAAAACGTTGGTATTCCTTACTTTCAAAATATATAATTAGAACAGGAATTGTAAAAACCTGATTATCGGCAGCAATTATTGGATTTTGTCTCGTATCAATAACTTCAAGTGATAGATTAGAAAATTTTTCGTTAATCAAATGTTGAATTTTTGGCAATAATACTTTGCAAACATTGCATCCCTCTGCCGTAAAATATTTTAAAGAAATCGAACTTTTCATCGAACTTTTTGTCTATTAGTAATCGCCGAAAGTCAACATAACCAGCGTACATTTTTCAACAACTTCGATATTGTTTTTTTCTAAAATTGCTGTGAATTCATCGTTGTAAGTTCCTGGGTTAAAGATAACCCGTTCAGGCTTTAATGAAACAATATAATCGTAGTATTCCGGTTGCCTTTCTGCTCCAATGTACATGGTTACTGAATGAATATTTTCGTATTGTTTTTTTTCGATATCAATATCAACACCAACAATATTCCCCGACTTAATTCCTAGAGCAACTACATCAAAATTATTTCGCAGCAAACTAACAACAGCTCGATATGAATATCTTTCGGAATTTGGACTTGCTCCTAATACAAGTGTTTTTTTCATTTGTTTAATCTTTTGTTATCAAAACAGTTGCGTATGCCGAAATTCCCTCTTCTCTCCCTTCAAATCCTAAATGTTCGGTTGTAGTCGCCTTAATTGAAATGTCGTCAATATCGATGTCCATTACTTGGGCTAAAACGGTTCGCATTTTTTCAACATGCGGACTAATCTTAGGTTTTTGAAGACTTAATGTAGTGTCGATATTTGAAATTTTGTAACCTTTTGAGCCAATTATCTCAACCGTTTTTTTAAGTAAAATTTTACTGTCGATTCCTTTAAGCGATTTGTCATTATCAGGAAAATGGAATCCAATGTCTCTCATATTAGCAGCTCCGAATAAAGCATCGCAAATGGCGTGAATCAATACATCTCCGTCTGAATGTCCAACCGTACCTTTTTCATGCACAATACGAATGCCTCCAAGCACTAACTCTTCACCAGCTTTTATTTGATGAACATCGTAACCAAAACCGACTCTAATTTTCATGTTTTATTCTACGACAGCCTGAGATTCAAAATTTTCGAGGTCAAAAGTAATGGTAAATCGCAAGGTATTTTCGAGAGGATGTTTTTGGCGAGTAGGAATAAGATACGCAAAATCAAGTGAAAATACGTTTAACTTTAATCCAAAACCTACAGTAAAGAACTTTCGATTTCCTTTGGTTGCATGCTCGTGAAAGTACCCACCTCTAATTGCAAATTGTTTAGCGTACCAGTATTCCATTCCAAATGAGTACATTAATTCGCGTAATTCTTCTTTCATAACACTAACATTGCCCGTTTTATCGTTATAAATACCAGGAGCATCATAAAAAGATTGAATCATTCCAAGAGGAACCGATACATTTGGATCTTTTCCGAACATAGGGATCAAATTTCCATCAAGGTCAACTGAATCAGGATAATAAACCGGAGTCGTTGGAACTAATAATTTATTAACATCTGCCGTAAAAAGCATAGTGTTATATTCGTCAATATTCACTTTAAGACCTCCACCCAACCTTAAGTTAGTTGGTATAAAATCTTTATCAGCATTCGCCGTATATGAAATTTTTGCACCAATATTCGAAATATTCATTCCAAACATAAGTTTTGCTTCTTTTTCAGAAATTACAACATCATTTTCGTAATATGCCGAAACATCAGCAGCAACAGATTGTCCTGGCTTTGAATCCACATTATTGAACTCGTATCCACTTGTTAAGTCCGAATGAATATATCGCAAAGCAACACTACCCGAAACATGATCTGAAAACATTCGAGAATAGGCTCCGTCAATTGCAAATTCTTTTGGGTCGCCTTGTCCGATTGTATTTCCTTCGTTATCGGTAAAAGTAATATCTCCCAACGAAAAATATAGCAAAGAGCCACTTACAGTTTGATCATCAGCAAAACGATAATAGCCGCAAACATACCCCAAATTGATATCATTAACCAATCCCTTTAGCCATGGAGTGTATGAAACAGAAAAGCCCATATCATTTTCCATAAAAGCATATTTTGCAGGATTCCAATGTTGAGAATTTACATCAGGAGTGGTTGCAACTCCTGCATCACCCATAGCACCAGCTCTTGAATCGGGAGCAATTGATAAAAATGGAACAGCCGTTGTAATTGCGTTTACGCTTTCGCCATCTAAATCTTGACCGAGCAAAGTATTATTGGAGCCGTTAACTGTTTGAGAAAACGAACTCACCCAAAGTAGCAATAACAAACTGATAATTAGTATTTTTTGCATTTTTTAAACATTTTCGTACAACAAATATAACTAATTATTATCTATTTTATTATTTAAGAATCACAAGTTTTTCGATTTTTTCAACAAGTTGTCCAGTAGATGTTCTTACGTTTACTTTGTAAAAATAAACACCACGCCCAAGCCTACCGCCATAATCGTCGAGTCCATTCCATGTAATTGGACCTACCCGATAGCCACTCGAAAAAATTTGTTCTTCGATAGTTTTAACTAATTTTCCTGAAATGCTAAATATTTGAATAATTACATCTAATTCCGTTTCAGACGAGTTATGGTCAAAGAAAAACGAAGTGCTTGTCGTAAATGGATTTGGATAATTAAACAAATGTTCTAAAATCATTTCGCTTGATTCGGCAACAATAAATTCTAAATATGCCTCCGACGAATTATTGTGCGTATCCCAAGCCTTAAAACGAATATTATGCATTCCGTTCGATAAATCGGCAAAAGGATATTTTACGTTTCCAGACTGGTAACTATCTATTTCCGATTCGTAATAATCGTTAAGAACAATTATTTGAGAAGTATTATCATCAATAACGGCAGTAATATCATGTCCTATTCCGCTTCCAACAGTATTAATTCCATTATCATCAAACACTTTTGCATACATAATCGGGCTTTGATTAGTGAGCCCCCCGAAAACGAAACTTTCATCGTTCATGTAAAGTTCAATAACCGGAGGGTTTTCATCGATATCTATTGAATCGGACGAACCTCCAATAAGAATCTCGTCGAAATATCCATGTCCATCAACAGTTTCGTTTTTATAATAATAGCTTACTTTTCCAAAGCCATAATTGTAAGCAATATCTTTAGGAACAATAAACGAAAATGTAAACAATCCATTAATAATAGTTGCGTTGCCTTTGTAAATAATATTATTTAACGACTTATACGTTATTGCTCCCGCTCCGTCGTTAGCCAAAGTTGTAATCGTTGATTCTTTATCGTAAACCGAAATGTTCAACTCTCCGTTATAATCTGCCATTAATACTCCATCGTCATCAACCACTTCACCTGTAATGGTTACCTTCGATAACGCATTTATCGTATCGGTATCCAAACTATCGATGGTTCCATTTATCGAAAGCGTATTTGTTCCGTAAGTAGGAATTGCAGGCTGAAGAGCAGGGTCTCCCAGCAATGTAAAATTTAATTTATTAGTTCCAGCCCCTGAATTTATTTTAGTTAATCGCATAATATCGCCCAAGCGATAAGGCTCATTGTTTTCGTCTTTTGCAACTACATAATTGTAAAACTTATCGTTTAGTGCAAAGTTTGGCGAAGAATACACCAATCGAGTCGTTGTTAATAAAGCTATTCCGCCTCCATTTGGATTTAGAAGAATTTGCTCTCCTGCTGAAGTTCTTTCAAAATCATCGAATCGACTAAATTCACAAGTTGCTGTCATAAAAATTGGAAGTTGATTAAAGTTAGACCAATTATTTATGTCGTTTATTCCTAGAATATGTTCGTGAGCAAGTCCTAGTTCGTTTCCGTGTCCGATATAATTAACGATTAAAGCTCCTTTTTTCATTCTGTTATTTATAGCTGTATTTACATCGGGATATCTTTCCCCCGACGGAGTGGTAACTTGCTGATATGCATCTAAATATATTTTTTCAATATTATAAACAGGATAAAGCGAATCTATTTTCACCGTAAGTGCATCAGCATTATCCATATGTTCAGCAGAATCTTCATCGTCGGCAACAAAAGTTATGATATTCCGCCAATCATCGTACGTTTTTGTCTGTATGTAATTCTTTATTTTATTAACAACAGAATTTGCTTCTGTAGAATTTTTAACCGGTAACCGCCCAACTCCAATATCAAGAGCCCCTGTTGTTACAGATTCTCCTTCATTAAGTAATCCGTAAAAATCGTCGGTTACGAATGAACTTGTAGGGGTAAGCGAATTACTCGATTGATATGTTGTTATAAAGTTGGTATTAGAACTTGAATTTGTAAAATTATCATATGAGCCGTCGCCAAATAACATTAAATATTTAGGCATATCTTCTTCTCCTGTCGAACGATCAAAAAACATTTTCATAAAATCACGAATAGCACAAACATCATTTTGTCCTGAAGAAAACTCATTATACACCTGCTCAGTTGTAACTGTTTCAACTGTTAAATTATCATTTTGCTCGTGTAATGCTTCAAGTTCTAATGCCGAGTTTATAAATAATGGGTGTGTTATAATGTACATATCTGCTTGCTGAAGTCCATGCAAGTTTTGATTTGTAATATTCCCAACAACCGTAGGAGTTAAAAAATTTCCGTCTTTTTGAAAAGCAATAAATTCTTTTAAGGAATCTGTTCTAGCAATAAAACGAAGACTGTCGCCATCTATACTTCCATCAACAATCAAAGGATTCAATGGTTCTGTAATATCCCAAATGATTATATTTGAATTAGCTGCAGACAAAACAAATTCTGTCACATTATCCTTCCCGACTGTTTTGATATCACGAAATTTCATCTGCCCTCCGTTCATATTCAGAAACCTCCGAGAATTTATTTCTAAGTAATTAAGCCATCCCTCCGATAAGGATGTCGTTTTTGTATAGTCAATGCTAATATTAATATCTGATGAAGTTGCATCAAACAAAACATTATTATATTGATACGAGGCATATGTTGCCGTATAACTGCTCATATTAACCAAACCAACGGTAACAGTTTTTATGGGCAAATCGTTTGCCGTGATATTAAAATAGCTAGACACAGATGAACGAGCCAACAAATAATAGGTCAAATTCACCTTAGAGCTGACATCAATATTAGGGATATTAAAATCGAAATCATAAGTTGTTACGGCATCAAAATGCTCTCCAACCCACAATTGCCCCGAAAGCAATAAATTATCGGAGTCGTCTTCGTAATAATCATAATGGTCAAACGTTCTAGTTGTATGATTAACTTCATCAGAAATTAAATCAGCCAAAGATATTTTCTTACCAACTCCAACGTCTGTTGTCAAAAAATAATAAGAATTAGTTGAATAAATATTCTTAGAATGTTCGAATCGATTTTCGTCATCATCGTAATTCCATCCATTTACATCGACTCCATAAAACAGAATATAATCGTTTGTATTAAAAACATTATCGATTCCTTTATCCATATATATGGAATTTTCAACTAAATCATCATGTCTATATTTACTTGAGTTTTCGGGAAGCATTTCGCCCCCATTTCCAAAAACACGAATATTTTGAGGATTTTGAAATCCCATATCAACTAAATCTGAATATGTTAATTTATAAATCCCATCGTTCTCAATTTTAATTTTCACCCATTTCCCAGATGATAAAACCGAATTTGCAGCATATGTTTTTAGCGATTTATTGTCTACCTCTGGTTTTTCTACTTCATTAACAGTATAATTAAATGAAACTAGTTTTTCTAATTTCCCTGTAGATGCATTTATCCGAAAAGGATAAAAATTGACATTAACAAGTTTTTCGTTTCGGTGAAATAATTCGGAATATTTAATTTCAATTGTTGAATTGACCATATTTTTATAGCTTTCATAATTTACAAAGCCATTGTTTACGGTTTCGAAAATGGGATTTTGAATTTTAAACTCTGAAGCCATTCCTTTTTTCGTAGGAATATTTATATTAAATGAAGGAATAATAAGGTCATCATTATTATATACTCCACCATAAAAGTATAAATACTCTATTTCATCAAGCCGACGAGGATTTTCGTCCCAATTTATTTTCACCTGATTTATTATTTGAGGAAAAGCCGAAACGCTCATGAAAAAAAACAATACCAAAAGTCTAAAATTCATCTGTCTTTTTAATTAAAATATTGCCTAAAATTAAATCCTTTTTTAAAAATAATACGCTTTCTAAAGTGATTTTTTTAATCCGATACTTTTTTAAACGATATTTTTATATTATTATTGTAGCCGAAATATTAGCTTATTTGTACAATAATTAAAAAAAATATACTAATATTGTAATTAAATTTATTGGTTCAGAATGATTAAGAGGCTAGTTGTATTTTTCTTGATTATCTCATTAGGAGCGAGTAGTAAGGTGATGGCTCAAGATCCTGAGTTCTCACAATTTTATGCTAACCTATTGTACCTTAACCCTGCTTTTGCAGGATCTGTTAAATGCCCTCGATTGGCTCTTAGCTATAGGAATCAGTTTCCAAAACTGGGTTCTGTTTACGTTACTCCAAGTTTTTCGTATGACCAACATTTTGATTTTCTTCAAGGAGGAGTTGGGTTAATGGTTTATAATGACATACAAGGTAATGGAGCTATAAATACAATAAATGTAAGTGGAATTTACTCATATACATTAAATATATCAAGAACTTTTGCCATAAAAGGAGGTTTTCAAGCAACTTATTTACAGAAAAAACTCGGAGATGAATTTACGTTTCCAGACCAAATACATCCATTATACGGTCCCGTATTCCCTACTCAAGAAGATTATGTATCCACTGATTTCAAAAAAAGTTTATTCGACGTAACAGCAGGATTTGTTGGTTTTAGCAAAGATTATTTCTTTGGAATATCAGTTGCACACTTAACACAACCTTCTGAGTCGTTCAGAGAAGCAAGCGATGCTTATTTACCAAGAAAATATACTGTGCATTTTGGTACAACCATACCAATTAGTAATCGAAATTTTAAAAGGGGAGAACTTTCAATTTCTCCAAATTTCTTGTTTCAACAACAAGAGGACATGCAACAAATTAATTACGGACTCTATCTTAGCCGAACCTCTATTGTTTTTGGAATGTGGCTTAGACAAAACTTTAAAGCACATTTCGATTCATATATTATGATGATTGGATATATACAATCGAAAATGAAATTTGCATATAGTTACGATTTAACAATATCTAAACTTAAAAATCAAACATTAGGGGCACACGAAGTTTCTGTTTCGTTTCAATTAAATTGTAAACAAAAGAAAAAGAAGTTTAGAACAATAAGTTGCCCATCATTTTAGTTCAATATATGTTGAACATAATGTTAAACTAAACATTATATTATGAAAACAAAAAGTATTTTAACAGTATCAGTGCTAATCTTAGTGATTGTCTTTTTAAATTCTTGCGAAACAAAAAGATCTTCCACTACAGGTTGGGATTATAATGACCCCGAAAGTGGCGGTTTTGAATATGTTGAATATTACGAGCAAGAAACTGGACCTGGTCTAGTTCTTATCGAAGGAGGTACATTTTCGATGGGTCGGGTTGAACAAGATGTAATGTACGATTGGAATAATGTTCCTCGCCGTACTACCGTTTCTTCCTTTTATATGGATGAATGCGAAGTTAGAAATGTTGACTACCGAGAATATTTGTATTGGTTAACTAGGGTTTACATTGACTATCCTGAGGTTTATAAAAAAGCCCTTCCTGATACATTAGTTTGGAGACGAAAACTTGCTTGGAACGAACCAATGGTTGAATTATATTTACGCCATCCTTCTTATCAAGAGTATCCAGTTGTTGGAGTAAATTGGTATCAAGCAAATGACTATTGTGCATGGCGTACTGATAGGGTAAACGAATGGATTTTAATTAGAGAAGGTTTATTGTTGAAAAATCCAAATCAAGTTGGAGAGGATAACTTTAATACAGATGCTTACTTAGCAGGACAATATGAAGGTTTAATGAAGAGTCCTGGTATTCCTGATTATGATCCAAACAGAGATTATAGAAAAGTTCGTATGGAAGACGGAATTTTATTACCAAGATACCGACTCCCAACGGAAGCTGAATGGGAATTTGCAGCCCTTTCGTTGATTGGAAATTCAATCGAAGAACGAGTATTCACTCGAAAATTGTATCCTTGGAATGGACATTATGTTCGTAATGATGGCGAACAACATCGAGGAACTATTATGGCTAACTTTATGAGAGGTCGAGGTGATATGATGGGAACGGCAGGTGCATTGAATGATAACGCAGATATACCAGGTCCTGTAGATTCATATTGGCCAAACGATTACGGATTGTATTGCATGGCTGGAAATGTTAGCGAGTGGGTTATGGACGTTTATAGACCATTAACGTTCCAAGATGCTGAAGAATTTAGACCGTTTAGAGGTAATGTTTTTGTGACTCCAGAGAAAGATGAAGATGGAAATATATACGAAAAAGATAGTTTAGGTCATATCAGATGGAGAGAAGTTGGGAAAAAAGACTTACTTGGAAACGAGCATACTGACGAAGCTTTTGATAGAAGAAACTACAATCAATCTGACAATATCAACTATCTAGATGGTGATTTTCAATCAAGTGTTAATTATAGCCAATCGGATAAAGCCGCAAAACACACATCAACCGGAATGTATGATCAAGGTAAGACAACTGATGGCATGAGAGGTGGAGCAGGAATGACATCAATGGTTAATGATAATGCTCGCGTATATAAAGGTGGTTCATGGAGCGACAGAGCTTATTGGTTAGTTCCTGGTACAAGACGTTACCTTGATGAAAAACAAAGACAAGACGATTTAGGATTCCGTTGTGCAATGGTTAGAGTTGGTAGTCCTGTAGGATTCTAAATTATAAAATTATATTTTTAAAACCCCATTCGGTTACTGATGGGGTTTTTTATTTTATATCAAAAAAAAGATTATGACAATACAAGAAATTCACGATAAATTTTTAATCTGCGATGGAATCTGTACAGATACACGCAATATTGTTAAAAATGCACTGTTTTTTGCATTAAAAGGAGAGGCATTTGATGGAAATAAATACGCACAATATGCTCTAGAAAACGGTTGTAGGTATGCAATTATTGATAATGCAGATTATAAAACAGATGAGAATTATATTTTAGTTCAAAATGTTTTGGAAACATTGCAAAATTTAGCATCGTATCATAGAAAATATTTACACCTTCCGATTATTGCGATTACCGGAACCAATGGAAAAACCACAACAAAAGAATTGGTAAATGCAGTTTTGAGCAAAAAATATAATGCCCTTGCAACAAAAGGAAACTTAAATAATCATATTGGCGTTCCTCTAACACTTCTATCAATGACTTCAAAAACTGAAATTGGAATTGTTGAAATGGGAGCAAATCACAATGGCGAAATAAAAACTTTGTGCGAGATTGCAAATCCCGATTACGGATTAATTACCAACATAGGAAAAGCACACATTGAAGGTTTTGGCTCTTTTGAAGGCGTAATTAAAACGAAAAAAGAACTTTACGACAATATCTCTGCAAACAACAAAACAACTTTTATTCGTTACGATAATGATATTCTCAAAGAAATAGCTCCACAAAAAAACATCGTCAAATATGGCAATAATCCTGATTATGATGTCAGCTGCACAAAATTCTCAGCAGAACCATTTTTAGAAGTTGAGTGGAAAACAGCTAACATTCCAACACAATTGTCTAAAACAAATTTAATTGGAATTTATAATTACGAAAACGTACTTGCGGCTATTACTATTGGATTACATTTTAATGTAAGCATAAATGATATAAACCAAGCTCTTGAATCATATACTCCATCGAACAATCGCTCACAAATTAAAAAAACAAAAAATAATACGTTGATTTTAGATGCTTACAATGCTAATCCCACAAGTATGAAAGCATCTTTAGATAATTTATTTCAGATTAGTCATGGGAACAAAACTGTAATTATTGGCGATATGCTTGAACTTGGTAATGTAAGCGAACAAGAACATCAACAGATTATTAAGCAACTTGAAAAGTATGATTTCAATAAAGTGATTCTTGTAGGTCCAATTTTTCAAAAAGTAAACACCGTTGAAAAATTTATAAACTTTAGTTCAACTTCTGTGCTTATTGAATGGATTCAGAAAAATCCCATAAAAAACGCTCTTATTTTAATCAAAGCTTCACGAGGGATTAAACTCGAAGGAATAGCAGAATATTTGTAACCCGACTACTTTGTTAATATCGTAAATTCGACTCTACGATTAAGTTGTTTTCCTTCTTCTGTTTCGTTTTCGGCAATGTGTTTAGTTTCTCCGTAACCTTTGGCATTAATCCGATTTGATTCGATTCCTGTTTGCAATAAATAATCACGTACCGCATTTGCTCTCTCATCAGACAAGCGAAGGTTGTAATCGTCAGATCCAACATTATCAGTATGTCCAGCAACTTCAATCGTCATTTTAGGATTTTCGGTTAATAATACCTTTACCCTATCGAGTTCAGGAAATGACTCGGGACGAAGCGTTGCTTTATTATGGTCGAAGAAAATATTTTGCAATCGAACGGTTTGCCCAACTTCAAAAGGAACCAAATATAAATCCTTTTTGATTTCAGTATATTCGGTAATTTGAGTGGCATCAACATTTTCTGATGCCGACATAAATCCTTGAGCAGTAGCTGTAAATCCATAAACCTTTCCTCTTGGAAGGATTATTTTATATCCTCCATCGTCAGGGTTTGTTCTGGCAACGCCACCTATTCCACTTGTATCAGACAATACTTCATAAGTTAAGTCAGCTTCAAGCGGTTCGTTTGTTTTTTTATTATAAACATTTCCGTAAACCATTACAACAGGATCGGGCTGAATTTCTTCTTTTAATTTAATTTTTACAATATCGCTTTCGCCAACCGCTTCCTTGTATAATACCATATATGCAAATTTACCGGCTGCATCTAACGAATAATAAGCCTCGTTTGCCGAAGTATTAATTCCTTCGCCTAAATTTACAGGCTCCGACCATTTTTCCCAAGTATCGTCCAAACGGCGAGTCATGTAAATATCAAGTCCTCCTCTGCCACCTTCTCTATCGCTACCAAAATATAAAGTTACTCCATCGGCAGCTAAAAAGGGTGCCGCTTCATTTTTCTCAGTGTTTACAACAGTTCCAATGTTTTTGGGCTTCGACCAAGACTTATCTTTTTGCATAAAACTAACATACAAATCGTTTTGTTCTCCAAAATGTTCTTCGCTGAAACTCAATAGTAATGTTTGTCCATCGTTCGACAAAAAAGCAGAATTATTAGCCCCCAAATCCATCGATTTTAATTTTTTGATGTTGAGCATTTCAGGATTTTTCCACTTTTTCTTTCCTTTGTGAGCAAAAGAATAACCTAAGCCTTTGTAAACACCTTCTTTGTATGCTCCGCGAATAAGAACCGTATTTCCATCGGGTGTAACATTTATGATTCCGTTGTACTGTTCGATATTAAAAGGCTTCCCCATTTTAACAGCCTCCATCCAAGCACTGTCTTTTCCTAAGGTAGAAACCCAAATGTCTTGACTGCCTTCTACTCCAAATGTATTTTTCGGATGATTTTGACGAACAAAGTACAACATTTTTCCATCGGGTGAAATAATTGGGTTTAGCTCATCGTATTCAGAATTTACTTTAGGGCCTAAATTCTCAATAATTACAGTTGTTTTAAGACTATCGGTCTGCGAAAATAATAGCGAATTTAAAGCAAGCAAAATGAGTGAAAACAGAAATAAACTTTTCATATAAATTCCTTTGTTTTGAATAATGAATCCAAAAATAATAAAAATTACAGAAACATTCATTTTTATTGATATTTTAAACCTACAAAAAATAAATTCGATTCGTTTTGTCAAAAATAATTGATAATAAATAATTGATTTACTATCTTTATTTTTATTTTGTCTAAATTAATATAATAATGAAATATTTAATATTTATATTTGGATTTTTAAATTTACACTGTAATTCACAAGAAAATATGGAAGCCAAAAATTATAATAATCTTAATGCCGAAGAAATTAATGTGATAATTAACAAAGGCACAGAAAAACCATTTATCGGTAAATTTACTGATTATAAAGAAGATGGAATTTATACATGCAAGCAATGCAATGCACAATTGTATAAATCGAACGATAAGTTTGATTCGCATTGTGGTTGGCCAAGCTTCGATGATGAAATTGAAGGAGCCGTAAAACGAGTTCCCGACAAAGATGGGAGAAGAGTCGAAATTGTTTGTGCAACTTGTGGAGGACACTTAGGGCACGTTTTTGAAGGTGAAAATTTCACTCCCAAAAATATGCGGCATTGCGTTAATTCAATTTCGTTGAATTTTGTTTCGGCAGATTCGTTAAAACTTGAAAAAGCAATTTTTGCCGGAGGATGCTTTTGGGGAATCGAATACCATTTTCAAAATCTCAAAGGAGTCATCAAAACCGATGTAGGATATACCGGAGGAAAAAAAGAAAAACCAAGCTACCAAGATGTTTGCCACACAAATACTGGTCATGCCGAAGCCATCGAAATTACGTTTAACCCAAGCATTATCAGTTATGAAGAACTTGCTAAATTATTTTTCGAAATTCACGATCCAACTCAAATAAATCGACAAGGGCCTGATATTGGAGAACAATATCGTAGCGAGATTTTTTACACCAACGAAAGTCAGAAACAAACCGCTGAAAAACTCATAAATAATTTAAAAGCAAAAGGATACGATGTGGTTACTAAATTAACTCCCGCACAAATATTTTGGACTGCCGAAGAATATCATCAGGAATATTACACCAAAAAAGGCGACGAACCCTATTGTCATATTTATAAGAAAAGGTTTTAAATTAAATCCTTGTAATTAGCAGAGATTATAAGCTTTATAATCCCCAAACTTTCCGAAAAGTTTAGAACTTTCGGAAAGTTGAAAAATGTTTTATGTTCTCATTAATATGGATTCCAACGAGAGCGAAAATTATATTTTTCTTGAAGATTTTGTAAATTTTTAATTAGATTTGTGTAGCAGGCTTGTTGATAACAGCAACAAGGACGGAAAAGTAAAAAATCTATATTTCTGCTACTGTTTGATGCAATGTTTCAGAACTGATTTTATAATATTTTTCAGTTGATTTATTTTCGATTTTTTCTAAATCCTGTTTTATAATTTGAGCAATTGCTTTTGCTAATCTTACGGGAACAGCATTTCCAATCATTTTATACCCTGCAACAACACTTTTGTAATGAAAAATAAAATTATCAGGGAAAGTTTGAATTCTTGCACATTCTCGCACACTTAATCGTCTGTATAAATCTTCTTTTCCTGGAACAAAAACACGTTTATCTTGTTCAACAAATTTCATTAATGGAGCTTGTGGATGAATTGGTGCGTGTCTTCCTCCTGCTTGAATTGTAAACGAAACTTCTTCCCAAGTTCTCACGCGGTTTCTTGACATATACATTGACGAAAATCCACCAATCATATATTCGTGATTTGGTATTTTACATAAATTTCCATGGGTAAAATTTCCTTCTTTTGCAGGTAAAACCGTATCTTTTAAATCAAAAATTGCTTGTTTTAATGTGATTTTATTTTCAATTGTTGTTCCTTTTGGAAATTGAAATTCTATTCCTAAATCGTTGCGATAACCAATAAAAAAAACTCTTTTTCTATCTTGAGGAACACCAAAATCGGAAGCATTAAGTAATTGAAATGACAATGTATAACCACAATCTTTAAACATTTCTTTAATGTTTTCTAAAGCTTGTTTATGAACTGGCAACAACATTCCTGAAACATTTTCGGCAAGAAAAAATTTCGGTTTTTTCTCTTCTAAAATTCGAATAAATTCAAAAAATAATTGTCCTCTTTTATCTTTTATTCCTCGCAAAGCACCAGCTTCGCTCCAACTTTGGCAAGGTGGACCGCCAATAATTCCATCACAATCGGGAACTTCTTCTGATTTAATATCTGTTAAACTTCGCTTGTCTAAAATTGTTTTTGGGTGATTTTTTTCATAAGTTTCCCAAATTTCTTTGTCATATTCATTTGCCCAAACACAATTAAAACCAGCTTGAGTAAAGCCCAAATCTAAACCTCCAGCTCCTGCAAAAAATGATACAATTTTCATAATTACAACACTTTGAAAGTTATTAATTTGGCGTCAATTAATTGAGCTGGATTATTTGGATTTTTAATTTTTGTGTCAGCGATTTTGTAATTATCGACTTTCAAATTTAAAAGTGAATTTTTGTCTTCATCTGAAAAAGAATTGAACTTTTCGGTTTTCATTAAACAAATAACTTGAAATTTTGCAGAATTATCGGCAACATTCAAATATGAAAATATTTTATGCGGATTTTCAATGTGCCACATTCCTCGCACACGAAGGTCTGTTATTCCTAATGGATCAACTCTTTTAACTTTTCCAAGTTCGTTTGTTTCGGTAAATTCAACATTTGGGATACTATTTATTCCTATTGAAATGGTATTTTTAATTCGTTCATAAATTTCTTTGTCGGCAACAAAACAATCGCCATAAACAAACCATAAATATTTTATATCACTGTCGTTTGTACAACCAACAACATAAATAATATCCTTTTCAGACCAAGTTTCACATTTTTTACAAGCTTGCGTTAGCATTGGACTTTCTACATATAGTTTAGATTTTGGATATGAACTATTTAAAGCCAAAGCACTTGTTAAACTTTGAACTTTTTTTGTTTCGATTGCATCTCCATTTCTCAAAATAATATCCGGTGGATTATTTTGATTTCCTAAATAACTAAAAGCTTCATTAAATTTTAAATTTCTTTCAGCTTCTTGTTCATTAAAACTATTTGCAAAAACATCTTTTACATAATTTTCTAATGCTTCGCCAACAGAATTTGCTCTATTTCGTCCCGAATAAAAATCCCGAACTTGAATAATAGGATTTTCAACAATGTTTTTTATTGCTTTTAAGATGTTTGTCATTTTACAAAATTACTAAAACAAATACAGTTTTTGAAATTTTTTTCTTCTCAAAACCTGTTAATAATTGTTCATAAACATTTTCTTTAAAATGCAGTGTTTTTGCTAAATTCGTGCAAAATTTTCCGTAAAAAATGATTGAACAATATACCGAAGATAGTATCCGTACATTAAACTGGGAAGAACACATAAGAAAGCGTCCTGGAATGTACATTGGCAAGCTTGGCGATGGTTCGTCTCGCGACGACGGAATTTACGTTCTTATAAAAGAAGCTATCGACAATTCAATCGATGAGTATATGATGGGCTTTGGAAAAGCCATTGAAATAAATATCAACGAACATTTTGTGAACATTCGCGACTATGGTCGTGGAATTCCACTAGGAAAACTTGTCGAAGTAGTTTCTAAAATGAATACCGGAGCAAAATACGACTCAAAAGTTTTCAAAAAATCAGTTGGATTAAATGGTGTCGGTATCAAAGCAGTTAATGCATTATCAACAGGATTTACCATAAAATCGTTCCGCGAAGGCGAAGTAAAAATCGTTGAATTTTCGAAAGGTCATTTGATTAAAAACCACGAACTAGGAAAAGCCGAAGAGCAAAACGGAGTTCAAATTTCGTTTACACCCGACGAAGAAATATTCGGAAATTATCATTTTATTTTCGAATACATCGAGTCGATGTTGAAAAACTATGCATTCCTTAATCCTGGCTTAGTAATTTCACTCAATGGTCAAAAATTTGTTTCAAAAAACGGATTACTCGACCTGTTGAACGAAAACATGAGTTCAGAAGGAATCTATCCGTTGATTCACTTAAGAGGCGAAGACATTGAGATAGCCTTCACTCACGGACGTCAATACGGAGAAGAATATTATTCGTTTGTAAACGGACAGCATACAACTCAAGGCGGAACTCATCTGTTGGCTTTTCGCGAAGCGGTTGTTAAAACTGTACGAGAATTTTACAAAAAAGATTTCGATGCTTCTGATATTCGTACATCAATTGTTGCGGCCATTAGCATAAAGGTAGAAGAACCTGTTTTTGAATCGCAAACCAAAACCAAGCTTGGGTCAAAAGATATAGGACCAAACGGACCATCGGTTCGAAATTTTATTGTCGATTTCGTAAAAACCAATTTGGATAATTATTTGCACAAAAATTCTGAAACAGCAAATATTCTTTTACAAAAAATTCAAGAAGCCGAAAAAGAACGAAAAGAAATTTCAAGCATTCAAAAAAAATCTCGCGATGCAGCTAAAAAAGTTAGCCTTCACAATAAAAAATTACGAGACTGTCGAGTTCATTGGAATTCGAACCACGAGTTAAAACTCGACTCAACCATTTTTATTACTGAGGGAGATTCTGCAAGCGGGTCAATCACAAAATCACGTAATGTGAATACTCAAGCAGTTTTCAGTTTGAAAGGAAAACCTTTAAATTGCTATGGAAAATCAAAAAAAATAGTTTACGAAAACGAAGAATTTAACCTTTTGCAATCGGCTTTAAATATTGAAGAAGGAATTGATAATCTTCGATACAATAATATAGTAATTGCTACCGATGCCGATGTTGACGGAATGCACATCAGACTTCTGTTGATTACATTTTTTCTACAATTTTTTCCTGATTTAATCAAAGAAAGACATCTATACATATTACAAACTCCACTTTTCAGAGTTCGAAATAAAAAAGAAACTATTTATTGCTACAGCGAAGAAGAACGAATAAACGCATTAAAAAAACTCGGAACAAATCCTGAAATTACACGATTCAAAGGATTAGGCGAAATTTCACCTGATGAATTCGTACATTTTATCGGAAAAGATATTCGTTTGGATCCAGTTATGCTGAAAAAAGAAGACGCAGTTTCGCAAATGTTAGAGTTTTATATGGGAAAAAATACGCCCGAACGACAAGATTTTATTATACAGAATCTCAAATTAGAAGAAGAGACAGTTTAGAAATGGTTGACGAAGATTTAAACATAAACGAAGAAGAAATCAACGACGATGAAATTGTAGAAAGTCGCAAAGTTGTGGACGAAGAATATAAGTACGATCCAACCACAAGAAGCTACAATGTAACTCATATTTCGGGCATGTTTCAAAGTTGGTTTTTGGACTATGCTTCGTACGTAATCCTCGAACGTGCAGTTCCTCATATTAACGATGGTTTGAAACCCGTTCAGCGTCGTATTTTGCACTCAATGCAACGATTAGACGATGGTCGTTACAACAAAGTGGCAAATATTATCGGACACACCATGCAATTTCACCCACACGGCGATGCATCAATCGGTGATGCCTTGGTTCAAATGGGACAAAAAGATTTGCTTATTGATTGTCAAGGAAACTGGGGAAATATTCTTACGGGAGATGGAGCAGCAGCTCCTCGATATATCGAAGCTCGGTTGACAAAATTTGCACAAGAAGTTGTTTTTAACCCAAAAACCACAAAATGGAAACCTTCGTACGATGGTCGAAATAAAGAACCAATTACGCTTCCTGTAAAATTTCCACTTTTATTAGCAATGGGAGTTGAAGGTATTGCTGTTGGTTTAGCCTCTAAAATTTTGCCTCATAATTTCATTGAACTTATCGATGCTTCGATTGCATATTTGCAAAACGAAGATTTTGAATTGTTTCCTGATTTTCAAACGGGTGGTTATATCGATGTAATTCGTTACAACGATGGTTTACGTGGCGGAGCAGTACGTGTTCGTGCAAAAATCAATAAAATTGATAATAAAACCCTAGTAATTACCGAAATACCATTCAGCAAAACAACCTCTACGGTTATTGAATCCATTGTGAAAGCAAATGATTTGGGTAAAATTAAAATCAAAAAAATTGATGATAATACAGCTCAAAATGTAGAGATTGTAATTCAACTTGCTCCCGGAGTTTCGCCAGATATTACCATAGATGCTTTGTACGCATTAACCGATTGTGAAATTTCTCTTTCGCCAAACTCATGCGTAATTGAAGATGAAAGACCAAAGTTTCTAGGCGTAAAACATATGTTGAGAGTTTCTACCGATAATACGGTTGAACTTTTAAGATTAGAACTTCAAATCCAAGTAGAAGAGTTGTTTGAAGCTTGGCATAGCTTATCGCTTGAGAAATGGTTTATCGAAAAAAGAATATATAAGAAAAAAGAATATGAAGAATCAACAACAACCGATGAGGCTGTTGATTTTATCAGCAATTGCATAATAGAAGCCAAATTACAACTTAAAAGAGAAGTATCTCGCGACGATATTTTGCAATTACTCGAAATTAAAATGAAGCGTATTCTTCGTTTCAATTCCGAAAAGGCAGAAGAATCTCTTTTGAGCCTTGAAACTGAAATTGAAGAAGTTAAAAATCATTTAGAAAACATCATCCCGTTTACCATAAATTATTTTAAACACATTAAGAAAAAATATGGTGAAGGAAAAGAACGCAAATGCGAAATCAGGAACTTTGATAATATCGAAGCTGCAAAAGTAGTTGTAGCCAATGAAAAATTATACGCCGACTATAAAGAGGGATTCGTAGGAACTTCGCTCAAAAAAGATGAATTTGTATGTACTTGTTCAAACATCGACGATGTTATCGTGTTCCGTCGCGATGGTAAGTACATGGTTAGTAAAGTTTCTGATAAATCATTCTTTGGAAAAGATTTAATTCATATCAATGTTTTCGATAAAAACGATGACCGAACAATCTACAACGTCGTTTATCGAGACGGAAAAAATGGGAATATAATGATTAAACGTTTTCCGGTTAAAGGAGTTACCCGAGACAAAGAATACGATTTAACCAAAGGTACCGAGAACTCAAAAGTATTGTATTTTACAGCAAACCCAAACGGGGAAGCCGAAATTATAAAAGCATTCTTGAAACCAAAACCAAAACTTCGCAAATTAGTTTTCGAATCAGATTTTAGCGAAATTGCTATCAAAGGACGAGCAGCAGCTGGGAATATTTTATCTAAAAACGACGTTCATAAAATCGTATTGAAAGAACAAGGAGTTTCGACATTGGGAGGAATTGAAATATGGTTTGATGAAACAATTTTACGACTCAATACAGACGGAAGAGGCGAATTTTTAGGCGAATTTTTAGGCGACGACAAAATATTAATCATAACCAAATCAGGAAATTACCGATTAATAAATTTCGATTTATCGAATCACTTTGAAGAAGACTTGTTGTTAATTGAAAAATTCGATGCCACAAAGGTATTTTCAGCAATTCATTTCGATGCCGAGCAACAATTTTATTATCTAAAACGATTTGAGATTGAACCAACAGAAAAGCCAACCTCTATTATCATGGAATATCCTAATTCAAAGTTAATTGATATTTGTGATTACAAATTTCCAAGAGTGGAAGTTGTATTTGGAGGAAAACACGAAAGTCGGGAAAATGAAATAATTGATGTTGCTGAATTTATAGCCCCAAAAGGCGTAAAAGCAAGAGGTAAGCGAATCACAACCTTCGAGACAAAATCCATTCGATGGATTGAGCCAATTTTAGTTGATGAACCAGAATCAACTATCGAATCGGAAGTTGAAACCGAAGAAGTCGAGTTTGTAGAAGAATCAGAAGTAATTACAAATACGAATGCGAGTTTTTCAGAAGAGATGTCGGAGAATCTAGTTGAAACAGAAAACATTTTAGAATCTAATTTGCAGGAAGAAAAACCGATTAAAGAAATTGTTTTTGAAATAATAAAACCAAAGGAAGAAGAAATTGAGCTTGAAATTACTAACTCTGAACCTAAAAAAACGATTAAAAAGAAATCCAAAGATGACGATCCTGAAATAAAACAAATGTCGTTGTTTTAGCATGAGATATTTCTTAATTGGATTTATGGGTTGTGGCAAATCGACTATCGGAAAAAAACTTGCCAAAAAAATCGGATATAGTTTTATTGACCTTGATAGATATATTGAGTCAAAATTATATAAAACAATTCTCGAAATTTTCAACGAAAAAGGAGAGGCTGAATTTAGACTAATTGAAACAAAATATTTAAAAGAAGTTTCATTGTTTGAAGATATTGTAATTTCAACAGGAGGAGGCACTCCATGTTTTTTTGAAAATCTAGATTTGATGAAATCCTCTGGAAAAGTAATATACTTGCATTTAGAGCACCAAGCTCTAGTTAATCGGCTTTTAAACTCAAAACGATACGACAGACCTTTGCTCGAAAAACTAAACAGAGATGATTTGGATATTTTTGTCAGCAATAAAATGAGCGAACGAGAGGCATTTTACGAACAAGCACATATAAAAATTAGTGCTCTGAGCATTGACATTGATGAATTAGCAACAAAGATTTTATAGAACGCCTTTATGGAAATCTATTTGCTAATTGGTTGAGCGTACGTTAAAACATCTTTTGCCGTAATTTTATTTGAACAAAGAATTATTAGTCGCTCCAACACATTTCTGAACTCACGAATATTTCCTGTCCAATTAATTTTTTGCAGTTCTTGAATGGCACTTTTATCTACTTCTTTTTTTGGAATTCCATGTTCGTTACATATCTGATTCATAAAATGTTCAGTAAGCAAAGGAATGTCTTCTATTCGATCGTTTAACGATGGAACTTTAATTAAAATTACAGATAAACGATGGTATAAGTCTTCTCTAAAACGATTTTCTTCGATTTCTTTTTTCAAATTTTTGTTTGTTGCTGCAACGACTCGAACATTTACACTTATGTCTTTATCGCTTCCAACCCGCGAAATTTTATGTTCTTGTAATGCTCTTAATACTTTTGCTTGTGCTGAAAGACTCATATCGCCTATTTCATCTAAAAATAAGGTTCCTTCGTTTGCTTGTTCAAATTTTCCAGCTCGCTGTTTATGAGCAGATGTGAATGCTCCTTTTTCATGACCAAATAATTCACTTTCAATAAGTTCTGAAGGTATGGCTGCACAATTCACTTCTACAAATGGGTTAGCAGCTCTATTGCTTTTTTCGTGAATCCATCGAGCAACCAACTCTTTTCCCGAACCATTGTCTCCTGCAATCAAAACCCGAGCATCAGTTGGAGCAACTTTATCAATCATATCTTTTATGTGATTAATCGCATCTGAATTTCCAACCATTTCGTAGGTCTTATTAACTTTTCGCTTTAAAACTTTAGTTTCACTTATCAAATTCGATTTATCCATTGCATTACGAATTGTAATCAACAAACGATTTAAATCCAACGGTTTTTCTATAAAATCAAAAGCACCTTTTTTAATTGCTTCAACTGCAGTATCAATGTTTCCATGTCCCGAAATCATAACAACTGGAGTGTCATGAGTTATTTCAAATATTTTTACAAGGACTTCTAAACCATCCATTTGTGGCATTTTAATATCACAAAGAATAATGTCAAAATTTTCGTTTTTGATTCGATCAAGTCCTTCAATTCCATTTTCAGCCAACTCGACCGAATATTTTTCGTACTCCAATATATCTTTTAATGTATTTCTGATGCTTCTTTCATCATCAATAACTAATATTTTCGACATGATTATTTTATTTAAATTGTAACTATTCTTTTCCTTTTCAAAAAATTAAAAAGAACCCCTTCTTTTATGGCGTAACTTGATTGATAAATTTGAGATACCTTTAATTTATTTAATACTAAATTGACAAATATCGATGATAAAACAATCATTTCTATTCGCATTGGCTCGAGCCCTTCCATATTTGCTCTTTCGGCAAGTGTCGAACGAATTAGAATACCGTGTAAGTTTGAAAACTCCTCAATTTCAATTTTGTACGAAATAATATGCTTGGTATAATCCTCCTTGTGCCTCGAAAACGAGACCATACTTGCAAAAGTATCGAACGAACCAGAAGAGCCAAGAAGTTTTGTGATACTATATTTTTTTGCTTCACTAAACAATTCGTCAAGATGAGATTCAAGATACGATTCAATCTCTGAAATTTCGTTTTGAGTGATAGGGTTTGATGGTTTATACTTATCTAAAAGCCTTGCTATACCAAGTGGATAACTTTTTTTCCAAAATATTTCGTTCTTATTTGCAATAATAAATTCGACACTTCCACCTCCAATGTCCATGATTAAATCTCTTTTTTCGGACATTCCGATTGCCATTTTAATTCCTTCGTATATTAATTGAGCTTCTTCATCTCCACTAATAATATTTATATTGAGCCCGAATTTTTCAAAAATCGTATTCACAAACGAAATTCCATTATTTGCACTTCTAATGGCTGAAGTTGCATAAGCGTATATTTCATCAGCCTTGTGTTCGATAATCGATTCGTAATGAAATTTAATAGCATCAACTCCTCTAGCATAAGCCTCATCTGTAATATTTTTATTATTTATTCCTCCTTGACCTAATTTTACAGGAAGATTTGACTTATAAACTGTATTAAATCCTTGTCGTTGAACCAAGTCGGCAATCAGTAAGTTAAACGTATTTGTGCCAATATCGATTATTGCTATTCTCATAAAAATGCTTTGTACAATTCCGAAATTTTATTTTTCTGAATAAATAAGTTCTAAAACAGTTTGTCCAACTGCTTGAAGCGTAACTTTATCAATTATACTCATATTGTCGTTATGAGTATGCCAATATGCTCCGAAACCCGATTCGGTAGTTGGGTCGTGCTGGATAATATCAATACTCGGTATTTGAGCAAGTATATTAACATAATAATGATCGTCGGTCACAGGTGATGTTTTTTGATTTAAGAAAAAATTACCGTACCCTGATTTTTCAGCTATTTTCCATACTCTGTCAACAATAGAAGGGGCAAAATACACCGAAGTTCCTTCTTTAGTAAAAAATGCATTCTTTGCACCTACCATATCCAACAAAATTCCATATTTTGCATAATAGCCTGGAATGTGTTTATTCTTTGACCAATATTGCGAGCCTAAACACCATGTATCTTCTTGGTATGGAAGATTTTTGTGGTCGGCTTGTCCATAATCCTCAACATCAAAAAATATTATATCAACTCCAACAGTTGGCATTTTCGCATGCAAATTTCTAGCAATTTCCATTAACACACCTACTCCACTTGCTCCATCGTTAGCTCCATCAATAGGCACTTCCCATTCTTCTGGATTTTCGCTATGATCAGCATACGGTCTCGAATCCCAATGAGCAAATAATAAAATTCGGTTCGTTTGATTTGAATTAAACTCAGCAATTATATTTTTTGCTTTTAATTTATCTCCATTGTACGCATTCGCTGTAAACTGCTGAACATAAACCGAATCAGCATACTTTTTCATTTCAGAAATAAGATAATTTGCACATTTTACGTGAGATTCGCTGTTAGGAACTCTTGGTCCGAAATCAACTTGAGACTTAACGTATTGATACGCCGAATCAGCATTAAAATCAGGTGCGACGATATTTTTTTCTGTTATTTTCAATGTGTTGTCTTCAACTTTTGGTTCATTTTCGCAAGCGACAAACAGCATTACGAAAAAGATGATTGAAAGTATTTGTTTCATTTTTTTAGATTTTTCCTAGTCGTTTTAATTCCCAAAAACATTTAGCCGTTACACTAATATCAACTGAGGCATTATGTGCTTCTTCAAAATCGGTTTTAAAAAGTTTATAATGAAGTTCTGATAGTTTTGGCCATTTATAACCATATAGACCATTTATTGCACAAAAATTAGTTGAGCTTTGCATGGTGCAAATTTTTCTTTTTTTAGCATCAATATCCGGCATATTATTTCTTAAAAATTCTGCCCCAACAATTTTTTCGTCAAAACTAATATTATGTGCTACAAGAAATTCAGATTCGTTAATTAATGCTTGAAATTGCTCCAAAACAGTATAAAGTTTATGCCCTTCTTCTAACGCTTTTTGTGTTGAAATTCCATGAATTTTTGAAGCGTCTGCCGGAATTGTAAAACCTTCGGGTTTAATAATAAAATCTCCTTCCGTAATTTTATTCCCATTTATATCATATAATAAAAAAGCTAATTGAACTAATCTTGGCCAATTATTTAAATCTGTAACCGGCGCTTTCCAACTTTTTGGTAGTCCGGTTGTCTCTGTGTCAAAAAATAAATACATTTTATTTTATTTTTAAGTTGCCTTTGTCAGTTGTTTTCACCTGATAATATTTTATTATTTTTATCGGACAAGAATGTCCGAGTTACTTTGTATTTCAATTTTTGAGATTGCTTCGTTTCTCTCGCAATGATTTATTTAACCCCTCTAACTCCCCAAAGGGGAGAATTTAGAATTGTATTTCAATCTTTAAATCTTCTAATCTTTTAATCTTAAATTTTTGTAAATGCATTTCTTTATCCCATCTTTAAAACTTTTCACTTTTAGTTTTTAACTTTTCAAGACCTAATACCTTCTTTTCCCAACTTTATAAACTTTATGGACTTTACAAACTTTCAACTCTTCAAAGTCCAGTCGAAACCGTCTTTTTTGTCTTTAATTTCGAAACCCATTTGAGTTAATTCGTTGCGAATTTTGTCAGAAGTTGCAAAGTCTTTGTTGGCTTTTGCTTCCATTCGTATAGTAAGTAACAAATCTATAGCTTTTGCGTAGGCTTCGTTTGAAGACGATGAACTTGCTTCGTTTTGCAATCCTAAAATGTCATAAACAAATGTGGAAATTAGTTTTTCAAATCGTTCTAAATCCGATTTTGAAATTGTATCTTTTCCTGCTTCAATTGAATTAATAATTCTCACAGCTTCAAATAATTGCGAAATAAGAATTGGACTATTCAAATCGTCTAAAATTGCATCGTAACATTTCTTTTCTAATTCATCTAAATTGAAAGAAGTAGCGTCAGAAGTTTTAAGTTTTGGAAGCGTAGAAATTGCTGTCATTAAACGTTGTAAACCTTTATCAGCCGCTTGTAAAGCTTCGTTTGAAAAATCCAACGTGCTACGATATTGTGCTTGAAGAATGAAAAATCGAATTGTCATTGGCGAATAAGCACGTTCCAAAATTTTGTGCGTTCCGGTGAAAAGTTCAGTTAAAGTAATGAAATTTCCAAGAGATTTTCCCATTTTTTGTCCATTAATGGTAATCATATTGTTGTGAACCCAATATTTTACGGCTTCTTTTCCGATGGTTGCGGTTGATTGTGCAATTTCACATTCGTGATGTGGAAACAATAAATCCATTCCGCCACCGTGAATATCGAAAGTTTCGCCTAAATATTTGGTGCTCATTGCGGTACATTCTAAATGCCAACCTGGAAAACCATCGCTCCATTTCGATTTCCAACGCATAATATGTTCAGGACTTGCTTTTTTCCACAATGCAAAATCGAAACTATTTTTCTTTTCGTCTTGACCGTCGAGTTTGCGAGTATTGCTCAATAAATCGTCTAAAATTCTACCCGAAAGTTTTCCGTAAGTTTTATATTTTTCGTTATATTTTTCAACATCAAAATACACTGAACCATTGGTTTCATAAGCAAAACCATTTTTTATGATTTCGTCAACAATATCCATTTGTTCCATAATGTGAGCCGATGCACGTGGCTCAATACTAGGACTTTGAACATTCAACATTCGCATTGCATCGTGATATTCTTCGGTATAATATTGAACAATTTCCATTGGTTCAAGTTGTTCTAAACGAGCTTTTTTTGCAATTTTATCTTCGCCTTCGTCAGCATCATTTTCTAAATGTCCAACATCGGTAATGTTGCGAACGTAACGAACTTTATAATCTAAATGTTTCAACAAACGAAACAACAAATCGAATGTAATTGCTGGACGTGCGTGTCCTAAATGAGCTGAACCATAAACAGTTGGTCCGCAAACATACATTCCAACATTTGGAAAATTTATTGGTTTAAAAACTTCTTTCTTTTTCGATAAAGTATTGAAAATAACAAGCTCTTTTGACTGCATATATTTTGAAAATTATTGTAATAGTGAGTAAAAGTACAAATTAATCGTAAAAAAATGGAAAAATCACTAACTTAATATTTAGTACATGACAAAACATATAACATGCTGATAAACAGCTAATTAGGCTCTTCGAAAATTTGGTTAATACCTTGATATTCAGTATCTTACATAAGATTACAACGTCAATATGTATGATATGAATATCAAGGATAAAAACAAAAATAGTGATTTAGTTTCAACTCTCAATAAAAATCTTGGATGGCATAAAGCACGAGCCAAATTTTTAGCTGCATTAATCACAACCATGTTTAAAATGCAAACCATTAACTTT
>Ga0209417_1001572_pt1 | contig 41172 bp, 28 predicted proteins | sample RifGroF2_FD_184002 | JGI IMG/M metagenome (GOLD analysis project Ga0209417, IMG submission 184002) | Groundwater microbial communities from Rifle, Colorado, USA - Groundwater F2 (SPAdes) (version 2) | ecosystem: Environmental > Aquatic > Deep subsurface > Groundwater | place: Rifle, Colorado... | reverse complement strand
AATGCTAAGTCTAAAATAGCTTTTTCTGGCTAAATTAGACCATCTGACGATTGTGCTTTGATTAAAACCCGTATATCTGGCTACCTGACGTGTGCTCCATCCTTTTTCAAGCACTAATTTAGCCGCCTGCAAACGCAAGCGAGGGATGTTTGGATTTGTTGTGTATGGCATGTCCATATTCTACAAGGGTGATGCAAAGGTATTGAACCATTACAAGGACTTGACAATATATATTAAATTATTATAATATATTCACCTTAGTATTATTTATACTATAATTAACCAGCAATAAAATATGGGAGTTGATGATGACTTACATTCAAACGATCCTCTATTGAATGATACTGTGGCACGTGAAGCTTTTAATGAATTCGATGAGCCAGATTTATCTGGTTATGGCTTTGATAGCTTGCCATCGCTTCATGATGCCGCTAAATTTGTTGATTATCAAGAACCGATTACAGTGCCAGTGCGAGATAAAGAAGCATATTTATTGAAATCTCCACTTATCACTCCTGATCATCTGGAGCGAATGAATTATCAATATGATTATCTTGGGCGTGATATAGAAAATGGAAAAATTTCTATTCCACCAATGATCGTTAATGGGAAGCCGGTTGCTGTTTACTCTTATGATGAATCCCGACCTGCTGATAAAATACTTTATTGTAATCTTGGAGATATGATAGATGCAATATGCGAAATTCTTGAAGATGATGGATGTTCAGGACCTATACAAATTGAAATTCCCGCTTTAACAGCACAGGCGATTTATTGCTTTTTTAATCCTGATGGTTCCAGAAGGATAGATGATTTTTTTGAAAAAGCGTTTTTTGGTCAAATACCTACTATGATCCGCGAACAAATCGGACTGTTTGTTTCCTTTAAATTCGAAGATGGCTTGGAAATTGTGAGAGCAAGGCGTTTGCCAATTCCAAATTATAAACTTACTATCGCAGTTGCCGATTCTTTGCCTAAATATACAATTCCAGGAATAGATGGAGTTGACTATAATGATGGCGACGTTCCCGGTCCCGGATCTCTCCCTAATTAATTTTCAAATCAACCACGTTCATTTGAAGTTGAGTTCTGCCGTTGAAGGTGTTGTTTTGCAGATTGAAAACTATGTCGAGAGATTCTGATTTTAGAATATCTTTTGCAAATGGGCCGAAACGAAAGCCGATTGTGTCGATTTGTTTTAAAGCTGACGTGGATTTGCCGCTTAAAAGTGAACGGAACTTGAGATGATCTTTATTTTTGCCGATCACAGAAACGTTTTGCGTCTTTATGTTTTTTATTAATAAAACAGGCGTTGGATTTCCAATCCCAAAAGGTTCAAACTTATTTATTGTCTTTAAAGTTTCTGAAGTTATTTCATCGGCATTAATTTCCGCGTCGATTTCAAGAATATTTTCATAATCAGCTTTTTTGATTTTTTTGTCTGCATAATCCTCCATGGCCTTTGTGAATTTTTTGAGATTTTCTTTTTTAATTGTAAAACCTGCGGCGGCTGCGTGACCTCCAAAATGCTCAAGCAAATGCCCAAACTCCGATATCGCGGCAACGATGTTGAAAAATCCCGGACTGCGACAAGAAGCAACTAGAACGCCCGCGGTTTCATTCATAACTATTGATGGAAGATGATGTTTATCCGTCAATTTTCCCGCAATCAAACCAATTATTCCACTATGCCATTCCGTTGAATGCGCAATTAAAATCTTTTTCTTGTTGTCTTTTAAGAATATTTCCTCGGCTTGCCTAAGCGCTTTTTCGGTTATAGATTGTCGATTTGAATTAAATCCTTCAAGTTTTTGCGCGAGCGCATCTGTCTGGCCTTTATCTTCCCCGTCTTCAAGTAAAAGGCGCAAAGCATAATAAGGATGCGCAACTCTTCCTGCGGCGTTTATACGAGGAGCAAGCCTAAAACCAACCATTTGCGTATCGATAACGTCTTCCTGTTTTATGCCTGAATAATGCTTTAAATATTTGAGTCCGTCCCATTTTGAATGCTTCATTTTTTCCATTCCGTATTTCACGATAATGCGGTTTTCATCAGTTAATAAGCCAAGATCTGCAATCGTCCCAAGGCTCGCAAGATCAAGAAAATCTTCCGCAAATTTATCAATTTTAGTTTCGTCTTTTTCATCGGAAAGCAGTGCATAAGCCAATTTCAAGGCCACTCCCGCACCTGTTAAATCTTTAAAAGGATAAAGAGAACCCTCGCATTTTGGATGCAAAATCGCGTATGAATCTTTTGGCGTGTTTTCGGGAACCGTATGATGATCGGCAATAATCGTATCTATTCCAAATGATTTCGCGAGTGAAATTTCTTTTGCGCATGAAATTCCGCAATCAACGGTTATCAAAAGTTTAACGCCAAGCTTTTTAAATTCGTGAATAAATTTTTCGTTAAGGCCATAGCCGTCCTCTGTTCTATGTGGCAAACGATATGATACTTTCGCCTTTAAATGGCGCAGAACTCGCACCGCAATTGTTGTGCCGGTAATTCCATCAACGTCATAATCGCCATAAATAATAATGCGTTCTTCATCTTTGATCGCCTGTTTTATACGATTAACCGCCTTACGCATATCACTCATCAAAAACGGGTTGTATAAGTCCTTTATTGAAGGTTCCAAAAAAGTTTTTATCGAACGATGATCGCGCAGATTCCTGTTCGCAAGCAGTTTTTCAAGAAGAGACGCCGAAGCATCTGTGTTTTTTATATGCCATTTTTTGTTTAAAACAGACATAAGTGCAAATTTCTAAGTAATCTAAGTGCTCTAATTTCTATGCGCGTTTTGTGCTATTTTTCGCCTTCTCTTTTTCTTTGTTCTTCTTCCACATCGCAAGCGCCTCTTCAGCCGTTTTTACCTTGTTCTTGCCGAAAACCCAAGTGTGCCTTCTGCGAATTTTCTTATCTATATCGCGCAAAACCTGATTTATATTAAAAAGCTTTCTTTCTTTTGCAATCTGCGTGATCATCAGCATCGTAAAAATCAAATCACCAAGCTCTTCGCGAAGATTTTTATAATCTTTTTTATTCATTGCCTGCTTGACCTCATCCGCTTCTTCCAAAAAATGCTCGAGCATGGAATCAATGGTCTGCTTTTTATCCCAAGGACAGCCATTTTTCGCTCGGAGCATAGCCGCAATTTTCACAAGTTTATTAAATTCTTTGGACATACATCCGTATCCTATTTCGAATTTAGCCTGTGCGCAAGCTTTATTTATTTCAAATCTTTCGGCTTCAGCCAAATTATCTTCTTTTCCCTCTTGAACCATGAAATCTGCCTGCGCGCATAATGATGAGTGTTGTATTTTAGACGTTGAATCATGTTTTCAAGAGTCTGTTTTCCGTTTAAATAAGGCAAAATCTCCTTGCAACCAATGGCAGTCATAGATGGAAGTTTTACGTCATATTTTTTTGCAAGTTTTGCGGTTTCATCCAAAAGCCCTCTCTCAATTTGTATTTCCACGCGCTTATCAATCCTAGAATAAAGCTCTTCCCGGGGCCAATTAATGCCAATTAAAGCATAATTAAATTTTGATTTTCCTTTTTTATCAACTTTATTTGCCTTACTGAATTTGTTTATTTCAAGTGCACGAATGATATATCGAAGATTGTTTTTTAAAGTTTTTTTGGCAGTTTTTGGATCAACTTTCATAAGCTTCTTATATATATAAGGAGTACCGTACTTTTCTGCGAGCGCTTCCAAACGCTTCCTAAAGCCTGAATTTGGCGGAATTATTGGAATTTCGAAATTATAAATGACAGAGCTGATATAAAGTCCTGTTCCACCAACAATCATCGGGATTTTTCCGCGTTTATGAATGTCTTCGATAACTTTTAGCGCATCCCTCTTCCATTCCGCAACCGTATAAACCTGATCAGGCTCAACAAAATCAATAAGATGATGACGAATTCCTTGCATATCTTTTTCTTGAATTTTATCCGTACTGATTGTCATTTTTTTATAAATCTGACGTGAATCTGCGGAAATTACCTCGCAATTATATTTCTTGGCGAGGCTTAAAGAAAGCGCAGTTTTGCCTGATGCCGTTGGTCCGAGAACAACAATCAACGGATTTGGCTTCTTTAATATTTTTGCTATTTCCGAAAATGCTTTTTTCATGCGGCTATTGTATCTGATCTTGACATCATTAGCTATATGACTTAGAGTAATTTCTCGAAAATTAAAGAAAAAATATGGCATACGAAGAACCAGAAAATGATTACCCTGATGTTTTTGCAGACTTTGATATGGCGACTTTGCCATTTACTTCAAGTGAATCCCCTGATTCAGGGAAAATTGGCCCAACTTTAGCTCAAAAAGCCGCAGGTCTACGGAAATATTTTGCAATGCGCTTAAATATTGCCAATATATCCATGCAAGCACCTCAAATTTCCGACGGGAACTTTCATCCAGCCTTTATCGATGAAACGCCTTTTGATTTGTGCAAAATAGATACGACTAATTGCAAACCTATTTTAAGAGGCAAAGATTTTGCCGAAATGATAGTTGATGCGCTTTTATTTAAGGGCGAAACAACTGTTGAGGTTTCCGATACCACTCTTTCTTGCTATTTGGCTATGTCCGGCTTCCCCAACGACCTTTTTACTAACGCAAAAGGCTTTTTAGCTGAAAATATACCTGCTTTTATTTTTCAAAAATATGGTTTGCGTATAAAAGTTGAATCTTTTGACATTATCGTCCCTAAGGACTTTAGCCCTTACCGGCCTTCGACAATAAAAATCACCTATTCTTTAGGTAAAGTTGCTGATGATAAAAATCCCCTTGACTTTGTGGGCAATAACTTGCTAAATTAGTCACGCGTCAGAGACAGTAGGCAAGGGACCGCGGAAGCGACAGCCCAATAAGACCTGCCGAGACACAAAATTTATTCTCAGTTGTCTTTGCGCAATTGAGATTTTTTAACAATAAGCACCATGGCACTCACAAAAGATCAAAAGAAAGTAATGTTGGACAAAGTCATCGACAAGTTCAAAAAAGCTAAAACTGCAGTTTTCTCAGGCTATAGCGGAATTGACGTCAAATCTATGACAACACTTCGCAAGAAACTCCGCGCTCAGAAGGTTGATTACTTAATTTTCAAGAAAACTCTTATTCACATCGGCGCAAAAGAAGCTGGACTTCCTGCAATTGATGAAAAATTACTTGAAGGCCCTATCGCCGTTGCAATCAGCTATGACGATGAAATGGCTCCCATTAAAGTTCTTTACGCCGTATCAAAAGACAAGGCTCTTGAGGATAAATTGAAGATTTTTGGAGCTTATATGGAAGGAAAAGTCCTCACAAAAGCCGAAGTTTTGGAACTTGCCAAGCTTCCTTCAAAACAAGAACTTCTTGGTCAGCTCGTTTATATGCTCAATTCTCCTATTTCCGGATTTCACCATGTTTTGCATGAAGTTATGCGCAAATTCGTTGGTGTTGTACAGGCATATGCAAAAACAAAGCCTGCGGAAGCTCCAAAAGCTGAGACTCCAAAGGTTGAAGCAGCTCCTGTGGTCGCAGTCGTCGAGGCTCCAGCAGCAGCCGTCGCTGAAACGCCTGCTCCAGAAGCACCAGCCGCAGATGCCGGCGCAGCTCCAGCTCCTGCAGCAGCTTAATTTTAACAACTTAAAACTTTTAAATAATAATTTTATCATCTAATCAAAAACAATATGGCAGAACTTAGCACAGACGCACAAAAAATCCTCGACATGGTCGAGAAACTCACAGTTCTTGACCTCGCAAGCTTGGTCAAGGCTATGGAAGAAAAATTCGGCGTTAGCGCAGCAGCAGCTGTCGTTGCCGCTCCAGCAGCCGGAGGCGCAGCAGCAGCCCCAGCAGGAGAAGAATCATCAACTGTAACAGTCGTGTTGACAGGATCAGGCGCACAGAAAATCAACGTAATCAAGGTTGTTAAGGAAGCAACGGGACTTGGTCTTAAAGAAGCAAAAGACCTCGTTGATGGCGCACCAAAACCAATCAAAGAGAACATCTCAAGAGAAGAAGGCGCAAAATTGCAAAAACTTCTCGTTGAAGCAGGCGCAACAGTTGAATTGAAATAATTCAAACGCATAGGCGCTTTAAAACGCTAGCATAAAAAATCTAAAATTTTAAAAGCCCTTTTCATGAAAACGGATTGGGCTTTTTTTTTGTAATACCTATAATGCCGTCATGTTTTTACACTTTACTTTGTTCCCATTTTCTGCTATAATTATTTGATAAATAAAAATCCAAATAAAAATGGCAGACGAAAAACAGTTCGATATAACAATTGAGCCAGTCAAGACATCTGATTCCGCAAAGCCGGCTCCAGCCGCTCCTGTAAGCCTTCCGGGCCAAACCGCAAAACCTCAAGAAGATACGTTTTTGACAAATATTTTTGAGAAAAAATCAGACGAAAAATCCGGACAGGCAAACGACAGCAAACTCATGGAAGGGCTCATCAAAATGGAAGAAAAAAATGTTGCAAAACAAAAATCCATTCTTGATAAAGCTCCTGAAATTAACACAAGTTTGTTTATTGATATTGAATATCACCTCAAAAGAAAGCTTACGATTTTAAAGGGCGTTTTTGGCTCACTAATCGTATTATTTTTAATCGTTGGAGGCGTTTCTTATGCAACTCTCAGCCCCGATTATGATTATTTCAGCCCTCCAAATATTGGTACAAATTTTAATTTAAAAAGAGAAGACCTTACTGCAAAACAAAATGAATTGAACAAAATTCATTATCAAATTGTTAAGCGCGACCTTGACCTTTTCCTTTATAAAGGGCTTTTGTTTCGTCAAAAATACAATGAATATGATTCAAATCCAACACAAGAACTTGAAGCTGACTTAAAAGACGCGGAAAGCAAAGTCGCAGCCGCATTTGATGTTCTTGCAAAGGAATATACTGATTATAAAAACTATCAAGATGCCTTGCTTGAAAGCGACATGAACGATGATGCCGCCAGAAATAAGTTTAATTTGTCTCTTATTGGACAATTAACCTCTAATCCGGAATTCATAAAAGGCATGGATCCTAAGGAAGTGAAGGAAATATTAACAATAGTTTCTCCTTCAAAAAATGCTGAACTTATAAAAATATTTAAAGATAAAAAATCTTCAGATATTACAACTCATGAAGATTATAATGCAAAAATCAAAGAAGTTAGCGCTTTATACTCAAATCCTTTGACAATATTTAATAGTATTAAAGACTCAAGAATTCATTGGGCAAAATTTATTGGTGAAATAAATCGCATAACAAAATTAGTTGATGCGTCTTATGAAGCAACTACTTTTTCTTCAACATTTGTTACCGGAACCGGTATAAAATATGTCTCATTCAATATAGACAATGACAATACGCTGAAAATTTCCGGAATAGCCGTAACTCCGGGTGTAGATACGTTTACAATGCTTGCTTATCTTATAGATGGATTAAACAAGATGCAGGATCCTAAAACTCCCGGCGCTTTCACAGATGCTGAAATGCGCACATTCTATAAAAATTCGAATACTACAGGCGGTTCTTCCGAGCAACAGGATTCAAAATATACAAGTAATTTCACGATTACAGCTAAATTAAATCCTAAATGGAAACCAACAAACAAATAATATGCAACAAAATACATCATTAACGCCGGCATTAATAAGACAACATTACTATTCAAGAAATGTAATGATTTATACAGTATTAATTGGACTTGCTGTCCTGTTGATGGGATTTTTCGTAGCCGTGCAATATCAAGACTATGACTATAAAACAATGTTTATCGCGACAATTGAAGACAGAATGAATACTGCTCGTGCGACAGAGTCAGACCTTACAAACAAAAAAATTGAAATTGATAAAGAATATGAAAGCACCATGCAAGAAGCTACCAAAGCTTTTTCCGACATATTCCCAAGCTCTGAAAGTTATACGGAATTAGTTCGCAAATTGGATTTATTTTTTAAGGATATAAATAAGTTGAATAATCCGGCTGTTGTCACGAGTATTAAATTTGACAAGCCTATTCAGGAAAAAAATTCTCCTTATAAAATCCTCCCGTTTACTGTGAATATGAACATAACAAAGCCAAATTTCGATGAATTCTTAAAACACGTTTATACGTCCGGAAATGTTAAAGACTTGACCAGATTAATTGATATAAAGTCATTTTCATTGACAATGCCGGATGAAAAAAGTCAGATGAAAACATTGGTTTTGACAGTGAAGATGGAAGCCTATATGCAATAAAAACTCAAAACGCAAAACGCAAATCTCAAAACCACAGCTCAAAAGTCAAATCCACAAGTTAAAAGTTAAAACTCAATGCGCTAGAAACAAATAAAAGTCGTAATGCGACACCTATATAAATGGAAAACGAAAAACTACAATCATTAAAGGATTCGATCATATCGGGCAATGTGCCTCAGCTTGTACTTAGCACGATCAGCCTTGCGATTGATATGAGATCCAGCGATATTCACATTGAGCCGCAAAAAAATCATGTAAATATAAGATTTCGTATTGATGGTGTGCTTAGCCCTATCGTCGAATATCCGATCAATATGCACCCTGCCGTGATTTCAAGAATCAAGATTATGTCGGAATTAAAGATCGATGAACAGAGAGTTCCGCAAGATGGAAGAACGCATGTTACAACAAAAGATAATAGAAGTATGGATCTTCGTGTTTCGACTCTTCCTACAGTTAATGGTGAAAAAGTTGTAATGAGAATTCAGGATAAATCAAAGAAAATTCCGGATTTGGGCGAACTTGGAATTGAAGAAACAAATCTTAAATATTTTGAAGAAGCTTTAACGGCTCCAAATGGAATTATTTTGACAACAGGACCTACGGGTTCCGGTAAAACAACGACGCTTTATTCTGCGTTAAGCCGCTTAAACAAGCCGGAAGTTAATATTTTAACAATTGAAGATCCGGTTGAAATTCAAATGGAAGGTTTGAATCAAAGTCAGGTTCATCCGGACATAAATTACACATTTGCAGGAGGTCTCAGGTGCGCACTTCGCCAAGATCCAAACATCATAATGGTGGGTGAAATTCGTGATAAAGAAACTGCGGATATCGCAATGGAGGCTTCTTTAACAGGTCATTTGGTTCTCTCAACAATACATACAAACAGCGCGATTGAAACAATCACTCGTATTATAAATATGGGAATTCCGGATTATTTGATTCCCGCGACAGTTGAATTGATTATTGCACAGAGGCTTGTAAGAAGGCTTTGTGACTGCAAAAAACCGGTTGAGCCTTCGCCTGAACACAAAATACGCGTTGATAAAGTTCTCGCAAATATGCCGGAAACGATTAAAACCGCGCATAAAGAATTATTTGAAAAAATACAGTTTTTTGGACCTGTTGGATGCGAAAAATGTGGCGGAATCGGATATCTCGGACGCGTTGGTTTATATGAAATGTTAAAAATGCATGACAATATCAGAAGACTTATTTTGGAAGGAAAAACATCAATAGATATTGAAATAGAAGCCTTAAAGCTCGGTATGTTAACTCTTGAATATGATGGAATCTTTAAAGCTTTGAAAGGCGTCACATCTGTTGAGGAAATTTATCGCGTAGCAAGAAAAAGCTAATGGAAAACAATGTAAACAAATTAGGGCTGGAAGGATTAAACGACACATTCAAAATGGGCGGTAACTCAAGTGCGCCTGCCACAAGCCAAAATCCAACATTGAATAATATTTCTTTTGATGGAGATGCGCCGATTATTTTGAATATTTCAAGCGGCTCTGTTCCAAAAAAATTGCTTCAACTTGAGAAATTAAAGCAGATGAAGTTCACAGGAAATCCGATTATTGATTTCTTTTATAAAGCAAATGACTATCTTATTTTACATACAAAAATTAAGGCTGTAGATTTATCCACATTTTTCAGATTGCTCGCAATCATGATTAATGCCGGAGTTCCGCTTATTAAAGCGCTTGACACTTTGGCCGAACAGAATGTTAGCAATATTAGACTTGGAAAAATAATTTATGATTTAGCGCGAAAAGTTGAACAAGGTAAAAGCTTGTCTGATTCGATGAAGTTATATTCTGATGTTTTTGATGAATCGCAAATTGGCATGGTAAAAAGCGGTGAAGCTTCGGGTCAACTTGTAAAAACATTATCAAATATTGCCGGACATTTGGAAAAAAGCGTTGCTCTCGGCTCAAAACTCAAGGGCGCGATGATTTATCCGATTGTTATTTTGGTGGTTTTGGCTGCGGTTGTTACAGCACTTATGATGTTTGTTATCCCGGGAATGAAAGACTTTTTCATGCAATCCGGCGGACAAGAGCTTCCTGCAATTACACAGGTTGTTATAGGACTCAGTGACTTTATGATCGCATATTGGTATTTGCTTTTTGGTGGTATCTTTGGAGCAATTTTTCTCTTTGCGGCTTGGAAAAAAACCGCAACAGGAAAGTATCTTTGGGATGGTTTTGTACTTAAAATCCCTGTTATTGGGAACTTGGTAAAGAAAACTGTTTTGGCTGAATTTGCAAAATCTTTTAGTGATTTGATCGGTGCTGGAATTCCTTTAATCAGCGCTCTCAAGATCATCGCGAACTCAACAAAAAATTCGATTTATAAAGAAAAAATAACTCTCGCGGCGAAAGATATTGAACAAGGTATCCCGCTTGCAGAAACATTTAATGACCCAAAATTAATTCCTCCAATGTTGACGGATATGATTGCAATTGGTGAACAAACCGCACAGCTTGAAAATGTCACGGAAAAGGTTGCGGGCTTTTATGAAGAAGAAGTTGATAACATGGTTAAAGGCTTGCTTAAGGGCTTTGAGCCATTGATTATGGTTGTGATGGGTATTGTCGTCGGTGGAATCGTCGCGGCAATTATGCTTCCAATTATGCAGATGTCTTCGAGCGTCGGCAACATGTAGACATAAGAAAGAAAACCTTGTCGGTTTTCTCTCTTCCTCTTTTTCCCTTCAATGTATTTTCCTCCTCCGTTCGTTTACGCTCTGCTCTCTAATTTCGAGAGCAGGCTTCGCTTACTTCGTGCGCTCGCACGCTACTTTCTACGTCAGAAAATGAGCTTAATTGAAACTTTATAAAATATTCTGAAATTGACAAACTTTATAAAGTTTTGTATAATGGGTATATGACAATATCCGAGAAATTAAAATTGGTAAAAAGCCTTTCCGGGCTTACGCAGGAAAAACTTGCTCGAAAGTTTAATGTGTCTTTCGCAACCGTAAACAGCTGGATAAGCGGGAAATCCATTCCCCATCCAAAAGCACAAGTTTTAATTGATGAATTTTATAAAGAATATACGGGACAAAAAATCATTCCCGATAATATTTTGCAGGCAAAAAAAGACTTACTCATATCAAAGAGCAAAAAATACAAAAATATTCTAAAAATTATCGATAAGCCGGATATTATGAATGAACTGGTCCTTTTGCTCACTTATAACACCAACTCCATTGAAGGAAGCACTTTGAGTGAAAATGAAACCGGAGCAATATTGTTTCATAATAAAGTTTTGCCTAATAAAAGCCTAATTGAGCAAATGGAAGTCAAAAATCATCAAGCCGCATTGCAATTTCTATTTAAATATTTATCTTTGCGCAGTAATAAAATAGATGAAAATTTAATATTAAAACTGCATGGAATTTTGATGAATGGGATTAAGGATGACGCGGGGTTCTATAGAAGATATGGAGTGCGGATAGTCGGCTCAAACGTGCCAACGTCAAATTACGTTAAAATACCGGATTTAATGCTTGAATTGGATAAGTCGATAAATGCATCATCAAAAGATCGAATCAAGCAAATAGCGGAAATCCATAGCACTTTTGAGAAGATTCATCCGTTTGGAGACGGAAACGGAAGAATCGGACGGCTTATTATAAACGCGATGTTGATAAAAAATAATATGCCTCCGGCTATAATCAAACAAGAAAAAAAACAGCTGTATTATACGTTTTTGAATAAATCTCAATTGCAAAATGACATAAGCCTGCTCGAAGATTTCCTCTGCGATGCCGTCTTGGATGGATTTAAAATTATAGAAATGTAAAAACCTCTGGACTTTCGTAGACGGCGTGATAAAATGTTATTTAGTTAAAAAAATAACCCTCACAAAAATGTCTAACAAAAAAGGTTTCACGTTAATTGAGCTCTTGATCGTCATTGTGGTAATTGGAATCCTAAGTGTTGCCGTAGCTCCAAAACTATTGGATTATCCTAAAAAAGCAAGAGACGCGCAAAGAAAACAAACTGTAGCCGCGCTTGAATCCGCTTTAATGGCATGGGCTGGCTCTACAAGTGGAGACGCTACCAACATTTCCGTTTTAAATGGTTGTATCGACGGATCAACTGCAAATACTTTAGGACTTGTTTTGAAAGACTATATCACCATACCTTCTGACCCAAAAGCCCCTGCTGTTATTGGAGGCTCTGCTTCTGCTTGCCATTCGTGGTACATTATAGAAAGAGAAGCAACAACAAATATCCTTACGAATTATGCCTTTGCAATGAAAATGGAATTAGCTTCTGATGGCAACGTTACGATTGACGCAACTCCTACGTTTGCCGAAGTTTCCAATCTTGGCACAACGGGAGATCATTACGTTGTAAAAGGAACTCTAAAGTAATATCTTTTATTTTTCTCTTAAGCCCTGCCAGTCTTGGTGGGGCTTTTTTAATTCCCAACCTTTTACGCAAATTTGATTTAAAAACGGTTTCTGATATTATTGAAGTAATTTAACCCCATTTGTATGTTAATTTTCCCATTGTTGATGGTTGTTCTGTGCCTTGTTGGGCTCGGACTTTTCATCAGCGCGTTCGTGTCTATTCTTAAAAACGCAGAGATAGAAAGGAATTTTAAGCCAATGTGGCTAACGTTTTTATGCTTAACCGGACCTATTGGTGGAGTCACCTACTTTTTCATGTTCAAAAAGACAGCTCTTGCATGGGTTGGGCTCGTTGTCGCGATTTTATTTATTGTAATGTATTTCGTGACAATCATTGCCGCTGTTGGATATTCCGCGAGCAAGGCAAGCGACGCCTTCAAATTGCAAAAAAATGTTCAATTCAACCTTGATTCATCGAAAAAAAGCAACAATTTTGAGTTCGATGATTATATGCAATAATATCTAGCGTTTTTGTCAACTGTAAATGCCGCGTTTTTGGCTTACTGCCTTTAAAAAGCGGCATTTTTCGTGTATAATATATTAATAAGTCAAAGCTCAAAAGTAAAAAGTCAAAACCACAAGTTAAAACTCAAAACTAAGCTTAACTTATAATAAAAGGGAAAGACAAAAAATGCACACAAAAATAAAAACTTTGTTGACGTTAAACCGACTTATTTCGGGCTTTATCTTGGCGTCTTTTGTTCTGACCCAGGTCATTGGAATACAGACTGTTTCGGCTTTTAACTTATATCCAAGAGTTGATGCCGAAGAAAGTTTTATGGCGCCGAAAAATATCGAGCATTCGGATATGGTCGCCGTACTTGTTTCCAAGGATATTTATGATAATGACGACGATTTTGAAGGCTTAAATGAAAAATATGACGGGCTGAAAAATAATACAATCAAATATCGCGTTGAAAGATATGCTGAAGATATCGCCAAAGTTTTACCTAAAACTAAGGTTAAAATCATAGTTGCTGAAAATAACACAGACGCACCAAGGAAAATTTATGAAGTTTTGGATAAGCTTTATTTCGAAGGAGAAGAGGTTAAAAACACGGTCGCACAGCTTCGCGGAATCGTTTTAGTCGGCAATATTCCGCTTCCTGAAGTCGAAAAAAGCGGGAAAAAGTTTACTACAATTTTCCCTTATACGGATTTTGATGAGCGCGCATACGTTTATGATTATACGAAAAATACGTTCGTTTCAAATCCTTCTTCTCTTGATCCTTCTGCGGATGTTTGGCATGGCGTGATTCCCGGAACTCCGGATGAAATCGCGACTTATCTTGATAAAAACCATTTATATCACACCGGGAATAAAGATTTTACGGACTTTGCGCAAAAGGTTTTGTATGCGGATTTGAATCGTGAAAATGAAACAATGACGCGCGCGATGTATAAAAATTATGAAGAATATACAAACAGCCTTGAGAAAATGGCTTATTACAGATATACGAAAGAGTGGCTTATAGATTTGATGAAGAAGTTTAATGAATCGATTGCGGCGGATGTTGAGATGGATACCGCGGATCAAGAAGTACCGGCGGCCAGCGCAAATCAAAAAATTAAATCAAACGGCAAAGAACAAAGCGTTTCCGCGCTTATGAAAAGCTCAAACGACAACCTCAAAAAAGCGCTTACGCAAGGCACGGATATAAGCATTCCGGACATATTCACGAAATTCTTGGTTGAAAAATATGCGTTTCCTTATTACAAACTTTTTGAAAAACATTTGTCCGAAGTGAATGATTTTGTTGCAGGATCCGGCAGATGGGATGAATCGAGCGTTGATACCGCTATCAGCTTGATAAGTAAAAAAGATCTTGATAGTCGCGAATTCTTGAAGCAAATCAATAATTCCGTTGAAAAGAAAGTTGATGAAATTGTTGAAAAATTGCAAAAACCAATTCCGCTGATTAGATATGTTGAAGTTTCCGGATATACAAATTTACAACACGATGCAACCGGAAAAATTATTAAAAGAGATGCCACAATGAATTTGGGATTTAAAAACTCTGAAATGTCACATAAAAGTGAGGCTGAAGCGTGTCTTTTCCCTTATTTTAATAACAGCAAAAATCTGGTTTTTTTGGCTAATGGCCTTGATCATTATATGAAAGATGACGGCTGGAAGTCTTATATAAACGGTATTTCTTATGAAAATTTAAACTCCGCGGAACAATGCTCACTTTGGCGTGGAAATGCTTTAAATGACGATTCTAAAGCTGCAAAAATGCTCCGCACGGGGAACTTATCAACCTTGAATACATATGAATATCCAAAAGAATCGCTTGCTGATCCAAAAAAGCCGCCTACTCCAAGAAAGTCTCCAAGCATTGGCGTTAATACAAAAATAATTGATAAAAATTCACTTAATGGACTCGGAATTTCCGGAGATTATAATTATGGATTTGTTGTTGCACCTGATTTAAAAACCGGCGTGCCTGCGGTTTATACAGAAGCGGCGAATGACGTGAGCAAGATTTTAGCAGAAGGCGACGTTTTGCTTAGTATAGACGGCAAAAAGCTTACTCAATCTCATGACGTTGCGGAAGCTATGAAACCGCATCATCCGGATATTTATCAAATCACATATGGTTCAAGCGGTCTGCCTGAAAAAAATTATGACAATGCTGAAGTTGAATTTTGGCAAAAGTCTTCAGGTAAAATTGTAACTGCAAAAATTGGAATAATCGATGCAAACAGCGGAAATGATTATGCAAGAAAGCCTTGGGAAGTTTATGAAAATAGACCTTGGTCTGCTGATTGTTATGCTATCAACATGACTACGCCGGAAAAATGCTTCCCTTCTTTCGCAACAATACCGGTTTATGATGAAGCCGGCGCTTATGCTACCAAAAATGAATCAAAAGATTATTTAAAAAGCCAATCTTCTTATAGGGCTTGTTATGATTTTAACATTTATGAATCCCCTTCAAACAGCAATACCGATGTTTCCGCAAGACACATAGGTATGGCTCAATATCTGTATGAAGCTAAATTGCGCGATGATACATTCCTTTACACATATGTGCCCGGGGTTGGCGAAGATCCTTGGACTTGTGGCGGAGTTACATATCGAAGCAATTCTTACATAAAGAATTCCGGTAAATATGGTCCTGCAAAAGCCGGAGAAGTGCCAAAAGCTCCAACTCAAGATCCAAAATATCTTCCTTTGACATGGGATAATAAATTTACTCTTTTCGATTTGTTGAAAGCTTATGCGAGCTCACAGAATCTTGCTCCTATTGGATTTGATGGCTTCAAAAGTAAATTTCTGGAAACTGCAAAAACGGAAATCGTTTCAATTTCGATGAAAGCTGATGGCGGGTTTGAATCTAAATTTATAAAACCTGATGTTTTTGTTTTATTTGAGCCTCATTTTTATCCTGATGACCAAAATCCAAAAACAATTTCAAGTGTTATTAAACACAAAAATCCGACAAATGAAACGCTTGGCATACAATTAAAATCATATTCCGCAGAAGCATTGCCTGTTGATGATCCAAGATATGTTACGTTCAAAAATAAACTTGATAATAAAGAAACAACCTTACTTTATCCAAACGCATTTAAGGCGACCACATACGATAATTTGATTATTCAATTAAAAAGCACGGAGGCTGATCTTGCAAAACTTTCCGGCGAAAATTATGACGGAGTTTTAACAAGCATTTTGCAAAAAGACGTTGAAGCTTATTCAAAAGACAATGGAAGATTGCTTGGAATATTCGATATTGTTGATGAAAATAAGGCTAAAGACGCTGTCACTTGGAAAAATATGAGCATTGATGAAAAGCATGCTTATATGATACAAACATCTTCAAATCCGGAAAAGCCTTATGAGGTTATGTACCTTAACGCAAAAGGTGGAAATGATTTTATTGATATTAATTTTAATGGCAATGCTCCAAAAACCGATTCTGATGAAGAATATAACGATTTGATTTCACAAGCTAAGCTTGATGCGGAAGATAAGAAAATAGAAGAAGCGCAAGCTGCGGAAGAAGCTCTAAGCAATTCCCAAGATCAAGCAGCAAATACTGAAGATACAGACGCAACGAATGAATATACAAAGCCTTATAAATATAATGGCGAAGATGCGGTTATAATTTTTAAATGGGTTCCGGCGGTCATGCAGTGGGTCAAAAATTTACAAAAACAAGCCGGACAAACTTTGTCTTTTGAAAATGGTCCAAGCGATTCTGATGATTCCGATGCTTCAAGTAAAGATAGCGCAAGTTTGAAAATCACTCCAGATAGAAATGTCTTGGGAGCAGATGGCGGTGACTCCATAACCGTTAAAGTTGAGGCAATGAACGGCAGTGGAAAAATTTCCTCAAAAGATAATGAAACCACGGTCACATTAAAAATAAATCCTGAAAATGGTCTTGAAACAAACATAAGCGGCGAAGACTCAATATCTTTATTTGATGGTTATGCAACTTTCAATATCATTTCCGGAAGCAAAATTGAGAATTTCACGCTTAGCGCAGTTGGAAAAACACCTGATGGAAGAGTTTTATCTTCAAACGCAATCCAGATGAGCGTTGTGAAAAAAAGCCTTTCAATTGTCACTCCTGAAGATCTCGTTAAAGCTGACAACAAAACTCCTTTTACAATAAAAGTTAATGTTTATGGCGAAGACGAAAAAATTGACGAAAAAGACAGTAGCACTATTGCATTAAAAATTTCCGATGAATCAAAAGGCTTCGTAAAACTTTCAAAAAATAAAGTTAAAACAAAGAATGGTGTTGCTGAATTTATAGCTTATCCTACAAATAAATCCGGCATGATTGAATTTACGGCAAGCGTTACGGGCGGCGGCGCTCCGGATGCGACTTCTGAATTTTCAACATTACCGGAAGATCCAACAAAGATTGAAATCGTTGCTTCGCCAAGCGTATTAAAAGCCGGTGGAGGCAAAACTAAAGTTAAAGCGGCTCTTTATGATTCAAGCGGAAACATGTCCAATGGAGAGAGCTCTTCGTTTAAATTTGAAATCAGCGGACCCGGAAACATAATAGGCGCAAAAGAAACCGTTTCATTCTCGGGACAATCTGAAGTTGAAATTGAATCAACTGCTGAAACCGGAGAAATCAATCTTTCCGTTGAAGCAAAATATAGCGAAACAGCCTTAAGTGGTTCTATAAAAATTCAATCCAGAAATGATTTAGTGATAAGCACTGAAACTTCTTCGTCTGAAATATTGGCTAATGGAAAAGCAAAAACAATAGTCATGGCCTATGTTAAAGATGGCTCCGGAAAAATTATAAACAATTATTATGGGCCTATCGCATTTGCTCCTAATGACAGCTCTTTTGGAAATGTTACTGAAAATTCTTCAGCTGAAATCCAAAATGGAATGGCTTCCGCTGAATTTATGGCGTCCAAAAAAGCAGGCACTGTAAAAATTGGAGCCGCTGTTCCGGGATTTGATCCAACTATCACGGAAATAAAAATACTTCCGCTTGATCCTCATTCCGTAGCCGTAACTTCTGATAAAAATTCGTTGATAAGTGACGGCGTAAGCACTGCGACTTTGATAGTTAAGCTTCTTGATGAGAATAAAAATGTGATTACCGATGGTAAATACGCTGTCCAATTAAAGCTCACAAATGACACAAAGAATTATGGCAAATTCGCAGGTTCCGGAGCCACAAATCAGGCAACCGTTAATTATGAAAATGGAGCAGGACAAATTGATATTTCTTCAACTTTGATGAGCGGACCAATACATATAATCGCAAGCTCGGGCAATCTTGAGAAATCCGCTGTTGAAATATTTTCCGCAAAGAGATTTTTTGCCACAGATCTTGACGCAAAATTTACAGGATCACTTTATACAACCGTTCTTGGTGATAGTTTTGGGGATTTAAATAGCCAGAATTCACTCGCGAAAAAGATTCTTGTTAATGGAAAGACTCAGGCTGTTATGACGAGCCTTTCCGCGGACTGGATCCCCTATAATGGCTATGGATTCACGGGTCAAAACAAATATGCGATGCTTCTTGCAGGTGGAAATATCGTTGGTGAAGCAACTTTGCCATACATTTCCGAGTACGCTCTTGTGCTTGGAGACCCAACCGTAAGACTTTCCCCTAATCAAGTTTCACAAACAGGATATACGAAAGATCTTGGTCAACAAATATATGGCGGAAATGAAAAAATCCAAACAATTATTCCAATTGATTATAATTCCGATAAAAAGAATGACTTGTTTGTGGCTTATGAAAGCGGAAAAATAAGGTTACTTGAAAATACGGGCGGAAATGAAAAGTTTAAAAATCGTGGAATAATTCTTGATGTTGTTAATGGAATAAATTATGCGACAGCTTCAGATATCAACTCTGATGGGCAAACCGATTTCGTCGTTGCGACAAAACGCGGATGTAAAAAAGAAGATGTTTGCGTGGATTTGTATAAAAATAATAATGGATACTTCACGCGTGAAAATTTCCCAATCAAAACATCCAAACGTGTGAATATGATTGCGGCTGAAGACTTTAACAAAGATGGATTTAAAGATTTGGCAGTATCTGACAGCGTCGGGACTGTTCGAATTTTCTATAACAACAATGGAAGCATTAATTCAACCGGACAAAAACTCGGCAACCTTGGAGTGCAAATTGATCCTGATGAAAATCTTTCGAGCAATGTTTTGGTTTATCACAGCGGAATTAAAATAACTGAAGCTCCGCCTGTTCCAGGTAGGTACACATTGTCACTTCCGGATAAAAACAAAACTACTAATATTCCTGAAATGCAGGCGGATTATGCCGCGACTATGGCGGAGCTTGATAAATTTGAAGGCGAGCCTGATCCAATGGCAAAAACAATTGAAACCGACTTTGCAATTTATAATTCCGACAATGCAAAAAATGCAAATGTTACTATTGATAAACGCGTAAGTGTTTCCAAAGAAGAGCTTGATGTTGGCGATATTATAAATTATACGATTACAATTAAAGCGAAAACCAATGTTTCCAATTTATGGCTTGCTGATCGCCTTAATGGCTTTACGGAAATCGATAAAAATTCTATAAAATATAACTCTAAACCTTGTGATACGACATTCAAATGCTATGAAACGGGTGATCTTGAGGCTCCGTATATTCTTGGTGGCGTTAGCGTTCCTTCCGGCACAACTATAAAAATAACTTATTCGGCAAAAATTCTAAGCTTGCCAAAAATAAATATAACCGCGATTAGGAATTCGCCGGATGTTCCTGTTGTTTCTGATATTCCTGCAATTCTTGCAAATCCTGAAGGAAATACTTCCGGATCTGTTGTTTATTTTTATCCAAATGGAGATCCAACTCCTACAACAGGCACAACTTCATTCACACAAATTTCCGTTGGTGGAAAAGAAGCAACGACTGAAAAAGCGATAGATCCCTTTAAGACTGTAACTGATTTGTTCAAAACGACTAAAACCACCCTCCAAGGCTTTAACCTTGCTGATTCTGATAATGAAGATGGCACAATTGAAATGGCCGGCGGAGGAGATTCAAACACACTTCCCGAAGGCATGAAAAAAGAAATGGAAGATTATAATAACCAGCTTATGGGTAATGATTCGGATATGGACGGTACTCCTGATCTTCTTGATGATGTTAATAATGCTTATAACGCCGGCGCCGCGGCCTTGGGCGCTGTTGAAAATAAAGTTGGTGCCGCTCTTGATAAAACAGCCAATGTCGTTGAAAGCGGAATTGCAGCCCTCAGATGTTCCGGTGGTTGTATCCCAACACCAATAAATATCGCCTTCCTTGTTCCCGGCATGATAAATACGATGGGTGTTCCTTCGGGTTTTGTGGAAGGCCTTCCTGTTTTTGGAACAGGTTGTCCAAATATCGTTCCGATCTGGCCGCCAACGCCATATCAGTCTTCAAACGGATTCAGACTTTATGTTTCCCCAACATTAACAGCAAAAGTTGGGATGGGATTTTGCACAGGAGGCTCTTACCTTACAGGCCAATGTTTTGCAGTTGCTCCGCCAATTCCAACGGGAGGCGCTTGCGACAAAATTGCAAGTGGCATGTCCAGCGCAGTTTCAAAAGCCGGATCAATTGCACAATCGGGCGTTGATAGTATGACAACGATTGTTTCCGACCCTGCGGGAGACAGCAGTGGCACAACAAGCGGATTTAAATCCAGCGCAGCATTCAAGGGATATAAAGTTGCAAATGTTACCGGTTCAAAAAACATATCGATACCGGGCTTTCCTGCCGTTATTTCAAAATGGCTTGATCGACAAATCGAAGAAGCTGTTAACAAGCTTGGTGACGGTCCGGATATATATTTTATTTATCCAAAATGGAGTTCGATAACCGGTTCAATTAAGCCTCAAAAAACGAATTTCACGGGAATAAAGCAACTTTTAACATACATAAACAGCATCCCTATAATTCAAATCGAAGGAAGAGATGTTATGATTCGCGTTCCAACTCTGACTAAAAAAGAAGTCGATAAAGCTGTGAATGACTACAAATCATTTAAAAAAGATTTAGATAATGAAATTGAAAGAGTAAAAAATAAAATAAAATGTAAATATGACGCTCAAAAAGGTGGATATTATGCACCGGAGCCATATGAACAACTTTGCGCAAAGTTAATGGTTAATGCCGCGGGCCTTTCCAGATCCATTGAAAAAAATATCGATGCGCTTGAACAATGGAAAATGTTCCCAAAGAAAGTCATTGAATTTAGAAATTTCGAAGCAAAGTATGCAAAGCAAATTATAAATTATTTAACCGTTATAACAGACTATGTCGGCGGATACATGCAAAGACAGCAACACCGCATTGAAGCATGGATGGAAGCCATAAAAAAGATTAAAAAAATTCTTGAAAGCTGGCAATTGCTTCTTGATATCATGATCGATTATCAAACTTCTTGCGACTCTTGTAAATCGGATAGATTTTCCTTGCTTGAAATTTTGTTAAAGATTTTTGCTGCAATTCCTGAGCCACCGGTTGTGCAATTCCCAAAACTTCCGGATATCGTTCTTGATGTTTCACAAATACAAGCCGGAATAAAAATCATATGGCCGGATATGATATTCATGCCTGAAAAACTTATCATTCCGCCACTTCCAAGAATAAGATTTCCTGATATTGTGCCCGGAATTGAAATTGAACTGTTTGAGCTTCCGATAGTTCCAGCCCCTCCACCGCTACCGGATCTTCCTAATTTGCCACCTTTGCCTTTGGTCAAACTTCCCGATCTTCCGCCTGCTCCAATAATTCCAAGCCTCCCTTCCTCAATAAAGAAATCGAGCGACATTCTTAAGAAATTGATGAAAATACTTTGCCTTCTTAAAAAAGGATTTATTCCCGTCCCTGAAACAAGTTTAAAAACTGAGATCGAAAACATTACGCAAAGATCACTAAATCCACCTCTCGCAATTGATCTTGCTATGCCAATTCAATCGCCTGCAATCTCTTATTCAATGATCGATAGAGTTACCGTTGAAGTCAAAATTAATGCGCAAGTCAAAACCGATAAAATCTATGATGCTGTAAAAGGCCTTGCCGATAAATTGAATGGTTATACCAGTTCGATCGTAAAAATCGTCAACTCAAGCGTTATGAACGTCAGAAACGCGGTTGATAAGGCCACACAGCCGGATATTAATGTTCCGGACATTCAACTTAATAAAAAGCTTGGCACCTTTAAAGAAAATAAGAATCCATATATAAATCTTGTTGCGACGCAAACATTCATAAATGCAAAGGATCTTCCTGTCTCTCCAAATTTAAAAAATATTTCCGGAAATTCTTATATTGAAAATCTCAAATCTTCTTTGATCGCTTATACTGAATCCAGCAGGGGTCTTGCCTATGATGCTCCGCATATAAGCAGATTCTTGGCTTCAGCAGGCGGCTTACCAATTCCCGATTCAATCGCAAAAATGCAAGAAGAGGCCGGTAAAACCGCTACACCAAGAGGAATATTTATTTACAATGAAGAGCAAAATGTTAATGAAAAACTTGTTAATTATACCGAGGATATTAAAAATAACAGCCATATAATTTATTTTGACGCTGATAATGATAGTGATGAAGATGTGCTTTTATCCTTTAATGGCGATATTTATTTAAAAGAAAATCATAAAATTGCACACGAAACTGATAAGCATTTTACAGGGTTTGATGATGATGAAATTGACGATCTTTTGCCTAATGCATCCTCTGTTAATGCTTTCGCGGCTGATTATAAAAATAAAAGCGCAACATTTACATGGATGCAATCGGGACAAAAAAATCTTGCAGGTTATGAAATAACTTATCGCGGAACAGATGGCATTCATAAAGTTCGACTTGTTCTTGGCGAACCAAAAGAAGATGAAGAAAAACTTGTTGCCGGCACAAGTCCAACATATAGCTTGGCTCTTGAAAATGGCGTCTATTACGCGCAAATCGCGTCGTTTGATACGGACAATAATTACTCAACAATTTCCGGAGCAACTCTTCTTGCGCCACAAATATGTTCTGACACCTCGGCTCCAATGCCAAACGCAGGACCAAATAAAATCCGAACGCCGGTTCTTAAGCCTGTTCGAATTGATGCAAGCGGATCAATTGATCAAGGCGGCGAAGTGACAAGTTACTTCATTGATACAAATCTTGAAAAAGATGACAACGGCGACTCTGATCCAACAAATGATAAAAATATAAATAACGGTTCAAACCCAATATTTATAATGGGCCCTTATGAAGATCTTGGTATCCAAAATATAAAAGTTTATGCAGTTGATCAATCCGGGAATATGGCAGGTCAAAATATTGAAATTGAAGTTTATACACCTGATGTTGAGCTGACTGCAATCTCTTATGAAAGTAAAAATGCTTATGGAAAAACTATCCCACCTGAAAGTGAAATGCCAATAACGCTTGTTCGTGATAGAAATGGAAAAGTCGATACTCTTGGCGAGTATATAACAAATTCCAAGGGTGAATTTAAGGCTGAACCATTAAGCACTGAAGGAAAAATTGTCATCAAAAATGCAAAAGGTGAGATTGTCGCCGAGTACGATGAAGCAACCGGGAAATTAACTCCAACCAAAGAAGGATATTATCTCGATATCACTCCAAGCACCGGTGGAATGCCACCGCTCGTTAATTTACGTGATAAAGACGGCAATATTTTGATCAGCATTTTCTATATTGCTGATGCCAATACTGACACAAAACTTGATTCTTCAGATATCGAATATACACAGGAAGGTGTAAAAAACATGGTTGGTGTTCATTCAAAAGATATCAACTATGAAGATGAATTTATATTCAAAAAAATTGCCGGCGATGATCCGACTTGGTTTGGTTCAACTGAAATTATTTATAAAAATAACAACAAAAGAATTGCTTTGATTGATACTCTTGGAAATGTTTATATTCTTGATCCAAGAGCGGGAATGAGGCTTAAGAGCGTGAACCCTGACGATCCTTACGTACTTGAGATTTTATTTGACGGCAAAGTTATTGGTGAAGTTTTTGTATCGATAAAACTCCCTGCGCCGCTTAATCTTGTTTCAAAAGATATGTTTGCAAAAAACTTTGGCACAAGTGAAATCATAAAAAATCCCGGAAATAAAAACACACCTTCATTCAGAGATATTCCGCTTGATAGTAAATATTCAAATGCTGTTGAGACGCTTAAAAAACGCGGAATCATCCAAGGATATAAAGATGGAACCGGAGAATATTTTAGACCTGAACAAAACATAACAAGAGCTGAATTTACAAAAATGATCCTTAGAATGCTTTGTATTTTCCCCGGAAAAGAAGCAAAAAGCGCTCCTGCAGTATTCAACGATATACCGTTTACAAAGTCTTTACCTTGGTATTTTGATTATACAAAAGAAGCATTCTTGCGAGAACTTATATTTGGATATCTTGGCGAACAAGATGCAAATGGAATGAATCCATTTAAGCCTCAGGCGAATATATCTCTTGCAGAAGCCGTAAAAATCGTTATCGAAGCGCTTTATATGCAAAAAATAATTGACTTTGAAAGGCCTGGCTTGCAAGCCCCTTGGTATAAACCATATATATTTATGGGACAAGATTTAACACCATTCTTGAAAAGTGTTAATGACGTTAATGAAAGCTTTATTATAACAACCGGCCAAGCAAGAGATCCTGAAAAACTTCTTACAAGAGGTGAATTCGCGGAAATTGCGAATAGGGTTATTAGAGTTTACGACTGTTCAAATCTTGATTCTGATAAAGACGGTATGACTGATATTTGGGAAGCTGATCACAATTTAAACAACTATTTAAATGATGCTGATGATGATCCTGATAAAGATGGACTTAAAAATATTCAGGAATATCAGAATCAAACAGATCCATTGAATCCTGATACGGACGGCGATGGACTCAAAGACGGTGAAGAAATATTTACTTATAAAACTTCGCCAATCAATCCTGACACGGATGGCGACATGCTCACCGATGGCGAAGAGGTGCTTAAATATATGACAAATCCATTAAATCCCGATACGGACTTTGGCGGAGTTCCGGATGGAGTTGAAGTTAATCGAGGCACGGATCCTCTTGATCCTCTTGATGACTTCGGAAAATCAGACAGCAAGTTGCCACCTGGAGTTTATGGAATTTTGGCTGACTGCAATGCTTGCCCATGCCCTGCAACAATCGAACACACAGCACAACTTTTACCTGGCGATATTATTTACGCAATGATAACAAATAAAAAACATGACAAAGTGTTTAGCAAGAGTAATGAAATAATTGTTAATCCAAAGCAACAAACCTTATGAAAAAAATTATAATAACAATCTTGGCAGCCTTAATCATCTCATTATTTGGGCTTAATCATGCGATGAATTTTGCATTTGCACAGGACGCGCCGGCGCAGGACCCCGCTCAAGATCCTGCTGTTGCCGATACATGCTTAGTTGGTATGAAAAAATACTTTGATGGAGAAGATGGTGAAAGCGGCGCAAACAAATCATTCCGCGACGATATTGAAGCCAACTTTAAAAATAAATCTGCAAATAGCTCTCTTTTAGGACTATCTGTACAACGATATGAAAGATATAAATTGGATGCAGCTGCGGAATATGCCAAATTTGCTCCACAGACCGGTAATAGCCAAGAAGCTGAATATTCCGAGCAAAATCAATGTTATTATGAAATTCAAAAACAAATTCAAGACGCAAGAAAAATTATTATCAATGATATAAAAATAACAACCTATAAGAAAAAACAAACAATTCTGATTGAAAAATATGATTCGATTTCGGAAAAAATGAGAAAATTTAACGTGTCCCTTGCTGAGCTGAAAGCCTTTTTCATGACATTCAAAGACAAAATACCGGGATTTATAAAAACATGCATATAAAATTTATGAATAAAAAATATAAAATCATTATCGCCGGACTGATTGCAATAGGAGCCATTGCTCTGATAATGTTTTTTATCCCAAATAAGGCGCAAACTTCCGGCAATGAGCCGCCTATTGATCCTTTAACCGCCCTTGATGTCGCTGATCAAAAAAGTTTTGACAGCTTAAAAGAGGTTTATCACGAATCGATGAATACGCTGTTTAATGAGGCATTTAGCAGAATAACCGCCGGAAACGCTTTAACTAAAGCTCCTGATGAAACCGACACAAAAGATGAAGCCTGCTTGCCAACAAAAGAACCTCTTAATGTCAGCACTTATTGCGTAGCTGTTCGAGCCGCAAAGCTTTATATGGACTACCAAGTCCGACTGGAATATGTGAAAGGCAGTATAGATATAGGCCTCTTCAATAACTCAGGCGTTGTTGGCCAAGACGGCATTGTTGCCGACTTAGCTGCAAAAGGAAAAGCCGTCTTAAAAGAAATCGAAGATTCTAAAAAAGCTCTTGATGTGACTGTTAATGCATATAAAGAATTTCAATATGCTTATCCGATGCATAAAGCTTATGAAAAAACATTTAACCTACTTGTTAAATATAGAGATTTACTAGGCGAAATAAGGGGACAAGTCGAAGTCTTTCCTTCAAAATTTATCGATGCGACAACCTCAAAATGCGAGTAATATGAAAAAAATCTTAATCACATCACTGGCAATCTTAATCCTCGGAATAGCTCTGAGTATGCCGGCATTTGCCGAAGATTCTTCAAGCTTGCCACTCAGCAATAAAAAGCTATTCACAAAAATGCTTAGCGCGGCAGGAATTGATAATCCTGAATATGAATTTAGCCTGTCTGATATTTTCGGTAGTGATGAAAAATCTTACGGTCAAAATCTATATCTCGCGATGTATCAAAAAGTTGCTATTGAACCTCAAGAAACAGCTTTAAATAAAGTTGCTCAAATGAAAGGCTTGAGCGCTGAAGAAGCAAACTCGATTCTTAATGGAAGCATAGAACCTCTTATTCAATCTCATCCAAAAATATCACAGGAAGATGCTTTAAGATGGGCCGCTCAAATGCGAGAAATTTATCAAAACAACTTTGATACGGCCAGCCTTAGCGCCGAAGCTGAAGCCGAAATAATGCCTACTGAAATATTTGCGAATAACGATACTTCCGATTCAGGATTTGACCTTGTTGCAGACCTAAATGACATCGAAAAAATTATGTTTATTGATGTTGGCGCCGTTGATGTTATGCAAACATATTCAGGTGGACAGCCTTATAAAGATACGAAAAAGCCACAAGACATAGCTCCGGGACCTGAGCCTTCGATTGCGAATCCTCAAGCTGAGTCAAATTCCGGATCAGGAGGTGGAGCCGAACAAATATCATCAGCTTTAACTGAAACACCTAAAAATAAAGCACCAAAAGCAAAAATTGGGCCAAAACCGTTTGGCACTCTATATACGCCTGAGGCTGATAAAAGTGCTCTTGAGACTTCCGAGGCCCAAGTTGCCGTTGATAATGCCTGCCCAAGCGATCCTGCGCTTGATTCAGCAATAGAAGAATATGATCAAACACATGAAACTTCAGAACCAACGCTTTCTTCCGGGAACACAACGAATTCAAACGGCTCCACCGGATCAAAGGATAACGGAAGCTCCAATGGTACCACCGGCAATACCGGGAACGGCTCAAACAACTCGCCCAATTCCGAATCCGAAGATATATTTGCCGTAAAAGACATAGATCCTCTTCCGGATAAGATAGAAATGGCACCTGCCGGCCAACATCAAACCACAGATCTTTGCCCTGATGGTGCGTTTTTCTGCATAAAAATATCCACACATTCCGCGAAATACAACACTTACTACCCTGCTGATCCTTGCATCGCATGTCATGTTGAAAAAATGAATGAAGCCATGAAAAAGCTAAATTCACGCAATTTAATGCCAAAAAAATTGACAGGAAATCTTATGGAAGTTGCAAAATGCAAAAAAGGATTTAGTCTTAGCAATTTACTTAATATCAACCTGATTACTGTCCCAATGCCAATCAGGACCCCGGAAGGCAAAGAAGCCTCATTTGGCAAGAATATAATGGATGAAATTAAGTATTTTATTAATAACTCCACGTTATTTAAGGTTGGCGAAGACTTTAATAAAGCCGCTGAAATCGTTGATACATGGAAATCATCCGCAACAACACAAGAAGATCTTTACCTGCAAATCGAGCAAATGATTCAAGCCGCAAAAGCTAAATCTGAAATAAATCTTAAGGTAAATGAGGCGAAAATTGATAGTTACTCACAAGGCTCATTTTTCCAGCAATTAACGCGTCAACTTGAACAAATGAATGTATTTTTTGAAAGCTTTAAAACGCTTATTGAAGGAATTAACGATACTTGCGGAGAAGTTGTTAAAAAAGAATATGTAAAATAAAAAATGAAAAAAACTATTAAAAAAATATTGGCTTTCACTCTCATAACGGCTTCGCTATGCGGATTTATGGTTGTTCGCGATTATAGCGAGCCAACTCTCACAAAAGCTGAAAGCTGCTCTGCTATCAACTATTACAATGATTTTGATATATTTTTGAGCAATCTGGTCAGCTATGATGATTTCTCCGAATATTTTAAGGACATCTTTAGCAGAAATTCATGCCAAAGAGATGATATTTTCATGCTTGAAACGCAAATACAAAAGCAAACAAAGCTCATTAGACAGGCTTATGAAAATTGTAATCCCGGAATACTAACCAAGCTTATACCAAAAGTATATACGCTTCAGGTTGAGCTCATGTATCTTCGAAAATTTGCTATAAACAATCCAAATAAAACCGCCGGACAACCTGAGATGATTCCGTATGAGACATATCGTCTTTATACTGACCTATCTAAAGAATTTGTTGTTAATAAAAAAATATTTAAACAAAACGAATTTGATGCCGTTTATGACACAATAGCCACAAAATATGCTACAAAATTGGATGAATATAACAATTGCGTTGATGTTTCATGGAAAGAGCTGAATGAAAAATGGGACGAATTTGTTGCAATGCGCGCAGGTATGACTCCTGCTGTGGATAAAATGAAACAAAGCATTCAGAACAAAGCTAAGAAGATAAACGAAGCTCCTCCAAAAGGCCGTGGCGAATTACTTGAAAGTCTTTTTGCAATAGGCATAAACGGAGTTGATGCCCCACAAGGCTTAAGCGAAATAGTCCAAGAATATCAAAAAAATAAACCCGGATTCATGCCGGATATTGATGATCCAAACAATCCCGTCAAAGACAAACCTAAAACCGAAGGTAGTTCCAATACAACAGGCGTAACATTCGACAATATTGTAAGCGGGTATGCCAGCGCAAACGACAAATATGAAAAGGATAAAGAGGCCACGGATATACTCACAAAGTACCGCTTTTTATATAGAGACGACGCAGACGAATCTATAAAAACCTTAATTGAAAAAATAGACGACCTCAATAAAACAATCGAAGGCACCTTCCCTGCCGAACAAAACTTCTTCAAATGCGCAAAGGCAATCAAGGCGAAACAATGCCAAAATAAGTAATTGCACATACGCTCTCGGTCTTCACAGACGGCCAAAAACCCTCTGAGGGGTTGAGGGTTTTTATAGCTTTTCTAGGGCTAAAGGTTCTAATTTTACTGTTTTACTATTGTCTTTCTTTTGTGGTCTTCCTTTTGTGTTTTGGTTGTTTTTTTATCGTAACTTTCGGTTTTTCTAGGGCTAAAAGTAATCTGATTTTTTATTTATGAGCATAGCGCAGCATTACACCGAGAATCGCGCCTTTTAACTTATTCTTGAGAATTTCCTTATAGTTCTGCTGTACAACCGAAGCTGTCATTTCACGAAGCAGAGCCTCTTCACATTCCCATTTGCAATAAGGGCAATTTCGCATATTCGACGAAACTGACTTCCCGCAATTTAAACAATTGACTATCATTTTTGTTTGTTTATTGACCTTACGCGCTTTTTGCGCTCCAGGCCTTCTACTCAATCACGAAATGATCTCTACCCGAACTAGATTTTATAATTCTTAAGGCACTTCCCTCAGTCTTGGCTACCCCTGTTGGTTTGCGCTTAGCAGATGTATCCTCGACTTTTTGGCTTAATGACTCCGTAAAATTCTCTAGATCCGCTTCTTTGATCCTATACATACGTCCAATCTTGATCGCTTGCAGGCGTTTTGATTTTATCAATTTCAAAACTGTGAAAGGGTGAACCTGCAATATTTTTGCGACTTGTTCGGATGTCAAAAAATTCTCTGTCATTTTTAATTGTTTTAAATTCCTGCTGATTATACTACATTACATTCAATTTCAGCAAATTTTATTAAACTTTATTAAATTACATTAAATTTCTGACAACTTTATTTAAAAGAACATTATTTCGTGAAACCACTATATACAATTTAACACAATTTTTCAAGTGGTTTGTAAAGTGAATTTAACTTAATTTCATTAAATTACTCTTAATTTTGTTTAATTTTATTAAATTTGGTTAAATTCTATTAAATTTTAGATAATTATATTAAATTCTAATAAAGAATATTAAACTTTATTAAAGTTTGTTAAACAACATTAGCACAAGTATGTTGGCAGTGAAAAATAAAAAATTATTACATCTCTTTGTAATACCTTACGTCATCTGTAAATGTAACCGAATGGACAAGTGGAGCTATTGACGCTTCATATCGCACAAGCAATCCTCCGTCGTTAGTGGTTATTGTCATTGATTTTCCATTTAACTCTGCTGTAAGTCCCTCGCATGATCTAATCGTTCTTAAATATCCTTGTGCCAATACCGCACTTTTAAAATCTACAACCATTTGCGTTGCTTTTGATAAACCGCACTCCATTGGATCATCGTGCACGTTTAAACTCATAATCTATCAAGTTACATTAATATAATAACATAAACTGATGATTTAATCAATTTAAATTGCCTCCGTCCCTCTATTTTTGAAGCCACTTCCCGGTCAAGGAGTCTTTATTCTTCATAATCTCTTCAGGAGTGCCTTTTGCAATGATTTCACCACCAAGGTTGCCACCGGCCGGTCCAAGGTCAATTACGTGGTCAACCGACTTAATCACGTCCAAATTGTGCTCAATCGTGATGATTGTATTGCCTTTATCGGTTAAGCGATGCAAAACCTCAAGTAATTTCTTAATATCGTCAAAATGAAGGCCTGTAGTCGGTTCATCGAGAATATATAGGGTTTTACCCGTAGAACGCCTTGAAAGCTCTGTAGCGAGCTTAATTCTTTGCGCTTCACCTCCTGAAAGGGTTGTTGCAGGCTGTCCAAGGTGAATATAACCCAGTCCAACGTCTTGAAGCGTTTCCAGCTTGATTTTGATGTTTGGTATAGCCGAGAAAAATTCAACCGCCTCATCAACTGTCATATCCAGCACTTGTGCGATGTTTTTGCCTCTATAACCGATCTCAAGAGCCTCTGAATTGTATCTCTGGCCCTTACATTCTTCACAAGTGACATAAATATCAGGCAAGAAGTGCATTTCTATCTTTTTTGTACCTTCACCTGCACAAGCTTCACAACGGCCACCTTTTACATTAAAGCTGAATCTACCGGCTTTATAACCGCGAAGCTTGGCTTCCGGCGTCATGGCGAAGATGTCTCTGATATCAGTAAAAACGCCTGTATATGTTGCCGGATTTGAGCGCGGAGTGCGTCCAATTGGAGATTGATCTATATTAATAACTTTATCAATATTCTCAACTCCTTCGATTTTGTCATGTTTTCCCGGATTTGTGCGTGAACCATAAACATCCTGCATTATACGTTTTACAAGAACGTCATTTACAAGTGTTGATTTGCCTGAACCTGAAACTCCGGTGACGCCAATGAACATTCCAAGCGGAAATGAGACCGTTAGATTTTTGAGATTATGTTCACGAGCACCTGTTATTTTAATAAATTTACCATTTCCTTTACGTTTTGGTTTTGGCTCATAAACAAGCTTTTTGCCACTTAAATATTGACCCGTGGAAGATTTTGCATTTTTCATGATTTCAGCCGGCGTTCCTTGTGCGACAACCTCTCCACCGTGCTTACCTGCTCCCGGACCAATATCAAGAATAAAATCTGCGGATTTCATCATGTCTACGTCGTGCTCAACGACAATGACCGTATTATCAAGATCACGAAGCTGCATTAATGTTTGAATGAGTTTTTCATTATCATCCTGATGAAGCCCAATTGTTGGCTCATCCAAGACATAAAGCACGCCTGATAGCTTTGAACCGATTTGTGTTGCGAGCCTGATTCTTTGCGCTTCACCTCCTGATAACGTATTTGCCGAGCGATCAAGCGTTAAATAAGGCAAACCGACATTCATAAGGAATTGTAGGCGATTTTTTATTTCAGCGAGTGGAAGTTTTGCGATTTCCGCCTCGTTTTTTGATAAAACTAAAGTTCCCGCGAATTTTAAAGCTTCATCAATCGACATTTGCGAAACATCGACAATCGACTTTTTATCAATTGTGACAGCCAAAACTTCAGGTTTTAACCTTGCGCCGTGACATGTCGGACACTCAAGAATGCGCATAAAACCTTCTATTTTCTTGCGAACGTAATCCGAATCGGTTTCCATATATCTTCGCTCCAAATTAGGAATTACGCCCTCAAAAGTTGTGTTGTAATCGCCCTGAAAACCGCTTACCGCAATGTCATCATCTGAATCGTCGTCCGAATCGCGTGAAATAGATCCGCCAATTCTGACTGTATATTTTTTATCTCCTGTGCCTTGCAAAACCAATTCCATGGCTTCTTTTGATAATTGCCCTACCGGCATTTCCATGGAAAATTTGTTTGCCTTGGCAACCGCTTCAAGAATTCTGTTATACCAAGTCAAATGCGAAGTTGTTGAAGACCAAGGCATAATCGCGCCCTCTCCAAGTGTTAAATTCTTATTTGGCATAACAAGATCAGGATCAATTTCCAGCTTTGTTCCAAGCCCATGGCATGTTGGACACGCGCCATGCGGACTATTAAAAGAAAACATTCTTGGTGAAATTTCCGAAATACTTATATTACACGTTGGACATGCGTATTTATCCGAATAAATTTCTTCTTTTTTTGTATCGAAATCCTGAACGATTATTGTGCCTTCGCCATGTTTTATGGCTATTTCAACTGAATCTGCAAGCCTTGAACGATCCGGATTTGGCATATCAATCTCCTGCCCTGAAGGAAGAACTTTTTTGATTGGTTTGAAGTTTTTTACAACTAAACGGTCAACGATAATATCAATTGAGTGTTTTTTATTTTCATCGAGCTCGGGAACTTCAAGAATGCTATATGCATTACCATCAACGCGCGCCCTAACAAAGCCAAGTTTCTTAATTCTTTCAAAAACGGCTTGATGCGCACCTTTTTTATCACGAATCATTGGCGCCATAATCATAATTTTGGAATCTTCTTTCATATCTGAAATTATTTCCACAATTTGGCTGACACTTTGACGCGTAATAGGCTTGCCGCATTTTGGACAATGAGGATGTCCAACTTTGGCGAATATAAGCCTTAAATAGTCATAGACCTCTGTTATTGTTCCAACCGTTGAACGTGGATTTCTTGGCGCTGATTTTTGATCTATTGAAATTGCGGGCGAAAGTCCGTCGATGGAATCCACATCCGGCTTTTCCATTAATTGCAAAAATTGTCGCGCATAAGTTGAAAGCGATTCGACATATCTTCTCTGGCCTTCCGCATAAATTGTATCAAAAGCCAGAGTTGACTTACCTGAGCCGGAAAGCCCTGTAATAACTGTTAATTTGTTCTTTGGAATCTCTACTGAAATGTTTTTCAGGTTGTGTAAACGCGCGCCTTTTACTGTAATTTTATCAATCGGCATAAGTTTAAATTCGAATAAAAATTAAGTGTGTGTAATTTTAGCACGAGATTCACACGAAAGTCAAAACTCAAAGGTCATAACTCAAAACCACAATTCAAAAATCAAAAGTTTAAAAAGGTTTAATGTGGCGATTTTTGAGATCAGCCTGCCGTGAGTCGACCCAAGAAATATAACAAAAATAAGACTTATTGCACAATATAGATTTTTGCTTCGAAGCAAGCTCAGTTTTTAAAAAATGATTCCGCGTGAATTGTTTTTAAAACATCTAGTGGACCTAGCCCCTGCTCCAACAACGCTTCAACTCGCACCAATAAAGCGTCGTGCTTGGCTTTTAAAGCTTTGAAGTCGGAATTATTTTGATAATCATGCACGACGTAGCCATCGCTCCATATGCTAAAGTTAAAATCCGGCTGAGGTTGTTGCACAAAAGATGAATAATTTAAAACTGATTCTCTGTCATATCCCAAAAGCAGTCCAAGTCCTTTATCGTTATCAGTCCCTATATTTGCACTATTCCTAGCATCACTTTTGTTTAATATTTCACCTACCGCTCCATCAACATCTCCTTCCCCAACACCACAACTTTCAAAAATGTCAGCGTTGCCTCTAGTTACACCTGAAACTGCATGTTCATTATAAAAAACCGATTCATAAAAAACAACATTTTTCGGTATAGTCTTTAATAAATTTTGCCCCAAAAAGTTTCGTGAAATAACATGCGTTTTATGAAAAACTTTTTTTATACCCGGCATTATAGAGGCTATGTAATCTAAAAAATCATCAGCCTCAACCGATTCCGCATATATGTCCGTTCTTCTAGAATAATTCGCCGCATTAATGCCTGCTAAAACAAGCATTATTGCTTTATACCAACTCTCTCCGCATAAAACTTTTACGGCTCTTTTTTGCATCTCTATATCTTTAGCATTTGCGTTTTTTGTAAGCCATTTTTTTGATAATTTCTCAACCTTTTCTCCTCTCTTCCTTACTCCGTTTTGAGCCTTTATTCCATCACGAGCCGATGCCGGCATAATATATATTACGTTCCCATCCGATGTTGCAATTTCTATTCCACCCTTTATTGCGTTTTGACCATGAGCGCAAAGATCTTTGTACGTTCCTCCCTTAAAAAACTCTTTACATTCCGGATCGTCTATCTGCTTTGATGGATATGAAAATATTTTTAAACCTAAAAAATTTAATATTTCTACATTTTTAAATTCATTCTCTCCATTCTCATAAAAAATTATCGGATGCTCACCTATGTTTGTAGCTAATGTTGTTTTTATGTTCGGTAAATACCTTTGCAAAAGTGCTAAAGCGGCTTCCGCGCACTCTACTTCTCGCAAATCCTCAATTGGATCCGGTTCATTAATTCCCATTTTAGCCTTTTATTACATCCTTTAATCCAGTTCTGATTTTATCCATTATTGCGCCAATTGGAGTCGCGCCGTTTCTTCTTGCCTCGTCTGCTTCAATCAATATATCCCACAAAAGATCCCTGTCTTTACCAACGTTCGTAGATACTATTTCTTCCGCTGAAATTACCCCTTGCATCTGCCTTGTAACCGCCACGGAAGCTATCTTTTTTCTATATGCTTCTTGCGATTGAGTGTTCACTGCGGCTTCTTTTGTTCTTTTTGTTAATTTAGTTCCTTTCTTTTCGAGTTCTTGAATTTGCTCAATATATCCATTTAAATTTTTAATAACATCAATCTTTGATATCATCTGTGCTTCTTCCGGACGAACCATGAAACGAATATCCAAATTTTTAAAATAATTTATAAAAACTGCCTGAGTAAGCTGATCCCTGACTCTTCTATCTGAAGAACTGCCTTCCATTATCCTTTTTACATCTCTAATATTTGTTCCATCTTTTTTAAAATTTTCCGCTATTTCCGTCGCTACGGCTTGCATATCCTGTTTTGCTTTTAATCCCGCAATTTTTCCGCCGAGCTGCGCTAAAAAATTATTTGGTTCAACGAACACCTCATCGTCCACTCCTGCTGCGCTCGCTAATCTTGGATCTGCAACCATTTTGTTTTTGTTTTAATTTTATTATAAAGGCCTTACGCTTGTCGTTCTTTTGCCTAATGCTCGCATGCCTGCCATTCGCTTTTCTATACCGTGACCTTTATCATTCTCCGCTTTTAACCTATCGCGAGTTTCTTTTAAAATGCCTTGAATAACAGGATTTCCCGCAACTTCAGCAGCATCTTTTTTAGGCAAATACTCAGCTAATGCAACGATATTTTGATACATAGCCTTTTCTCCAACAGAGACAACTTGTGGCAAATTCGCCTTACCGCCTCCGACAGGGCTTGTTCTTGCTATTTCCATCATAAGTTGAATAGCAACCTGCGAAAGAACTTTATTTGCTATTGCGTCACGATCTTCATAGCCACTAATTCCTGTTAGAATTGGCATTGTCATGTCCAAAATGACTTTAACGTCTTTTGGGCTTGCCATAACCGTTTCCGTTATAACCCTTGCCGTTTCATTTAAGGCTTCTCTTCGTTCAGCGGAGTCATCCATAAGATGCATTATTCCCACCTTTTTCGACTTTGGTGAACGAATTGTTTGTGATGGCTTAATGTATTCGTGAAATTTTTCTCTTAACGTTTCTCTAAACGATGGCGTTTGTGGAGCTGTATCCATAATAATTATTGTTATATTTTATTTTTGTTTTAACTTTTAACTCGCGACTTCTCTTGTTTCCAGCATGCCGTACTGCTTGTGATTTTGCTTTAAATCAAACAAATGATTGATATATATAAATCCGGCGACAAGATATGGAATTAAAATGAATGTCCAGTTGAGTTCCAAAAATACGTTATAAATGGCATGCAAACCTGCCGCAATCACAAGCCCTTTTGCGATGTTTATCTTTCTGAAAAGAAGGTCTGTATCTTTAATGCGCCATCTGTATAAAAGTTCGAAAAAACTGTCTAATTTGCGAGTTTTAAGCTCTTCTTTGAGTATAGGTTTTGCAAAGCAAGCAAGGCCATAAAAATAGCCAAAAATACCGGAGAACATGACGTGCGCAAAGCTTGAAAAAATCGATCTGAAAACAAAAGGCGCAAGAATGTTTTGACCACCTTGATGAATCCAAATGTTATAAAAATACATGATGTTTTCCGTGAAAGAGAAGCCAAGAGCGGCAATTATGCTGAATTGAATAACATCATCGATATTCTTGAAATCATCTTCTTCGTCCGCAACGCGAACCGCAAAGTTCTTCATTGTTTCTTCAATAATTCCGACGATTATAAATGTGATTATGACGCTTAAAGGAACCGTAATAAATCTTGAAAAACCGATGTAATCATCGCTGAATGCCTGTGTATAGCGGAAAAAATTGAGCCATGGAAAATATTGCCATGAGAATTTATAGAGCAAAATCGGGAAAACCGAAGTTGCTCCCGCTAAAAATGTAATCAAAATCATACTGCGTCTTTCCGGCTTTTTGAGGTAAAAAACATATCCCCATACCAAAACCGGTACGATCGCAAGCAATATTGAGCCTATGATTTGAACTATTTGGCTGTTTATTTTGGTTTTTGTTTAGTTTGTGTAATTATAGCACGAAATGCTAAATTTAGCAAGATGGGGACGGAGGAGGTAAATCCGAGCTTGCTTCGAAGCAGAAATCTATATTTTGCAATAAGTCGAAAATTTCGTAATATTTTTTTGCCCCGGGGCAAAAGAGAGTAAGCTTAAGAATCTATAAAAAATCCCCGCCGACGTTTTTATTTATATCCGCCTGTGTTCGCCTTCGTCGAACGGCGTGTGTTATAATTCCCTCGCTTTATCGTTAACTTATATGTATGGAAAAAAATAAAGAACAATTGGAGTTGGAAAAAATGAGACATTCGTGCGAACACGTGCTTCACCAAGCAGTGACCGACCTGTTTCCCGGATTAAAAAGAGCGATGGGACCGGCGACTGATGAAGGTTTTTATCATGATTTTGATTATGATGGAAAAGTTAGTGAAGAAGATTTTCCAAGAATTGAAAAACGCATGCAAGAACTTATCGATAAAGATTCGCCTATCGTTCGTGAAGAAATTTCGATTGAAGATGCAAAAAAACTTTTTAAAGATAATCCTTATAAATTAGATTGGATTCGAATCATTGAAGAAAAAGGAGAAAAAGCTACTGTTTATTGGACAGGCAAGCCAAGAGAAAAGGGTTCGGATGTTGATCTTTGTAAAGGCCCACACGTTGAATCAACAGGCAAAATCGGTCCATTTAAACTATTAAAAATAGCCGGAGCTTATTGGCATGGGGATGAAAAAAATAAGATGCTTCAAAGAATTTATGGCACAGCTTACCCAACGCAAAAAGAACTCGACGATTATTTGAATATGATTGAGGAGGCAAAAAAGCGCGATCATAAAAAACTCGGAAAAGAACTTGGACTTTTTACTTTCTCGGAATTGGTTGGAGCGGGATTGCCTTTGTGGACGCCAAAAGGAACACTTCTTCGAAATATTTTGGACAACTTTGTTTGGGAATTGCGCCAAGCAAAAGGTTATCAAAAAGTAACGATCCCTCATATTACAAAAAAAGATTTATATGAAACGAGCGGACACTGGGCAAAATTTTCAAATGACTTATTTAAAATTACAACTCGAGAAGGACATGAATTTGCAATGAAACCAATGAACTGCCCTCACCACACACAAATTTACGCATGCGAACCGAGAAGTTATCGCGATTTACCTCATCGTTATGCGGAAACAACAATGGTTTATCGTGATGAACAAACCGGTGAATTGAGCGGACTTTCTCGCGTGAGATGCATCACTCAAGATGATGCGCACTGTTTTTGCCGAGAATCACAACTAAAAGATGAGTTCTATGCGATTTGGGATATTATCGAAACTTTTTATGCGAGATGCGGATTTCCGGAATTAAAAATCAGACTTTCTTTGTCCGATCCGGAACATATGGAAAAATATTTGGGCACGAGAGAAGATTGGGATAAATTTGAAGAACAACTTCGAGGATTTATTCGTGATCGTGGCGCGGAATTCACGGAAGCAGCTGGTGAAGCGGCTTTTTATGGCCCAAAAATCGACTTCATGGCGAAAGATTCGCTAGGTCGTGAGTGGCAAGTTGCAACGATTCAGGCTGACCGAAACATGCCAAAAAACTTCAAATTATTTTGCACAAATGAAGACGGAAAAGAAGAACAGGTTGTTATGATTCATGCCGCAATTATGGGCTCGATTGAGCGCTTTCTTTCGATTTTGATCGAGCATCACGCAGGAGCTTTCCCGTTTTGGATGGCGCCCGTTCAAGCAAAAATTCTTCCTATAAGCGATAAATTCATGGACTATGCAAATAAGGTTGCGAAGGAATTAAAAACCGCCGGAATGCGCATTGAAATTGATATTTCAGCGGAAGGTCTTGGCAAAAAAATTCGCAATGCGGAAATGCAAAAAGTTCCATATATGGTTGTTGTCGGCGAAAAAGAACAAGAAGCAGGAACGATTGCCGTCCGCGATTATGCGACAAAAAAGCAGGAGGTTATGGCGGCAAGTGAATTCTTGAAAAAAGCAAAATAAATATTTTACGCTTTACGTTTAGCCGCTCCTTTCCTGCCAAGCAATCTTGAAATTTCACCCGGAGGAATACTAAGACTTGCTCCTATTTCTCTGAATCTTTCAATTAGAATTGCTTCTCTATCGCGACCTTTACTCTCAACGACGCCATCGACTCTCTCTACTACTTCGGCCATCAATCTTGCTATATCGACTTGTGGCATCCCTAAATTTTCAGCCACTCTTCTAAATTGCGCTAAATCTGCCGCCACTTCTTCTTCTCCCACCACTGCTTTAACTCTACTAGCCGTTATCTTCAGTCTTGCTCCAACTTTTGCCACTTGCCTTGCTTCATACGCCTCATGCTTTACATCGTCCCAAACATCTGATCTTTTAGTCCAGTTTCTTTCTGCTGTTTTTCTATCCGCAACTTGAAACTCAACCGGATAATTTATAAACAATGTTTGAATTTCTCCATTTTTAACTACTGTAATCGGTACTGGAAATTCAATAATCCATGAAACACATTGAAAACCATCGCTTGAAGATTCGTTAATGCCTTTACCTTTTTTACCCTCTGTTTTTTTAATAACCTTGATACCATCAATCGCCTCCGGATCCTCCATAAGTCTTTTAATAAATTCTTCCGCTTGCTCCGGATGCTTTATCAATTCTTCGATCCTTCTAAAATCCAACAACTCTTGTTTTGGCTTTCTTGGTATGGAATTATTCCATGGTATTCGACATTCTCTAACTAAAGAATATAGCAATTTTAAAATATCTACGACTGTTTCCGTTATCACTCTAACCCTAACGTGATCAACCATATTAGCCGCCGTAACATCATCTTTAACCATTAATTTTCTTGCAGTGGAAGGCTTGCTTTTTTTACCGCTCTGCACATAATAAATTGCCGGAACAACCTTGCTATCCGGATTTGCTAGAAATTTCCATTCTCCGGCATCAGTACTCTCAAAATTATTGCCTAAAAATCTCAAAACTTCTTCATATGCTTCATCTTGGAATATAAATTCTGTAGATCTTCTTATATAACTCTCTACAAAAATATATTTTAATATTATACAGGCTTGTCTATTTACATTTGGATGAAAAGGAGGTTGGTGAGTTCCAGCTGCTATTTCAAACAACTCTTTAATACTTGCGGACAACAAATTATCATCTATTTCCCTTGGAAGACTTTTATCCAGATTCCCTGCTGAACTAAGCATGCCAAGCTGGGCATCAGCATACATTATTGCCTCTTCCTTAATAGATTCAAGCTCGGCTCTATCTTTCGGATCCCTAATATCATATCCGTTTGCCCTTAAGAGCCTCATAAAGCTCTCATGAGTCGTGACTGTCGGACCAACAAAATCAACTAAAGACTTGCCTTGAAGCATCCATGTTGTAACGGCTAAAGCGTCTTTATCATATTCAACTTCCGGTGATACTGCTGGGGCTGACTTCCGATTTGGCATTTTTAGCTTAATATTAAGTTTTGGTTAATTAGTGTAATACAAAATAATAGCTATGTCAATAGCGCGGGGTAATGTGCACACACCTTTTGCACTTTTTAGGGAGAGAAGTAGGCTGAGGGCATGTCAAAAACAATGCCAAATACACCACAAGAAGAAAAATACAGATGGATAAAACCGATAATTGATAAACGGAT
>Ga0209417_1001570_pt1 | contig 41225 bp, 28 predicted proteins | sample RifGroF2_FD_184002 | JGI IMG/M metagenome (GOLD analysis project Ga0209417, IMG submission 184002) | Groundwater microbial communities from Rifle, Colorado, USA - Groundwater F2 (SPAdes) (version 2) | ecosystem: Environmental > Aquatic > Deep subsurface > Groundwater | place: Rifle, Colorado... | reverse complement strand
TTTCCACGGACTACTTACATTTATTATTTTGGTTAATGCCTCTATAAATTCCATTGTTATTTATTTCATATTTTATTGTGCAATATTATGAAATAAAATATTTACCCACTATTTTTGTCGAATAACCAAAATAATTATAAACAAATGGAAGCTCCAAAGATAGGAGCGCCCTGTTATCAAAACGTGTTACAGTAACATGTTAAATCTAAATGATAAAATTTTGTCGGACAATAGTGAAAAAAAATAAAAACGGAATTTACGATAAACTCTATTTCAAATTTATTAAAAGGAAATTTTTGATGTTCGATAGTGCTACGGTAGATGTTCAATAGATGTACAATTGTTAGTTCGGTAGATGTTCTGTAGATATTCAATAGTGCTACAATGGATGTTCAATAGATGTTCAATTGTTCCTTCGATAGATGTTCAGTAGATATTCAATAGAGCAACAATAGATGTTCGATAGATGTACAATTGTTCATTCGATAGGTCTACAATTGTATTTCTACTGAACACCTATTGAATTACTATTGTATTCCTATTGTATTCCTATCGAATTTCAATTGAATTTCTTATTCTTCATTCATTTAATAATTTGCAACACAATTTCTTTAAACAAACAACATTAAATTCTATTCTTTTTTTAATTTTGAAAAAACTATTTCAACAAAGTGGGTATACAAAAATACATAATACGATTATCAGATAAATGGACTATTTTATTAAATAATACCCTTTTTATTATAAACCGTTTTTTATTTCTGATAAGTTTTATAGCTTTTTGTACAATAATATATGATATCGGTTTTCTTTATGGGACATGTCGTGAAAGCCTAATGACTCCCTATTATATATTCATTATAAAGATTGTTGCTGGTCTCACTTTTCTGAGAATTTTATTCTTTTTTAAAAAATACAGGCGTTTTTCTTTATTCATTGACTTTTTCGTATTGCTGGTTTTGTTATTGTATGTTTTTAATGATCAGTTATTGCATCTGTTGCACTCACAATATTTTTTTTGGATTTCTTATTTACATAATAAATTTGTAATTTTTTTTGTACTCTCATTATTATTTGTAATAGAAATATCTAAATCAAGCTTTCATTTATTAAAATTGAAATTCAACCCCTTTGCTCTTTTTGCTGGCAGTTTCCTATTTATTATTTTTATAGGAACAGGTCTGTTGTTACTACCAAATTCAACAACAAACGGAATACGTTTTATAGATGCTTTTTTTACTTCAACTAGCGCTGTTTGTGTTACAGGATTGACGGTTGTAGACACAGCTTCACAGTTTACGCCTATTGGTAAGGGAATTATTTTAACATTAATTCAAATTGGAGGCCTGGGGGTAATGACTTTTACAAGTTTATTCGGATTTCTTTTTAAAGGAGGCTCATTTCAAAATCATATTTTTTTAAAGGATTTTTCCAACTCTGATAAATTGAGTGAAGTTTTTAAATCTTTATTGAAAATAATCATTGTAACCTTTAGCATAGAAATAATAGGAAGTATTTTTATTTATTACAGTCTTCATAATGATTTGTTTTATTCGAATTTTGAAAAAATAAAATTTTCTGTTTTTCATTCGGTATCTGCTTTTTGCAATGCAGGATTTTCTACTATGACAAACAGTTTATATGATGCCAGTGTGAGGTATAATTATTCTCTGCAGGGAATAATAGGTTTTTTAATTATTTTTGGCGGAATAGGATTTCCTATAATTTTTAATTTTTATAATTATGTGAAAGTAAATACGAAAAACAGAATTCTCCATATTTTTAAGATAAAACAATTTGAATCTGTTCCCAGATTAATTAATATTAATACGAAAATTGTTATGCTGACAACAATCATTTTATTATGTGCAGGAACTATTTTGTTTTTTATTCTTGAATACAATAACACATTAAAAGAGCACAATTTTACGGGTAAAATTATTGTTTCTTTTTTTAATTCGATAACACCCCGTACTGCAGGTTTTAATAATGTTGATATATCCCAATTTTTATATCCTACATTTATGTTATTTCTTTTATTAATGTGGATAGGAGGCTCTCCTGGTTCTACAGCAGGTGGAATAAAAACAACAACATTTGCTGTTGCTGTAATGAATGTATTGAGCCTTGTAAGAGGGAAAGACAGAGTTGAATGTTACAAAAGAGAAATTTCAAATGATTCTATTAGAAGAGCTTTTTCTGTAATATTTGTTTCGATTCTTGTATTGGGAATCAGCATATTTTTACTAACAATTTTTGAGAAAGATAAAAATTTATCAGCACTGGTTTTTGAGAGTTTCTCCGCTTTTGGAACAGTTGGATTGTCAATGGGAATTACGCCCGATTTATCAGATGCAGGAAAAATAATCATTACATTTTTAATGTTTTTCGGAAGAGTTGGAATGATAATATTAATTATGGCTTTAATAAGCCGTGTTTCAACTTTAAAATATCGCTACCCGACCGAAGGAATTTCTATTAATTGAAATGAATTTTAAAATTTTAACCTATGAAATTTATTATTTTTGGTCTTGGAAATTTTGGTTTTTCTCTTGCTTCAAAATTAACTGCGTTAGGGCATGAAGTTATTGGAGTAGATGCTGATATGCAAAAAGTTGAAGCAGCCAAAGATAAGGTAACACATGCTATTTGTCTTAACAGTACAGATATTAATGCCGTTTCTTCTTTGCCATTGAAGGAGTGTGATGTAGCTATTGTGGGAATAGGTGAAGATTTTGGGGCTTCGATTTTAACAACAGCATTGTTGAAACAGTTAAAATTAAAAAGAATAATAAGCCGGGCTTTATCTCCAATTCACCAGACAGTAATTGAAGCTATCGGTGTTTCTGAAATAGTACATCCAGAAGAAGAATCTGCTGAAAGGTTGGCAAAAATGCTTGACATCAAAGATATTTTAGATTCTTTTGAATTATTTGATGGATACAAGATTGTTGAAGCAAAATTACCTGAAAAGTATATTGGAAAAACAGTCGAAGATATTGATGTAAGAACAAGATTTAATTTAAATATTCTTACTATTATAAAAATGAAAGAACATGTAAATATGCTTGGTATTTTTCAAAAAACAGCAAAAGTAATTGGAGCTATAACTCCAAAAACAAAATTTGAAGAGGGAGATATCATTTTAATTTTTGGACAAACTACAGATATAAAAAGATTCCTCCATTCGAATTAAAAACCTATGTTTTTATATTGTTCCGAATTTAAGAAGGCTTAAATATTTGGATTGATGTTCACCAAAAGGAATAACCTTGTTACCTTTTAATTTATAAGTGCATTTTTCTCCTGCGACTTTTGAAAATAAAATTTCATACTCCGCATTGTCCTGAATATCGAATTGAAGTATTTTTGCAAGTTTAGAACTCAATTCTGTTGACTCAAGATTTATATTACAAATAGGACAATAAAATTCTAATTGTTCACCATCTTTTATTTCAAATGTCGGATGTTTAATTAATGAATAATTTCCTACTTCTGGATTTAAATAAATCAATCCTACTTTTCCTGATTTTGTTTTTGCGGAAAAACAGATATTATGCTCTACATTGAGCATTCCTTTACAATGTGGGCAGATGTAATCATTTTTCATAGCTGTGTAGATTAAGTTTATCTAACAAAATTATAAAATTTTATTTAATTTCAAAATAAACTTTTTAATTTTGAAAAAAACAAAAACCAGAAACCATAATGTTATATCCATTAAAATTCAAACCCATCCTTAAAGATCGTATCTGGGGAGGAGAAAAACTAAAAACCAAATTCGGAAAAAAAACCGGAAAAATTGCTGCTTGCGGCGAAAGTTGGGAAATCTCCGGTATTGAAGACAATGTATCTGTTGTTTTAAATGGTTATTTAAAAGACAATTCTTTACAGGATTTAATAGAGGTTTACATGGGCGATTTGGTAGGGGAGAAGGTGTATCAGCAATTCGGGATAGAATTTCCTTTGTTAATTAAATTCATTGATGCTAAAGACATTTTATCACTACAGGTGCATCCAAATGACGAATTAGCGAATAAGCGTCATAATGCTTACGGAAAAACGGAAATGTGGTATATTATTGAATCGGATGAAGGAGCAGAAATAATAAGCGGTTTCAGCAGGAATACATCGAAAGAAGAATTTTCTGCTCAGCTTAAAAACAAAACGGTTGAAGACCTTTTAAATACAGAAAAAACGAAACAGGGTGATGTATATTTTCTTCCTGCCGGACGGATTCATGCTATAGGAGCAGGAAATTTTCTGGCTGAAATTCAACAGACGTCTGACATTACGTATCGTGTTTATGATTGGGAACGCACTGATAATAACGGAAACCCACGTGAACTTCATACGGAGCTTGCACTTGACGCTATGGATTACAACACATATAATAATTATAAGACTGTTTATCATTCAGAATTGAATCAAACAAATAATATTTTATCGTGCAGATATTTTACTTGTAATATTTTGCAATGCAATCATCAAATTCAAAAGGATTTTTTTAATTTTGATACTTTTGTAATTTATATGTGTGTAGAAGGGAAATGTAAAATAGAATATAACAATGATCTTTCAGAGTCTTTATGCGCTGGTGAGTGTATTTTAGTACCGGCTGTAATTAAAGATTTTTTGATAACCCCTGATGAAAACACGAAATTGCTTGAAGTTTTTATTGCCTGATTTATGAAAGAAGATAATAAAAATGCAGAAGTAAGAATTGATAAATGGTTATGGGCTGTAAGAATTTTTAAAACCCGCACTCTGGCTGCTGGTGCTTGTGACAGAAAAAAAATCATTATAAATGATGTAGCTGTTAAAGCATCAAGAATTGTTAAATTTAATGATGTGATTTTTTATAAACAAACCGGAATTACTCGTCAATATAGAGTGAAAGGGCTTTTGCATAATAGGGTTTCGGCAAAAATTGCAACAGATTTTGTTGAAGAAATTACTCCCGATGAAGATATAAAAAAATATGAAGCAATTCGGGATGATGCCTTTTTTATTAGGGAAAGAGGCACCGGAAGGCCCTCTAAAAAGGAGCGGAGAGAATTGGATAAATTGATTGAATAGAATGTCTTGTCATTGGCATTGGCATTGGCATTGGCATTGGCATTGGCATTGGCATTGGCATTGGCATTGGCATTGGCATTGGCATGTAAATACGTTGCATGCAACGTATCCACGTGCCAACGTATCCACGTGCCAATGTATCCACGTGCCAACGTATCCACATTCCCAAAAAATATTGCATATCAAAATTGAATAAATATCTTTGAAATAAATTAAAATGAAAAATCATGGTACGCGACACACAAATCTTTGACTTAATTAAACAGGAACACGAAAGGCAGATGCATGGTATCGAGCTAATCGCATCAGAAAATTTTGTAAGTGAACAGGTATTGGAAGCAATGGGCTCTGTACTTACAAATAAATATGCTGAGGGATATCCCGGAGCAAGATACTATGGAGGATGTCAGATTGTTGACCAGACAGAGCAACTTGCTATAGACAGAGCAAAGCAGTTATTTAATGCAGAATGGGCAAATGTACAACCTCACTCAGGGGCTCAGGCAAATGCTGCTGTAATGCTTGCATGTCTAAAACCCGGCGATACGTTTATGGGTCTGGATCTCTCTCATGGAGGGCATCTCACACATGGTTCTTTTGTTAATTATTCAGGAATCCTTTACAAGCCTGTAGCGTATATGGTTCGTGAAGAAACCGGTCGTGTTGATTATGATACAATGGAAGAAATTGCGCTGAAAGATAAACCAAAGTTAATTATTGCAGGCGCTTCTGCCTATTCTCGCGATTGGGATTTTGCTCGTATGAGGGCTATTGCAGATAAAATCGGGGCTTTATTAATGGCTGATATTGCACATCCTGCCGGTCTTATTGCAAAAGGTTTTCTGAATCATCCTTTCCCACATTGTCATATTGTTACAACAACAACGCACAAAACATTAAGAGGTCCTCGTGGCGGTATGATTCTGATAGGTAAAGATTTTGAAAATCCTTGGGGATTGAAAACGCCTAAAGGCGTAGTTAAAATGATGTCGCAGCTTCTTGATTCTGCTGTTTTTCCGGGTATGCAGGGCGGTCCGCTTGAACACGTTATTGCTTCTAAAGCTGTAGCATTTGGAGAAGCCCTTTCCGATTCATATAAAGAATATATGCAACAGGTTCTGAAAAATGCTGCAGTGATGTCAAAAGCATTTACTGATAAGGGTTACAAAGTTATTTCCGGAGGAACAGATAATCATCTTATGCTTATTGATCTTCGTACCAAAGCCCCGCAAATAACCGGAAAACAAGTTGAAAATACACTTGTAAAAGCTGATATTACTATTAACAAAAACATGGTGCCTTTTGACAGCCGAACGCCATTTACCACATCGGGCATCAGAGTGGGAACCCCCGCAATTACAACACGCGGTGTGAAAGAAAATGTAATTGAATCCGTTGTTGAGCTTATTGATGATGTGATAATGCATATTGAAGACGAAAGCATGATTTCTAAAGTCCGTGGAAAAGTAAATGATCTGATGAAAGATTATCCGCTTTTCGCATATTAATACCAATTAAGGGTTGATACATATATGTTTTGCCATTAAGACACAAAGACACAAAGACACTAAGTTTCACTATATTGAAAGAAATGACTTTAAATAAATTTTGTGAACCTTTGTGCCTTTGTGACTTGGTGGCTATTGATTATCTAGTATCATCTTTATTTTTCATGAAATAAAACTAATTCATCAATCGGAGAGAGCAATATTTTATCAATTGTAATATTATGGTTTCGGCAAACCTGCATTAGCTGTTCTTTAAAATAAAAACCCACAGAGCCAACAATTCCCAAAGGTAATATATCACAACCTTTATATTTGCAAATCATATTTGAAATAAAGTCTTCAAAACAATTATTTGGAATTTCTGCTATTTCAGGAATTGAAATATTTTTATTTATAAATTTGCTGAATTGTGCCAGAAACCTGTTAGGAAATGCTTGCCGGTAAACTGCATCCAAAATTTTTTCTTTATCGAGATTATATTCATTAAAAAAAAAACTTGTTATTTCCTCTGAAAATTCATTTCTAAGAATTCCTTTTATTAATTTTTTTCCCATATACGCACCACTGCCTTCATCGCCTAAAATATAGCCAAGAGGAGAGATGTTGGACTCAATTTTTTCTCCATCGTAATAACCCGAGTTGCATCCAGTACCGAGTATGGCTGCAATACCTTCATCTTTTCCGAATAAGGCTCTGGCTGCTCCTGTTAAATCAGAAAAAATCTCAAATGCTGAATTTTGAAAAACAGGCTTCAACCCTGAAATAATGGTTGAGCATTTTTCCTCATTAATACATCCTGCTCCGTAAAAATAAATTTTTTGTATTTCAGCAGTATTTATTGTTGAAAAGGTCTTTTCCGCTATTTCTGTTACTTCTGAAATTTTTGTGAAAAAAGGATTCATTCCCACTGTTTGAAACTCAAGAATACCTCCATCATTTTGTACAATTTTCCAGTCAGTTTTTGTTGAGCCACTATCTGCTATTAAATACATTGAGATTTTTTTTAGTTGGTTTTATACAATTTGAAATGCTTTTCATTCAGCGGGATTTCAATAAGTCTTTTGTCAATATGTTTCAGATATTTGTAATCAGAATAGTCTTTATTTACAAGCATAAAAGCCATTTTTTTCGAATCATAAATATCAACAAGTACGTATATATTTTTCTTGTTTAAAACGGAATCAATTTTTTGATATAAAATGTTTTCAGACCCTACATATTCATCGGGTTGCATCCAGTCTAAAGGAAATGGATTTTTGCTATCTAATAATGGATACACGATCGCGTTATTAGGAATGCTTACAAAACTATTTTCCATACCGGGAAAACGTGCAAAAATATTGGTAAGTTCACTGTAATATTCAAATGTATTTTTATTTGTTCGTATTGTTCCAAATTCTTCTGATACAGCGCAAAGACAAGCTTCAAGTTTCGAGCTTTCAAGGTCGCGGTAATTAAATTTTCTTTGACTGTAAATACAGGAAACAATAAATCCTGATAAGGCAAAAACCACTACAATACGGAAGAAAAATGATGTTTGAAATTTATACACAATAGAATCTGATTTTGGACTAATACGTAACATTGTATAAAAACCGATAAGCAAATTTTGAACTGCTAAATTACCGACAACAAAAATCGGACTGTTATCTCCTAAAGAAATAGAGCTTATCCATGCAATTACAATACCTGATAGGATTAATATTTTCTGTTGCGGGTGCAAGGGAAGTGTCATAAAAGTTATGAAAGTCAGAACCAGCGTTATCCAGAATAATTCAAAAGGTATATTAAAAATATTCTGCTCTTTTTGCAGGAAAAAATAAAAAGTAAAAACAATACTTGCGCAGATATAAAAGAATATTATTCCGGATGTAAATTTTCGTTGTTTTTCTGTAAGATGAATAAAGCGAAGTGTATTGTAAAGCCATGCTTTGCTTTTAATGAAAAAATACAAAAATATTAGCAGTGTTGCGGCATTGATGATAAAAAGTTTTGCAGTAAAAAATTGATATACAAACCTTACAATTCCCGTTTGAACAAATTCTGTACGACCCGTCATTTGTTGTATGAATAGAGGCATTGCGTCATGATAAAGAAGATAAGAAGCATAAAAAAGAAGAGGGCTGCTTCCTAAAATAATTGAAAATAGCGACAAGGTTTTTTTTCTTAATCGGATTCCTTTTAAAAAAAGTAAAACAATAGCAATAACCACAACAAGGACAAAACTTTGTCTGCAAAGAGCAGCTATGGAAAAAAAGAAAATTCCTGTAACTGCGGAAAAAAAATGTATTTTACTTTTGTTATCTCCAAAACAATGGTAGAAAAAAAACAAGCCCAATGTTGTGAAGAATAAAGCGTCTATGGTTGTCCATGGAAAAATATTATAATTGCCAAGACCGGAAAAAAATGTAAAAATTCCTGCTGTAAGAAAAATAAAAATACTTTGTGCAGCTTTTCCTCTGAAAAATAAAAAAACTTTTCCAAGCATATATACCCATAAAAAAGAAAGCAACAGGTATTGCATAACAACAGACCAGCGGGCACTTATTTCAAGAGGAACCGGTATAAAAAAATGCAGGGTGTGAAAAATTCCTGAAAAAACAGGTCGTATTGAAATAAAATCTTTATGTGGAATTTCTCCGTTAATCAGCCTGTATGATTGCGCAAGGATTACTCCGTCATCGCTGGGATTAAAGCCTTCGTTTTCTACATAATCAAGGTGATAGAAAAGAAAAATTATCAGAAAGGAAATAAGAACAGTGCCAACACAAAAAAGAACCTTTATATTCTTGGGAGCATAAAATTTTTCTTCAGGATATCCGGGTTTGGTTTTTTGCATCTAAAATTTGTGTGTTGCTTGAAAAATAATTTATTTCACAAAAATAATAAAAACTTAAAGAACAATTGTAGCTTTTTATAATTCTATTGAAAAAAGAAAGGCTGCGTGTAGCAGCCTTTCTTTTTTATTATCATCCTTCTTTTTTGATAAAATTCTCCAGTCCTTTGTATTCGATAATTTTCATCAATTTTTCAGGGAGTGGAGCAAATGTGATTTTTTTATCATTAATCTTCACAAATCCTTCTGCAAAGCTAATTTCAACCTTATCGCCGGACTTATATGTTTCAACAATTTCTTTGTTGACAATAAGCAGCAAGCCCTGATTGATGCAGGAACGATAAAAAATTCTATTAACAGATTTCACGATTACAGCTTTAACGCCTGCATGAGCAAGTCCCACGGCCGGGTGTTCGCGCGAGCTTCCACAACCAAAATTTTCACCTGCAAAAATAACATCTCCGGGTTTTACATTTTCTGCAAAACTCTCATCAAATCCTTTGAACAGATGAGGCATGATAGCAGCAGCATCAGAGCTTTTCACATTGTATGTTAAATTTCCGGCAAACATCTGGTCTGTGTTGAGGTCGTTCGCATCTGCATAATTCCATATTTCCCCGATTTTTCTGTTTTCGCCTTTCTGAATTTCAATGGTAACGGCTTCTGTTTTTGCAAAAGGAAATTTATCATTGCCCTTTTTCCCACGCGGGTCGGCAATTGCTCCCATCAGCGCAGAATAAGCTACTGTAGCGGGAGACGCAAGGAAAACAAATGATTTTTTATTTCCCATTCTGCCTAAAAAATTCCTGTTTGCCGTTGATATTACATTGAAATTATCAGCAGGAATTCCCTGTCCTGTTCCAAGACAAGGTCCGCAGGATGAAGAAAGCACGGTAGCTCCGGCATTCACAAAGCTTGTAATAATTCCTTCTTCAATAGCCTGCAAATAAATTTTTTGAGAAGCCGGAATCACAAGCAACTGAAAGCCATCGGCTACTTTTTTGCCTTTGAGAATATTGGCTGCAATACGTAAATCGTCGAGACGCCCATTGGTGCAAGTTCCGATTACTCCCTGTTGCAGTTTTGTTCCCTGTACTTCGCTAACCGCTTTAACATTGTCAACCTGATGGGGTGCTGCAACAAGCGGAAAAATTGTGGATAGGTCAATATTTATTTCATTAAAATATTCAGCATCGGAATCTGCCCATACGCCTTCAACAACAGAAACTCCTAAGTGTTTTGCTAAAACTTCATCGGCTGGAAAAACTGCATTTTTTGCTCCCATTTCTGAGGCCAGATTAGCAATTGTCATTCTTTCTGAAATAGAAAGCGTTTTTACTCCTTCTCCGTGATATTCTATAGACATATAATTAGCGCCGTCTGCTCCAATCATGCCAATAATCCATAAAGCAAGATCTTTCGCGAAAACGCCGTCCTGCAATTTTCCTGTTAGATTTATTTTAATTGTTTCCGGTACTCTGAACCAGGTTTCTCCTCTTTTCCAAAGACCTGCTGACTCCGTTCTGTCTATTCCCGCTGCCATTGCATTCATGGCTCCTGCTGTACAGGTATGGCTATCACTTCCTACAATGATCATTCCCGGACGGGCATATTCTGCCATTATCTGGTGGCAAATTCCTTTACCGGCATCGTGAAATTTTTTCACACCCTGATAGGTTACAATATCACGTATTGCCTGATAATCATTTGCAAGATTTGCATCAGTTGGCGGCGCGTTGTGGTCTAAAATTATAAGCAATTGATCGGGATCCTGCACTTTGTCTCCACCCATTTTTTTGAATGTTTTTTCAATACTGGCTGTGTTGTCATGCGTTAACACAAGATCAGGTCTTGTAAATACAATTGCGCCTTTTTCAGCTTTAAATATTTTTTCAACAAAAGTTTTTCCTTTCATATATGTATATTTTAAAATAAATTTTGGATTATTGTCAGCAAACATAATTCAGTTTTATCAATTTAACAATAGTTTGTTACAAGATGTTCCGTTAAAAGATGTTCCACTTCATGACATTGTAGCACAAGCATACTGTAGAAGCAAGATGTGGAATATCCTGACAACCATCAATGTAACTTTTATAAAAGAAAATCGTAAAAAAATTTGTTGATTTGAAAAATTCTTCCAAACCGAAATATTTTTCCATACTTTTTCCCGATACAATAAATCAAAGCCGTGTACAAATATCAGCTTTTATTTATACCATTTTTGCACTTACAATTTAAAATGTTAATTTTGAACGTTACACAAATTTTATATTCCCAAAGTTAATGCTCGTCGCTCCGTAGCCTTTATTTTAAAATTAATTATTTTGTGTAAACAAAATTGTTTACTTTTGTAAAATGAAAAATCTTATTCCTATAATAAAAGGAGTTCACCCTGGTTTTGTTTTAGACAGAGAGCTAAAAAAAAGAAAAATACGAAAGGGTTTCTTTGCCCTTTCTTTAAATGAATTTCCCCAAACAATTGTATCTATTACAAAAGGAAAGAGAAAAATGAATACAGAACTTTCTTTAAAAATTGAAACTACGCTGGGTATTGAAGAAGGATTTTTTATGACCTTACAAATTTTTTATGATATTAATGAAGCAAAAAAAAAATTATCTGCTGAAACTCCTGATTTAAAAAAGCTAAGACCAGTTCTTTTCTGGGATACAAATTTAGAATCCATTGATTGGCAGAGGTACAAAACTGCAGTTGTGAAGAGGGTTTTTGAAAGAGGAAACAAAATTGAGAAAAACGAAATAATCCGCTTTTACGGAAAAGAGGGAATAGACAAAATCTTAAAAAATTATGACTAATACTCTTTTCTACAATACTGTTTCTCCTTTTTTAACAGATGTTTTAAATGTTTTGATGTTTGCACGGGAATTTAATAATTTCAGACTGGTTGGAGGCACTGCTTTAAGCTTACAGAGAGGACACAGACAATCTGCCGACATAGATTTATTTACCGATGCAGAATATGGATCTGTAGATTTTAAAAAAATACAGACTTTTTTGAGTAAAACCTATCAATACGTTGAAACGAATAATTGCGAACCAATAGGGATGGGAAAATCATATTATGTTGGCAAAAATCAAAATAATTGTATTAAGCTGGATATTTATTATACAGATGCTTTTATTCAGGATTACCTGTTAATTGATAATTTAAGAATAGCAAGTATTGATGAGATTATTGCAATGAAAGCAGACGTAATTTTAAGGGGAGGTAGAAAAAAAGATTTTTGGGATATTCATGAAATAATTGAAGCGTATTCATTAGAGAAAATTTTTGCTTTGCATAAAAAACGCTACCCATACACGCATGATCGAAAATTATTAAAAATAAAATTCACAGATTTTGAAACCGCTGATTCAGACTTTGAACCTATTTGTTTAAAAGGAAAATATTGGGAAATCATTAAACTTGATATTATTGATTTTGTAGATGGTTAAAAAATTACCATTTACCACTTACAGGCAGCGAAGTTACACCAATCCCCAATCCCTAATTCATCAACTGTTGGGTATAATATTTTTCACAAAGCATTTGTCGTTTTCAAAAAAAATGATAGGTTTGTACGTTTGAAGAAAGATTTAACAAAAAATGAACATCCGAAAAGCGCTTTTATCAATTCTGCTGTTTTCAATAAGCGTTTATCTGCCTGTTCTCGGGCAGCAATATAATTTCACAAACTATTCTATTGATCAGGGGTTGGTTCAATCACAAGTAAATACTATTTTTGAAGATAGTAAAGGATACTTGTGGATTGGTACAAACGGTGGTATTAGCATGTTCGACGGGTTTCGCTTTATAAACTTTACTAAAGATCAAGGGCTTTCAGACAATCAGGTTCGTGCAATCGGTGAAGATTTGAACGGAAACATCTGGATAGGTACTAAAGAGGGTTATGTTTGTTGTTTTAATGGTGCTTCTTTTATTTGTCTCAATGATAAAAACGGACTTCTTTCTCCTTCTATTATTTCTATTGCGCGTGACTCATCCGGTACTATGTATTTTGCAAGTGAAAGAAATGGTATATTTTTCTTAAAAGAAAATAATTTTCAGAACTTTAAAATACCGGCATTAAAAGACGTAGCAATTAAAACAATCACTTTCGATTACAAAGGAAAACTGTGGATTGGAACCCTGAATAACGGAATATATATTTACAATAAAGAGAACGTTCAGCATCTATCTGTTGAGAACGGGTTGAGTGATAATCATGTTTTATCACTTCATGAAGACATTTATAACTACATGTGGATTTCCACAAAAAACGGGGCAACAAAATATAAAGATGGCTCCGTAAGCAGTTACCGTCAGGAAGATGGAATTTCAAGCGATAATATTAATGCCATTATTACAGAAAAAAAAGGGCAGATTTGGTTTGGAACAGAAAAAGGAATCTCTAAATTCGACGGAAAAGCATTTGTCCATTATAATAAAACCAATGGTTTAGATAATGATAATATTACTTGTTTGTTGCGCGACAGAACACAAAATATTTGGATTGGTACAGACAGGGGAGGTATATACAAGTATGACGGAGACCGTTTTGTTCATTTAACAATGAAGGATGGACTTCCGAATAATATTGTGCTATCTATTATGCAGGACTGGGATAACAATTTTTGGTTCGGAACTTATGGAGACGGTGTATGCAAATATGATGGTTCAAAATTTACAATTTTTTCAACAAAAGACGGACTTTGCTCTAATGTAATTAATAGCATTTTTCAGGATAAAGAAGGGAATATTTGGTTTGGATCAAAAGGAAACGGGCTTAGTAAGTATGACGGAAAGAAATTTACAAGCTATTCTACAGATAATGGATTGAACTCGAATATGGTCTATTCCATTTCTCAGGATCATGAAGGTCATATTTTAATAGGAACACTTGGTGGCGGACTAAATATTTTTGATGGCAAAAAGTTTACAATTATCAGTAAAAATGAAGGCTTGAGTTCGAATATGATTTATTTTATATATTCAGACAAAAACGGAAATATTTATATTGGAACAGACGATGCAGGTGTTGATTTGATTTTTAATACGACAATTTCAGAAATCATAAACTCTAAAAAAGTGGGTTCTGATAATATATTAAATATTTCCAGAAAATTCGGACTTGCGAATGAACAGGTTTTATCTATAGCTGAAGATACAGAAGGAAATATCTGGTTTGGAACCTATGGAGGCGGTGTATGTAAATTTGATGGGAAGGAAATAAAAACAATCACAACAAAAGACGGAATAAATTCAAATAATATTTTTTTCCTCCTTACCGATTCGCGAGGATATATTTGGGCTGGTTCTGAAAAAGGAATTAACAGAATGTTTTTTTCCAATAATCAGTCTAAACCTTCAATAAAAACATATAGCAAAGGGGAAGGGTACAGGGGAATTGAATCCAGTCTGAATGCAGCTATCGAAGATAACAAAGGTTATTTATGGTTTGCTACAATTAAAGGCGTTTCCCGATACGATGCTTCTGCAGATTTACCAAATCCTATTGAACCTATAACCCGTATTATAAATGTAAAATTATTTTCTGAGAATATCAACTGGTCTATGTATTCTTCAGAAACAAGCAATGATGGAAAAGTCCCCTTGAATATAACACTCCCCCATAATAAAAATCACCTTACCTTTGATTTTATTGGTATTGATTTAAAATCTCCCGATAAGGTTAAATACCAGTGGATGCTTGAAGGTTACGATAAAACTTGGTCTGCTGTTACGATTTCCACGACTACAGTTGCCTATTCTTTTATTCCAGAAGGAGAATATGTTTTCAGAGTTAGATCCTGCAATAATGATGGGGTGTGGAATAAAATGCCCGCATCTATCCGAATCGTGATTAAGCCTCCGTTCTGGACAACCTGGTGGTTTATTGTATTAGTTGTAATTGTTGTATTATTCCTTGTGTTATTGTTTATCCGGATTCGCTTCAGTTATCTTGAAAACATAAATAAAACACTGGAAGAAAAGATTCAAATCAGAACTGCCTTGCTACGTCAGGAAAAGGCAACAGTAGAAGAACAGGCAAAACTATTGCAACATCAGAAATTAAAATTAGAGGACATAAATAAAGAGCTTGAAAAATTATCTATTGTTGCGAGGGAAACGGACAACTCAGTTATGATAGCTGATAATCAATGCAGGGTACAGTGGGTAAACGAAGGCTTTCATAAATTATTTGGCTACGAAAGCAGTGATTTTAATGATATTTTTGGTCAGCACATAGCATTTTCAAGCAATTTTAAAGATATTGAAAAAGTTATAAATGATTGTATAGAGAAAAAAACATCTGTAGTTTATGCTTCTCAAAGCCATAGAAAAGACGGGCAGATTATCTGGGTACAAACAACGCTGACACCTATTTATGATACTGCCGGGCATCTGAAGCAATTGGTGGCAATTGATACCGATATTTCTAAAATTAAATTGGCTGAAGAGCAGATTAAACTTGAAAAAGAAAAATCTGATAATCTGCTATTAAATATTTTACCAACAGAAACGGCAGAAGAATTAAAATCAAAAGGCTTTGCTACTCCTCGCAGCTACAGACGGGTTTCCGTGATGTTCACCGATTTTAAAGGTTTTACCAAAGCCTGCGAAAATTTGAAACCTGAAGAGATTGTTACAACCCTACACGAATATTTTGTAAAGTTTGATACAATCACCGAAAAATATTTTCTTGAAAAGATTAAAACGATTGGAGATTCCTATATGTGTGTTGGAGGATTGCCTATCAGAAATAAAAGTCATCCTTTTGACTCTGTGCTTGCTGCTCTTGAAATACAGCATTTTATGGATGAAACAAATATGGAAAAGCTTCGGAATAATTTGCCTATTTGGGAACTGAGGCTGGGAATTCATACGGGTGAAGTGGTTGCAGGAGTGGTAGGAAAACGAAAATTCGCCTATGATATCTGGGGAGATACAGTAAACATTGCAAGCCGCATGGAGTCATCAGGACAGGTAGGAATGGTAAATGTTTCAGGAATAACCTACGAGTTTATTAAAGATTATTTTGATTGCCTTTTCAGGGGGAAAATTGATGCTAAAAATAAAGGGAAAATTGATATGTATTTTGTAACGGGTATTAAGAAAGAATACGCTACAGATCATCGTGGAATTTACCCGAACGAAGCTTTTAAACAAATCCTTTCCGAACTTTAAAAATAATATTATGACAAAAATTTATCTGCTTCTACCTGCGCTTTTTGTATGGATTAATGTCTGCTTTGCCCAAACAGAACCCTTGTCAAAAAAAATGTTGCTCCCGATTCAGATGAAAAAATCTATTGTTGATATTCACGATGATTTTTTTCCGGGAATAACGAAATTAAACCCACTGGAACTTAATCCTGAGTTTAACCGTTTATTCAAATTAAAAGAATTGGTTGAAAAAAAATATCCAAGAAAAGATAACGATGTTAAAGCACCCGGAGAGTTGAGCAGCGATTCTGTTTTAATTGGACATGGTTTTAAAGGAAACAGTTATGGAAGCAATACGCCCAATGATAATACTATTGCTATTTCCAACAGTGGTGTTTTGTTGTCTGCAATTAATTGCAGCCTGAATTTTTACCAGACTTCTAATGATAGTTTGTTGAAATCTGTTTCTTTACAGGCTTTCTCCGATTCTTTAGGACTTGCTGCCTCAAAATACGATCCCAAGGTGCTGTATGACCCTTCAACAGATCGGTTTATTGTTGTATATCTTTCAGGTTTTAATGATAGTACCAGTAATATTGTTATTGGATTCTCCGATTCTTCAAACCCGCTTGGTGCGTGGAACTTGTATGCTTTGCCCGGAGATCCGTTGTTAGATACCAGTTGGACAGATTTTCCTGCGATAGCGGTTTCCGATTCCGAATTATTTATAACCGTTAATCTGTTAAGAAATGATGCTTCATGGCAAACGGCTTTTAAGCAAACTGTAATCTGGCAGGTAAATAAAACAAACGGCTTTCAGGGCGATTCTCTGAACATGAGATTGTGGTATAACATAAATTACGATGGAATAAATATTCGTAATCTGCATCCAGTACCGGGAGGGAATGCTTCTTACGGAAACAAAATGTTTTTGCTTTCTAACAGAAATTTCTCATTGCAATGCGACTCGGTTTTTTTGTTGGAACTTTCAAATACCATGTATGATCCGGATGTTGATTTATCTGTTAGTTTGCTTCAATTGGATGTAAAATACGGAATGCCCCCGAATGGCAGACAGAATCATTCGTCGAACATGCTGGCAACAAATGATGCGAGGGCTTTAGGAGCTTTTTTTCACAACAATCAGATTCAGTATGTAACCAATTCCGTTGATACATTAACCGGCTCTGCTGCTATCTTTCATGGAATTATTCGTAATATAGACGGACAAAGAATTTTGCACGGAAATATATTAAGTGAACCTGCCTGCGATTTCGGATATCCCAATATTTCGCTTCTTGATGTTGTAGGAGATGATTGCAAGAGTATGATTAGCTTTGACCACACAGGAATCTCAAATTTATTTCCCGGTGTTTCTGCTGTTATTTATTCAGGAAACAGCTTGTACTCTGCCCGCCGCGTTATCAAATCAGGCACATCATACATTGATGTATTGACGGGTGCAGACAGATGGGGCGATTACACCGGTTCACAAATTAAGTACAATGAGCCGGGAAAAGTGTGGATTAGTGGCACTTTTGGAACAACATTGCCCATTATCAATTACAAAATAAACGGAACATGGATTGCTGAGCTTTATGCAGGACAAACAACCGATAATATTCAGGTTTCAAACAGTATTTCTTCTCTTCAGTTATTCCCGAATCCTTCTACAGCAAATCAAACTGTATTTGTGAAGTTCAATATTTCTAAAAGCTCCTATATTACTTTTTCTTTGTTTGATATGAAAGGTAATGAAACAGACTTATCTTTTAATGAAACGTTTGGTCAATCAGGAAAAGAAATTTTAAAAAGAAAATTAAAAGCAGGAGATTATGAATTCTCATTTTCTACAAACAATTTAAAAACCGGAACATATTTATTACAAATCAAAGATCATTTCGGAGAACAGATCACGAAGAAAATTATTCATATAAAATAAAATTGAACCCGTGGGTTAAGCGGAGTCGAAACCCGCGGTCAACCTGCAACCTGCAACTTGCAACCTGCAACCTTAAACCTTAAACTACGATGCTAATTCTAAAAAAAACTCAATCACTTTTATTTATTTTTCTTTTTTTTAACTGTTTTCTAAAGGCACAGACAGAAATACGTGTTTTTGATACAACAAATAATGTTTATTCTGATTATATCCTTGTATTAACAGATTCCTTATCAATACAGACGAGTATATCTTCAAAATACAATAAATTTGAAATTAGTACAAAACCAGATGATGAAAGCGAAGTCAGAGCATTAAAATATCATCCGAATGAAAAAACCTCACTGGGATTTGGTTTTAACTATAAATGGTTGGGATTTAGCTTTGGCTTGTCCTTACCCTTTTTAAACAGAGATGAGGATAAATTCGGAAAAACAGAACAATTTGATTTTCAAACAAACATTTATTTGCGAAAATTCGTAATTGATGCTTATGTGCAGGGATACAAAGGTTACTATGTGGAAAATCCAAAAGACATTGATCCCAATTGGACAGAAGAGAAAGCATATCCTCACAGAGATGATATTTCCACTGCTGCAGCAGGTTTCAGTTTTTGTGTTGTAAAAAATTATCAGAAATTCAGTTATAAATCGGTATTCACGCAAACAGAAGTTCAAAAAAAAAGCGCAGGCTCATGGCTTTACGGGGGTTTCTTTTCTGCATTTGTATTAAATGCTGATTCAAGCATTATAGGGTTTAGCAATTATTACGATTTCAATGATACAAGTAAAATTGAAAATGCTGTAATTATTAATGGGGGAGCATCTTTTGGTTATGCTCATACATTCATTTTGAAAAAGAAATATTATTTAAGTTTTACTTTTTTACCCGGTATTGCATTTCAGAAAAGCAGTATTAAAGCAGAGGGAATTTCTGATATTATTTATAAAAAAGGTCCGAATGCACGCATTCAGGGAAGAGTAGCAGCGGGTTATTTCGGTTTGAAAAATTATTGGGGTCTTTCAGTTGTTACAGATAATTTTATTTTTGATAATTCAACAACAACACAATTAAAATATACTTTAGGAAATGTGAAATTTTTCTTTGGGCATTGGTTTAATGCAGAGAAAATAAAACAAAAAATATTTTGATTGTACACAACATAAATTAATAATAATGAATACAGATTTTAAAATTTTATCCGCCGTCATTGACGAACTCAGCGATATGAATCGTTATCAGCATCTATACCATAAATCAAAACATGAGGTACCCATGCCTTCTGTTGAAATTCTTGGTGAAATTGTTTCAACCCTGAATAAAATATTATTTCCGGGATATTTCGGCGATTCCGAGAGGCGTCCCGAAACGGTTAAATATTATATTGGTTCTTATGTAGATAGTGTAAATAAATTATTGTCGGAACAAATAAAAAGAGGTTTGTGTTTTGCGTGTGAAGATAGATTTCCGGCATGTTCCGATTGTGATATTATAGCAAGAAATTTAACACTTAAGTTTATAGAACGGCTGCCACATATTAAAGCAATGCTGAATACAGATGTCATTGCTGCGTATAATGGAGATCCTGCTGCGCGCAATTATGGCGAGACTATTTTCTGCTATCCCAGTATTACCGCAGTTACTCATTATCGCATTGCGCATGAATTGGTGAAATTAGATGTCCCGCTTATTCCCCGCATTATTACAGAAATGTCACATTCTAAAACAGGAATAGATATACATCCCGGAGCACAAATTGGTGAATATTTTTTCATTGACCATGGTACAGGTGTTGTTATTGGAGAAACGAGTGTTATTGGAAAAAATGTTAGGATTTATCAGGGAGTAACTCTCGGTGCGAAAAGTTTTCCTTTAGATGAAAACGGAAAGCCCATCAAAGGTATAGCGCGCCACCCGATTGTGGAAGATGATGTTATCATCTATTCAAATGCAACTATTTTGGGACGTATAACATTAGGAAAAGGCGCTGTAATTGGCGGAAATATGTGGATTACGAATGATGTGGCTTCTGGGGCTAAAATCCTTCCTGAAAAAAAATAAATAGAGACAAAGGATTCTAAACAAAAACCTTATTCCAATGAAAACATATTTTTTATTCATTCTCTGCCTCTCATTATTCTCTGCTTGTTCAAATCAGAGCGATAATGAAGGTAAAGAAATCAGTCCTTCTGATACAGGAAAAACGACTGAAAAAGAAGGCTGGATTCGCTCGTATTATCCCGGAGGAATAGTAAAAAAAACGGAGGTATATTATAAAAAAGGCATTCGCGATGGCATGGCCCGCAGTTTCTATAAAGACGGCTCTATATGCGTGGAAGGAATGTATAAAAATGGAATGAGAGAGGGGCACCATAAATGGTTTTATGAAGATACAAAAACATTGTATGAAGATATTCCTTTTATACACGATCGCAAGGAAGGAATCAAGAAAAAATATTTTAAAAACGGCAAAATTTTATCGGAAGCTCCTTTTAGAGATGATTACCCCGGGCTGGGATTAAAAGAATACGACAAAGAAGGCAAATTAATGGATCATCCGGAAATTCAATTCAAATGTGTGAACAAAATAAATCAGGGAAAAGGAATTATTCTTGAAATGAGCATGTCTGATGGAAATATAAAAACCGAATTTTTTTCAGGCACTTTAAAAGATGGATTCTTGCACAGCCAGCTTATTCCTATTAATACAGAAAAAGGCGTGGGGCGTCTCAATTATAAGGTTTCTTCCACAAATTTTTTCTCACAGCCTATAAATGTTATTGCAAAAGTTAAAACAAAATACCTGAATCATTACGTAACAGAAGCTGTCTATACGCACGGGAAGTGATAAATGGTTCGGTAATGTAGAATTGTTCCTGAAACAATTTCTACATTACCCATAACCCATTATAATAATAAATACTTGTTGCGTTAATATTTAGAGATGCACTTTTTATAACTTTCTCTTGCATTTTTGACATACAAAAATCAAAATTCGTAGTTTTTCTAAAACTTAAAAAGCACGAATCGCACGAATATATGCTGTGTTTGGCTTATCGTAGGTAAACTGTGTCCCCGTACTAAAGTTTTGTCTCCATGCAGGAGCGCTACCGGTTTCAGATGAACTCCAGTAAACAGTGCCCCCAAAATTACCTAACCCTGCCTGATGTAGATTGATATACAATAAATTCAATTCATCTTTTGAAGGGAAGAACCAGTCCGTGTGTCCATTCAAATCTAAATCGTTACAAAGTTGAGCGGCATAACTACCTGCTCCTATAGTGCCTACAATTGCATTTGTGTTTGTTTGTCCTGTTCCAACTGCTGTTCCTGTTGCACTTGTCGTTACATAACTTGAGTACCATACAATGCCTGTACTTTGGTCGCTTGGAGCACAAGCCAAGCCATGTTCTCCTGTGCCGTCTATATAAAATATAATGTCTCCTTCGTAATTTTCTCCAATGTAATGAGTTCCATCAAAATTTTTCCAACCGGTTCCATCAAAAAATTGTGGTTTATTGATGGAGGTATTAAAAACGATTAGTCCTGTTGCAGGGCTTGCTATTGTATTTATCTGTAAAGTGGTTAAACGTGGTGGTAAAAAGCCTTTTGTGGTGCTTGAAATATCAAGTGCTGCACTCGCGTCTGGTGTTGCAGTTCCAATACCCTGTTGTAAAATATTTACGATTGACTTATTTCCGGCATCAGTGCCTAGAGTAAGTACATTTGACAAGTTTTGTGTTTCACTTGTCAAATAACCTGCTGTTGCGTGATTGCTCCAACCATAAGCGGTGTTCCAATTGGTTGAATTACCTCCAGTAGCATTAATAACACCAACTACATCTAATCTTACGGATGGTGTTGTAGTGCCCATACCAACATAGCCGTTTGACGTGATAGACATAACCGAATTACTTAAATCTGCGGAAGCATAATCTTGTGATGTTCTACTTAAAAAGTGCATGGTGCTTAATCCCCAAGGGGCACGTCTTTCAACAAAAATTCCCATTTTTGCAATTGCAGCATCGTCGGGAGCAAAAAGCATACCTACACCATTTCCAATTCCAAGTGTAAGGTTTGTCAGTTTTAAGTTAAATTGAGAGCCAGATGTTGAAGGAACACTTACTTCCAATGGGAAAGTACTATTTGTTGTCCCAACACTTACTTTTCCTGTATTATAATAAATTCCACTACCACTGGTTGTCCATTGGCTGTTTATAATTGTTGGCTTATTTTTAATGTAATCATCCGCAGTTGTTGTTGATTGATTCCAGTCTGCCTGAACGTTTACCTCTGCACCTGTGGCTATACCTGTAAGTTTGGTTTGTTCAGCATCGGTAATATAGTTTTTATCTGTAGAAGCTGGAATATTTGCTGTAGTAAGCGTTATTTCTCCTGCTACATGTGTAACACCATTAACTGAAGTAGTTAAACCGTCAGCACCTGCTGTACCTGTCGCACCTTCAAGTGATGTCAACCATTCAGCTTCTGTTCCAACAAATCCATTCGTTAGTGCTAATTGATAAGCTGACTGACCTGCTGCTCCATCATTCCCATTTGTTCCTTCAAGTGATGTCAACCATTCAGCTTCTGTTCCTACAAATCCATTCGTTACAGCTATTTGATAAGCTGATTGTCCTGCTGCTCCATCATTTCCATTTGTTCCTTCAAGTGATGTCAACCATTCAGCTTCTGTTCCAACAAATCCATTCGTTAGTGCTAATTGATAAGCTGACTGACCTGCTGCTCCATCATTCCCATTTGTTCCATTAGTACCATTTGTTCCATCATTTCCATTAGTACCATTTGTTCCTTCAAGTGAAGTTAACCATTCAGCTTCTGTTCCAACAAATCCATTCGTTACAGCTATTTGATAAGCTGATTGTCCTGCTGCTCCATCATTCCCATTTGTTCCTTCAAGTGATGTCAACCATTCAGCTTCTGTTCCAACAAATCCATTCGTTAGTGCTAATTGATAAGCTGACTGACCTGCTGCTCCATCATTACCATTTGTTCCATTAGTACCATTTGTTCCATCATTTCCATTAGTACCATTTGTTCCTTCAAGTGAAGTTAACCATTCAGCTTCTGTTCCAACAAATCCATTGGTTACTGCTATTTGATAAGCTGATTGTCCTGCTGCTCCATCATTACCATTTGTTCCATTAGTACCATTTGTTCCTTCAAGTGATGTTAACCATTCAGCTTCTGTTCCAACAAATCCATTGGTTACTGCAATTTGATAAGCTGATTGTCCATCCAAACCGGCTTGTGCAGATGTTTTAGCATGCAAAGCATAAGGAACGCTTAATAATTGGCTTGCTCCTACAATAGTGTATGTAGTTAGCGGAGGCAAAACGGCAATTTTTGTTTCAATATAATAAGATCCATTTGCCCAGTCTATTGTACTAAATTCTACTCCTCCGCCTATTTCAATACTTACTAAACCATTTTCATTGGTGGTTGGGGTTTGGGTTTCAGTATAAACTACTGTTCCTGCTTGCGAGCCTTGGCGAATATTTATTTCTATACCAATTTGAGTATTGGTAACCAACGCATCGTTCGTATTACGAATTACAGCCTGATAACTCATTTTCTCGGGACTTTGTGCCCAAAGTGTAGCCGTTAATAGAACTGCCACTAAAAATGTAAATACTTTTTTCATTGTATAATCCTCCTTATTTTTTAATAATTTTAAATGTTTTTACTTCTTTTTCGCCTTGTATTACTTTTAAAAAATATGTTGCAGGAACAAAGGTTTTCATTGAAATAGTTGTTTCAATACCGTCTGCTATTTTACTTTTTAAAAGTTTCCCGTTCATGTCAAACAAAGACGCAGTATATTGCATCTTTACATTACCTTCGATTTTTAGTGTTAGAAAATCGGTTGTCGGATTTGGATAAGCAGAGCATTGTAAGGTAATGCCTTTGGCTTCTTTAATACCAGTTACTTCTGAAATTTCAAAAGGTTGTTGTACGCCTTGTGCTACTGAACCATTTGTTCCGGTGTTTGTGGTATAAACAACCTGTCCAACGGAATAACTCACCGAGCCTCCGCTTCCTGAAGCATTACCGCCAGTAGCGTTAACGCTTGTTTGTGCTTGTAGTCCTGTCATACCAAGTCCTAACAAGAGGGTGGCACTTAATTTTAACTTTTTGTGTTTCATTTTTGTCTTTTTTCTTTTTATTGTTAATACTAATTTCAATATGTCTGTTTTTGTTTCTGCTTCATTCTGATGTTAAATCATTTGGATATTGTCAAATATCAACTTCCACTTTTCGGTGTCTGAGCGGAGTCGAAGACACCGCTTACCAACATCCCACCCCTAAATTACCCCCGGAATAAATCGGTACTTCACTTTTTTACAATAATCAATATAATCCGGATCAGAGGAAAGATGTTGTTCTTCTGTCATTGCTCGTAACACGTATAAGATTGTCCAGAAAACAATAATCACAAGTCCCTCGGGTCGGTTGTATAAAGTAGGAATCAGCAAAATCCACCAGATGAAAATTTTTGCACTGTATGCCGGATGCCTTACAATGCTGTAGGTCCCACGTTTTACAATTCCACGGTTGGTTAAATTTGAGCATTTAAAACCAAGCGAAAAAGATGAGAGGGTAAAAATCAGCAGCAATAAAAGAATCAGTCCGCGAATTATTAGCGTAACCGTTTCATCCCCAAAAGAAATTTTATAATCATTATGAAGAGGAAAAAGCATACCAGTAATTTTATTTAAGGGAGGATAACATGCCAGTGCAACAAACCATCCGAATAATGTGGTGTCAACCGATTTTACTTTATTTTTCAGAAAAGAAGATTCGAAAATATAACCAAATGTATAAAAAAGCGTATCTGTCAGAAACAAAAATGAAACAGTTATCAGAAAATAATTCTCTGAAAGCATTTGCAGTAAAGGTTTAAAACTTGTAAGCATGAGCGCATACCTTTTTTCAATCGTAAAAAAATTTGCAAGCGAATATTTAATCATTATCGGGATAAAAATAAATTTAACGAGAAGAAATAGCAGGTTTGTTTTTTCTTCTTTTGATATTTGAAATAATGCAAATTCAGTGATTATTTTTTTTGATTTTAAACCAATCCATGTATATTTCATAAAACGTGTAAAAACCTGTATTGCCAGAAATCCTTTGGAGTGAAATCCTTTTATAGATTTATATATTAATAAGGGGATTGCAATTCCTGAATAAGCAATGGAAAGGTATAGCAATATATTTTTAGCTTCAGGTTGAAGAAATTTAACATGAAAAGGGCAGATCAAAAAGAAAAGCAAGGAAGCCCATATAATAAGCATCTCTGAAAAATAATTAAGTATAAATCGCCTGAGTTTCATTGTTACATTTTTACACCAATGATTAACTGGTCGTCTATCTGTTCAATATTACCACGCCATTCGACAGATGTTTTCTCGTAAATATTTTTTTGTTCGACCATTGACTCTGTGTGGTGGGAGAGGAGAAGTTGTTTGAAATTTTTATAGAGGAACTTTTTCGCTTTAGGTCCTCCGAACTGATCGGCAAAACCATCGGAAAACATATAAAACCTATCATTCTCATGATATGAAATTTCATTCGTAGTAAACGATGTGTCCATTTTGTCGTGAATTCCAACCGGCATCCTGTCTCCCTTGTATTCTATTAATTCATCATTTCGAATTAAGAATAAAGGATTATTTGCTCCTGAAAATTCAATCTTTTTCTTATCAGGATAAATAACAATAAGCGAAATATCCATCCCATCTTTTTGTTCGCCGGTTTTTCCTGTCTGGTGTAACGAGTTTATAATATAAGTCCTGAGCAAATTTAGAACTTCTCCCGAGTGTTGTACTTCTGGTTTTGTACAAATTTCATTCATAAATGTTAGGCCCAGCATACTCATAAAAGCACCGGGCACGCCATGACCCGTACAATCTGATGCTGCAATTACAACAACATTTGATGTCTCAATATGCTTAACAAAATAAAAGTCCCCGCTGACAACATCTTTTGGCTTAAACATAATAAATATCTCGCTTACATATTTTGAAATGTTTTCTGCAAGAGGCATTACAGCATTCTGAATTCGTTTTGCATAGCGTATGCTGTCATCAATTTCTCTTTTTTGTTCAGTAATTTCATCGCGTTGGTGTTCTGCTATTTCTTTTTGTTTTTCAATTTCATCTCTCTGCATTGAAATTTCTTCTTTTTGCTGCGCTAATAAAATATTTGCTCTTCTCTTGTCCCGATATTGTTTGTAAATAATGATAGAAAAAATCAGAATAAGAACAAACCCAACCACAAACCCGATAATTACCATTCTTTGCTGTCTGATTTCTTTTTCCTGAAGCGCTTTGTCGGCATTCAGCAGTTTTATATCCGCTTCTTTTTTTTCTGTTTCATATTTAGTCTGCATTTCCTGAATGGATTTCAAGCTGGCTTCATTCGTTAATGTATCTTGTAGTTGAGAACTTTTTCGGGAGTAGATAAACGCATTTTTATAATCGCCCATTTGCTCATATATTTCACTGTATAATATGTAGTCATTTAAAATATTCTTGGGTACTTTAAGCTCTACTGCAATCTGGTGGCTTTGATTTAAAAAGATTATTGCATTCGCATAATTTTTCATAAAAAAATACGATCTTGCGATAATATACAGGTTAAACGCTATTTCGAGTTTGTTGTTTACATTTTTACTAATTTCAATAGCTTCATTTGAATAATTCAGAATTTTATTGAATGTTGTTTGTTCAGGGTCAAATTTTAAAACATCTGTTAAAGTAAAGCTGATATTGCTATAAGCCATCGCTATTCCTTTGCTATCATTAATACTTTTAAAAATTTCCAAAGCACTTTCATAGTGATAAATTGCCTGATTATTCAGATTCAGAAATAAATTTTTTTCCATTTCCTTATCCTCTTTAGTAGTATTTGTCCTGTCTAATTTTGTTTTATGAACGTCTGATTTAGTTACATAGGCATTTCCAAGGCTTATAAGAATTTCAGCAGTTTCTTTTTTTCTATCCAATTTTTTACAGATGCTCAAAGCCTGATTGTAATATATAATTGCTTGTCCGATTCTTAATGTATCATTTCCAACATTGGTATTCTGGTATAGATTGCCGATACTATTCATAACCTTGGCTGAAAATAAACTGCCTTCATCTGTTTTTAATGAATCAAAAATTTGAAGCGAGTTTTGAAGAATTTTAATGGCCTCTTCATTTTTCCCCCATCGGATGTAAATCTGCCCAATGCTATTTAAAGTTATTCCTTCTCCTTTTTTATCTCGACTCAATTGTTTTAAACGCAACGATTTTTCATAGTATTCAATCGCTTCAGAAAATTTATTCTGTTCATAGTAAATTTCACCAATATTGTTGATATTCCTCGAAATCCATAAGGTATCAGATAGTGATTCGCTTAATTTTAGCGAGGTCTGATACAACTCCAGAGCCTTATCGTAATTATTATTTCTTTTTTCAACCTTACCGATATAATTGAGAGCCCTTAATTTACCAAAAGAATAAGATATTTCCGAAGAAAGCTTGTCTGCTTCTTTTGCGTATTGAAGAACTTTATCCAGATCGTTTACATTAAGATAAACAAGAGCAATTTCATTAAGAGTATTGGCTTTGGCTGTGTCTGTAACTGATTTCGCTCTTTTTAAAAGCGAATCGAGTTTTTTTTCATTTTGATTTTGTGCAGAAGCTAAAAATGCAACAGTTGTGAAAATAAGAAGTATCAGAGTAGAAGTATACCGGATCATTTTACGACAATTTTATTTAAATATTATTGAGCAAATTTATTATTTTTTTAAATCTGAATGCAAGAACTTATTAACAATGAAGCCTTTCTTAATTGTTCAGACGTTGCATTGCAACGTCTCATTCAGCTCGACATTGTACAGACGTTGCATGCAACGTCTCATTACAATTTCCCCCAAAACTTTTTAAAACTCCTATTTTTTCTATCTTTGCAGCCCATAAAAATTTCATGAAACCTACATTTACATATAAAAACATCTGGAGTATTGCGTATCCAATAATTTTAGGAAGCATTGCCCAGAACATTGTCAATATTACAGATACTGCATTCCTCGGACATTATGGTCAGGTGGAACTTGCGGCTTCTGCAATAGCCGGTATATTTTATTTTGGCGTATTTATGCTGGGATATGGCTTTGCTATTGGAACGCAAATAATTATTGCGCGAAGAAACGGCGAACAAAATTATAAAGATATAGGCAAAAATGTTGATCATGCTATTTATTTTGTAATGCTGCTTGCAATTGTATTATTTGTGTTTCTTAGATTTATTTCTCCTTATGTACTGAAAATGGCTATTTCTTCGCCTCAGATTTATGAAAAAACGGTTGATTTTATTCAGATTCGTTCCTTCGGTTTGTTTTTCGCTTTTATCTCCAGCATTATTGCTGCTTTTTATGTTGGGATCACAAAAACAAAAGTAATAACCATGAGCTATGTATTCATGAGTATTGTGAACATTTTGTTTGCCTGGATTTTAATTTTTGGAAATTTGGGCTTTTCCGCTTATGGAATAAAAGGTGCTGCTTATGCCAATGTTTTCGCTGAAATTTCTGCTGTTTTGTTTTTTATCGGGTACACTGTTTTATTTACAGATTTGAAAAAATATGATTTATTCCGTTTTCTAAAACCTGTGCGCACGACTTTCAACACATTAATTACCATATCTTTTCCTGTAATGATTCAGTTCCTGATTTCTATGAGTGCCTGGCTGATTTTCTTCCTGCTCGTTGAAAAAATGGGAGAAAGAAGTCTTGCCGTTTCTAATATAGTGAGAAGCGTTTACATTGTTTTAATGATACCTATTTGGGGATTTGGTGCTGCTGTAAATACTCTTGTGAGCAATCTGATGGGGCAGAAAAAATTAGATGAGGTAATGCCTGTTATTTACAAAACCTTAATTCTTTGTTCCGGATTTATTATTATCCCCGTTATTTTTACATTTATCGCACCCGAATTATGGATTAAACTTTATACTTCAGATATTTCAATTATTGAAGATTGTATTTCGCCTTTATATGTGGTTAATTCTGTGATGGTTTTTATCGCAACCGCTTTTATTTTATTTCACGGAGTAACAGGAACCGGAAAAACAGGAGTATCCCTTATTATTGAAACATCAGTTATCGTGCTGTACTTATCGTATGTTTTTATTTTTTCAAATGTGTTTAAAACTTCGGTTGCTCTAGTTTGGACTTCAGAATTTATCTACGCACTGTTTCTCGCATTGTTTTCTTTCTTATATTTGAGGTATGGAAAATGGCAAAAATTAAAAATCTGACAATTCGTAATTCGTAATTCGTAACTATCACAATGAAACATTTAACACTCCTAATCCTAATAATACTAATTTCCCTACAGCTTTTCTCTCAAGACAGCATTCCTATAAAAAAAGAAAAAATAAAAACCGGTTGGAATCTTGGTGCTTTACCTGTCGTTGCATTTGATTCTGATATAGGCGTTCAATACGGTGCTTTAGGAAATCTCTATTATTACGGAAGTGGCGTAACGTATCCAAAATATGTACATTCGATTTATGCTGAATGGTCGCGTACTACAAAAGGCGGAGGGATCAATACCATGCGTTTTGACTCTGACAGCCTTATTCGCAATATCCGTGTTTTTTCCGAAGTCGGATATTTTACAGAGCAAGCATTGGATTTTTATGGATTTAATGGAGCTGAATCTGAATATAATTCTGCATATATTGCACAAAATGACAGCGACTATATTTCAAGAATGTTTTATCGTTATGCACGAAAATATATCAAACTGCGCTGCGATTTTCAAGGGAAAATTATTCCTAAAAAACTTTTTTGGTATGCAGGGCTTGAATATAATAATATTCGTATTGAATCAGTAGATATAGACCGTTTAAACAAAGGTAAGAACGAAGAGGACAAACTTCCCGACACGCTTTTACTATATGATAAGTATGTAAATTGGGGAATAATTCCTGAAAACATAAAAAATGGAGGAACCACACCCTTTGTAAAACTCGGACTGGTTTACGATACCCGCGACAACGAGCCTAATCCAATGAAAGGAATGTGGGATGAAATTCTGGTTTTGGTTACAGTACCTTTTACAGAAAAAAGTAATTATAAATACATAAAATTAGCCCTTACTCACAGGCAATATTTCACTTTAGTAAAAGAAAAATTATCATTTGCATACAGAATCAGCTACCAGCCCAAAATAGCAGGAAATATGCCTTTTTATATGCTTCCTTTTGTTTATAGTACCAATATTACCAGAGATGGGCTTGGAGGAGCGAAAAATCTTCGTGGCGTATTGCGCAACCGCATTGTGGGGGAAGATATCGCGTATGCAAATGCAGAATTACGCTGGAAATTTTATCAGACGGTTTTATTTAATCAGAATATTTATTTTGCAATTGCCCCTTTTTGCGACGCAGGTATTGTAACTAGAAAACATAGTTTTTCAACAAATTTAATACCCCCGGAAATTAATATCAAAAATAAAAGTGAGCAATTGCACCTCAGCTATGGAAGCGGTTTATACATAGCCATGAACCAGAATTTTGTTATTTCAATAAATTATGGACTGGCAAATGATAGAAACGACGGTACGAGCGGTTTATATATTGGTCTCAATTTCTTGTATTGATTATTTTTGCTTTGATGAAAGAAATCCATTTCATAAATAAAAACATAGAGCGATGGAAATATTTTGAGCAAATGCTTGCAACAAATAAAATTCCTGCTCCTGATTTATTAGCAGAATCTTTCATCCTTTTAACAGACGATCTTTCCTATGCCCGCACATTTTATCCCTCAAGTGATATTGTAAAGTATTTGAACGAACTTGCTTTCAGAGCGCATCTTCTGATTTATAAAAATAAAAAAGAAAAAAAAGGAAGGTTGAAATCATTCTGGATGTATGAGTTTCCATTACTTTTCAGGCAACAGCAGAAATTCTTTTTTTATTCATTCATCATTTTTTTTGTTTCTGTTTGTATCGGCGTTGTGTCTACTCTTTTTGACGATACTTTTGTCCGCCTCATACTTGGTGACAGCTACGTGAATATGACGCTTCAGAATATGCAAAACGGAGACCCTCTGGCGGTTTACAAACAGATGAATCAGATGGATATGTTTTTGGGAATAACGCTGAATAATATTTATGTGTCGTTTTTAGCTTTTATTATGGGAGCCTTGCTTTCAGTAGGAACAGCTTATGTTTTGTTTAACAATGGCGTTATGCTGGGCGCATTTTTCACTTTCTTTTATCAGCATGGAATATTTACTGAAGCAATGACAACTGTATGGATTCACGGAACACTCGAAATATTTGCAATTATTGTTGCAGGTGCTACCGGACTTATGCTTGGGAATAGTATTCTTTTCCCGGGAACTTATACACGCTTAACTTCATTCAAGAAAGGAACTTCACGCGGTATCAGAATTGTTGCCGGTCTTATCCCTGTTTTTATTATTGCAGGCTTTTTTGAAGGATTTATTACAAGATATACACAAATGCCCTATGCAATACGAAGTATTTTTATAATTTTATCCCTCATTGGAATTATCTGGTTTTTTTTTATTTATCCGGCAAGACTAAAAAATCAAATCATGAAATAATAAATTTATGGAAACAAAATTCTTAGAACTCAGAAAAATCAGGGATTTCGGAGAAATTCTGAATGCAACGTTTATTTTTTTAAAGCAAAACTATAAGCCACTTTTTAAAGCGCTGCTAACTTTTGCAGGTCCATTCATACTACTCTCTGCTATTGCGACCGGCTATTATCAGAGCAATGCCCTTAATGCAACTTTTTTTACTTTTAACCCCGGCATGAACAGTGTGCTTTCTTATTTTGAAGACATCATGCTTTCTTTGCTATTGCTCATTGTAGCTTCTGCGCTAAGCTATACAATGATTATCACAACCGTTTATTCCTACATGAAACTATATGCTTTGCATGGGAAAGAAGGTATTGTTTTTGAAGATATCGGTCGTCTTATCGGAAAAAATGTTTTACGCATATTTGGCGCATCAATAGTAGCTTTTCTCGTAATAATGATTGGTATGATTTTTTGTTTTGTTCCCGGCATTTATCTCGGTGTCTCACTCTGCCTGCTTTTTTCCATTATGATTTTTGAAGAAAAACCCTTTTCCGAAGCTTTCTCTCGCAGCTTTAAACTTACGCATTATCAATGGTGGTGGACACTTCTGCTCTTAATTGTTATTTATTTAATTGTAGCAGTTGTTGGCTATATCATTGCAATTCCTCAGATGATTATTTCGTTTATATATGGCTTTAATTCTATTGCCAAAAGTGCAAATCCTATTGAAGGCATTAAAGATATAATGCTTATTATTACTGTCTTTATGACATTTATTAGCTCGCTGCTTGGTGTCATTCCGTTTATTACCATTGCTCTTCAATATTTTAATATTGTTGAGAAAAAAGAAAATCCTGAACTATTAAACCGAATTAACAAGATGGAATAATATAAACTTGACCAAAATACATTGCATATCATTTCTTTTTCTATCCATATTAATGTTTAATATAAGCCCTACTTTGGCTATTGCCGGAAATAAAGATTCTGTTTTTTATGAAAAACGAATTCCGGAAAAAAATGAAATAGAAAAATTTAAAAAAGATAAAGATTTCGACTATTCTGTTACGCCTGAAAATCCGCATACATTTACAAAATGGCTATCCCATTGGGTCGGAAAAATAATTGATGCAATTTTTAGCAACAAAGGGCCTTTTCCTTTTATTCGCTGGGCTATTATAATCGGTCTTCTTGTCTTGTTGATTTTGAAAATACTAAAAGTCAAACCACAGGCATTATTTTATAAAAATAAAACAACATCTTTCAATGCTGAAGAAGTAAATATAGATATACATGAAATTAATATTGAAGAACAGATTGAGAACGCAATTTCTGTCAGAAATTATCGCCTTGCTGTACGTTTTTTATATCTTCAGTTATTAAAAAAACTCCATACTGAAAATTTGATAGAATGGGCAGCCAATAAAACAAATTATGATTATTATTTTGAAATAAGAAACACAAAATATAGTGATTTGTTTTTCAAATTAAGCCGTATTTATGAATATGTATGGTATGGTAAATTTGAAGCAGATGAGTCATTATTCATGCAGACAAAGGATTCTTTTCATAAATTTTATACAGAAATAAATGAGCGTAAAAAACTTTAATTTAAACAACAAAGTAGTTCTCATTACCGGAGGAACAAGAGGTATAGGAAAAGCCACCAGTATTGCTTTCGCAGAAGCAGGCGCGCAGGTAATGATGTGCTATAAAAATAATGCAGATGCAGCAAATGAGCTATTGAAAAAACTTCCGGGATCAAACCACAGTTTATTTCAGGCAGATATAAGTAAATCTCATGAATGCGAAAAACTTATATCCGAAGCAGTTCATAAGTATGGGCGTATAGATATATTCGTAAATAATGCCGGTATTTTTATTCGTGAGAATTTGCTTGATTTCGATTTTGAAAAATGGCAGGAAGCCTGGGAAGCAACTTTGAAACTTAATTTATTCGGTCCTGCGAATCTCTGCTACCTTGCAGCAAAACAAATGCAAAAACAGGGGGGAGGTAAAATTATTAATGTCTCATCCCGTGGCGCTTTTCGTGGAGAACCCGGTAATCCTGCTTACGGAGCCAGTAAAGCAGGTTTAAATTCGTTAAGCCAATCCCTTGCGCAAGCACTGGCTCCTCACAATATTTTTGTTGGTGTGGTAGCACCCGGATTTGTTGAAACCGAAATGTCGGCAAGCGTTTTAAATAGCCCGAAAGGCGAAGAAATAAGAAAACAAAGCCCTTTCAACCGCGTTGCAAAACCCGAAGAAGTAGCTCATGCTATTGTGTTGCTCGCCTTCGATGGCAATGAATTCATGACAGGTTGCATCATTGACGTAAATGGAGCGTCATATTTGAGAAGTTGAGGTTCTGTTTATGGGATGCATTTTTAAAATTAGTTTTTTTGTATATTTGCATAAAATAACTGTTTATGTATACTACATTTAATATTAAAGTAAGCGATTTGGATATGAATTTTCTGAAAGCTTTAAAAACTCTTTTTAAAAACAAAGAGAGTATTTCTATAACGGTTGAATCTGAAATGGATGAAACAGAATATTTGCTATCCAGTGATGCAAACAGAAAAATATTGGAACAATCAATTGCAGAAGCTGAAAGAGGAGAGCTTATAAAAGTTAATTTGAAAAAAAAATGAGAGAAACTGAGTTTACTCCTACGGCATTGCAACAACTTAACGATTGGGAAAAAGATAACATTTCAGTATACCAGAAAATTGAAAAACTAATTCAGGCTATTCATACTGAACCTTATCATGGAATAGGAAAGCCTGAACCATTGAAACACCAGTTACAAGGTTACTGGAGTAGAAGAATAAATAAAGAACACCGATTGGTATACAAAGTTACAATCACATCTGTTATTGTTATTTCATGTAAATATCATTATTGAAAAGCTTCGCACTTTTGTTTGACTCCCCTTCGTTGGCGCTCGACTTAGTCGAGTGCTTAAGTTAGTAAAAAAAAACCTCCCTGAAAATTATATTTTTTTTATGGAAAAATAAAATGCAAGCATCTTATTCTTGTTGCCGTGTAAAAAAATATGTATTTTTGAAAACACGGGTATTTTTAATTATTGCATGTTTATAAAGTCGGTGTTTTAGTCAGAATGTTCGAGAGCAAGCCTGCCTTGCCGGTAGGCAGGGCTTTCGAAGAATTGGAAACCAAGGAGTTTACTTTTGTAAATGACTGTTTTCAATTCGAGAGTAACGCAGCTATCGGACATTATGGACAAACACTAATAACCCATAATCTATTTTACTATGAAAAAATTATTAATCCTTGCAATCGGTTTGCAATTTAGCATTGCCTTTTGCGTAGCACAATCTAAAGAAATGCTGAAATTCGGAAAAGGTGAAAAATTTAAAAAAGAATGGGAAAAAGTTGATTCCCTCGAGAAAAAGGGACTTCCCAAATCTGCGCTTGAAATAGTGGAAGCCATTTATGGGAAAGCCATTATTGACAATAATGCGGAGCAGCTTATAAAGACATTCATTTATAAAATGAAGTATAAAAATGCAATTGTTGATTATGCTTTTGAGGAAAAATTAAAAGAACTTGAGTCTGAAATTGAAAAGGCAAAAATACCTGCAAAATCAATAATGCATTCAATGGTCGCTGAAATGTACTGGATGTATTACCAGTCGAATCGTTGGAAGTTTTACAACCGTACTGCAACTGTTGGTGTTGAAAACGACGATATCACTACCTGGGATTTAAATAGGCTTGCCAATAAAATCATCAAACATCATAAAGAAGCGCTATTCGCAAAAGACACGCTTCAACGCATTGCTATTGAAAATATAGATGAACTCGTGAGCAAAGGGAATGTTGACAAAGAATTACGGCCTACGCTTTATGATTTTCTGGCATTTCGCGCGCTTGATTTTTTCTCAATTACAGAACTCTCACTTACAAAGCCGGCAGAGAGTTTTGAAATTCGTGATGCTGCATTTTTTACTGATGCTTCTGAATTTATTAATTTTAAATTAGATTCGCCCGATTCACTTGCTCTTGATTTTTATGCCGCACAAACAATACAGGAGCTTTTGCGTTTCAGAACTACAGACGATAATCTGCCTGCCCTTATTGACGCGGAATTGTATCGCTTTAAATTTGCACATAAAAATTCGGTGCACGACCTCAAAGACAGTCTCTACTTAAATGGTTTGATAAAATTGGCAGCGAAATATAAATCCGCTCCTTATTCGGCTGAAATATCTTACCTTATTGCGCAACATTACAATACCCGATCTGTAAAATACAATCCTCTTGACGAAACAACTTTTCAGTTTAAGTGGGATAAGAAAAAGGCGCACGATATATGCGAAGAAATCATCAATACCAACAAATACGAATTGACTGCAAAAAAATGCGTGGTTCTGAAATGGGAATTAGAAAAACCTGATTTGAAATTTACTGTTGAAAGCAATATTTTACCTGATCAGAATTTCTGCATGAAAATTAATTTTAAGAATCAGCAGAATGCTTTTATCCGCATATCTACTATAGACAAAGATGTATACAAGAAAATCACAGAAAAATATTATGGAAAAGATCTTATATCGAAATTATTAAAAGAAGGAAATGTTGTTCATTTAAAATCGCTGCCATTATCCGATGATAAAGACTACATGGAGCATTCCCTCGAATACATTGCAGAAAAATTACCCATTGGTATATACATAGTAATGGTATCTGACAATGAAAAATTTGATGTGGATAAAAAAATAGTTTCCTATAGCAGCCTTACCGTTACAAATCTAAGTTATATTCAAAGAAGACATGATGATGGAAAATTTAATATTCAGGTAATGCACCGAAAAAATGGAGTACCAATACAAGGAGTAACCGTTACAGAGTGGTATTCTGAATACAATTATAAAACACAAAAATATGAAACAAACAAGGGGGGCGAGTTTATTTCAGATAAAGATGGGAGCATAACAATTCCTGCAAAAAAGAATTCATACAGAAATTTTTCTCTGACATTCAAATTTAATAAAGATTTTTTGAGTAGCAGCGATTATTTTTATCATGGTTATTCGAATCCGGCATCGAAAAAAGTGAAACGAATGTGGCTTTTCACAGACAGGGCTATATACAGACCAGGGCAAACCGTTTTTTTCAAAGGGATTCTTCTTGATACGGATAATGAAACAAACGCTATAGTTCCTGGTTCGCCTGTTAAAATTACTTTTTATGATGTAAATTATCAGAAAGTAAAAGATGAATTACTTACAACAAATGAATATGGCACAATCAGCGGAAACTTTCAGATTCCAACAGGTGTGCTAAATGGGCAGATGCAGATTTCAACGCCTTATGGAAATAAATATATTTCTGTAGAAGAATATAAACGTCCGAAATTTGAAGCGAAGATGTTGCCTAATAATGGTAATTACAGAATTGATGATGAGGTTGAGCTGAAAGGAACTGCAAAGGCATATTCAGGAGCAAATCTGACAGATGTAAATGTAATGTTCAGAGTTGTCAGAAGACCTGTATGGCGTGGCTGGTGGCGTTGGTATTACAATGCAAATGACGTGGAAATTTTAAACGGAACAACAAAAACAGATGATAAAGGCGAATTTTCCGTCAAATTTAAAGCAATTTCCGACCCTTCTATTAAGAAAAGCAACTGGATGACTTATTACTATACGGTTCAGGTCGATGTTACGGATATTAACGGAGAAACACAAAGTACCTCAGGTTCTGTGAATGTAGGCTATGTCGCATTAAATATAGATTTGCAATTGAGCAATGAAATCAACAAAGAAACTTTTGAAGATGTAAAAATAATTACGGAAAATCTGAATTATGAATTTATTCCTGCGCACGGTGAAATAAAAATTTATCAGGTTGAAGATATTCAAGAAGTGCTACAAACAAGACCATGGCCGCGTCCCGACATTAATTTGTATAATGCGCAGGAATGGCAACAGCTTTATCCCAGCAACGTGTTTAAAGAAGAAAATGATATACGGAATATGAAGGTGGGCGATTTGGTTTTTGATTCGAAGTTCGATACAGAAAAAGAGAAAAAAATAAATTTTAAAGGAATTTCAAAGTGGAAAGAAGGCCGTTATAAAATTATGATGAAATCACAGGATGCTTTTGGAAATGAAATTACCAATGAAAAGTTTTTTACTTTATTTTCTGAAAAAGGAAAGTCAATGCCTGTTAAAACTGCATTCTGGACTTCTGTTTTGAAAAATCTTTGTGAACCCGGCGAATTTGCAAAAATTCTTATCGGAAGTTCATCTGATGTAAAGGTCTTGTACGAACTGGAAGTGAAAAATAAAGTTATCAAAAAAGAATGGATTGATTTGAAAAATGAAGTTAAAAAAATAGAAATTCCAATTATTGAAGAATACAGGGGAAACATTACGGTTCACATTGCCTTTGTAAGCGAAAATCGTTTGTATAAACAAGATTTTTATATTTCTGTTCCATACACAAATAAAGTACTCGATATAGAATACATGACTTTCAGGGATAAATTGCAGCCCGGACAAAAAGAAGAATGGCAACTGAAAATTAAAGGACCCAAAGGCGATAAAGTAGCAGCAGAAATGCTTGCGGCTTTGTATGACGCTTCTTTAGATGCTTTCAGACCGAATTACTGGGATTTCAGCATAAATAAATATTATTATTCATCACTTTACTGGAATTCAAATACCTTTGGTATAGCAAATTCTTCGATGATCTATGTAAACAACGAGTACTTCTCATATCCATACATTGCTTATGATAGATTTAACTGGTTTGGATTCAGTTATTATATGGGAAGATATGACTATACAACTTATACAAAAAGTTCTAAAAGAAGTGCAAAGATGAAAGATACAATGGCAGGAGAAGCAGAGTCGTCTGTTGATGAAGAACAGAGCAAGGAGGATGCGCCTTCTCCAGCCCCTTTAGAGGGAAAAGCAATAGCTATGGAAGGCGATAAAAATATTCCTGACGCAACAGTTGCACTATCGGCAGGGCTTCTCCCGGGTAATGGAAGAGATAATGATGAGAGGGCTGAAAATGGTTTAAGCGAAGTTAAAACCCGCACTAATTTTTCGGAAACTGCATTTTTTATTCCCGATCTTAAAACCAACGAAAATGGTGAAATTATTGTCAAATTTACAATTCCCGAAAGCCTCACACGCTGGAAATTTATGGGTCTGGCGCATACCAAAGATTTAAAATACGGCATTACAAGAAATGAACTTATTACGCAGAAAGAACTGATGCTGCTGCCGAATCCGCCCCGTTTTTTCAGAGAAAATGATGAAATAGAATTTCCTGTAAAAATCAGCAATGTGTCTGATAAAGTGCTTTCCGGAAAAGCTCAGATTGAATTTTTCGATGCCATTACGATGAAGCCGCTTGCTTCTATTTTTAAAAATCAAAACGAAGCCACAACATTTGATATTTCAATTCCGGCAGGGCAAAACACATCTTTAAAATGGAAATTAAAAATTCCAGAGGGAGTGGGTGCTATCACCTACAAAGTAGTTGCAAAAGCCGGAAATTTTTCAGATGGAGAGGAAAATACCTTACCAGTGCTCACAAACCGAATGATGGTTACAGAAGCATTCCCACTGCCAATTCGTGGAAAAACAAGCAAAACATTCGAGTTTACAAAATTGAAAAATTTCAAAAACTCAAATACACTTCGCAATCATAAGCTTACGCTTGAATTTACGTCCAATCCTGCATGGTACGCCGTTCAGGCATTGCCTTACATTATGGAATATCCTTATGAATGCGCAGAACAGGTATTCAGTCGTTTTTATGCAAACAGCCTTGCTACGCACATTGCCAATTCCAAACCAAAAATCAAAAAGGTTTTCGACAGTTGGAAAAATACGCCCGATTCAAAAGCATTTCTTTCAAATCTTGAAAAAAATCAGGAGTTAAAAACGCTGCTTCTTGAAGAAACACCATGGGTTCTGAATTCTCAGGATGAGCAAACACGCAAAAAACAGGTAGGGCTTTTATTTGATCTGAACAAAATGTCGCATGAGCTGAATTCAGCGATGACAAAGCTTATTGAAATGCAGGTTTCTAACGGAGGCTGGCCCTGGTTCAAAGGAATGCCTGAAAGTCGCTATATTACACAACACGTTGTAATCGGCATGGGACACCTGAATCATCTTGGTGTAAAAAATGTGCTTGAAGATAAAAAGGTATGGGTTATGGTCGAAAAAGCACTTCATTACTTAGATAATGAAATAAGAAAAGACTATGAATACCTTAAGAAATGGTACAAACCTAAAGAATTAGAAGAAAACCATATCAGTTATATTCAAATACATTATTTGTATGCGCGCAGTTATTTCCATGATAAACTTGAGTTGAGTTCAAAGAATAAAGAAGCTTTCAATTATTTTAAAGATCAGGCTGCAAAATACTGGCTGCAACAAAGTAAATACATGCAGGGACTGATAGGTCTTTCGCTGTACCGCTACGGAAATGAAAAAGTTGCCCAGGCTATTGTAAAATCATTGAAAGAATTTTCAAATACAAAAGAAGAACTTGGTATGTATTGGAAAGATGTAGAAGCAGGATATAACTGGTGGCAGGCTCCAATTGAAACACAGGCTGTGATGATTGAATTATTTGATGAAGTTGGAAAAGATCAGGCAAGCGTGAATGATTTGAAAGTATGGCTTCTCAAACAAAAACAAACTCAGGATTGGAAAACAACCAAAGCAACTGTGGAAGCTATTTATGCGCTGTTATTGAAGGGAGCAGATTGGCTCGACAGTGATGAGCTTGTGAAAGTGAAGCTTGGGACTATTGATGTAGACCCCAAAAAGCTTGACGGCGTGCAGGTGGAAGCAGGAACAGGTTACTACAAAGCATCTTGGGCTGGAAGTGAAATTGTTCCGGAAATGGGCGACATCACTGTTACAAAAAATGACGAGGGCGTATCATGGGGTGCTTTGTACTGGCAGTATTTTGAACAACTCGATAAAATCACTCCGCACGAAACTCCGCTGAAGCTTAACAAAAAACTCTTCATTGAAAGAAATTCAAAAAG